>Ga0172382_10003160_pt1 | contig 26394 bp, 18 predicted proteins | sample Leawel138RmetaG_FD_122245 | JGI IMG/M metagenome (GOLD analysis project Ga0172382, IMG submission 122245) | Leachate microbial communities from a municipal landfill in Southern Ontario, Canada - Leachate well 138R metaG | ecosystem: Engineered > Solid waste > Landfill > Unclassified | place...
TGGAACCGGCGTTGGTGACCAGGGTCTGGCCGCCGCGGTTCTTGACGATGGACGGCGCCGGCATGCCGTCGTGGGTGTGGCCGCCGAGGATCACGTCGATGCCGGAGACGACGGAGGCCATCTTCAGGTCCACGTCCATGCCGTTGTGGGAGATCACCACCACCAGCTCGGCCTTCTCCTCGTTGCGCACCTTGTCGACCATCTCCTGCATCGCCTCGTCGCGGATGCCGAAGGTCCAGTTGGGGATGAAGCGCGCGGGATTGGCGATGGGGGTGTAGGGGAAGGCCTGGCCAATCACCGCCACCTTGACGCCGCCGACGTTGCGGATGGTGTAGGGTTTGAAGGCATGGCCGGTGTTTTCGTCGAAGGAGGGGAAGCCGTCGAACAACGCCTCTTCCTTCACCTTGATGTTCTGCGCCACGAACTCGCCCTTGAAGTCCTTGACGTTGTCCAGCACCTCGCGGTCCAGGTAGGTGAACTCCCAGTGGCCGGTCATGATGTCCACGCCGAGCTGGTTGCAGGCGCCGACCATGTCCTTGCCGCGGGTCCAGTAGGCGGTGCCGGAGCCCTGCCAGGTGTCGCCGCCGTCCAGCAGCAGGGAGTTGCCGTCGCCGCGCTCGGCACGGAGCTGCTTGACCAGGGTGGCGAGGTGGGCAAAGCCGCCGACCTTGCCGTACTTGCGCGCCTCGTCGGCGAAGTTCAGGTAGCTGAAGGCATGGGCCTCGATGGAGCCGGGCTTGATGCCGAAGTGGGCCAGCAGCTTGTCGCCCACCAGGTGCGGTGCCTTGCCGTAGGAGCCGCCCAGGCCAAGGTTGACGTTGGGTTCGCGGAAGTAGATGGGTTGCAGCTGGGCATGGGTGTCGGTGATGTGCAGCAGGCTGACGTTGCCGAATTTGGGGCTATCGTACAGGGCGGAACCACCCTTCTTGCCGAAGGCCAGGCCCGGCGCCATGGCGGCGGCACCGGCGATACCCATCAACTGGATGAACTGACGACGCGAAATGGACATTGCAACTCCTCGAGGCGTTATTTGATTTCGTGGCCGGCGGCAAACCAGCGTATGTGGCTAAAGTGTCGGCATGGCGGTGGATTATTCCATCGCGGTGGATACTTGATAAATGCACTTGGTGGACGGATTAACCGGCAAATCCCATACTGTGGATACGTCATCTCGCACGTGATATGCCCATGAACAGCTACGACAACATCCGCCACGACCTCTCCGACGCCAGTTTCTCCGTCACCACCGCCATTGAGCTGCTGCATGGCATCGCCCACGATGGCGGCGCGGAGAACCAGAACCTGCACGACCTTATCGCCCGCCTGGAACAGGTGTGCAACGAACTGGACGGCCTGAGCCTGAAGGTGACCGAGGTCGAGAGCCAGATCCCGGCGTGAGCCGGCGCCTTTTCCCAGTGTAACGCGCGAATTTGTGAAGCATTCAGGTTAAACTTGCGGCCCCGGCCGGCCAGCCGCCGGCGGGTTGCTGCCGAGGACGCCGTACATCCATGTTTGACCACACCATTACCGCCCTGGCCGGCCTTGCCCTCACCGCCGTCGCCTGCCAGTGGCTCGCCTGGCGCCTGCGCCTCCCCGTGATCCTGCTGCTGCTGGCTGCCGGCATCCTGGCCGGCCCGTTCAGCGGCGTGCTGCAACCCGACGCCCTGTTCGGCGATCTGTTGCCGCCGCTGCTGTCCCTGACAGTGGCCATTGTCCTGTTCGAGGGCAGCCTGAGCTTCCGCCTCAACGACCTCACCGGCCTGGGCGGCACGGTGTTGCGGCTGGTCAGCCTCGGCGCCCTGCTCAACGGCCTCGTCATCGCCGCCGCCGCCCATCTGTTGCTCGGCCTGCCCTGGCTGCTGGCCGCCCTGTTCGGCGCGATTGCCCTGGTGAGCGGCAACAGCGAGCTGCTGCCCCTGCTGCGCCGGGCCCGGCCGGGCGCCCGCCTCGGCACCCTGCTGCGCCAGGAAGCGGCCCTGCTCGCCCCCCTCGCCACCCTCATCGCCGTGCTGCTGCATGCCTGGCTGATGGCCGGCGATCAGCGCGACCCGCTGCTGGCCTTTGCCAGCGCCCTGCTGGCCGGCGGCGCCCTGGGAATAGCCGGCGCCTATCTGCTGGCCCTGCTGCTGCGCAATCATCTGCTGCCGCCGCATCTGGTCAATATCGCCGCCCTGGCCCTGGTCGTGGGCAACTACACCCTGGCCAGCGTGCTGGAACAGGAGGCGGGGCTGCTTACCGTCATCGTCATGGGCATGGCCCTGGCCAATATGAAGGACCTGCCGCTGCGCGAGCACATCGACTTCAAGGAAAGCCTCAGCGCCACCCTGCTGTCCCTGCTGTTCCTGGTGGTGGCCGCCCGGCTGGAGCCCGCCCAGCTGACGCTGCCCAGCGGCGAGATCATGCTGCTGCTCGGCGTCACCCTGCTGGCGGCGCGGCCGCTGGCGGTGCTGCTCGCCACCATCGGCTCCCCGCTCGGCTGGCGTGAACGCCTGCTGGCCGGCTGGCTCGCCCCGCGCGGCGTGATGGCCACCGCCGCCGCCGCCCTCCTCACCGCCCAGCTGCTCGACGAGCAACTGGCCGCCGCCGCCCCACTGCTGCCCCTGGTCCTGCTGCTGGTGCTCGGCTCGCTGCTGCTGCAGCATCTCACGGCCTACCCGCTGGGGCGGCTGCTGGGCGTGGCCGAGGCAGCGCCACGCGGCGTCCTGATCGTCGGCGCCCATGGCCTCGCCCGCGCCATCGCCCGCGCCCTGCATGCCCGGGGGGTGCGCGTCGTGCTGGCCGACACCGACTGGGAAGACGTTCACCAGGCCCGCATGGACGGCCTTGCCACCTATCTGGGGCACCCGGTCTCGGAACAGGCCGATCGCAGCCTGGATCTCATCGGCATCGGCCACCTGCTCGCCATGTCCCATCGCCCCCTGCTCAACACCCTGGCCTGCCAGCGCTACAGCAGCGAATTCGGCGGCAGTCAGGTCTATTCCCTGCTCACCGCCGAAGAAAAGCGCGCCACCGGCAAGAGCGCCATCGGCCACCACTATGCCGCCACCCGCCTGTTCGGCGGTGAACTCACCCTGACCCAGCTCACCGGCATGCTCAGCCGTGGCGGCCAGATCGCCACACTCGCCCCGGATGAGGTGGCGCAGCACACGCGCCACATCCCGCTGTTCATACTCGATGCGCGCGGTGCGGTACAGGTGGTGACCGGCAGCAGCGCCACCCTGTGCGAAGGCGAGCAGCTCATCGCCCTGCTGCCTGCAGCAGACGAGCCGCTGCCGTTGCGCGTGGACTCCGCCGTCACCAGCGCCGCCACCGCCTGATCATCGAGGAACACCGTCATGCAATGCTTCATCTACAAAAGCAGCAAGAAAGACCAGCTCTATCTCTACCTGCCGCAGAAGGATGACTTCGAGGCCGTGCCGCCGATCCTGATGGATACCATGGGCCAACCCGAATTCGTCATGGAGCTGGAACTGAGTCCGGAACGCAAACTGGCCCGCGCCAACGCCGCAGACGTGCTCGCCGGCCTGCAGGAAAAAGGCTTTTATCTGCAAATGCCGCCCAAGGATCCCTTGCACGATATGCGTGGCGGGGGACTGCAGTAAAAGTTTTGGCCCTGCGGGTTTCACATTCCGCCAAACTGCGGCAGGATGTTGCCGCAACCGCCAGCCGAACAAACAACAGGAAAGCGCCATGCCCTTGATTCGCCCCTTCGCCGGTCTGTGCCCCGCCCCCAACCGCGCCGCCGAGGTGGCCGCCCCGCCCTACGACGTGCTCGACAGCAACGAGGCGCGCCAGCGGGCGGCGGGCAAGCCGTGGAGCTTCCTGCACATCTCCAAGCCGGAGATCGACCTGGCGCCGGACATCGATCCGTATGACCCCAGTGTCTACGCCAAGGGCAAGGAAAACTTCGAGCGCATGCTGAGCGAAGGCGTGCTGCAACAGGACAAGGCGCCCTGCTACTACCTGTACCGCCTGATCATGGGCAGCCACCAGCAGGTCGGCCTGGTCGCCGCCGCCCGCGTCAGCGACTACGACAGCAACCGCATCCGCAAGCACGAATTCACCCGCCCGGACAAGGAAGACGACCGCGTGCGCCAGATCGACAGCCTGAGCGCGCAGACCGGCCCGGTGTTCCTCACCTACAAGCACCATGCGGCGATCGACGAACTGGTGGCCCAGGCCATCGCTGCTGCACCGGACATGGACATCACCGCCGACACCGGCGTGCGCCATTCCATCTGGCGCGTCACCGACGCCGCCCAGATCGACCTCATCACCCGCACCTTCGATGCCATGGACTGTCTGTACATCGCCGACGGCCACCACCGCTCCGCCGCCGCCTCGCGCGTCGCCGCGGCGCGCAAGGCCGCCAATCCGCAGCACAGCGGCGAAGAGGCCTACAACTACTTCCTGTCGGTGATCTTCCCCGACAACCAGATGCAGATCCTCGACTACAACCGCGTCATCAAGGACCTCAGCGGCCAGACGGCGGACAACTTCCTGGCCGCCGTGAGCAAGGCGTTTGCGGTGGAAAAGACCAGCGGACAGTGCAAGCCGGCCCGGGCCGGCGAGTTCGGGATGTACCTGAAGGAGCAGTGGTATCGCCTGACCATCAAGCCGGAGCTGATCCCGCAGGAGGATCCGGTAAAGCGCCTCGACGTCAGCCTGCTGCAGGACAACCTCATCGCCCCGCTGCTCGGCATCGCCGACCCGCGCCGCGACAAGCGCATCGACTTCGTCGGCGGCATCCGCGGCCTGGGTGAGCTGGAACGCCGCGTGAACTCCGGCGAGATGGCCGTGGCCTTCGCCCTCCACCCCACCTCCATGGCCCAACTGATGGCCGTAGCCGACGCCGGCGAGGTCATGCCGCCCAAATCCACCTGGTTCGAGCCCAAGCTGGCCGACGGCCTGGTGTCGCACCTGCTCGACTAGCAGGTTGCTGAAAGAGCCTCCGGCGGATGCCGGACAGGGCGCCAAGCGGTCTTTACCCGCCATAAATGAGCAGCTTTGCACTGCAGGATGGCGCTGGCCGGAGAGTGGTTTGGCGGCCTGCTAGCGCTGCTGGTGGCGCCGCTTCGCCTCCTCCAGCTCGCGTGCCAGGGCGCGGATATCGTCCGTCCCGCGGATGGTGAACTCCCCTGCCGGCAGCGGCACATAGTCTGCGGCCGGTGCGCTCGGCGCGGCCGGACGCGCGGGTGCGGCACTGGCGACAGGTGTCACCGGCGGCGCTGCCGGCGGTGCCGCGACAACAGGCGGCGGGGCGACAGGTGCAGCAGGCGCCGGTACCGCACTAGTCGGCTCCACGGCAGCCTCACCCGGCTCCTTGCGCGAGGCCTCCAGCATGCGCCGCACGCTGTCGGCCACATCCAGTTCGGGAAGCGTTACTCCAGCGGCAGGCACATCCTCCTGGGCCACCGCGGCCCCGGCGACACATGCTGCCCCACACAACCACAAGACCTGCCAGAATTGTTTCACTAGACACACCCGACCCGAGGCAACGCGCCGCCCCTTCCACTCCCCGGGCAGGGCGTCCACAATGAACACATGGACGCGCAGTATAAAGCAGAGCTGAAACCGCTTCTCGACCAGTTGCAGCCGCAGAGTGTGCTGTGCCTGGGCGCCCCCTGCGACAATGCGGTGCGGGATTACGTCGCCACCGCCCCCGGCCGCCTGGCGCAACACTGCGCCGAACCGCCGGAAACCCTGGGCCGCTTCGATCTGGTGATCGTCGCGGAGTTGCTGGAGCGGCTGGACAAGACCCGGGGCACCCAACTGCTCGCCCGTCTGCGCGACCTGCACGGTGGCCGCTTTCTGCTCATCATCCCCGCCGCTCCGCAGCCAGGGCATGCCAGCCACTGGGACAGCAACGAGCTGCTCGCCCTCGGCCTGGTCCAGGCCGGACACTATCCCGCAGCAGATGGCGAGCATCATCTCTATCGCTTCGACCTCGATGACTACAAGACCACGCCGGACTGGCTCAATCCACGCTTCTGGGCCCACCCCGAGCGCTGGGACAAGGATTTCTGGTGACCAGCGGCGGCTGTAAAATGGGGCGCCATCGCGTACAGTGCACTCATCATCGGCAAGACCACAACAGACCCATGCCACGCTACGCCCTGCTGCTCGCCCTGCTGCTCGCCCCCTGGCTGACCCAGGCCGCCTGCGATGATGCACCGGCCCCCGGCGTCATCTGGCGCGACTGCGACAAGAGCGGCATGGATTTGCACGGTGCCGACCTGCGCGGCGCCATCCTCACCCGCAGCAAGTTCACCGGCGCCGACCTGCGCGAGGCACGCCTGGATCGTGCCGATCTGAACTTTGCGGATCTGAGCGGTGCACACCTGGAACAGGCCCATCTGCCCGGTGCCCGCCTCACCGGTGCCAACCTGCGGCAGGCCAACCTCAGCGGCGCCCTGCTGCGCGCCGCCCGCTTCGATCGTGCCGAGCTGAACGATGCCACGCTGGCTGGCGCCCAACTGGCCGGTACCAGCTTCTATCAGGCCGTGCTCCACAACGCCGACCTGAGCAACGCCGATCTCAGCGGCGCCGAGCTGCGCCAGACCGCGTTGCAGGGGGCGAACCTGGCACGTGCCAACCTGTCACGTGCCAATCTGCTGCAGGCCGATCTGGAACGCGCCAACCTGCAGGGCGCCCTCCTGCAACAGGCCCGGCTGGAAAAGAGCAATCTGCAATATGCCGACCTGCGCGCGGCTGATCTGACCCGCGCCTCGCTGGTGGACGCGCGCCTGTTCGAAACCCGCTTCGAGCAGGCCAGGCTGGGGGGCGCCATGTGGGTAGACCACAAGCGTTGTCGGCTGGACTCCGTCGGTACCTGCCAATAGCCGATTTGCCGCCCCCGAAATGCGAAACGGCCCTGACGGGCCGTTTCGTTTTTCCGGTGAATGAACGACTCAGGCAGCCATCTTGCGCGCCATGAACTGCAGGCCGTCACGCATCTGTAGCACCGTGCCCAATGCGGCCTCCGCCTGCTCCTCGGTCAGACCTACCGCTTCCAGCAGGTCGGCGGGCAGGTCGATACCGGTGGCGTCACCCATGCCGAAGCGCTTCAGCATGCGGTTGGCGAGGTGCACCAGGTTGGGGTAGATGGCGTAGTCGCCACGGTAGGCGCCATCGTGATGCGCGCGCACGGTTTCGACGATTTCCTTGGGCAGGTTCCAGGCATCCATCAGCCACAAACCCATCTCCGTGTGGGTCACACCGACGATCTCGCGCTCCAGTTCCAGGATCGGCCGCTCGGGTTGCGCTGCCACGGCCTTGTTGAGACGCTCGAACTGTTGCGGGAACAGATGCCCCAGCAACAGGAAGCCGAAGTTGTGCAGCAGACCGGCCATGTAAGCAATACCCGGCGAGGGGCGGCGACTGAACTCGATGGCATTGCACAGGTTCTGCGTCAGTGCCGCGGCATGCAGGGCATCACGCCAGAAATTGTCCAATCCCAGCGGGCCATCCTTGGGATTGCGGAATGACTTGCCCAGTGCCAGGCCGAGGGAAAAGTCCATCACGAAATCCATGCCCAGCACCCGTACGATGGCCTGCTCCACCGAGGCCAGCTTGCCCTGATAGGCATAGAACGGGGATGCGGCATAGCGCAGCAGCTGCGCCGTCAGGCTGGGGTCCTGCTCGATGACCGCGGCCAGCTCGTTGGCATTGGCATAGGGGTTGTTGCGCAGGCGCAGGATCTGGGCGGCCACGCCGGGCATCGGCGGCAAGGTGTGTACCTGCTCGACCTTTTCCTTCATCCCCTCGCGCTTGGTCTCTGCCGGGGTGGTGGCCACCTTGGCTGCCGGGCTGGAGATGCGGTGGCCACGCAATGCGGCATCGGTCAGACGGGCAAAATCGGCCTGTCCGGCACGCAGGAACAGGTGGCCGACACCGGGAGTGAAGAAAACCTCATCCAGCTCGTCCACCGCACTGTCGACGATAACCTTGATGCCGTAGGGCTCGCCCAGGGGCGGCAGGGCGACAATCTCGCTGTCATTCAGCAGCGCCTTCAGCTCGTCACTGCTGCAGGTGGCGAAGTTGCGCCGCGCATTGCCGTTGAGCACCGCCAGATCGAGACGATGGGTGGCCGGATAAACCGCCATCAGGTAACTGGAACCATCCTTGAGCACGGCGCTACGCACCAGCTTCTGTACCGGCACGCGTGCCGCACGCACGGCATCGGCCAGCGACAGACCCGCCGATGCGGCATGTACCTTGTACTGTCCACCCTTGCGGGCGAGGTAATTACGCACAGTGGTCGGAATGTTCATCTCGCTACTCCTTCGGGCACGTTGCACAGGAATTGGCCCGATCTTTTCATGAGCAAAGCCTAAAACACCGCCTGTACCAGGGTTGCGATACGTATCACATATCGGGAAAACAACGAATTAGCATCCCCACACCTAGGATGGCCGTCGCCGGCCGGCGCGGAAAAGCCCGTCGTGGCCGTAGCGCTCCACCACCTGGTCCATCACCGCATCGATGCGGCTCTGCCGTTCCCGCCCCGTGGCCGCGAACAGGTCCGCCTGTCCGCCGTGACTGTCCCCGAAACCGCTCACCCCGACCCCCAGCAGCCGCAACGGCGGCAGGGACCGTGGCAGGCGCTGCTCGAACAGGTCCAGCGCCACGCGGCGGATTTCGTCGCTGATATCGGTCGGTTGCGCCAAAGTTTGAGCCCGGGTGAGGGTGGAGAAGTCCGCCAGGCGTACCTTGATCTGAACGGTACGTCCCTGCAGCCCGTGGCGGCGCAGGCGCCAGGCCACCTGTCCGGCCAGATCCTGCAACCAGGCGCGCAGCACCTCGCGGTCATCGATATCGCGGGGAAAGGTGGTCTCCTGAGAGATGGAGCGCGCCTCACGCTCGCTGACCACCGGGCGCTCGTCCACGCCGTGGGCCAGTTGCCAGAGCTGGTCGGCAAACTGGCCAAAATGCTGCTGCAGCAGGCGCGGGCTGTAGCTGCGCAGCTGACCGATGGTGGTGATGCCCAGCCGCTCGAATACCTTTGCCCCGACCTTGCCCACGCCCCACAGCCGCCCCACCGGCAGGGGATCGAGAAAGGTCTGTACCTGTTCCGCTGCCACCACCACGAAACCGTCTGGTTTGTCGAGATCGGAGGCTATCTTGGCGATGAACTTGTTCGGGGCGACACCTACCGACGCTATCAATCCAAGCTCGGTGCGTATGTCCTGCCTGATGCGTCGGCCGATGGCCTCGCCCGGCCCGAACAGGCGCTCGCTGCCGCTGACGTCGAGAAAGGCCTCGTCCAGCGACAGCGGCTCCACCTGCGGGGTGTAGCGGGCAAAGATGGCGTGGATCTGCCGGGAGATTTCAGCGTAGTGGTCGTGCCGGGGCGGCAACAGCACCGCCTGCGGGCACAGGCGCAACGCCGTCGCCGTGGGCATGGCGCTGTGGATGCCGTAGCGGCGCGCGGCGTAGCTCGCCGCCGCCACCACACCGCGCCGCTCGGCAGCGCCGCCGACGATGACCGGCAGCTGCGCCAACTCCGGCCGCGCGCGGATCTCGACCGCGGCGAAGAAGGCGTCCATGTCCACATGGAGGATGGTGCGCTGCATGGGGCTACGACCAGGGGAAATATCGGAGCCCCCAGTTTACACCCGTCAGTCGACGAACAGCGCCTCCAGCCGCTCCAGATCGTTGAGCACACGCCAGCTGCCGCCACCGGCCTCGACGCGCTGACGCCAGTACGCCAGGCGGTCGGAGTATTCGCGCGGGTCGATGTTGTCGCTGCGCAGCTTGCTCACATTGAGCGCCACTACCTCGAAGCCATTCATCTGCAAGGGGATGGCCTCGCGCACATAGCCGGCCGCCAGTTCCTCCTTCATGTCGGAGAAGATCAGCACGGTCTTGCGGCCGGGGTTCTTCTCGTCCAGGTACTCGATGGCCTGCAGCAGACCGCCGGTGATATCGGTATAGGCACTGGGCTTGACGCTGGCGACGAACCTGTCGATCTCCTCGCGGAACTGCCGCTTCTGCTGATTGGCGCGACTGGGCTGGCCGTCGAAGGTGACGCGGGCGATGATGTCCTTTTCGCTGAAGCTGCCGGTCTTGATGCGCGCCACGGCGAAGGAGTCGCCTGGTTCCAGTTTGGCCAGCACGAAGTTGATGATCTGCTGCGCCTTGTCCAGTTCCTTGGTATAGGTGCCGGAGGTGTCGAGCAGCATGTAGACGCCGCGACTGTGCGAGGTTTCATCACTGCAGGCGGACAGCAGCAGGGCCGCGACGGCGAGCAGCCACAGAGACGGACGCTTCATGACGACTCCTCCGTTGCCAGGGCAGACTCTGCCGCCGCGCGCCGGCGTCCCTGCAGGTGCATCTCCACCCACAGCGGCAGGAAGATGCTCAGGTCATAGATACGGATCAGCATGTTGCCGCCATGGCGGAATATGTTGCCGGACAGGCGCAGCAGGAAGGCCAGGGCACGCAACAGTCCCTGCAACAGTAGGCCGAGTACCGTGCGCGATGAGTGCACGAAGGACTCCAGCGGAATGGCGACGAAGGTCAGCGCAAAGGGCAGGATGAAGCCCATGCCCATCTGCGCCGCCGTGGTGATCCACACATTGGCCGCCACAGCCGCCGCTTCCCCCTGCCCGCCCACCAGCGAGGCCACCAGGCTGGCGTCGTCCTGCGACAGTTTCTCGCGCATGAAGGCGAGGCCGGCCTCGATGCTGGCCAGGGCCAGCAGGAACAGGAAGGCCACCCAGATCATGCGTACGCGCAGGCGGTCATCCAGCGCGGCAATGATGGGGAACAGCCGGGTGATGCGCAGCGATTCCATCAGGAACAGTCCCATCGCGACCTCCACCAGGATGATCACCAGGGCAGCGATGTTGGCGGCCTTGTAGCCCATGATGTAGCTGCTGCCGCCGACCATTTCCTGCATCGGACGGGCGATGAGGTGGAAATTGATGATGGCACCGCCGATGGCGACGGCCAGCACGGCGCCGGCGATGAAGAACTGCGTCAGCGAGGACGAGGACAGCATGCGCTCGGCGCGCGGACTGCGATTGAGGATGTCCTCGTAGGAGGCCATGTGGCGATCGATGGCGGTGGAACGTTCCAGCAGGCGCGTAACACGTTTGTCCATCTCGCCCAGCACCCGTGCCACCTTGCGCCACAGCGGCATCATCCGGCTCAGAATGCGGTGGCGCTTGCTGTTGTCGTTGCGGTACTGCTCGATGGCGGTGCGCTGGGCGCGCACCATGGAATCATGGATGTCCTCCAGGATCTCGCCCACCACCGGCTCCTTGGGCGCGATCTTGGCCACGGCGTCCACCACCTTGGCCCAGGCCGGCGGCTCCGGCGGCACCTCGCTGCTGGCATGGTAGTCCTGCTCCAGCCGGGTGATGGCGTCACTCATCTGGCGCTGCAGGGCTGGGTATTCGGCCAGGTCGCGCCGCACTGAGGCATCGATGCGCTCGAACTCGCGCTCGATGATGCGCTCCGCCGCCTCGCGGCCGGCGGCCAGCAACACCTCGTTGTTGCGCTGCTTGAGGCGCTGCTCCGCCAGCAGCATCGAGTGGGCCGCCAGCTTGCAGGCGTGGTGCAACAGACGCGAGGCCGAGGCGATGGCCTGATGCGCGCCGGAACGCGCCAGATACAGCAGTGCGACCCCCACCACCAACCAGATTACACCGGACAGCAGCGGCGCCCCCGGTACCAGCAGAAACAGTTCCCCTGACGACATAGCCACCTCCCTAGCCGAACATGTCCCTGCAACGTTATAGGCTATTGGGCGAATGGACTGCTATGGGAATCACACTTCCCGGACAGCTGAGCGGAGTACCGCGACGACGGCTACAGGCGGCGGTACAGCTCCGCCAGCCGCCGCAGGCGCGGTGCCCGGTCCGGCGCCACCATGTCCCAGCCAAAGCGCCACAGCCAATTGCCGCAGGTGGTGCCCGGCGTGTTCATGCGGTGCTCGCCGCCCAGTTCCAGCACATCCTGCAGCGGCACAATGGCCAGCCGCGCCACCGAGGCGTAGGCCGCGCGGATCAGCGGCCAGGGCATGGCCTCCGCCGGTTGACCGAGATACTCCTGCACCCCCTGCCGGGTGTGCTCGGGGAGGGCATGCCACCAGCCGAGGGTAGTGTCGTTGTCGTGGGTACCGGTGTAGACCACGCTGTTTTCGCTGTAATTGTGCGGCAGGTAGGGATTCGCCGCGCCGCCATCGAAGGCGAAGTGCAGGATGCGCATGCCGGGCAGCGCGTATTTGTCGCGCAGCGCGGTGACCTCGGCGGTGATGGTGCCAAGATCCTCCGCCACCACCGGCAGCGGATCGAAACGCTCGGCCAGAGCGGCGAACAGGGCATCGCCCGGTGCCCTCACCCAGCGGCCGTTGATCGCCGTATCCTCGTGCGCGGGGATCTCCCAGTAGGCCTCGAAGCCGCGGAAGTGGTCGATGCGCACCAGGTCGAACAGACGCAGTTGCCCCGCCAGGCGCTGGTGCCACCAGCGAAAACCGTCGGCCTCCATCCACTCCCAGTCGTAATGGGGATTGCCCCAGCGCTGGCCGGTGGCGGAAAAATAGTCCGGCGGCACGCCGGCCACCACCGTGGGCCGGCCGGCTTCATCCAGATCGAAACACTGCCGCTGCGCCCACACATCGGCGCTGTCATGGGCAACAAAGATCGGCATGTCACCGAAGATGGCAACGCCCTTGCCGTTGGCATACTGTTTGAGCGCCTGCCACTGGCTGTCGAACACGAACTGCTCGAAGCGCAGCACCGCCAGTTCCGCCGCGTGCCGCTCGCGCAACGCGGCAAGGGCTACCGGGTCGCGATCGCGCAGCGGTGCCGGCCATTCGCTCCAGCCACGGCCATTTTCCAGGCGCTTGATGAGGCAGAACAGGGCGTAATCTTCCAGCCAGTGCGTCCCGGCGATGAATTGCTGCAGGGCAGCGCGCGCCGCGTCGTCGGCACGCGCCTGAAAGCCCTGCCAGGCCTGCGCGATGAGCGAGGCCTTGGCCGCGGGCCGGGCATCGGGCATGACAGCCTCCAGCCAGCCCTGTGCCTGCAGGGCCTCGATGCTGATCAGCTGCGGATTGCCGGCATGGGCCGACAGGCTCTGGTAGGGCGACAGGTCAGCGTGGGTCGGCCCGAGCGGCAGGATCTGCCATACGCGCTGGCCCGCCGCGACGAGAAAATCGACGAAGTGCCAGGCCTCGGCGCCGAGATCGCCGCAGTGCCAGGGACCGGGCAGCGAGGTGGGATGCAGCAGGATGCCGGCCTGACGTCCTTGCAATGGGGTGTGGGCGATGTGATGCGTCATGCAAACCTTGTCGGTTGTGGAGAAGCGAGAAGTCTTCATCCCTGTAATGTTCAGGTACGAGAAACAAGGTGCGAGATACGAGGACAGTGTGCGCAGCGCACACTGTCTTTCGTATCTTTCACCTCGTATCTAGTACCTATGTATTCTCCTGGCCGCGGCGCATCACGCCGCCCATCTGCGGCTTGCCGCCGCCATGGAACAGGACATGGGTGATGGTTTCCGGCGGCTCCTCGCCGATCAGGCGGTAGAGCTTGGCCAGCTGCATGCGGAACAGACGTTCGAAATCACGCACCGAGTCGGCCGGATTGTAGTCACCGAACCACCAGAACCAGTCGGAACCTTCACATACACCGAGCTGCAATTCCGCCTCGCGCAGACGCTCGCCGCTCAGGCGGCCCGCCGCCACGGCGGCGTCGAAGGCACGCTTGGCATCACCCAGCAGGTCCCAGGCGTGGTTCTTGTCGGTCTCGCCGATCCAGGTGGAGAAGGTACCGTAGACCCAGCTGCCCGCCACCAGTTGCGACAGGGGCGTGGGCTCCAGACCGGCAGCGATGCATTCGCTGAAGGTGGTGAGTTCCAGCCCGGGATGCGTGGCCAGGCGGCGATACAGCGCGGACAGGAAATGGAAACCATTATCCGGGTAATACTCCCACGCATTTTCCCCATCCATGATGATGGAGACCACCCGGTTGGGCTCCTCGGCGCAGGCGACAGCAATGTTCTCCAGATGATGCAGCAGGTTGCCCACGGCGTCGTCGGCATGCCAGTTGGCATAGGTGAAGCCGATGAGGTCGGACAGGCCGTCATCACGGAAAAAGCACTGCATGTCGACGCCATCCACATGGTAGGGCCGATGGATGCACTGGCTGCGCGGCATGCCGGAATGGTGCAGGCTGTTGCGCAGCACACTCTCGCCGCTGGCCGCCCAGGCAAATCCCTCCTCGGCCAGCAGATGCACGGTGGCGGTACTGACGCTGCCCTCGGAGGGCCAGCAGCCGCGCGGCCGCATGCCGAAGTGCTGTTCGAACACGCGGATGCCCTCACGCACATGCCAGCGCGACCGTGCTTCGCCACCGGGGTATTGATGGAGCAGCGGCAGGTGCACCTCTGGCATCGCCTCTTGCGCCGACTGGATATCCAGCAACAGCGGGACAATGGGATGGGCGTAGGGCGTCACCGACAGCTCCACACGCCCCTCCTGCGCCAGGCGCCGGTAGCGCGGTACCACGCTGTCGAGCAGCTCGCCAATCAGCTCCAGCAGCAGGCGCCGCTCGGCCTGGGAATAACCTGACGCGCGCTCCATCAGCTGCTGCACGCGGCTGTCGCCGCGCCGCACGGTTTCGCCGATCCAGGCCAAGTGGTACCACATCAGCAGATCGATCAGATATTGCTCATCCAGATAGCGCACCATGCGCGGCGTCCCGTCCACGCAGCGCGCTATGTCGGCCAGCAGGCGAAACTGGGGGAAGCGATCGATGAGACGGATCTCGTTGGCGCGCAGACAGTTCTTGATCAGCAGCAGGCGCTGCTCCGGGTCACCCGGCAGCGCCGGCGCCACCAGGGCCGCCAGCAGCGGGTCGCGCAGCGGCGTGCCCTGACGCAGATAGTTGCGTACCATCAGGGCATAGTCATCGAGCTGTTCCAGCAGGGTGGGCGCAAAGTTGACCACCGCCCGCGCCCCCGGCACGGTCTCGATGATCGCCGCCATATCGACATAGTCCTTGATGGCGTGCAGATAGGTCCAGGGCAGCTGATACTGGCCGCTTTCCAGATCGAAATACTGCGGCTGGTGCATATGCCAGCACAGCACCACCTTGAGACGCGGCTTATCGGACATGGTGCAGCTCTTGTCCCAGCATCTCCGGGCAGACCAGTACCACCCCGCCCTCGCTGACATGAAAACGCTTGGCGTCCTGCGCCAGGTCTTCACCGATGACGGTGCCGTCCGGAATGATGCAGCCCTTGTCGATCACCGCCTTGTGGATACGACAGTGTTCGCCAATGGTGACGTCGGGCAGAATGACCGAGTCTTCCACCTTGGCATAGGAATTGATGCGCACATTGGAGAACAGCAGGGAGTGCCGCACGCTGCCGCCGGAGATGATGCAGCCGCCGGAGACCATGGAGTCCACCGCCATGCCGCGGCGATCGTCGTCGTCGAACACGAACTTGGCCGGCGGCAGCTGTTCCTGGTAGGTCCAGATCGGCCATTCGTTGTCGTACATGTTCAGTTCCGGCGTCACGCCGATGAGCTCCATGTTGGCCGACCAGTAGGAATCGACGGTCCCCACGTCGCGCCAGTAGGCCTGGCTGCCGGTGATCGGGTCGCGGAACGGATAGGCAAACACGCGGTACTTGTGGATCACGCTGGGAATGATGTTCTTGCCGAAGTCGCGTTCGGAACCGATGCTCTCGGCGTCGCGCACCAGCTGCTCGAACAGGAATTTGGTGTTGAACACGTAAATGCCCATGGACGCCAGCGCCTCGCCGGGACGGCCGGGAATGGATTCCGGCTGCGGCGGTTTCTCGGTAAAGCCGGTGACACGCCACTCGCCGTCCACCGCCATCACGCCGAAGGCCCTGGCGGTGTCCAGCGGCACCTCGAAGCAGCCGATGGTCAGGTCCGCCTCGTGCTCCACGTGATAGGCCAGCATCGGGCCATAGTCCATCTTGTAGATATGATCACCGGCGAGGATCAGCACATATTCCGGATTATGCGCGCGGATGATGTCCAGATTCTGGAATACGGCATCGGCGGTGCCGGCATACCAGCTGCCGCCGGTACGCTGCTGCGCCGGCAGCAGCTCGACGAACTCGCCCAGTTCGGTGCGCTGAAAGCTCCAGCCGCGCTGCAGATGGCGGATCATCGAGTGCGACTTGTACTGGGTAATGACGCCGATGCGGCGGATACCCGAGTTGAAACAGTTGGACAGCGGGAAATCGATGATGCGGAACTTGCCGCCGAACGGCACCGCCGGCTTGGCGCGCCACTGCGTCAAGCCCTTGAGGCGCGTGCCGCTGCCGCCGGCGAGGATCAGTGCCAGGGTATCGCGGGTAAGACGGCTGACAAAACGTGGAGTACGGAACTCGGGCATGTGACCTCCTTGAATTCGTTATAGTAATAGTTATGGATTATCGCGCCGTTGCCGCCCACACGCATGCCGGCGGCAGAACCGAAAAAACGGCTGATTTATTGACTTCATACCCGATTGCCGCACCTGCCGCAAGAGCGAAACCGAACCGAACGATAAATCGATACCACAGGCCTGTTGCTGTGATATTAATTAGCCTCTGAATATTCATCACTGCCGGAAGCAAAGTATCTGTTATGAGCGAATTGCCTGACGCCCACCGCCGCATCCTCGAGGCCCGCCACCACGATCCCTTCAACGTCCTCGGCCGGCACCAGGAAGGCGACGTCACCATCATCCGCAGCCTGCTCCCCGCTGCGGCGGCGGCTGCCGTCGAAGGCAACGATGGCCCGCTGCCCATGACGCGGCTGCACAACAGCGACCTGTTCGAGTGGCGCGGCGACGGCAATGCCGTGCCCCTGCGCTACCGGGTGCAGTGGCGCGACGGCAGCGGCAAGAGTCATGCCGTCCACGACCCCTACTGTTTCCCCCCACAATTGGGGGACTTCGATCTCTACCTGTTCGGCGAAGGCCGCCACCACCACGCCTACCGATTCCTCGGCGCCCATCCGCGCTGCATCGACGGCGTCGACGGCGTGCAGTTCGCGGTATGGGCGCCCAACGCCGAACGCGTCAGCGTGGTCGGCGACTTCAACCGCTGGGACGGCCGCTGCCACTCCATGCGCACCCGCGGCGGCGGCGGCGTATGGGAGCTGTTCATCCCCGGCCTGCAGCCGGGCACGCTGTACAAGTTCGAACTGCGCCACCGCGACAGCGGCGCCGTGGTGGTCAAGACCGACCCCTACGGCCGCCGCTTCGAGTTGCGCCCGGCCACCGCCGCGGTGGTCGACAGCCAGAGCCGCTACCCCTGGCAGGATGGCGACTGGCTGCGCGCCCGCGCCAACCGCGACTGGCTGCACACGCCGATGAGCATCTACGAGGTGCACCTGGGCTCCTGGCAGAAGGACGACAACTACCACTTCCTCGGCTACCGCGAACTGGCCCAGCGCCTGGTGGACTACGTCAAGCCCATGGGCTTCACCCACATCGAACTGCTGCCCATTACCGAACACCCGCTGGACGGCTCCTGGGGCTACCAGAGCACCGGCTACTACGCCGCCACCAGCCGCTTCGGCCACCCCGACGACCTGCGCTACCTCATCGACCTGTGCCACCAGAGCGGCATCGGCGTGATCCTCGACTGGGTGCCGGCCCACTTCCCGCGCGACGCCTTCGCCCTGGCCCGCTTCGACGGCAGCCCGCTGTACGAGCACGAGGACCCGCGCCGCGGCGAACACCGCGACTGGGGCACGCTGATCTTCAACTACGGCCGCAACGAGGTGAAGAACTTCCTCATCTCCAGCGCCGTGTACTGGATGCAGGAATTCCATATCGACGCCCTGCGCGTCGACGCCGTGGCCTCCATGCTGTACCTGGACTACTCGCGCCAGCCCGGCGACTGGCTGCCCAACGTCTACGGCGGGCGCGAGAACCTGGAGGCCATCGCCTTCATGCAGGAGTTGAACAGCGTGGTGCACGAGCAGTTCCCCGGCGCCCTGACCATGGCCGAGGAATCCACCGCCTGGCCGATGGTGTCGCGCCCGGTGTCCATGGGCGGCCTGGGCTTTTCGCTGAAGTGGAACATGGGCTGGATGAACGACACCCTGAGCTACATGCACAAGGAGCCGGTGCATCGCGCCTTCCACCACGACATGCTCACCTTCGGCCTGCTCTACGCCTTCAGCGAGAACTTCATCCTGCCCTTCTCCCACGACGAGGTGGTGCACGGCAAACGCTCGATGCTGGACAAGATGCCGGGCGATGACTGGCAGCGCTTCGCCAACCTGCGCCTGCTCTACACCTACATGTACACCATGCCGGGCAAGAAGCTGCTGTTCATGGGCGACGAATTCGCCCAGGGCAAGGAGTGGGACGACGACCAGCCGCTGGACTGGTACCTGCTGGAGCGGCCGCAGCACCAGGGGGTGCACCGCCTGGTCAGCGACCTCAACCGCCTGTACCGCGAGCAACGCGCCCTGCATTACTACGACTTCGAGGGGCAGGGCTTCGAGTGGATCGACTGCCACGACGACCGCGCCTCCCTGCTCAGCTACGTGCGCCGCGCCGGCGAGGAACTGGTGGTGGTGGCGCTCAACTTCACCCCGGTACCGCACCAGAACTACCGTCTCGGCGTGCCGCGCCCGGGCAGCTACGAGGTGGTATTCAACTCGGACTCCGGCTACTACGGCGGCAGCAACGTCGGCAGCGCCGGCCCGCTGCACAGCGAAGCCATCCCGCACATGGGCCGGCAGTGGTCGGTGCAATTGCCCCTACCCCCGCTGGCCGGCATCGTACTAAGATTGAAACTCTGACCCTTCATCCGTCCGCCGCAGGCAGAGACCGGCGGCCCGCCCCGGCGGGCACTGCGCCGAAGGACCCATAACGATATGCAGCGCCACCCCCGCTGAAGGGGACAGGCCGCTGCCGGAAGACCGCCATGCCCACATCGACGCGCCTGCGCCACCTCCTCCTCGGTACCCTGCTCGGCCTCGGCAGCGCCCAGGCCAGCGTCACCCTCGACGCCCAGCTCCTGTCCGACGACAAGGAACGCCTCATCGGCTATGTCACTGCCATCGCCGCCGGCGACAATGGCGGGCTCTACACCGCCGACAGCCGCGACGGCCTGCTGGTGCACTTCCACAGCGATGGGCGCAGCTCCCTGCCCCTGGCCGGCAAGGAACGGGTCTTTTCCTCCAACCGGGTACGCGGCCTGGTACGCATCGGCGCCGATCGCTTCGCCGTGGCCAACGAAGGCGACGGCAAGGTGGCGATCATCGACGGCCAGGGCACGCTGCTGGCCAAGTTCGGCGACAGTGGCAACGACGAGGGGCACCTCAACAGCCCGGCCGGTCTCGCCTGGTCGCTCAACCAGCGCCTCTACGTGGCCGACAAGGACAAAAACCGCATCAGCGTGTTCGGTCCCGATGGCGTCTATATCCGCACCCTGGGCGGCCAGGACGGCGCAAAACTGGACACCCCCGAGCAGGTCTACGTCGACCACCGCGAGCGGGTCTATGTCTTTGAGCGACGCAACCGCGGCACCCTGAGCATCTTCAGCCACGACGGCGCCCTGCTGCACCGCACCGATGCCGCCACCCTGGGCAAGGCCGCCAAGATCGGCACCCTGCGCCTGACTACCCTGGCGGTGGACCCGGCCACCGGCTACATCTATCTCGGCGACAGCGAGAACGGCCGCATCCATATGTATGACTGGGAAAGCGCCGCCCTGCAGGCCGGTTTCGGCACCAAAGGCAGCCAGCGCGGCCAGTTCGGCGAGATCTCCGCCCTGGAGCTGTTGACCGATGGCCGCCTGGCGGTGGCCGACAATGACAACAAAAAGATCGAGATCTACCGCCTGCCGGCCAACCCCCGGCCGCTGCTGACCAGGCTGCACCTGCCCACCATCACCCAGGCCGGTACCCTGACCCTGGAGTGCGACCTCGCCTACCATGCGGCGGACCGTCAGCACTGGTGCCTGAGCCGCCGCACCGGCGGCACCCTGCGCGACCACGACGGCAACACCCGCCTCACCCTGCAGGACACCCTGGACAAGCCGCTGGCGGTGGCCCTGGGCGGCGAGCGCATCGCCCTCATCGACGACACCAAGCTGAAGATCTTCGCCGCCGACGGCAGCCTGCTGTTCAGCTCCGGCGACAACCGCGCCCCCGCCAGCGACCCCTACGGTGCCGGCGGCAGCCAGTTCGACGCCTCCACCGACGGCAAATTCGACCGCCCCACCGACGTCTACCTGCGCGACGATCGCATCTACGTCATCGACAGCGACAACCGCCGCCTGCAGATCTTCACCCAGGACGGCCTGTACCTGGACAAGATCGCCAATCCCAAGTCGCGCCCCTGGCTGTTCGAGGAGCCGGTCACCGTGGCGGTGGACTCGCGCGGCAACATCTACGTGGGCGACCACGACCTCAAGCAGGTGCTGATCTTCGACCGCAACAGACAACCCATCGGCCAACTCGACGGCGGCGAACTGCCGGGCGAGAAATTCAGCGACATCTTCGACCTGGAGGTGGATGCCGACGACAACCTGTACGTGCTGTGCGCCACGCCGCGAAATGAAAACACGGTGCATGTCTACCGCAACCGCCAGCTGGCCTTCACCTTTGGCGCCCCGTCTGCCGACCCCAGCGGCTTTACCGCCCCGATCAACCTGACCCTGCCGCCCAGCGCGCAGCGCGTGGTCGCCCTGTACGACCGCGAGCGCAAGCAACTCATCGATTTCAACTACCTGCAGGTGCCTCCGACCGTGGCCGACGTCATCGTCAGCGGCGGCACCGCGCGCACCGAGCTGCGCTGGGGCGCCCAGCGCAGCAGCTACATCACGGCCTATCGCGTCTATGGCGCCACCGGCCTGGACGGCCCCTATCGGCAGCTCACCGAGGTCACCGAACCGCACGCCCGGCTGGAGCACAACGGTCACCCGCACAGCCTGTACTATCGCATCGCGGCGGTCAGCGCCTTCGGTGTGGCCGGGCCGGAATCCGAGCCGGTCCTGGACCTGTTCCAGGCCGGTTACGGCCACTACCAGGCCGGCGACTGGGCGCAGGCGGAAGCCGCCTTCCGCCGCCAGCACGAGGAACACTCCAGCCACGCCGAGACCAACAAATATCTCGGCCTCACCCTGATGCAACAGCAGCAGTACACCGCCGCCCGCCAGCACTTCGAACTGCTGGCCGGCCAGGCCGGCCACGAGGCCGAGGGTGCGCGCCTGCTGGTGGAGGCCTGGCGCGCTGCCGGCGATGATGTGGCGGCCAAGGGCGTGGTGGATCGCGTGCTGGCCCGCGGCGCCGCGACGCAGGAGCTGCGCCTGCTGTGCGGAGAGCTGAGCCTCGCCCTCAACGACGCCATCGGCGCGGTGCAATGCCTGGAGGATGCACTCAAGCAGGACGGCAACAACGTGCATGCCCACCTGATGATGGCCGAGGCCTACATCAAGCTCGGCGTCATGGAACAGGGCCAGGCCGAGCTGGAAACCGCGCGTACGCTGGCGCCGGACAACCCGCTGGTGTGGCGCCGCAGCGCCCAGATCCAGCAGCGACTGGGGGCGCATGCGGCCGCCATCGAGCTGTACACCAAGACCCTGGCGCTGGCCCCGGACGACCTGGACAGCCGCCTGGCGCTGGCGCACAGCCACCGCGCCCTTGGCCAGTACGATCAGGTACGCAACATCGCCCTCGCCCTCACCGCCCACAGCGCCACCGAAGGCGATGGCCACTACCTGCTGGGCGTAATCGCCCTGGAGGAAAAGAAGTATGGCGAAGCCCTGCTCGCCCTGACCAAGGCCACCCGGGCAGCCCCGCATCATGCCGCCGCCTGGCTGGCGCTGGCCGATACCTACGGCCCGATGAAGCAGGAACAGCTCATTCCCAATGCCCTGGCCAAGGCCATGGAGGCGGATGCCACATCCTTCGATGCCGCCTGGCGCCTGGGACAATACAACCACCAGCAGGGGCAATATCCTGCCGCCGCGGCGCCGCTGGCGCGGGCGGTGGCGCTGCGCCCCGACAGCTACGACGCCCACTACCTGCTGGCCGACGCGCAGCTGCGGCAGAATGAACTGAAAGACGCCTTCCAGCATGCCAGCGAGGCGGCTCGGCTGGCCCCGGAACGGACAGAGCCGCTGGCCCTGCTCGGCGCGGTGTCGGCACGCCAGGGCAAGAACGGCGCCGCCATCAGCTACCTCAAGCAGGCCCTGGTCAAGCAACCCAACGCCATGGCCCTGCTGCTGCAGCTGGGCGCCCTGTACGTCGACAACAACATGTTCGATCAGGCCCGCAGCACGCTGGAGCAGGCCAGTGTCGTCGACGCCACCCGCGCCGAACCGCTGGCGCTGCTCGGCAGGCTGTACATGAAGCGGCGCCTGTTCGATGAGGCCATCGCCGCACTGGACAAGGCCTTCACCCTTGCGCCGTCGGACGACAACCGTCTGCTGCTCGACACCGCCTATGCAGAAAAGAACAAGGCGCTGGAGTTCAAGTCCAATGCCCCGCAGATCGTGCTCAAGGACCTGCAGCTGCAGCCGGTATTCACTGCCGCCTACAAGCAGTACGCCAACGCCCCCATCGGCACCATTCGCGTGCACAACACCAGCGGTATCGACTACGGCAATCTCAAGCTCACCTTCGACATCAAGGGCTACATGGACTTCCCCACCTCGAAGGAGATCGCCGAGCTGAAGGCCAACAGCATCGTCGACATCCCGCTGCACGCCTCCTTCAACAACAAGGTGCTGGAGATCGACGAGGACACCGGCGTACAGGTGGAAGTGGCGTTGCACTTCGTGCGCGACGGCCGCGACGACGCCATCACCCTGACCCAGCCGATGACCCTGTATGGCAAGAACGCCATCCTGTGGGCGCGCAGCGGCATGGCCGGCGCCTTCGTTACCCCGCGCGACGATACCCTGCGCGACTTCGTGCGCCAGGCGATCAATGAAAATCGTCCCCAGCCGGGACCGCTCAATGCCCATCTGGTCACGGCGATGACGCTGTTCGATGCCCTCTCCGCCCACGGCATCAAGTACGCCACCGACCCCAACAGCCCCTATGCCAAGCTGGCGGCGGATCAGGTGGACTACGTGCAGTTCGCCCGCGAGACGCTCAAGCTGAAGAGCGGTGACTGCGACGACCTGTCCGTGCTGCTCGCCGCCGCGCTGGAAAACCTCGGCATCGAGACCGCATTCCTCGACGTGCCTGGCCACCTGCTGCTGATGTTCAACACTGGCCTGCCCGCCGCCGATGCCGGCCTCATCAGCCTGCAGCACGATTTGCTCGCCGAACGCGATGGCAACGTGTGGATACCGCTGGAGGCCACCATGATCAACACCTCCTTCGCCGAGGCCTGGACCGAGGGGGCGCGCAAGTATCACAGCCACCTCGCCGCCAACACCCTCAAGGTCATCCCGCTGCACCAGGCCTGGGAAAATTACCAGCCGGTGACGCTGAAACAGGCCGACTACCGCATCGAGGTGCCGGCCAAGGAGCGGGTGGAGCCGCTGGTGCAGCGCGAATACAACCTGCTGCTGGAAAAGAGCCTGGATCGGCTGGTGCGTCCCTACCGCGCCATGGTCGCCGCCACTGCCGACAACGAGACCGCGTTGACCCAGATCGCCATCATCTATGCCCGCAATGGCCTCTACGACAAGGCCTTCCAGGCCTTCGACGAGCTGCTGCGCAAGAATCCCGACAGCAGCGCCGCCTACAACAACCGCGGCAACATCTATTTCAGCCGCGGCGAATTCGACCGTGCCCTGCAGAGCTACAATCAGGCTGAACTCCTCGACGGCGGCGATGCCGGCATCAAGGTCAACCTGGCGATGACCCACTACAAGCTTGGCCGTCTCGACAACGCCAAGGAAAAATATGCCGAAGCGTCGGCCCTCAGCGCCGACACCAAGGACCGTTACGGCGATTTCGCGCGCCTGCTGGCGAACTGAATAGCTAACTGAATAGCTACAGGAGACGGAGACAACAGCAAAGAGGAACTTGTAACTTGTATCTCTGCCTGACGACGACTACCGGGGAACCGACATGAAACAGATCATCGCCATCGTACTGCTGTCTGTGCTGACCGGCGGCATTGCCACCGCCGAGACCCCACCCGCCCCCGCGCCGGCCGCCAAGGCCGAGCCGGAAGGCCGCTTCAAGGGAGCGGTATTCGATGCCCTGCGCAATCTCAGCGCCATGCTGCCGAAACAAAACGGCCGCAGTGCCGACCCGCGGCAAAGCGCCACCATGGGCATACGCGGCACGGAAACCACCACCAGCCTGCTCACCCCCTACTGGAAGGACGACAAGTCCAATGACCCCGCCTTCCAGGCCGAGGTGCAGCGCTACAGCGAGGCGCAGAAACTGCTCGAAGATGGCAAGCTGAAGGAGGCCGAGGCGGCGTTCAACGGCTTCATCCAGGCCCATCCCGCCAGCGCCCTGCTCCCCAACGCCCGCTTCGGTCTGGCCCTCGCCTATGCCGCCCAGGGCGACAGCAAGAAGGGCAAGGAGGCCATGACCTCGTTCAGCAAGGACTACCCGCAACACCCCCTCGCTGCCGATGCCCAGAAAGTGGCGGCGGAGCTGAAGTAGAAGGGGGGCGGCAGTACGCCCGCCTGAGCACGGGCCCGAACTCGGTACCGTGCACAGGCGCATGCTTTTCCGCACGGTGGCAGCTCTGCCGCCCCACCATCACGGCTTTGTTACACTAGCAGCCTGTCGGACTCGGGACTGATCTACTGCGCTGGAGGGAGAACGGTGCAAATTTCCCCGGTTTTTCCTTACATGGAACCACCATGCGCGTCAAAATCGTGAAAATTTGCCCTCGCCCTCTCACCATGCTCGCTGCGATCGCCCAGGTCCGACAGGCTGCCAGCGCAATGTCTGCCCCCCCCCTCCTGCTCCTGCTGCTGTGCACCGTGCTGCTGATTGGCGGCGCCGAGGCCGCAGACTACCGCCCGCAGCCCTTCAGTGCCCGCTATTCGGTTCACCTCAACGGTTTCAAGGTGGGCGAACTGCAGCGCTCCCTGCACGTCGAGGCGGACGGCCGCCACGTGCTCGAGCACGTGATGGAGACCACCGGCCTGGTGGCCCTGTTCAAAAAGGATCGCCTGGTGGAGCGCAGCACCTGGACCTATGCCGACGGCCACGCCTGGCCCGCCGGCTACGCTGCCGAGTACCGCGGCCGGGCCAAAGACACCACCGAGCAGATCGCCTTCGACTGGCCGCGGCATGCCGCCATCTACCGGCGCCAGGACGAGGTGCAGGAAGTGGCCCTGACCACCGGCATGATGGACAAGCTCATGCACCAGGCCATGCTGTGCAGCGACATCGCCAGCGGCAAGGAAACTCTCGACTACACGGTGCTGGACCGCGGCGAGGTCAAGACCTATGCCTATCAATTGCTGGGGGTGGAAGAGCTGGTGACGGCACGCGGCCGGGTGAACACCATCAAGGTGACGCGCAAGACCACGACATTGTGGCTGGCACCGGAGTGGGACTATCTGCTGGTGCAACTGGTGCAGAACAATGATGACGGCACCATCGCCACCTACATTCAGAAGCAGCAATAAGCGGCGGCCGTCGCCGGCGGCTCAGATGCGGCGCAGCAGCTGCTCCAGGATCTTGCGGAAGAAGCCGCCGGGCGCCACGGTGATGCGCGCATTCTCGACGTTGATCTCCTCCGGCTCATACACGGCGATCACCACGCCGGCCTCGCGGTACATCTCGTAGGAGAGCTCCAGGTCCTCGGCCCAGCGCGACAGAAAATCCGCGCTCGGGGCGATGAACACCACGCGGCCGATCTCGTCCTGAATCAGCTTGGAGGCGCAGCGCGGACAGGGCGGGTGGGTGACATACACCGTGCAGCCACGCAGGTCGCGCTTGGCGAAGATCAGGGCATTCTCCTCGGCGTGGATGGTGAGGTTCAGCTTGCGCGCCCGGTCCACCAGACGCTCGCTGGTATCCGCCACGCCGGCGGCGAAGCCGTTATAGCCCAGCGACACGATGCGGTTGCCGTCGGTGATCACCGCGCCCACCTGCGACGACGGGTCCTTGCTCCAGGCGGAGATGTGCGCGGCAAGGCTGAGGAAGCGGGTATCCCACTTCTTCGTGGCGGCGGAGGGTTCCGTGCTGTGGGTCATGGTGGTGACTGCCGTATCGGTTGGGGCGAAGCGAGTGACAAGTTACAAGTTTCAAGTTGCAGGTTTCAAGAAGAAACCCGAAACCCCATAAGAAAACGGGGCGGTAGTCCGCCCCGTCCTCTTGCAACTTGTCACTTGCAACTTGTTACTGAATCACAATCTTCGGGAACTTGGTGCTGTAGTCCTTGGCCTTCAGCGCCAGCTTGGCGGCAACGCGGCGGGCGATGTCGCGGTAGATCTGCGCGATGCGGCTGTCGGGCTCGGCCA
>Ga0172382_10003162_pt1 | contig 26390 bp, 25 predicted proteins | sample Leawel138RmetaG_FD_122245 | JGI IMG/M metagenome (GOLD analysis project Ga0172382, IMG submission 122245) | Leachate microbial communities from a municipal landfill in Southern Ontario, Canada - Leachate well 138R metaG | ecosystem: Engineered > Solid waste > Landfill > Unclassified | place...
CAGGCGGTGCCCACCCTGCTCGTCATCGCCGGCGGGACGGTGCTTGCCCGTCGGGCGGGCGCCGCGCCGGTGGCCACCCTGCGTACCTGGCTGGACCAAACACTCACACCCCCGAGATAGTCGACGGACCTCTGGTCAGCCGGCGGTTCGGCGCGCACACTTGAGGTGTCGGCGAACGTAGGGGGTTGCGATGGTCGCGCAACTGTACGACTTCTTCGGTGAGGTCTTTCAGCGGTACTTCCGACCCGCGATGGACGCGTATCCGCCACGGGGCGGGGGACCGGTCGAGAGAATGTTCAGGCTGACAGACGCCGTTCAGGATCCGCTGGAGCAGAGCCGGCGCGCAGCGTTGGTGTGGGGCCACACCGAGGTGGGCGGCGCGCGGTTCGCCACGGAGCTGTTCGTCATCACCCAGCAGGGGTTGATCTATGCCGCCGAGTTGAACAACCCGCGCCGGTCGCTGTACTACCTGGCCACGCCGCCGTCGCTGTTCGATCCGTTCGTCGACCAGGTCGAGAGGGCCGAGCTACGTGAGGACGCGGTGGTCGTCGTCGACAACCGGTTCGGCCGCGACCTGGCCACCGCGCGTCCGATGGACGCCGCGCTGCGCCACATCCTCGACGAACACTGGGCGCTGCGGGTGGACCTCTGCTCCCCGGCGCTGCGCTAACGGCGCCGTCCTCCGCGCCGATAACAGGTGCATGGGTCGGTTCCGTAATGTCACCGCGCTCGCGGCCTCGCTGACCGCGCCGTGGTTGTGGGTGCCGACGGCGCACGCCGAGACCTTCGTACAGCTCCCACCGGTTCCGGTGGTGGCGTCCCCGACGTGCGGGGGCAGCGTCAGCGCCGAGGCCCAGGTGGCGCCGGTGCAGACCTACGACCGGGTCGACGGCGGCGTCCGGGTGGCGATCCACTACGACGCGGGCGTCTACGACGGATCCTGCTCCCTCACCGTGGCTGCCACGTGGACCAACCTCGACACCGGAGCCTCCGGAGGCGGTGACATCACCGCGGTCTCCACGATCGACGGGCATTACGGCTTCATCGGCTACGCCAACACCACGTTCCAGACGGGCAGCGGCACGGTGGTCGTCACGGTCAGTTCGCACCCGGGCGCCCAGATGCGGGTCACCGCATAAAAGGTGCCGCGGTCTGGAGGGCGGAGGGCGGCACCTGCGCTCCGGCCCAGTAGCGGCTCACGGCTCGGATCTGGGCGGCGCGGATGGTTCGCCTCGGGTGATGTTGGTGCCGAAATGCGTTGCCAGCGGCAGAAATATGTCATCAACGATCCCGAGGATGGTCTGCGGTGACACCGTCGTCATGGTCATGAGCAGTTCGTGTCGCAGGAGGTCCGCCGGCAGCGAGACGACGCGGGCCGGTGGCATGGCCGCGAGTTCGCCGCGGAGGACGGCGCGCTCGACGATCTTCTCCATGGAACTCGGCCCCTGCGGAACGAACAAGGAGCGAAGCTCGTGCGGTGAGCCGCCGGCCTCGTCGAAGTAGGCGCCGAGTCGCGCGGCGAGCAGGCCGATGGTCCGGGATCGCCGGTCGTTGAAGGCGGTCAGGATCGCCAACACGTCGCCGCGCAGGGTCCCGGTGTCGGGCGTCGGGATCATGTCGACCTCGCCGCGGTGACGGATCACCGCCTTGAGTAGGTCCAACCGGGATGGCCAGCGCCGGTACAGCACCGAACGCGCCGACCCCGACCTCGAGGCCACCGCGTCGATGGTGAATCGCTCATAGCCGGCCTCGATGAGTTGCTCCCAACCTGCGTCCAGGATCGCGGACTCCAGCGCGGCGCCGCGCCGCCGCTGCACTTCCGAATTCGTAGAGGACACTTGCGTAGCTTATCGCGCGCGGTTACCGTCGGCTTAAGCAACGCGCGTGTTGCTAATCGGATGTGTCTCCCACTAACGGGGCGGCCCAGCGTTGAGCCACACGGCGGCGACGTTCGTGCTCCACGATCGGAGGATCTGATCACCATTCCCACCGCCCTGATCTCCGGTGCAAGCATCGCCGGCCCCGTACTGGCCTTTTGGCTGGCAGAGGCCGGCTGGGACGTCACCGTCGTCGAACGCGCCGACCGCCTGCGCACCGGCGGCTACCCGGTCGACATCCGCGGCACCGCAATCGATGTCGTCCGCCGAATGGGCCTTTACGAGCAGATCTCGGCGCAGCGTTACCGACACGCACCGGTGGTGCTGCTGACGCCCGGCGGACGCCGGCTGTGCACACTGGACTACGGGAATCTGCTGAGCAGCGCCGGCAGCGCAGACGTGGAGCTTGCCAAGGGCGCGCTGAGCGAAATCCTTTACCGGGCAACGGCGGATCAGGTCTCCTACGTCTTCGGTGACTCGATCGCGGCGGTGACCCAGGCGGGCCGGTGTGTCGACGTCGCCTTCGACCGCGGTGCACCCCGGACCTTCGACGTCGTGATCGGCGCCGACGGTATCCACTCCGCCGTGCGCAGGCTGACATTCGGCGCCGAACAAAGTTTCATCCGCCACTTGGGCCCGTACGCCGCGGTCTGGGATGTGCCGACCGACATGTTCGCCCCGGGAACTGGGTTCCTCTATTCGCATGCAGGGCGCACGGTCGTGGTCGAGCGCCCGGCCGACGGTGGCGCCGCCCGCGCGTTCCTCACCTTCGTCCACCGGGCGCCGGGCACCGTGAACCTGCGCGACGCCGACCAGATCCTTGCCGCCCTGCGCGAGGCGTTCGCCGAGGACAACCGGCGCACCCACGACATCATCGAGACCCTGCCGGACGCCGACGACGTCTACTTCGATTCCGTCAGCCAGGTCCGCATGGATTGCTGGAGTGCCGGTCGTGTGGCACTCGTCGGCGACGCCGGCTACGCGCCGGCGTTCCTATCGGGGCAGGGCACCAGCATCGCGATCGCCGGTGCGTACGTGCTGGCCGGTGAGTTGGCAAGGCATCGACAGCCGGAACAGGCCTTCGCGGCGTACGAGCACCGACTGCGCGGTTACGTGGAGAAGAACCAGAACCTGGCATTGCGCACGAGCTCTACCGTGCTGTCCCGCACCATCGGACAACTGTTGCGCCGCAACGTCAAACTGTCTGCAGTGCCGTGGCTACGTCGGCTCGGCCTCCTGCACCTGCTGCAGTCCGAGCTCCGGGCTGCCGCCGTCGATCTGGCGCTGACTCAGCACGATCTGCCGTCCGTCTCGGGACATCCCGAAGCGCGCCGCACGGCACCAGGAGATGCATCGTGACAAAGACTCTGGACACGCCCGCCCCCGGCCCCCTGCAGCAGCTGGGGCGCAAGCGGCTCATCCTGTGGGCGGCCGTTCTGACACTTGCCAATGTCCTGGCCGACGTGGTCGTCGGTTCACCCCTGATGGTCCTTCCCCTGCTGCTGGACCACTTCGACACCGACCAGGCCGGCTGGCTGAATGCAAGTGCGATGCTGGCCGGCGCCATCTGGTCGCCGCTGCTGGCGAAAAGCTCCGACATCTTCGGCAAGCGCCGCATCCTCACCGGCACACTGCTGCTCGCAGGCGTGGGAGCCGTGGTCTGTCTCGTTGCCCCGACCCTGTGGATCTTCCTGGTGGGCCGCTTCCTGCAGGGCGCGGCGTTCGCGGCGGTCTTCCTCACGGTGGCCCTCGCGCGCCAGATCTGCTCCCCGCGGCTGGCGATGGCCATCGTCGGTGTCGTGACGTCCGGCTCGTCGCTCGTCGGAATCATCGAGCCGTTCCTGACGAAGCCGGTCATCGACATGTTCGGCTACCGAGGTGTTTTCGTGGCGGCGGCGCTGCTCGCTGTCGGAGCCGCGTCGTGCGTACGGATCTTCATCCCGGAGTCGCCGATTCGCAGTACCGGCCGGGTCGACATTGGCGGAGCGCTTCTGCTCGGCGGCGGCCTTGGTGCGGTGCTCGCCTACATCAGCCTCGGCAGAGACCTCGGATGGTTGTCCGGGACAATGATCCTGCTGCTGGCGGCCGGCGGTGTGGCGTTGGCCGGCTGGGTGTTGATGGCGCTACGCGTCGACCAACCCGTCATCGACATCCGGGCCTTGACGCGCCCGATCCTGTTGACTCTGCTGGCCCTGGTCCTGGCCGCAGGAGCGTTCCGGAGCGTGCTGCAACTGACCGGCATCATCGCCCAGGTACCACCGGACCTGGGACTCGGATACGGGTTGGGCAATGGTGAGGCGGTGGCAGTGCTACTCGCCGCGCCTAATCTCGGCATCGTCATCGGCGGGGTGTGCGCCGGGTGGATCGCCGGGCGGGTCGGCCCGGCGCTGCCCCTGCTCGTCGCCATCGGCGTCGGGGCGGTCGGCACTTTCGCGATGTTGGCCGGTGTATCCGTGCTGCCGGTGGCCGTCGCGTGCGGCGCCTTGCTCGGGATGGCCGCCGGCGCGATCGGGGCCTCCGGATACAACCTGGCCATCAGCCTCGAAGTGCCTGAGCGCCAGGGCGCGATCGCCGGCCTGGTCTCGGTGGTGCTGGCCCTCGGATCGGTGATCGTCAATGTGGTCGGGGCCGAGGTGCTGAAGGGGACGCAGATACCGGGCGTCTTCGCCGGCGGCGCCCCGGTCAGCACGGTGACCGGTGTGTACCTCTACGTGGCAATGGCGGGATCACTCTTCGTTGTCGCTGCGGTGCCCGCGCTCATTCTGGCGCGTGCGACGACGACTCGCGACGTGCGGGGGAGCTAGGGTGCGGTGAGGTAGACCTTGCGCAACGGGGTCCGCACTGTCCACACCGTTTGCGTACCCGCCGCCAGTCGCACCACGTCGCCGGCGCTCAGCTCCAAAGACGAAGTGCCGTCGGCGAAATCGACACTTGCCGAACCGGATATGACGACGAACAGTTCGTCGACCTCCGTGTCGGCCATGACGCCTTCGGTCATCTCCCAGACGCCGACTTCCAGACCGGCGAACATACCCAGGACGGCGCTACCGGTGTGCGGTTGACCACCGGCAGAATCGGTGTCCGGGACCGGGGTCATCTCCACAGAGGCCGCAACGGCGCTGACGGCCGAGTTCGGCGTGAATTCACTCATGTCGCAATCCTCCTGAGTCTGGGGAAAGACGCATCTGGACCGTGATCGCGGCCTAGCCGGCGGGTGTCACGTCAGCGCCGGAACCCTTGATCGACGCCTTCGCCCGATTCTCGGCGCGTACCGCCTTCTTGCCGCGCACGTATCCGGTCGCCGAGATCGTCGCCGCCAACACGGCATCCTCGCCCTTGACGAACGGATGGAACCCGACGCCGGCGCCACCACGACCCTTCACCGGGATGTCGGCGACTTCGGTGACCTTCCAACTCTTTTCGGAGATCGACAGGATGGCCTCGCCGTTCGCACACGACACCGGCAATGCGGCGATGACTGTGTCCTCCGGGTCACCGGCCGCAAGCTTCACCCCGGCCACCCCGTTGCCTGCCGCGCCCTGCGGATTCACCGCGGCCGGGTCGATACGCAGAACCTTGCCGCGCCGTGTCACCAGCGCCAGGTGATAGCCGGGCGCCAGCACGCCGGAGCACAGCAGCCCGGTGATGTCGGGGGCCACCGGGATGTCGCGGATCTTGAACGGCAGCCCGTTGCCGGTGGTGAACTTCACGCGCCCGTCTGTCCAGACCGCCCAACCCAGACCCGAGGTGAGCAGGTCGCCGTGGCTGTCGGAGAACACCCCCCGGTCGTCGAGACGCCAGGCGGCGTTGACCTTGCGCTCGCGCGGCCCGTCCTCGTCGGCGCCGGCTGACACGGGGGTGGCCTCGAAGTCCAGCACGGTGCGCCGGTCGAACTCGGGGCCTTTGAAGAGCTTCGCGGTCTCCACGAGCTCCTGGTCGATCACCCTCCGGCGCGCGTCGGGGTTGGCCACCAGTTCGGTCAGCTCGGCGAACTCGGCGTCCAGCTTCTCGGCCTCGGCCTGCAACTCGATCACGTCGAGTTTGGTCAGCCGGCGCAGTTGCAGCGCCAGCACGTAATCGGCCTGTTCGGCGTCGATCCCGAACCGTTCCTGCAACCCCTGCCGGGCCTCGTCGACGGTCTCGGATCCGCGGATCACCGCGACGGCGGCGTCGATGTCCAGGTGGATGGTCATCAGACCGGCCACCAAATGCCTTCGCGCGGTGACCTTCTCCAGTCGGTACTCGCTGCGCCGGACCACCACCGAGTCACGCAGGTGCAGGAATGCGGAGATCAGCTCCCGCACCGACCACCAGCGCGGTACCCGGTTTTCGTCGAGTGCCACCAGGCTGGCGGCGAACGTCGACTCCAGCGGTGTCAGGGCCAGCAGTTGCTCGCGGATCTGCTCGGCGCTGTGGCCGCGTTTGGCGGTGACCACGATGCGCAGCCCGTTGCGGCGGTCGGTCAGGTCCGACATGTCCGCCACACCGGACAGTTCCCCGGACTCGACCAGCGCCCGGATCCTGTCCTGGACAGTGTTGCTCGCGACACCGGGCGGCAGCTCGGTGACGATGCAGTTCTTCCCGTCGACGGTCACCGTGCCGCGCACCGTGAACTGGCCGCGACCCGTGGTGATGTACTCCCGCAGCCCGGTCTCCCCGACCACGGTGGCTCCGCAGCCCCAGTCGGGACCCGGGATGAGTTTCACCAACCTGTCGTCGGTCATGTTCGGGGTTTTCAGCAGCGCCCGGCAGGCCGCCATCACCTCGCGGGGATTGTGTGCGGGCACCTTGGTGGCCCACCCCTCGGCGATGCCGACCGCGCCGTTGCACAGCAGCACCGGCCAGCGGGCCGGCAGCCACGTCGGCTCGGTCCACTCGCCGTCGAACGTCGGGACCATCGGCACCGCATGATTGTCGAGTTCGGCGGTCAGCGCCGCCCCCGGGGCGGACAGCCGCATCTCGGTGTAGCGGTCGGCCGCGGGAATGTCACCTTGGATGCGCGGGAAAGCGCCCTGTCCGTCAATGACCTTCACGCGCTGGAACTCGGCGGCCATCAGCGCCGCGGCCCCGTACATCGACGCGCCGCCGTGCGGGTGCAGATTGCCGGTGACCGCGGAGCAGATCTTCGAGGACTTCTGCGGCTTGTTACCGGGCAGCAGTTTGGAGTCGTGCATCTGGTAGAGCAGTCGTCGCTGACCAGGCTTGAGCCCGTCGAACGCGGACGGGATGGCGCGGTCACTGACGCTGTAGAGCGCGAACGTGAGCTGGTACTGGTTCCAGTAGTCGTCGGCGCTCTGGTCCAGCACCAGGTCGGGGTTCTGCTCGGGAACGTCCAGGGTGGCGGTCACAGTCTTCTACCTACGATCTCTCAAGTCAGATCCAGCGCGGAGGTGTCGATGCGGGAGGCCACGTCGGCCATCCACGTGCGTCGGCCCTCCGGCGGTCCGCCGAACAGCGTGTGATGCAGCTTCTTCTCACCGTCGTCCGGATGAACCCGAATCACGGTGCGCCGCTGCGGATCCAGCACGGTGGTCCAGAAGTCGTCGGCATCCATCTCGCCGAGGCCCTTGTTGCGCTGCACCTCCACCCGCTTCTTGGAGGTCGCCTTCAACTGGGCCACCGCGGCGTCACGCTCGGACTCGTCCTGGCAGTAGATCCGCTCGTCACCGTTCTTGACCACGAACAGGGGCGGCAGCGTCACGTACACCATCCCGGCCTCGACCAGTGGACGGTAGAAGTCCAGGAACATCGAGATCAGGCTCGAGTTGATGTTGCCGCCGTCGGGGTCGGCATCGGAGGCGAACAGGATCCGGTCATACCGGCACAGTTCCGGGTCACAGTGGTCACGTACCCCGCAGCCCAGGATGCGCTCGATCGAGTCGAACTCGTCCTTGACCCGGGCCTTGCTCAAGGCGAACCCGTAAACGTTGGGCGGCTTGCCTTTCAACGGGAAGGCGGCCTGAAAGGTGGCGTCGCGCGCCGCCTTGATCGTGCCCAGCGCGGAGTCGCCCTCGCACAGGAACAGCTCGGCACCGGACCCGCGGCCGGTTTCCCTGCTGGGCAGCAGCTTCGGCGGAAGGGACAGGTTCGTTCCGAGGCCTTTGGCCTTCGACGCCGCGCGGGACCGGGCCTTGGCGCCTTCGGCGCTGCGCCGGGCCCGGGCGGCCTCGAGCGCCAGCTTGGTCCACAGCGACACGGCGTCGTTGTTGGCCGGGTTGGCCGCCCAGATGGTGACGCTGCGCGCCACGTCCGGGGCCATGGCCAGGTTCAGCGACCGCGAGGACACTGCGGTCTTGGCCTGGGAGTCCCATGCCACGTCGGGGGCGCGGGTGTCGACGGCCAGCGCGGTGACCGCGGCGAAATCCTGTGGCTCCGGACCGTCCTCACCTTTGGCCAGGCCCAGGTCACGGATGCGGGAAGCGCGGTCGGCCAGGGCTTCGGACAGCCCCTTCACCGCGGCGGTCAGGTGCGATCCGCCGCCGGGGGTGCGCACGGTGTTGCAGAACGCCGCCACCGTCGCCGGTTCGGCCGGACCCGCGGTCAACGACCAGCGGAACGGGGTCGGGCCGCGGCCGGTGGTGTACTCGCCGCGGCCCTCCACGACCGCGCGCACGCCGGGCAGCGGAGTGCCTGCCGCGGTGCACATGAGGTCCAGCAGGGTATCCGTGCCCCACGGACCGCTGAACGGCTCGATCAACGCCGGCGGAATCTCCTCACCGGGCCAGCCTTCGTCGACGACGACCAGGTGCACGCCGGGTGACATTCGCGCGGCGGCGTGTGCCCGCAGCAGCACCTCGCCGACATCGATGGTGGAATCGGGGACGACGGCCGCGTCGAACAGGATGCGGACCGTGGTGCCGTGCGCGTCGGGCTTGCGGTTGCCGGAACCGCGCAGTTTCTGCGTGTCGGCGCGGGTGAACGGGGCGTTCGGGTCGAACCCCCGGCCCCCGGCGTCGTCGAACACCCCGGGGTAGCCGCCGCCGAAGCTCTGCAGGTAGGTCTTTCCGGCCCGACGCACGGTCACGTCGGTGCGCGCGGAGATGAACACCGCTGCCGCGGCGCCGATTCCGTTCAGTCCGGCACCGGTGCTGGCAGCGTCGGTGTGGGCGGAGAACTTGCCGCCCGCCCGGGCGGTGCCAAGGGTCTTGACGATGCCGTTCTTCCCGGTGACCGGGTCGGAGTCGACGGGCAGGCCGCGGCCGTCGTCGGCGACGCTGACCGATCCGTCGGCGTGCAGGGTGATGGTGACGGTGGATCCGCCGTGGCTGGGATCGGCGACCTCTTCGACCGCGTTGTCCACCAGTTCGCGCAGCGCCGTGTTGAGCACGTCGAGGCCCAGGTTCACCGCCGGCCGCAGGCGCGTGTGCTGGACATCATCGAGTTCGGTGATGTCCGCGGCGTTGTAACTCACTGCTCGTTCTCTCCGTCAGGGCCGGGTGGTGTGCCCGAGGAATGGTAGACGGCCGACCCGACATCGTCGCGCATCCGCGGCGGTGAGTGCGGCAGGCCAACCCGCCTGGCAGAACTCGCGACTCCGATTACCTCCGTCAGAGAGCCGAGTTCTCAGTGGTCACGCAGGTCGGGACGTCAGCGCGCCAGCGGCTTGTAGAAGACCAGGCCGTTGCCTTTGTTGTCGTAGACCACAGCACGGCGCTCGTGTGCGTCGTCGTACGGAGCCCTCACGATGCCACCACCGCTGGCCTCGATGGCCTTCGCCGCGGCGTCGACGTCGTCGGTCTTGATGCCGACGACGACCTGTCCCGGAATGGGGTGGTCCACCGGGGTCGCCAGCGCCAGAGTGATGGACCCGCCGTCGAGGGCCGCGAAATGCGCCCCGTCACGGAACTTCAGCGGCATGCCCAGGGTTTCGCTGTAGAACTTGATTGATTCGTCCAGGTCGTCGGTTGACAAGACGATCATCCGAACTTCGTGTTCGCTCACGTATTCCTCCTGCGACGGAGATTCTCCCCGGTCAGGACTGGACTTTACTCAGGCGTCAGCGAGTCGGAGCACGCCGAGACTGCGGTGACGGCCGCGGGAAGCGAACATCCACAGCCGTCAGCGCAATTTCGGCGACTCGACTCCGGCTACTTCCGGTGAAGGCCCAGGGCCTGCGCGGTCGCAGTGGCCACCTCGCCGCTCAGGTTCACAATCGGCGGGCCGCCCGGTTGATGGATCACGTTCGCCAGGACCACCACGTAGGTGTCCGACCCCGGGTCCATCCACAGCGTCACGCCGGTGAAGCCGGCGTGGCCGAAGCTGCCGACGGGGAAGAGCGTGCCGCGTGGCCGGGAATGTGCCGTATCGATGTCCCAGCCGAAGCCGCGGAGATCTTGTCCCGGAACCGCCGGGTAGTTCCGGGCTGTGCTGTCGGGGTCATTCTCGGTGGCCGTCCGGATGGCGTCGTTCGCCGCCTCGAGTTGTCCGGGGGTGTGCCCGGGCTGCTGCGGAGTCGTCATCATCTCCAGGGTGGAGCGGGTCAGCGGGAATGTGCTCGGCCGGCCGGCGAGGCCATCGAGCAGCGCCTGGGCGAACCGGCCGACGTCACCGACCGTCGAGAACACCCCGGCGCTGCCGGTCACTCCGCCCATCCGACGCGCCGTCGGGTCGTGCACAGTTCCGCGGAGGAGGTGCCCGTAGTCGGGGTTGAGGCCCGGGGTGTCTCCGTCGCGCGCGGTCGGGGCGACGCGCGGCAGGAGTGCGGTGCTCCACGTCCCCGCCGGACACTGTCCCAGCCACGGTGCGTAGCCACCGAGCGCGACAGCGGTTCCCCGGATCTGATGCGGGCCGCAGGTTTTCGCGGCGGGCAGGTAGCGGGTGTCGGTCATGCCGAGCGGAGCGAAGACGTGGTCCGGCACGTAGCTGTCCAACTGTTCGCCGGTGATCTTCTCGATGATCGCGCCGACCAGGATGAAGTTGATGTCGGAGTAGTGGAAGATCTCGCCGGGATCGAACACCACCCACGCGGCGAGGGCACGACGAATGCCGTCTGCTTTGTCCGGCTTGTCCAACCCCCACGGACCGTCCAGGCTCAGGTCGCCCGCCAACCCCGACGTGTGGGTGAGCAGCATGCGCAGCGTCACCTGGGCGCGGCGCGGATCGCCTGCCGGGTTGAATTCGGGAAGGTAGGTCTGCACCGGCTCGTCGATCCGGACCAGGCCCCGCTCGTACAGCTGCAGGAAGGCTGGTGCGGTCGCGAGGCTTTTGCTCAACGACGCCAGGTCGAAGATCGTGTCCTCGGTCATCGGTTCAGCGGGGGCGGGCGACCCATCCAGTCCGGGTTCGCCGGCGAGCTTGCGCGAGCCGAACGCCTCACGGAAGACGATCTTGCCGGCGTGCCCGATCTGGACCACCGCGCCCGGCAGCCGGTGTGCGGCAATCGCGTCCTGCACGAGTTGGGAGACGGCTGCGAAATCTGCTACGGGACTTACGGGCGATGCGGTCTCAGTCGCGGTCGGGATCGGCATGGCGGCACCCGGTGGTGGGTCCGTCGGATGCCCAGGATGCCCGCATGACGGGGCGGTAGCGAGGGTGAGGAGCAGAACTCCGGCGGCGCAGAACTCCGCGATGCGCGAGCTCGGCACCTTCATCCACTCGACGGTAGTGAGGCCCCGGTCGCACGTCACCAGATCTGTCGTACTCGGTGTCCCATGCCGGCTCAGGACTGCAGCATTTCCCCGTGCCGACGACGTCCCCTGGTATCACGTACGGCGCTGCGCGCAGTGATCGCCGGCTCGCACCGGTGGTGGACCGTGGCATCTGGCGTGAACGGTTGTCCGGTCAGTAGGTGGTGAGGAGTCGGGTGAGCACATCGACCCCGAATCGCAGCGCGTCTACGGGGACGCGTTCGTCCGCGCCGTGGAAAAGAGCGGTGAAGTCCAGGTCGTCGGGAAGCAGCAGCGGAGTGAACCCGTAGCACTGAATCCCGAGCCGGTGCAGCCATTTGGCATCGGTGAACGCCGTGCTCATGTATGGCAGCACGGTGGCGGTGGGGTCGGCGCTCTGCAGCGCGGCCGCGATGGCGTCGAGCAGCGGGGCGTCCGCGACGGCTTCGACTGCGGGCCCGTCGTACAAGGTTTCGACGGTGATGGCAGAGCCGATGAGGTCGGTCAGCTCCCGCCGGAATGACGTGGCGTGACCGGGTAGGAAACGCGCGTCGATGGTGGCGCTGGCCGCCGACGGCACGACGTTGGTCTTGTAGCCGCCGTCGATCTGGGTGAGGTTGACGGTGTTGTGGCGCCCGGCGCGGGTCATCCGGTCGAAGTGCCCCAGCCGTGCCAGCAGTACGTCGTCGCCCGCCTGAGGGTCGGACAGGATCTCGCGGAGCCGCTCGATCAGCGCTCGGGTGGCACCGGTGGGGACGGGTGCCTGTAGACCGTGGTCGGCGAGCCGGACGAGTGCGCGGGTCAGTGTGGTGATCGCGTTGTCCGCGTTGATCATGCTTCCGTGTCCGGCGGTACCGGTGGCGTGCAGTCGGGCCCACCACACGCCCTTCTCGGCGGTCGAGACGAAGTAGGCACGGTGCGCGGCGGACAGGGTGTGGCTGAAGCCGCCGACTTCGCCGATCGCCTCGGCGCAGTCGGCGAACAGGTGGGGGCTGACTCGGGTGACGTGGCCGGCGCCGAGGGTGCCGCCGGCTTCCTCGTCGGCGAAGAACGCCACCACCACGTCCCGGCGCGGGCTGCATCCGTCCCGGGAAAGCCGTTGCAGCGCAGCGAGGGTCATCGCAACCGGGCCCTTCATGTCGACGGCGCCACGGCCCCAGATGTAGCCGTCGTGAAGCTCGCCGCCGAAGGGGTCGCGGGTCCAGTCGGATTCGACGGCAGGCACGACGTCGAGGTGGGCGTGCAGCAGTAGGGCAGGCAGCGTGGGATCGGCGCCGGCGACTCTTCCGACGATCGAGGCGCGGCCGGGTTCGGGCTCGAACCACTGGCAATGGACTCCGATGTCGGTCAGGATGTCGGCAATCAGCTCGGCAGCGGGTCTCTCCTGGCCTCCGGGATTGGAGGTGTTGATGCGGATCAGCTGTTGTGCCAGAGCCACGACGTCGTTGTCGTCGCCCGAGGGGCCGGTACCGGGGGTCGTGCCGGCCGTCACGTCGTGGTGATCGCGTCGCCGCTGCCGACGACGGCGATGGCTTCGACCTCGATGAGGAATCCGTCGTACATCAGTCCGGCCACCCGCACGGCGGTGCCGGCGGGCCCGGGGGTCGGCAGGTACTGCAGGCGGATCCGGGTCATCTTCTCCCAGAATTCCCTTACCGCGGCGCCGGTTTCGTTGCAGCAGTAGTAGGTGTTGAGTTTGACGACGTCGCGCCAGGTGGCTCCGCCTGATTCGAGAACCCGGGTCACGGCCTCGAACACGTTGCGGGTCTGGACCTCGATGTCACCTTCGCCGACGACGTTGCCGTCTTCGTCGGCAGACAGCTGCCCACCGACGAAGACGGTGTCGCCGACGCGCCAGCCCTGGGAGAACGGGGTGGGGATGTGCCAGTTCCAGGATCCTGCCGGCATGAGGCGCTGACGGGTGATTGGTGTGAGGGTGTCGTCGACCGGAGTCATCGCGGTGTCCTTCATGAATAGCGCTGTCAGGGAGTTGGATTGGTGGCTGTGTCAGTCCATGAAGACCGCGACCGCGCGGATGGGTGAGCCGGTGCCGTTGCGGATGAACAGGGGAAGTCCGAAGTACAGAAAGCGCTGGTTCACCACCTGGTGCAGATTGGCCAGGCCTTCAGTGTTGACGATGCCGAACTCGCCGCACACCTTGTGCCCGGAGAAGTCGCTGTCATCGGCGTGGTCGATGGCGACGTTGTCCACGGCGATGTTGACAACTCCCTTCTCCGCCAGCCACAGCGCCGCGTCACGGTCGAGCCCGGTGTGCTTTTCGGTGTAGGCGAGATCGGGGTAGGTGGCGTCGCCGTAGCCCGTGTAGAGGATGACGGTGTCCCCCCTCCGGATCTCCTGGCCGCTGGCGGTGAGTGCGGATTCCAGGTCGGTCGGGGTGATGTAGTCGGGGTACTTGACTGCGCGCAGGTCCAGGCAGATCGCTTCGCCGTAGTAATACTCGAGCGGAGACTTGTCGATTGTCGGGCCGTGTGGGTCGTATTCGAATACGGCGTCGGTGTGGGTGCCGGCGTGCTCGCTGATGAGGAGGTTGTGTGCCTCGAAACCCAGATGGGTGTTGTAGGTGGTCTTGAACTGTTCGTGGGTCTGGTTGGTGTTGATGAAGGTCTTCTGGTGGCCGAACCACATCGGCATGCCTTCGAAGATCTCGCGGGTCAGATCGACCACTCGCACGGGGCGTTGCATGATCTCGGCGCCGAACTTGGGGTAACTGCGTGCGGTGGCGGGATCGTTGACGGCGGTCATAGGTGATTCTCCAATCATGTTGCGGGTGAGTTGATTCGGTCAGAAAACTTCGGTTGAGCCGACGTGGGCGGTGGTGTGCGGGATGACGCCGCTGAAGTGGTCACGGTGAGTGCCCGTCGACCTTCGAACCACAGCGGCCGTGCTCGATATGAGCAGCGAAGTCGTCGGGAAACAGGGAGCGAGCCGAATCGACCGGCGGCGTGGGCATATCGATCAGGGCGCATCTGCGGGGCATGTCGGCAACGAAGTCGTCGACGCTGCCGAGTTTGTCCAGCAGGTCCCATGAACCCTTCCCGGAGCTGACCTGCTGCAGCGTTCGTTGATACATCTGCGTTTTCATTCGACACGGTGGGCACTGTCCGCACTGCTGGCGGGCGAAGAAGTCGGTGATGTCTGCGCAAATCTCCACGATGCAGGTGTCCGTACTCACCACACGCACCGCCAGGCATCCGGGCTGTGAGCCGGCGGCGCGGATGTCCGCGTCGCGAATCGCGACGTCGGCGGCCTCGGCCGGCAGGAACCTGCTCGACGGGCCGCCGGGTTGCAGCGCCTTGAGCGCGCCGCTGCCGGTAAGACCACCGGCTCTGGTGATCAACGTCGCGAACGTCTCGTTGTCGGGGCTGATTTCGTAGACCCCGGGTGCGGCGACGTTCCCGCTGATGGTGACCAGCCGGGTCCACGCCGGTTCCCGGCCGCCACCGTCGGCGCCGACGATGCGTGGCAGGTTGGCGAGTGTCTCGGCATTGGCGACCAGCGTCGCGTTACCCCCGACGCCCCGTTCGCTCGGATACGGCGGCTGGCCCATCGGCTTGCCGTCGCCTCGCTCCACGACGCTGATCGCTGCGCTGGCTTCACCGGCGACGTAGCGGTCCGGTGCCGTGACGATGCGCACATGGGTACCCGGCACCAGCCCGGGTATGTCTCGCTCGTCCAATGCTGTAGCGAGGCTTTCGCGTTCGGCGGTCGCGGTCTGACTGACATAGAGCACCACGTCGCCGGCCTCCAGGGCGACCGCGGCGATCAGCGCGCCTTCGATGACGAGGTGAGGGTTGGCCGACAGTAGAGCACGGTCCTTACCGCTGCCGGGTTCGTCCTCGGCGGCGTTGCACAACACCGCGCGTGGCCCGGGCTGATCGAGCACCGCGGTGACCTTCCGTGCCAGGGGAAAGTGTGCGCCGCCCAATCCGGTCAGGGTGGTGGCCCGCAGTAGGGTGCGCGCCCGCTGAGGGTCGGCGGCCACAGCGCTGAGCGCGCGGTAGCCGCCGTGGGCCAGGTAGGCGTCGAGGTCTTGCCGCTGCGCGGGCAACAACAGTGCGGTGGTCACGGCTCGCTCAATCCGACAGGCTCAGGTCGCCGGGCTTGAATCCGGCATCGAGCATGTTGAAGATCTTGCGGGCGATGAAGCTTCCGCTGCGATCGATTGATTGGACGGGATCTCCGCCTTCGGCATGTGCGAGGACGGCCTCCGCGTCGGTGGGCTCGACCTCGCTGTAGAACGCTCGCCGGTGCTCGATGAGGAGGTTGGGTCCCTGTTCGCACGCAGCGAAGCAGATGTAGTCGTTGACTTCGACGTCTGATCCGGTGTCGTCGGCGAGCTGCCGCAGTCGGTCGCGCACGGCTTCTGCTCCGCGCAGCGCGCAGTCGATGTTGACGCACACGTGGATGATGCGCTCCTCAGAGCTCAGATCGTCATACACGGATATCGTCTCCCGGATCTTCGGCGTCCCAGGACAACACGACCTGGTCGGCGTCCCAGCGGGTGAAGTAGCCGCGATAGGCGGACACCACCTGGTTCAGGTCGCGACTGTCCCAATCGCGGCCCAGGTAGTCGGAGACGACGGCGGTGTGGATCACCATGCGGTCGGGCACGTCGAGCAACACCATGCCGGGCATCTGGGCGACCGAAGCGTCGGGAACATCCTGCAGGACGGCGGCGACGATGGCATCGCATTCCTCACCGGCCATCATCTCGATACCCACCACCGATCGAGCGACGTGGGAACTCATGCTGAAACCTCCTCGACGGCTGAAGCGATTGCGGGAAGGCCGATCTCGGCTTCAGCGAGCTGCGCCTGCACCCAGGTCAGCGCCTCGCTGACGGCAGCGGCACTCGCTGTGGTCGCACCCGCCAGGGCCACTGATGCGGCGTAGGCGCGTGGCATCAGATCGGCGGCCCAGCCGCTGATCAGCTCGCGGTTACGCTCGCCATGGCGTTCGTCGCCGGCCACCAGCCGCAGAAAGGCGGAGGCGCTTTCACGGTGGCGGATCTTGTCGTCCTCGATGCTGCGGCAGACAAAGGGAGTCAGACTGTCCCCGGCGGCCAGTGCCCCGCTGGTGAGCAACGAATGCGCGGCCGCGGTGTGCAGCGGCTCGAATACGATGTCGGCCAGGATGATTGCCTTGCCCCAGTCGAGGGTGGCCATGATCTCTTCGACGATGCGGCGGGTCGGCTGGAACTGCGGGGCAGCCATCCAGGCCGGTCCGGGGTCGTCAAAGCCGTCGTGGTGCTCGCCGTAGGCCAGCGCGAGTCGGCCGTAGAGTTGGGCGTGGCGCAATTCGTCGAACATCATGAACGACGTGGCTCCGGCGATCCACGAGGACAGCGCGAACCGCGTGGTGTGCTGGTGGGTGACGCACAAGCCCCAGTCAGGATACTGCAAGGGGCCCAGTGCCTCTCGCAACATCTCGACGCGTTCGGGAGCGACGGTGGCGAGCTGGCTGTCCGCGGCGGTGAAATCGAACGCGGTGGCGACACTGCGGCCGGCGCGTGACTGGCGTGTCGTGTACGTGCGGTAGTACAGCTTGTCTGGGCTGCGGTAAGCCTCCCAGTCGGTACAGCGCAGCGCGGTGCTGTCGTCGGTCCACACCTGATGGGCGGGGCGGTCGCCGTCGATGTGGTAGGGCGCGTGCCATTGCAGCAGGCGGGTGGCCTCTTCGTACTCGTTGAGGCGACGTGCACCATCGGGCGGAACACGTATCGCGTCGACGTCGATGTCGGGCTTGGCCGAAACGCCGGTGTCGGGGTGGGGTTCGCCGACGGCACGGATATCGATCAGGTCGCCGTCGGCGATTCCGAGGTCGGCGAGCTTGGCGGTACCCAGGACGTCGGGCAGGTCCAACTCGAGCAGGCGCCCCTGGGCGGAGCGGGCAGCTCCGATGTGGTTGAGCAGATCGGAGACGGTGGGGTCGTCGTCGGCCAGGACGAACGCCTCGGGGGCGGCCTCTCCGAGGATCCGTGAGTAGATCAGCATGGGTGTCTCTCTGTGGTAGCGGTCGGTCAGGGGGTCAGATCGTCGCCGGCACCGGCATCGCCGGGAAGTAGCCGTCGGGGGCGTGCGTGCCGCCCAGGGGGGTGCCGTCGGGTGCGATGTTGAGGAATTGCGCCACCCAGGAGGGGTCCTTGTCGGCCAGCAACAGGGCTGACGGTTCCGAGGTGCGGACGTATTTCGCCGATTCGCGTTCGAAGATCCACTGACAACCCTCGGAACAGAACCAGTAACGCTGCCCTTCGTAGTCGACAGGAAAGGCGTTGGCGCGCGCCGGATGTGGGAACGTGCAGGGGAACTTGCACAGGTCGCAGACCATCGGGAGGGTGTCGGCATCGACGACGGCGCCGTCGGCTGCGGCGCGCCAGAACCCGGCGTGGCTTTCGCCGAACGCGGGGTATTTGGCGTGTAGCCAGGCCAGATCGTCGTCGGTGGGTTGGTGCACGTCGAACCACAGTTGGTCACGGGTTGTGTACAGGCTGCGCCAGATGGTGTGGGAGCCGTGCTCGACCTCCTCCAACGCCTGGGCGAGGTGGCGCGGGGGTTGCAGCCCGAACTGGGAGAGCTCCGAGACGTACCCTTCGATGAAGTCTTCGAGGACGTATCGGCGGAATGCCTCCTTGTAGGAGATCGGCTTCTTCTTGGGAAAGTAGTCCAGGACCGGGCTGACCACGGCCAACAACAGGCGGTGGCACCGCCAGAACCACTTGTCCATCCAGTCCTGGATGAGCGACAGGTTGTCGTCGCCGAACTGCAGCATCGCGCGTGCGACGGACTGTCCGAGCGCCATGTGTCGGGTCTCGTCGCTCTGGATGGTCAGGTGTGCCTGGCCGAATCCGAAGTCGCCGTTGGCGACTCCGGCCGCGGGAGCAGCGATGAACAGCAGATTGGTGAACGCCGTCTCGAACACCAGGTTGGTGCCGATGATCGCCTCGATGGGGTCGGTGGTGATCAGGTCTTCGAAGAACGAGCGGTCGCCCTGGAAGTACCAATGCCGTTCGAAGAATGTGATGCGGTCCTTGGGGAGCAGGAAACCGCTCTCATGGTGTTTGACGTAGTCCTTCGCCTGGTAGATCGCCTCCTCGGCGTGGCGACGTTCATCCATCGCCTGCACCATCGAGGCGATGCGGATCGCCGGCGCCGGTGCGAAGCGGGCCACTCGGACGTGCCCTCGGTAGTTGTAGTACTCGCTATAGGTGAGGGCGGTGTTGAACGACTTCATCGCCTCCACCCAACGGGGATCGACTCGTCCGATATGGCCGAAACGGGCGCCCGCGTCACGGACCGCGTGGAACTTGTCCTCCTTCTCCGCCTGGATGCGCACGTAGTCCTCGAACAGGATCTGGAAGGGGTCGTTGAACTTCTTCCAGTCCGGCATGGTGCACGCGGTGCGCCATTCCTCGGGGATGTAGGCGTCGTCACCGACGTACGTCGGATCCCAGTGCAGGGAATGGGTGAGCCGCTGGTATTGCTCGCGGGATTTCATGGAGAGCTCCGATCGGTCGAAGTTGCGGCGGACGGGCGTGCACTAACCTTCAGGAAATCTCTGAAGGTTTTGGGCCCGGATAGGGCCTGTTGAAGGTTCTGGGAATTTCTGAAGGTTAGAGCTCAAGTGTTTCGTCGGCGTGGATATGTGTTGCGATCATGTTGCGGTCGAAATGTCTTTGCGCCGGTGGTCAGGGGTGCTTCCGGTATCAGAGCCTGTCGTTCCGGGCAGCGGGGCTAAGCTCGATCAGCCGGGTCTCGATGAGGCGCGACGCTGCGGAGAGGAGACGCGCGTGACGGCCGACGCTACGGCCACCACTGGCCATCACGACGGTCACGTGCCGCGGCGGGCCAGACCTCGCCGGGCGGTCGACAACGCAGATCGCCGCCCTGCCCTTGCGCCTCCTCACGACGGGCAGGGCATTTACATTCAGCAGGCGGCGCAGCTGGTCGGTGCTACGCCGGTGCAGTTGCGCACTTGGGAGCAACAGCAACTGGTCGCACCGTCCCGGACCCCGTCGGGTTATCGCGTGTACACGATCGCCGATGTCGAACGGATGCAGCGCATCCAGTCGCTGATGGCCGGCGGAGTGAACGCCGAAGGCGTGCGCCGCATCCTCAACGGCCCCGGGTACTCCGCCGGAGTGCCGGCCGCGTTGGCGGCTCCGTCGTCGCGGTCGCGCAGCGTCGGCACTGCGATCCGCGACTTGCGCAAACAGCACGGGCTGACTCTGCGGGACCTCTCGCGCTCGACGGGGCTCAGCGCGTCCTACATCAGTTCGGTCGAACGTGGTTCGGCCGCACCATCGATCGCTTCACTTCAGAAGATCGGGGCCGTATTCGACACCAACGTCCTCGGCTTGATGTCCGATGTCTACGAGGCCCCGTGCACACCCCTGGTTCGGGCCGGCGACCGCCGTGTGCTGGACAGCGACAAGGGTGTGCGAATAGAGGACCTGTCGACCGCTGGAAGCAATCTCGAGCCGCTTCTGTTCACCTTCCAACCGGGTTGTGGAAGCGACGGCGCCATCTCGCACGAGGGCGAGGAATTCCTCTATGTCATGTCCGGGCAGCTCTATCTGTGCTTGGACGGCAGCGACGAGTACTACCTCAATCCTGGAGACTCGATGAGCTTCCGCAGTGAACGAGCGCATGAATTCGGCAATCCCGGGGACGCGCCCACCACGGTGCTGTGGATCAATACGCCACGTACGTTCTGAGCTGCGCGGCGCGTTGCCGGACGATGTCGGTACCGGAGGCTGTGCGCTGTCCATCGGTTGTCGGACCAGTGCGCCACACTTCGGGTCATGGGGAGACGCAACCGCGAACGACGGGCGGCCAAGAAGAAGCAACGGCGGCGGCCGGCCGCCGAACGTGAGCACAGCCGATCCGATGCAGGGCCGAGTCGGGCACAGATCCTTGAAGGCCTCGTCATCGCGTTGAGCACGGCTGCGGACCTCCCCGGTCCGGGGCGCGCGGCCGAGCTCCTGGAGCAGTACCGAGGCTACGAGCGTGAACTCGACATCGCTGCCGACCTCGTCGTGCACGAGGCCATCCGGGCGGCGTGGAAACGCGGATGGTCGCCGACGGATCTGCACGAGATCGCGCGCCGCAGGGTGGACGCGGCCAGCGTGCGGTACCTCGATGCGGCGATCGTGCTGGAGTCCCAGCGATACTCGGCGCCGACGTTGCACCCGCGGTGGCGTGCCGAACTCGCCGACATCTCGGCGGCCGTCGGATCGTCGGCGACCGCGCCCCAGATGTGGCGTTGGGCCGCTTCACATTCCACAGGCGAACATGCGGTGATAACCATCGTGCTGCAGCTTCTGCACCTGCTGGGAAGGATTCCGAAGATCCAGGCGGTGCTCCCCCTTCCCGGGGAGCACCGCCAGGCACCCGGCAGGGCCGAAGGGGTGGACGAGAAGATGCTCACCCGGGTGCGCGCGCTGCTGGCCAAGGCCGAGGCCAGCGAGTACCCCGATGAGGCCGAGGCGCTCTCGGCGAAGGCGCAGGCGCTCATGGTGCGGCACTCGTTGCGGGAGGCGGTCGCCGATCACGACCGTGGCCGGGTGGTTGTCGCCGCGGCACGCAGGATCTGGATCGACAATCCGTACGTCGCGGCGAAGGTCGCGCTGGTGCAGGCCGTCGCCCAGGCCAACCGGTGCCGCACCGTGTGGATCAAAGACCTGGGTTGTGTCGTCACGGTCGGATCGGAGACCGACCTGGACCTGGTCGAGCTGCTCGCCACCTCACTGCTCGTGCAGGCCAGCCGGGCGATGCTGGTGGCCGGGCGGCACCACGATGTCCGCGGGCAGACGCGGACCAAGTCATTCCGGCTCTCCTTCCTGGTCGCCTACGCTGCCCGCATCGCCGAGCGGCTCAGCGCCGCCAGTTCGTCGGCCACGGCAGAACTGCAGCGCGACGCCCGACTGCTGCCTGTGCTTGCGGCCCGTAACCGCGCGGCCGACGAGACGTTCACCCGGATGTTTCCCGCGACGGTCGCCAGCCCGCTGGTGGCCTACGACCCCGCCGGCACGGGCGCCGGTCGCGCGGCGGCGGACACGGCGATGCTCGATGTCCGCGACTCGATCGCCGGCTAGCACGGCTTCGATGCGAAAGCGGCAGCAGGACAACGTCATTCGACGGCCCCGAAGAATCTGGGCGGATCAGCGAGCGGAAACCGCGTACCGCCTGCGAGCCGGATATGACCCGTCGCCGTCGCCGTCGCCGTCGCCGTCGCGCTGACAGTCCGGCCGCCGGCTACATCGGTTGTCCGGTTGAGTGATCACCCGGGTCAGTGCCGAAACCCGGGTGCGAGCCGTCGATGAAGGTGAGACTGATCGCATGACTACGGCGAGCCCGCGCAGGGCCATCGACCTCGTACCTGCCCCTGCATTACCTGGCCCGCGCCGGTGTGGCCGCATCGGATCTGCAGGTCATCCGGTTCGACACCGATATCGGTAAGCACGGCGACACCGGCCGCAGCGAACTCGACGCCATCGAGGCGATGTTGGCCGGTGAGGTCGACGTCGCCGCAATCGGCAGCAGCACCTGGGAGGCGATGGGGCGGGACGAGCTGATGGCCGGCACCCTCGAGGAGGTGTGGCGGACCGATGGATACTGCCACTGCATGTTCACCGCGCTCGACACCCTGCCGGCCCAGCGTTACACCCCGTGGGTGGACAAACTGTTGGCGATGGACTGGGAGAATCCCGAGCACCGCAGAATTCTGGAACTCGAAGGACTGCGGCGCTGGGTGAGGCCGCACCTGGACGGGTACAAGCCACTGTTCGCCGCGGTGGAGGAGCAGGGGGTCGACCCTCGGTGGTGATCCTCGACCTGATGAGGCTGATGGCCACACTGGCCGATGGTGCCGTCGGCGAGATCACCGTTGCGTCCGTCGCCGAGCGGGAGACTGCCGAGAAGTGGTGCGCACGAAGCGGAAACACCGTGGTGCAGGCAGACGTCGACGGGACGGGGGCGGGCACGCTGGCGGTGCGGCGCGGCCGCCTGCCCGATCCGGTGCTGGTTCTGGGCCCGGAGCGAATGCCGGGCGCGCGGCTGTGGATGTACACCAACTTCCACTGCAACCTTGCCTGTGACTACTGCTGCGTGGAGTCCTCGCCGCAGGCTCCGCGACGGGAGTTGGGTGCCGACCGCATCGCCCGGTTGGCCAGGGAGGCGGCGGACTGGGGGGTGCGCGAGGTGTTTCTCACCGGTGGCGAGCCGTTCCTGCTGCCTGACATCGGCACCATCGTTCGCAGCTGCGCCGCGCTTCTCCCGACGACCGTGCTGACCAACGGAATGGTGTTCCGGGGCAGGGGTCTACGCGAGCTCGACGTCATCCCGCGGGACAACGTGGCGCTGCAGATCAGCCTGGATTCCGCGACGCCGCAACTGCACGACTCACATCGCGGACACGGGAGCTGGGCCAAGGCGGTGGAAGGAATTCGGGTGGCGCGTGGCCTCGGCTTCCGCGTGCGGGTCGCAGCCACGGTTGCGGCGCCCGTTCCGGGCGAGCTGAAAGCCTTCCACCAGTTCCTCGACGAACTCGGCATCGCGCAGGAAGATCAGGTGGTGCGGCCGGTCGCCCGGGAGGGCTCGGCCGCCGATGGCGTGCAGATAACGCGGGCGTCGCTGGTGCCTGAGGTCGCGGTCACCGCCGAAGGTGTCTACTGGCATCCGGTGGCAGCGATCGATGACGACGCGCTGGTCACCCGTCAGATCGAACCCCTCGCCCCGGCGCTGGACGAAATCGCGCACGCTTTCGCCGAGCTCTGGGCGCGCAAGGCAAACGCCGCGCAGCTGTTTCCCTGCGCCTGACAGAGATCCGGCGAGTCCTGGCCGGCTCACGATGTCCAAAGGTGACGTCGGGGCGTCGACGACGGTCCCGCGCCGTCACCGGCTGCTCGGCAACGATCCGAATCAATCGACAGATCCCTGGGACCACAGTGGCGGTGTGCCGGCTCATTGGTGCGGGGAACCCTCGGTGGTGCCAAGGGTCTGGGTCAGAAAGGGGTGCAATACCGCGAGAAAGTCCTCGGGTGCGGAGGCGAAGGGCACGTGACCGGTCGGCAATGTCTCGAACCGGGCTCCGGGCAACGCCCTGTGGGTGGCGCGGCCGATAGGGAGCGGGATAGCGGTGTCGCGGCTTCCCCACACGATGAGTGCCGGGGCGGTCAGCGTGCCGGCCACGGGGCGTAGGTCGTGTGCGTCGGTGGCGAAGCTGCGCCACAGCGCCGCGGTCATGGCCACGCCGCTCGCTGTTCTCGCCCGGGCCACGGCGCGGTCGCGCGCCGCGCGGGCCAGGTCGTTGTCTGCCTGCATGTAGAGCCTGATGAAGGCCGGGAGGATCAGGCGCGCCACCTGCGGCGTGCCCAGCGTGCGGCAGAACAGCCGCAGGATCGGATTCATCGGGAGGAAGCCACCCGTGTTGACCAGCACCAGCCCTGCGACCCGGTGCGGCTGGCGGATCGCCAACCGAGCGGCGGCGAATCCGCCGACCGAGTTGCCGATCAGGATGGCCGGCTCCTCGCCGAGGCCGGCCACCAGGTCTTCGAGTCCGTCGGCGAGTAGCGGTGCGGTCACCGCGTGCGGGTCGGGCGCCGGCGGCGAGTCGCCGCAGCCGGGCCAGTTCACGGCCACGACCCGGTAGTGCTGTGCCAAATCGGCCGCGACGGCGTCGAAATCGTGATGGTCGTGCAGGGTGGCGGGCAGCAGCACCACCGTGGGTCCTGAACCGCGCACGTGATAGGCGAGCGTCCCGGCGCGAGTGGGCACGAATGGCACCCTGCACCCCTTTCATTGACCGACTGGTCGGTCAAACTATAGGCTGGGGCTCTTCCGTCGTAAAGGGGACACCGTGACCAGCCCGCCAACCAAGCCGCCCACCACACGCCAGCAAGGCGCCACTCGCACCCGTAACGCGTTGATAGAGGCCGGGTTTCGGCTCGCCGCATCCGGAGGGCTGGTCGGGTTGAGCGTCAACCGCATCGTCGAAGACGCCGCCGTCTCCAAGGGAAGCTTCTTTCACCATTTCGGCGACCGCGCCAGCTACCTGGTGGCGTTGCACCGCGACTTCCATGACCGGATCCTCACCGAGGCGCTGGCCATCATCGAAGGATCCGACCCCGGTGCCCGGCGACTCGCGATCGCCAGCCGCGCCTACCTCGACAGCTGCCTGACCAACCGGGCCGTGCGCGCCCTGCTGTTGGAAGCCCGCGCTGAGCCCGCCATCAACGAGGCGGTACGGCAACGCAACAGGGACACAGCCGATCTCATCGAACCCGACTTCACCGCGATGGGATGGCCGCATCCACGCCGCGCTGCCCAACTGTGGATCGGGATGACCGCCGAAGCCGCGCTGCTCGAATTCGACGCCGGCCACAAGCTCACCGATCTGCGGGCCAGCCTGGCCCGATACATCGACGCTGACCCCGTCCTGCTCGGCGATTGACGCCCCTCCACCGCCTCTCCTGCCGACTCCCGAAAGGACCCACGATGACTTCCACGCTGGCAAGGCTGCGCTTCGCCGGGCAGACGATCGCCGCCATCGCCGCCCTGACCGCGGCGATGCTCGCGGCACCGGCCGCGGCCCACGCGTTCTCTCGGCCCGGGCTGCCCGTCGAATACCTGGATATTCCGTCGCCGTCGATGGGCCGGGATATCCGCATCCAGTTCCAGTACGGTGGCCCGCACGCGGTGTTCCTACTCGACGGACTGCGCGCCCAGGACGACTTCAACGGATGGGACATCAACACCGCGGCCTTCGAGTGGTACGACCAGTCGGGGCTCTCGGTCATCATGCCCGTCGGCGGCCAGTCCAGCTTCTACACCGACTGGTACCGCCCGTCCCGGAGCAACGGCCAAACCTACACATACAAGTGGGAAACGTTCCTCACCCAGGAACTTCCGCAGTGGCTGGCGTCCCACCGAAGCATCTCCCCGACCGGGCACGCTGCCGTCGGACTGTCCATGGCCGCCTCCTCGGCGCTCACCCTGGCGATCTGGCACCCCGGGCAATTCGTCTATGCCGCAGCCCTGTCCGGGGCGCTCAACCCCTCCGAGGGGTGGTGGCCCACCCTGGTCGGGATCGCGATGAACGACGCCGGACACTTCGACGCCGAAAGCATGTGGGGACCCAGCAGCGACCCCGCATGGAAACGCAACGACCCCACCGAGAACCTCGGCAAGCTCGTGGCCAACAACACCCGCATCTGGATCTACTCCGGCACGGGCAAAGCATCCGACTTCGACTCCGGCGCCACCGTGGGCAACCTCGCCGCCGCACAGTTCCTTGAGAAGTTCCTCGCCCGCACCAGCAGAACCTTTCAAGAGAAATACCTGACCGCAGGCGGGCGCAACGGCGTGTTCAACTTCCCCGCCGACGGGACCCATAGCTGGAACTACTGGGGACAACAACTCCAACAGATGAAACCCGATCTACAACGCGTGCTGGGCTGACCGAGCCGGCACGGGCTACTGTCGGAGGCGACGGACTTCTGATGGGCTGGGGATGTGCCAATACTGCGGATGCCGGGACATGCCGCTGCTGCGTGACTACATCGCGGAGCACGAGCGGGTGATGAATTTCGGCCGAGAAGCGGTGCGTGCACTGGATCGGGGCGAGTACGGGCAGGCGCGCGAGCTGCTGGCCGCGATGGCCGGGGAGTTACGGTCGCACTGGCGCGGGGAGGAGCAGGGCCTGTTCGCCGTGATGGCTGCCGCCGACGACCTGTATGCCGCCCACATCGCCCCGTTGGTGCGCGAACATCGGGAGCTCGACGCGCTGCTTGAATCCGTCGACCTGTCGAATCCGGATGACCGCGAGCAGATCCGTACGGCGGTCGACGACCTGTATGAGCACATCGCCAAGGAGGAGGACGGGTTGTTCC
>Ga0172382_10003163_pt1 | contig 26385 bp, 16 predicted proteins | sample Leawel138RmetaG_FD_122245 | JGI IMG/M metagenome (GOLD analysis project Ga0172382, IMG submission 122245) | Leachate microbial communities from a municipal landfill in Southern Ontario, Canada - Leachate well 138R metaG | ecosystem: Engineered > Solid waste > Landfill > Unclassified | place...
CCTTCGGAAACCTCGAAACTGACGTTGTCGACAGCCTTGACCGGCTCGCCGTCCTGGGAATTGAATACCTTGGTAATATTTTGTACTGAAATCAAACCGGAGGCACCCTACCATGAATAGGGTAATAGATCAAATCAGGACGATATCACCAATTCTCTTGTAGAATATGAATTCTAAGTCGGTGATTTATTTTCCGATCAACGAAATTCTTGAATTTTACTCAAAATTAGCCCCCTAGAACATGTTGCAGTTCAAATAGGCGTCAGGTTAAATAGAACACCAGAGAGAACAAAGAAACGGCCAACTTGGCACGAAGAGCACCCATCATGAATATCAGTGTCGAGAAACTACTGGAAAAAATTCGACTCGGAGAGGATACCTTTCTTGAACTTAAAGAGGTTCGCTTTGCCGGCGACAACGTGAGTGCGCCGGGACGAAAGGAATTGGCCGACGAGCTCGCAGCCTTGGCCAACGGTCGGGGGGGGATGTGCCTCCTGGGAGTGAGTGATCAGCGAGAGATCCTGGGTATTCCAATAGAGCGTCTTGACCTCGTAGAAAGACGTGTGCTTGAAATTTGTCGTGACTCAATACAGCCTCCATTACAGCCTATTGTCCAACGGCTGAACCTTCCCGCGGCCGATGGGACTCAAGTCCCTATTCTCAGGGTAGAACTGAAGCGAAGTCTGTTCGTGCACAAGAGCCCAGGTGGCTACTTCTATCGGGTTGGCAGTGATAAACGTGAGATGACTCCGGATTATCTGGCCCGGCTCTTTCAACAGCGAAGCCAGACACGGATCATCCGCTTCGACGAACAGACAGTACCCGGGGCAACCTTGGATCACCTTGACCCTAATTTGCTCAAGAAGTTTGCGAGTAAACGCATTGAAGACGACCAGGATCGTTTGCTCCAGAAACTTGCAATGGCTCGATTGGACGACACCAGGACTCTCGTGCCTACTATCGCCGGAGTGCTTATGGGCTCGCCTGAACCCAGAGAATGGCTTCCCAACGCCTATATACAAGCTGTTGCCTATCGGGGAACTACAATCTCTCCCTCTGACAACTTCAGGTACCAGCTTGACGCGGCCGATCTAAGCGGCCCCCTGGATCAGCAAGTCTTAGGAGCCCTGGCTTTTGTTCGCAAGAACATGCGAGTGGGCGCTATTAAGAACCAGGGTCGGCGGGATATCCCTGATTTCGATCTGATTGCGGTCTTCGAAGCTTTGGTCAACGCTGTAGCCCACCGTGATTACTCCGTCTATGGCTCCAAGATCCGTCTACGGCTCTTTTCCGATCGATTGGAAATATTTTCCCCCGGAACCATTCCCAACACAATGACGGTAGAAAGCCTTCCTTATCGGCAAGCCGCTCGAAATGAAGCTATCAGCAGCCTGCTAGCCCGTTGCCCGGTCTTATCCAGGGACCCGGAGCTGCTCGCCCACCGCTCCTTCTTTATGGACAAACGTGGAGAAGGTGTCTCGTTGATTCTGGAGCGCAGCGAACAGCTCTCGGGCAGGGTTCCGATTTACAAGCTCATCGATGAGTCGGAGTTATTGCTCACGATCTATGCAGCAAGTGAGGGCAAGTAAAACCGCCCACCCCGTGGGTCACAACCCCAGATAAGCTTCGCGCACCCTGGGGTTCTCGGCGAGTTCAGCGGCTGGACCCTCCAGGGTGACCTTGCCCGTCTCCAGGACGTAGGCACGCTGGCCGATCTTCAGGGCTTGGAAGGCGTTCTGCTCTACCAGAAGCACGGAAACTCCCCGGCTGTAGATCTCGGTGATGATGGCAAAGATCTGCTGGATGATCAGCGGGGCCAGACCCAGGCTGGGTTCATCCAGCAGCAAAAGCTTGGGACGGCTCATCAAGGCCCGACCGATGGCCAGCATCTGCTGTTCACCCCCGGAGAGGGTGCCCGCAGACTGGCGGAGTCGCTCGCGCAACCGGGGAAACAGTTCCAGGACCCACTCCAGCTGTTCAGGATCGGGCTGTTTGTGCACGAAGGCCCCCATCTCCAGGTTCTCCATCACCGTCATCCGGGGAAAAACCTGGCGACCTTCCGGCGCCATGGCAAGACCCCGCTCGACCAGTTGGTGAGCCGGAGTGCGGTGGATCGGCTCACCGGCAAACAGGATCTCCCCGTTGCGGGGCCGCACCAGACCGGTGATGGCCCGCAAGATGGTGGTCTTTCCGGCGCCGTTTGCCCCCAGCAGAGTAAGCACTTCCCCCTGATTTAAAGTCAACGACACCCCGTGCAGAGCCTGGATATTGCCGTAAAAACAGTCGATGCCCTTCACTTCTAAAAGCGGCTGGCTCATTCCGGGTCCCCCTCTTCGGAAGGTGCTCCGAGGTAGGCCTCGATCACCTTCGGGTCGCGGGCCACTTCAGCGGGTTGCCCCTCGGCGATCTTTTCTCCGTGGTCGAAGACAGTGACGATCTCCGAAACCTCCATCACCAGGCGGATGTCGTGCTCGATCAGGAGCACCGTGACTCCCCGGTCGCGAATCTTGCGGATCAAATCCGTGAGGGCGCGGGTTTCGCTGGGGTTCATCCCGGCGGCGGGTTCATCCAACAGCAGCAGGCGGGGGCGCCCGGCCAGGGCCCTCGCTATCTCCAACAGACGCTGGTGTCCGTAGGGAAGGCTGCGGGCTTGCCCGTGAGCTTCCTTGCTCAGACCCACGAAATCCAAGCACTCGTAGGCCTGAGCCAGTTCCTCCTCCATCCGCCCTCCCAAAAAGAGTTCGGCGAAGGTCGAGCGGCGGCCGGCCTGGGGCATGCCCAGCAAGACGTTCTCCAGGACCGAAAGGTGCGAGAAGAGTCGAATGTTTTGGAAGGTGCGGGTCATCCCCAGACGGGTGATGCAATGAGTTCCACCCTGCCCCAGAAGGCTCTGGCCCAGGAAAGTCACGCTCCCCTCGGAAGGTGGATAGACGCCCACCAGCAGGTTAAAAAAAGTGGTTTTCCCGGCTCCGTTGGGGCCGATCAAGGAGGCGATGACCCCGCTCTTGACCTGATAATCGATACTATTGACCGCCACCAACCCTCCAAATCGGCGGGTCAACCCCTGGGTCTCACAGATCACTTCGCCGTCCGGAGCTTTTTCAAGAGGAGGCACCGGAACATCCTCGGGGCGCTCGGGGAAACGCACCCTTTGCTCCGGCAAGATCCCCTGGGGACGCAGCAGCATCATGGCGACCAGAGTACCCCCGAAAATCAGGTATTGGGCTTTGGAAAGGTCCAGAAACGGCTCCAAAAGCATGAGCAACGACGGTTGATCCTGCAGTTGGGCCATCAACGAAGGGCGCACGTGAGCATTGACCCAATCGATCAGGTTCGGGGTCAGAACGAGGTTGAGAAATCCCAGCGCGAAACCGCCCAGCAGCGCCCCGGGGATGCTCCCGATGCCACCCAAAATCACCATCGCCAGGATCATAATGGAGCCGTAGAAGTCCAGGGGAAAGGCGAAGTTCAAGGTGTAGATGTAAGAGGCGTAAAGGGCCCCGGCGAATCCCGCAACCAGGGCTCCCAAAACCAGAACCTGCAGCTTGGCCCCAGCCACCGAGATGCCGCAGGCGGCGGCTGCCACGGGGTCTTCGCGCTGGGCTCGAAGCTCTCGACCCAGGCGCGAGTGGCGCACCCGATAGCAGAGAGCCAGACACAAAAACAGGCAGAAAAGCAGCAGGTAGTACCAGCCGGTCATATTCTGATTGCTCAGCACGAAACTGCCAAAGCTGGGTGCAGCGACCGCCGACATGCCTGTGATCGCCTTGGTGTGGTCGTCGAAATTTCGCAAGATGGGATCGAGCATAAGACCGAAGCCCATGGTCACGATGGCCAGGTAGTCTCCCCGCAGGCGAAGCAGCGGCAACGCCAACAGCGCCCCCACCAGAGCCGTGAAGAGACTGGAGGCTATCAGAGCCGGCCAGAAGCCCCAACTGAAGGTATCGGCAAAGGGGCTCTGCAGCGAAGTGAGGTACGCCATGCAGAAAGCGCCCACCGCGAAAAATGCGGCGTAGCCCAGATGAAGCAACCCGGCAAAGCCCACCACCAGGTTCAGCCCCTGGGCTAGCATCAAGAAGATCAGGATCTGGCACAACGGGCCCATGATGTGAAACCCCAGGGCCTGGTCGAGGAAGGGGTAGAGAAGAGAGAATAGAGCGAGCGCTCCCCATCGCGCGCTCATACTTTTTCCGCTCCGCTCTCTCCCAAAAGGCCCGAGGGGCGGATGGTGATCACCACGATGAGCACCGCGAAGACCATGGCAGGCGACAGGGCCTGGGACAGATAAAAGGCAGTAAAGACCTCCACCATGCCGATGATGATGCCGCCCAGCACGGCTCCTTGTACATTGCCGATACCGCCTAAAACGGCCGCGGTGAAGGCGTTGAGGCCCAGTCGAAAGCCCAGGTCGAACTTGACCTCCTGATTGTAAAACCCGTAAAGAAAACCGGCCGCACCGGCCAGCATGCCTCCGATGAGAAACGCCATGGAGATGGTGCGGTCGACATCGATCCCCATCAACTGGGCAGCGTCCGGGTTCTGGGCGGTGGCTCGCATGGCTTTGCCCAGGCGGGTGGAGTGGATGAAGTAGTAAAGACCGGCCAGAAGCGGCACGATTACCAGGATCACGATCAACTGGCCGAGCTTGAAGCTCACCGTGGAGTCCGCGCCCAACAGGTTGATGTTGTAGGGGCCCAGGAGGCTGGGGAAGTTAAGAGGAGCCCAACCTTTCCAGTAGCCCCCAAAATTCATAAGGATGAACGACATCCCGATGGCGGTGGTGAGAGGGACCAGCCGCGACGAGCCGCGCAAACGGCGATAAGCCACTCGGTCGATGGTCCGGTTGATCAGACCCGCAAAAAGCATGGAAATGACCAGAATCATGGCCATCCACAGCACCGCCACGAAGGTGGGAGCGACCCCACCGAGCCCCAACCAGACCACTCCGGTGAGGGCCGCCATGGCGCCCATCATAAAGACTTCCCCGTGGGCGAAGTTGATCAGCTCCACGATCCCGTAGACCAGGGTGTACCCCAGCGCGATCACGGCGATCAGGGCGCCGTTGGAGAGGCCGTTGAGGAGTTGCTGGACGATGCCGGCGAAGAGCCCCATGGAGGAAGCGCTCGAAGTCGTCGATGCGGACGAATCCGAGAGCTCCAGGGGTCCGTCGAGTTCGGGCTCCAGGGCCTTTCGAAAAACGAATTCACCGTTCTTGACTTCGTACCCCGACATGGATGTCAGGGTGGTGTCTCCCTGCTCGTCGAAACTCCAGGTACCCAGGAGCCCCTCATAATCCCGGGTCTCCATGATGGCTTGCCGGATCTTCTTTCGATCCTTGACTCCGGCTTTGGCGATCCCGGCCAGGGCCACCTTGGTGGCTTCATAGGAGTAGATCGCGTAAGCCTCCGGCTCGCTACCGTACTTTTCCCGGTAGTTTCGATACCACTGCTGGGCCTTCTCCCCCATCTGTTCGGGGGGCAGCCCGCCCAGGGTCACCAAACAACCCTCCGACGCCGGACCGGCCGAGCGCAGGAAGGCTTCTTCCTTGGTGCCGTCAGGCGACATAAAATAGCCTTCGTAGCCCCCGCCCCGGAGGTCTTTGACCAGCTTGCCCGCTCCGTTCTGGGTGATCCCGCCGAAGTACACCAGCTCCGCTCCAGAGGCCCGAACCTTGTTGACCACAGCCCGGAAGTCTTGAGCTTTATAGTCGATGCCCTCCTGCCCCACGATCTCCAGGTCGAGCTGCCGGGCGGCAGCTTCAAAGACCCGGGCCAGACCTCGACCGTAGAGTTCCTTGTCGTCTAAAATGTAGACCTTGGAGGCGCCCAATTCTTTGGCCCACCAGGCCCCCGCCAGCCCTTGCAGGTCATCGGCGGGCACCACCCGACAGTAACTCCGAATACCGTTGGGGTAGTAGATGTCGGGCTCCCCCCGCTCCCCCAGGCCGGCTTTGGTCAAGCCGGAGTAGGTGTTGGCCGGGCTCACCATGACCAGATCGGCCTGATTCACGATGGGGATGGAGATTTTGGCAGCCCCGCTGTTGTAAGTGCCGATGTACACCATGACATCGGGATCGGCGGAAGCTCGACTGGCGTTCTCCTTCTCCTTGGCCGGGTCCCAGGTTCCGGCCTGAGCGCTGGCGTCATCCCAGGAGCTATACTCGATGGTAAAAGGACCGGCCCGGTAGTTGGCCTCTTCCAAGGCCATCTTGATCCCCATGACCATGGTCTCGGACTGCACCCTAGAACTACCGGTCAGGGGTAAGCTTGAAACGATCCGGATCCTTTGATCCTGTTCCTGAGCCCAGGTGCCTAGCATCCCTGCCAGCAAAAGGAGCGACAGCAGCAGAGAAAAAATCCGGAGACGTGGCAGTAGAGTCGTAACGAGCAAGGCCACGCCTTCTTGCAATGACCACTCCCCTCCTTCGTGGGTCCTGACCCAGGGTCCGGGCAACACTACGCTGAACAGCCCTGCCATGGTCACGAAAAACCCCCTGATTCGAATCGGTCTCTGGCTCGCGGAAATGGCCGAACGATGGTTCCCCGACGCTTTTGTATTCGCCCTGGTGGGGGTGGTGGTCACCTTCCTGGGAGGCCTGGCCCTGGGCGAACCAGCCGCCGAACTGACGCACGCCGCGGGAGCCAGTTTCTGGGATCTGGTACCGTTTACCATGCAGATGGCTATGGTCATCATCGGGGGGTTCGTGGTGGCCAGTTCACCTGTTATGCTGCGTTTTATTCAGCACCTGGCCACGGTACCTAAAACCTCCCGGGGAGCGGTGGCCTTCGTGGCCGCCGTCTCCATGCTGACTTCTTTGCTCTCCTGGGGCCTCTCGCTGATCTTCACCGGCTTGCTGGTTCGAGAGATCTGCAGGCTCCTGCCCCGGGTCGATTACCGAGCGATCAGCGCCGCCGCCTACCTGGGACTGGGCTCGGTCTGGGCCTTCGGCCTCTCCTCCTCAGCGGCGCTGCTGCAGGCAACTCCCTCCTCGATCCCCCCGGAATTGATGGAGGTCACCGGGGTCATACCCCTGACCAAAACCATCTTTTTATGGCAGTCCATCCTTTGTTGCGTCATTTTGATCCTGGTTTCCATCGCCATCGCCTATTGGTCTTGCCCGGGAGACGACCAGTCGAAATCCCAATCGGACCTGGGGATCAGCTATAAGCCCCTGGAGGTCACCCTGGAGCCCCGGCAGACCCCCGGAGAGTGGCTCGACTATTCACGGATTCTGCCGCTGGCGGTGGTCCTTATCTCTCTACCGTATCTGTGGAGCCGCTTCGGAGGGAAGTCGTTTCTCGACGCGGTGGCGGCCCTGGACTTAAACACCTTCAACCTGATCTTCATTCTGCTGGGTCTGCTCCTCCACGGCTGTCCCCGCTCGTTCGGCAAAGCGGTCTCAGCCAGCGTGCCGGCCACCTCGGGTGTTTTGATCCAGTTTCCTTTCTACGCCATGATCTTCGGCATGATCTCCAAGACTTCCATCGGTCACTTCCTGGGAGCCCTGTGCGTGAAGCTCTCCACTCCCACCACCTTTCCGCTTTTGGTGGCCGGCTATTCAGCCTTTCTCGGCATGCTGGTGCCCTCGGGGGGAGGTAAATGGATCATCGAAGCCCCTTACGTCATGGCAGCGGCCAACGCCCACGAGATCAATCTTGGCTGGACGGTCCAGATCTACAACGCAGCAGAAGCCCTTCCCAATCTTCTGAATCCCTTCTGGATGTTGCCTCTCATGGGGATCTTGTCGATCCGGACCCGGGAGCTTGCCGGGTTCTCGATCCTTCAGTTGCTGTTTCATACCCCGCTGGTCTTTTTCCTGACCTGGATTTTGACGTACACCCTCCCCTACGCCCCCCCCCAACAGATACCGTAAGCCCTCATTGATCCTTCATATTCGCCGAGTAAGTTCGTCATCTTTTTAGCAGGAAATTTCCTAAAAAAGGTCGGAAGGGCGGACGCAAACGGCGATAATGCCTAATCGAAACCAGAAAGGTGCCCTATTGCTCGCACTATTTTCTCCCTTCAAACCAGAGCTGAAATACTGGAAAGGGGATCTTTTCGGAGGTCTCACAATCGGTGTCGTGGCTCTACCGTTGGCCCTGGCTTTCGGCGTCTCTTCCGGATTGGAGGATGGGGCCAAGGCCGGACTCTACGGATCGATCATTCTGGGTTTCATTGCCGCAATTTTTGGAGGAACCAAGCCCCAGGTCAGTGGCCCGACCGGCCCACAAACCGTGGTGGCAGCCGGGTTCATCGCCACTTCACCCCACCCGGAGCTGATCTTCGTGGTGGTTCTGCTCAGCGGACTGCTGCAAATCACTTTCGGAGTGTTACGCCTCGGTCACTATGTCCGCTACATCCCCAGACCGGTGATTTCAGGATTCCTGACCGGGATCGGGGTGATCATCGTCATGCTCCAGATCCAGCCGATGTTCGGGGTTGATCCCGAGCCGGGAGCTTTGCAGTCCTTACTGGGTCTGCCGGTGGCCGTCGCCAATGCAAACTCCCACGCTTTAGGGCTGGGTTTGCTCACCGTGGTTCTGGTCTATTTGCTACCCCGGATTTCGAAAGGCATCCCGGCGGCCCTGGTCGCCCTGTTGGTTGCCACCACCATCTCCGAGTGGATGGGGCTCCAGGTCGAAAAGATCGGAACGCTCCCCACCGGGCTTCCGAGTTTCTCTTTGATGGTGCCCCCCATCGAGTACCTCCCTCAGGTCTTCGTGGCCGCCATCACCCTCTCCATCCTGGGCGCCCTGGACAGTCTGCTCGGTTCGGTGGTGGTCGACCAGATCACCAACACTCGCCACGACAGCGACAAGGAACTGGTCGGTCAGGGCATGGGCAACGCCCTCTGCGGGGTTTTCGGTGGACTGCCCGGGGCCGGAGCCACTATGCGGACCCTGCTCAACATCCGGGTGGGTGGCCGCACCGGCTTGTCGGGAGTGATCCACGCCCTCGTGCTCCTCATCATTTTGCTGTTCCTGGCCGACTACGCGGCCCTGATCCCTCTTTCCGTACTGGCCGGTATCCTGGTCACGGTAGGTTTCGGAATCATCGATTACGAGGCCATGAGACTGGTTCCCAAATCTCCCCGGCCCGACCAAATCGTCTTGATCCTGGTGCTCACCGTGACCGTACTGGTGGACCTGATCACCGCTGTGCAGTTCGGCTTTATGCTGGCCACCCTGCTGTTTCTCCAAAACCTCAGCGACCGCGAACTGACCCGTAGCGGCACCCTCACTCCCATGGTCTTGAGTGAGACCCCGGAGTCCCAGGCCTTAGCCGACCGGGTGCAAGTCATCCAGGCCGAGGGCGCGATCTTCTTTGGAACCAGTGAGGCCTTTGTTGAGGCCTTTGACGACGACTCGCCGGAGCTTCGAGGCATCATCATCCGGATGTCCCGGGTACTGGTGATCGATCAGACCGGCGCCTTTGCGTTGCAAGAGTTTGTCAATCGAATGAAGAGACGAAATGTGGCGGTGATCCTGTCCGGGCTGCCGGAAGCCCCCACCGAGGTGCTGCGCAACCTGGGAGTCATTCCCAACGTGATTCCTGAAGAATCGGTTTATCCGCTCCTGTCCGACGCAGTGGAAGGGCTCAGTCGACAGATCGCAAGTACCGAAGAAGAAGCCCTAATTCCCCAACCCTACCTTCCGAAAGTGGGAGGCTAGCTCCTATGAGCGCCGATAAGCTGCGCCGAAACCTCACCCTGACCGACGCGGTGGGCATCGTGGTGGGCAGCATGATCGGCTCCGGTATCTTTCTAAAGGCCACCGAAATCGCCCAGGTCCTGCCCCGGCCCTTTTTGATTCTGGGGGCGTGGTTGCTGGCCGGACTCTTGACCCTCGGTGGAGCCCTGGTGCTGGCCGAATTGGGCGCCATGATTCCGGAAGCGGGCGGACTCTACGTCTATCTGACTCGGGCCTACAATCCGTTTGTAGGGTTTCTGTTTGGCTGGTCTCTGCTGGCGGTGCTACAGACCGGCTCTATCGCGGGCCTGGCGGCCGGCTCTATCCAGGTTCTGGGGGTCCTGGCGCCAGGGATTGAGCCCTACTCCTTATGGCTCGGTATTATTCTGATCGTCTTTCTTACCACGGTCAACATCGTGAGTCTCAAAGCCGGGGCCAACACCCAGAACTTCCTAACCCTGGTCAAGGTACTCGGTATCTTGATGTTGGTGGGGGGTGCGCTCTTTTTAGGGGGGGCGACCACCGATAATTTTCAGCCTCAGACTACTGACCTCTTAGGTTTGAGCCTGCTGGGAGCCTTCGGGCTCTGCGTCTCCAAGGCGTTGTGGGCCTACGACGGCTGGGTCAATCTAGGTTTTATGACCGGTGAGCTCAAAAGTCCGGAGCGAAACCTTCCCCGGGCCATCGGCTACGGTATCGCCTTCGTGGTGGGGGTTTATCTCCTGACCAACGCCGCCTACCATCTGGTGCTTCCCATGGAAACGGTTCAAAATTCTCCCTCGGTGGCGGTGGAAGTGGCCAAGAGACTGATGGGAAGCCCGGGCACACTGGCCATGAGTTTCCTTACCTTCATCTCTATGGCAGGCGCACTCAACAGTTCGATCCTATCAGCTCCGCGGGTCTACTACGCCATGGCCAAGGAAGGCAAGTTCTTTCCTCAGGTTGGAGCGGTCCATCCCAAATTTAAGACCCCCTACATCGCCCTGATCATCCAGAGCACCTGGGCCATCTGTCTGCTGTTCTGGTGGGGCAAGTTTTCCACCCTGACCGACAACGTGGTCTTCGTTTTCTGGATCTTCTACGCCCTGGGGGCGGGCGCTGTGATCCGCCTGCGCTACCTCATGCCGGATGCCGAGCGCCCCTATCGCTCGGTGGGTTACCCCTGGGTGCCGATCCTGTTCATCCTGGCCGCGATCGGCCTTACCGCCAACACCCTGGTGCAGGCTCCCGTGCAGAGCGCCCAGGCTCTCTTTCTGGTGGTGACCGGAGTGCTGGTCTATCCGTTCTTCTCCCGAAACCAGCCCCTCGAGACCAAATCCGAAGAGCCCGAAGAGTAACAGCCCAAAGCGTACGCAAGGGCATTCGGCCTGTCTTGCGAATTGTCGGCCAAACGTTTTGACCTGAGGGGTTTTTTATGCGCTTTGTCGGCATTCTAGGGATATTGGCCATTCTGGGGATCGCTTATGCGATGTCTACAGACCGTAAGGCCATCAAGCCAAAACTGGTCGCCTGGGGACTGGGAATTCAGTTTGGCTTGGCGCTCTTCATCCTGAAGACCCCTGTGGGGCAGGGTATCTTCAAGGCACTGGGAGATATCGTCTCCAAGATTCTCCACTACTCCGACGATGGCGCGGCCTTTGTTTTCGGTAGTCTGGTCACCGATCTCGACACCTTTGGCTTCATCTTCGCTTTCAAGGTTTTACCCGCCATCATCTTTGTAGGGGCGCTGATGAACATCGCTTACTATCTGGGGATCATGCAGTTCGTGGTGAGTATGGTGGCAAAGCTCATGGTCAAAACCCTGGGGACCTCCGGGGCGGAGAGTCTCTCGGCCGTGGGCACGGTCTTCGTGGGGCAGTCCGAGGCCCCGCTCTTGATCAAGCCGTACATCCCGGAAATGACCAAATCCGAACTCATGGCGATCATGACGGGCGGAATGGCCACCATCGCCGGTTCGGTCATGGCAGCCTACATCGGCATGCTGGGTGATGAATGGGCACCCCACCTACTGGCAGCCTCCATCATGGGCGCCCCGGCGGGGCTGGTACTGGCCAAGATCATGGTCCCCGAGACTGAAGAGCCGAAGACCCAGGGCGAAGTCAAGATGGAGGTAGAAAAGACCGAATCTTCGGTGGTCGAGGCCGCGGCAAAGGGTGCCCTCGACGGTATGCATCTGGCCTTCATCGTGGGGGCCCTCTTGATCGCCTTCATCGCCCTCATCGCTCTCATCAACGGGGTCCTCGGCCTGATCCCGACCGGTGAAGGAGAGCCTCTCTCCATGCAACTGATCCTGGGCTACCTCTTCTCGCCCCTCACCTTCTTGATGGGCGTGCCCATGGAAGACGTGCGGACGGTGGGTTCCCTGATCGGACAGAAGATCGTGCTCAACGAGTTCGTGGCTTACTCCGAGCTCTCCAACATCATCAAGGGACAACTGGGGGCGATCACCCTGACTCCCAAAGCCACCACCATCGCCACCTTTGCCCTGTGTGGGTTTGCCAACTTCAGCTCCATCGCCATCAACATCGGCTGCATCGGCGGGATCGCTCCCGAGCGCCGGGGAGAGTTGGGAATCCTGGGCCCCCGCGCCATGCTGGCCGGAGCCCTGGCCTCCTGCCTGACCGCCACCGTGGCCGGACTGCTTATCTAAGCTTAGAGAGAGCCCGCTCGGCCAGGGCGGTGATGGTCAGGGACGGATTAACCCCGGGGTTGGCGGAGACAGCGGCTCCGTCCACCACGTAGAGCCCCGGATAACCGTGGACTTGATGGTCCGGGTCTATGACCCCCTCCTGCTCGTTTGCCCCCATGCAGCAGCCTCCTAGAATGTGAGCGGTGGTGGGGATCCCGAAGAGGGTTTCGGTGACCAGGCTCTGGGCGAAGCCGTCCACTTCCTTGCAGTAGGCCCGGGCCAACTCGGTGGCTTCAGGGATGAAGTTGGCGGGCGCGGGACCGTCCGAGAGTTCGGAGGTCAGGCCCCTTCGAAAGCCGCTCATGACCGAACGACCCAGCTTCAGGCGCAGATGGCTGTCCAGGGTGCGCATGTAGAGCAGGGTGGTGGTCCTTCGGGCGTGCTCGGTCTTGAAAACCGTGCGCAAGAAAGCCAGGGGTCGGGTGAAAAGGATCCGCGCCACCTGGGCGAGGCGCAACCAGGTGGTCTCTCCGGGCACGTGGGGCGCGGCCAAAAAACGAAAGAAATCTGACCCGGGGGGATAGCGGCAGGGTTCGATATGGGAATGCTCGTCGGTCTGCAGAATGGAACCGATGGCAACTCCCTGGGAGAAATCCAGATCCTCCCGATTGGAAACCACCCCGATCAGCGATTCGGAGTTGGTGCGGACAAAGTTTCCCAACTGGGGGCTTAGCCTCGGCAGGCCCTCCGCACTCTCCCGCAACTTCAAAAGAAGAGGAACGGTACCCAGGACTCCCCCACTGAGAAAAACCCGATCAGCGACAAACTCCTGCCGGCCTGCCACCACCCTAAAGCCTGACTCCAGCGGCTGGATCCAGTCGACTTCAGTTTCTGCCTTGATGGTGGCCCCCAGACCTTCGGCCAGGTATAGGTAGTTCTTGTCCAGACTGTTCTTGGCGTTGTATCGACAACCCAGCATACAACCGCCGCAGCCGATGCAGCCGGTACGGGTGGGGCCTCTGCCGTTGAAAAAGGGATCCTCCACGGTCACTCCCCTTTCCCCGAAATAGACGCCCACCGGATTCATGGCGTAGTCCGCTTCCCGGCCCAGCGTCCGGGCCACCCCAAGCAAAGCGTGGTCGGCGTCGGCCGGGAGTTGGTTCAAGCGGGCCCCCAGCATCTTCTGAGCGGTCTTGTAGTGGGGTTCAAGTTCGGTCTTCCAGTCGGCCAGGTGAGACCAGCTCCGGTTTTGGAAGTAGCCCTCTGAAGGCACCGGCAAAGTGTTTGCGTAGACCAACGAGCCGCCACCCACCCCCACCCCGGAGAGCGCCGTGAGGTGAGGTAGAAAGGTCATGGCAAAGGGTCCGTGGCAGCCCAGACCGGGTATCCATAGCCAGCGACGAAGCTCTCGATTGGTTCGGGGGAAGTCTTCCGCTTCGAAGCGGCGGCCCTTTTCCAACACCAGCACCCGGTAGCCCTTCTCGGCCAGGCGCAAGGCGCTCACGCTCCCCCCGAAGCCAGAACCGATCACGATGGCGTCCCACCTCTCCCCCACTAGTGCTCTTCTTCCTGTCCTTTCGAACCGGTGGCGTCCAGGGCGATCGCCACCACCATATCGCTCAAGACGTTGACCCCGGAACGGCAGCGGGCGATCAGCCACTCCACCGGAAGGATCAAGGGGATCAGCGTGGCCACGAGTGCCTCCGGCAAGCCCGCCGAGGTGAGAACCAGAGGAAGCACGATGAGCCCTGCTTCAGGGATCCCGGCGATCCCAACGCTTGCCATCAAGGACGCCAGGAGGATACCGATCTGAGCCTGCAGCCCCAGGTCCCAGCCCACCGCCTGGGCCAGGAAGAGGGCCGTCATGGCCTCGTACAGAGTGATCCCGTCGTTGTTCAGGTTGGTTCCCACGCAGGCAGCCAGGCGCGCCGACTTGTCGCTCACCCCCATGTTGTCTCGCAGGCACTGAAGGGTCACCGGTACCGTGGCCAGCGAACTGTTGCAGGACAGACCCGTAAAGACCGCATCGGCGCCCCCTCCCAGGTAGACCTGGGGGCTCTTGCCGCCGTAGAAGTAGGCCACCGCCGGGTAGTATAGCAAGGCGTGAATGCTCAGCCCCGCCAGGATGGTGACCAGATAGACCCCCAGGATCTGAAACACGTGAAGCCCCGTTGAACCCACCACCTGGGCCACCAGACCAAAAACCGCCAGCGGTACCATGCGAGTCACCCACTCGAGCATGAGCATGAGCACATCCAGCGTGCTCTCCACGAACCGCTCCACGGTGTCGATGCTGAGCGTTCCTTCGCTCTCTTGTTTGCGCCTCACCGCCCGTAAGGCAGCCCCTCCCATGAGCCCGCACAACACGATCGTGGCCACGTTGTTGCTGAGAAACGGCTCGACCAAACTGGAAGGGACATAGCGCGTGAGGTTCTCGATAGGGCTAAGCGAGATCTCCTCACCGGGTTGGCGAAGCTCACCCGCTCCCACCTCCAGTTTCAGCGTCTCCATGTGGTCCCGCCAGGAGTGGCCGGGCTTGAACACGTTCAGGATGGTCAAACCGATCAAAAAGGCCACGCTCAGGTTGACCATGCAGATGCTGATCAGGCGAACCCCGTCCCGACCCTGAATGTGGGTCTTCACGAAGGCGTCCAGGATTGCGAATAAGATCAAAGGGGCAGCCAGCGTTTTGAGCAACCGGATGACCAGCATTCCGATTACCCCCAGGTCTTTAGTATGGATCCCGGCGATGATGCTTCCGTCTTTAAAAATCACCCCTACCAGGCAGCCCAGAACCATGGCTATGAGCACCTGCAGATAGAGGGGCAGGCGTTTTGAAGTCTTTACCGGTGCTGTCACAAAACCACGATTCTGCAGCTACTCGACAGCCCCAAAGTCTTCGTGGACCCGCAGCTTAGGTTCATCGCTTCGAATGGTCAACGGTGCTTTAGGATCATAGAGCCCTTCCCAACGACCGATAACCAGGCTGGCTAAACAGTTCCCCATGACGTTGACCGAGGTGCGAGCCATGTCCATGAGTTCGTCGATCCCCAGGATCGCCATGATGGGCCAGGTGGGCAGACCAAATGAAGCGGCTGTACCCAACAGGATCACCAGCGAGGCCCGTGGCACACCGGCCACCCCCTTACTGGTGATCATGAGCGTGAACACCATAAAGACCTGCTGCCCGAAGCTCAGCGGTATACCCGCCGCCTGAGCCACGAAAACCGAGGCCAGCGAGAGATAGAGGGTCGTACCGTCGAGATTGAAGCTGTAACCGGTCGGCATGACGAAAGCCACCACCGAACGGGGACACCCCATATTCTCCATTTCTTCCATCGCGCGTGGAAGGGCCGCTTCAGACGAAGTGGTGGCAAAAGCGATAGAAACCGGTTCGGCGATGGCCTTCAGAAAACGCAAGATCGGAATTCCGGAAAGCAAAGCGATCGGTAAGAGGACGAAGAGAATAAACCCGGTGAGGGCCAGATACAAGGTGGCCAACAGCTTGAACAGGTTGACCAGGATCCCCACTCCCATGTGCCCCACCGTGTAGGCCATAGCAGCCCCTACCCCGATCGGTGCATAGAGCATGATGATGTGGGTAAATTTAAACATCACCTCCGCCAAAGACTCCACAATCACCAGCATGGGCTTCTTCTGTTTTTCCGGAACCATAGCCAAGCCGATGGCAAAAAGCACGCTGAAGACGACTATCTGCAGGACCTCTCCATCAGCCACGGACATGGCGATGTTCTCGGGGAAAATATGCAGAATCACCTCATCCAGGGTTTGAGCCTGCCCCTTTATGTCGGACTCCTCCATCACCGCCGGAGGCTCCACGCCCACTCCAGCCTGGGAGAAGTTGATGGCGGCCAGTCCGAATAGGAGCGCCAGTGTGGTGACCACCTCGAAATAGATGATGGACTTGAGACCCATCCGACCGACCGATTTCAAATCGGAGTGACCCGCGATCCCCACGACCAGGGTGGAAAAAAGGAGCGGACCGATGATGGTCTTCACCAGCTTGAGGAATATCTTGGATAAAACCTGAAGCTTGACAGCCTGGTCCGGGAAGGTGACTCCGATGACGATGCCCAGGACCATGCAGGTCAAAATCCAGGTCGTCAGGGAGCGCTTCAAAAACGCATAGCCCACCAGACCGAGCACGATAAGAGCGCGCCCAAACAACGACACGAAAGCCGGGATGGATCCTACCATTGCCGCCAGTGACACCAGTAAAGAGCCTACCAGAAAGAGTCCTAGGGCGGTTAGCAGAATTACCCTGGAGGGGGGCTGCCGGGTTTCGTTTTCATTATGCATTATCGCCGGTTCGCTTGAGCCCTTGAATTTCCTCGATAAATTTCAACCGAAGGTGTTCGTGGAAATCTCGTCAAAGCGCCGAAAACCCCAATTCGAACTGGAGTATCCCATGTCCCAAAGTGCTTCCGGCAATTCATCTCAGCCCGATCGCCCCTATCGGTGGTTTACGGCCGGAGACATCAACGGCTTCTTTGGCCTGATGGTCGACAACGTCAGCGTCATGGGGTTTCTGGCCGTGGTCCTGGTGGGCGTTTTCGGCTTTCCCAGCGACCTGATCTTCACCAAGATGATCCCGGGAACCGCTCTGGGCGTGATGTTCGGCGACCTGGTCTATACCTGGATGGCCTTTAAGTTGGCCAAGAAAACCGGTCGAGACGTCACGGCCATGCCGCTGGGCCTGGATACACCCTCCACCATCGGGATAGCCTTCACCGTGCTGGGGCCGGCCTTCGTCACCTTTAGAGAAACCATGGATGTGGAGCAAGCTGCGATCCAGGCCTGGTACGTAGGGATGGCCACCATGGTGCTGATCGGGATCATCAAGTTTGTCTTCTCCTTCACCGGAAACCTGACCACCCGCCTGGTTCCTCAGGCGGGGCTTCTGGGCTCCCTGGCCGGCATCGGTCTTGCCCTCATCGGTTTTCTGCCGATGCTGGAGATCCTCAGCCGTCCGGTGGTGGGCATGATTGCCCTGGGACTCATCCTTTACACCCTGGTAGCGGGTATAGGCCTACCCGGGAAGGTGCCCGGAGTGGCCGCCGCGGTGGTCGCCGGTACGGTGGTTTATTACGGATTGGGATTGGCCGGCATCGGCCACTTCGAGGCACCCCAGATCGACTCCCTGAAGTACGGTCTACCCCTGCCCAACCTGGGCTTCATGGAACAGATGGGAGTGGCCCTGCAGTATCTCCCCATCGCCTTTCCCTTCGCCATCCTGACCGTGGTGGGCGGGATCAACGTGACCGAGAGCGCCCGGGTTGGGGGCGACGACTACAACACCCGGGATATCCTGTTGGTGGAGGCTTTCGCCACCCTGCTGGCCGGGGTCTGTGGCGGGGTTGCCCAGTCCACTCCTTACATCGGGCAACCGGCCTATAAAGCGATGGGGAGCCGGGCCGGGTATACGCTGATGGCGGGTCTCTTCGTGGGGATCGGCGGGATGTGCGGGATCCTGCCCCTGATTCTCCAGGTCATCCCCCAATCCGTGCTGGCCCCCATCCTGGTTTTTGTGGCCCTCGATATCATGGCTCAGGCCTTCCAGGCCTGCCCTAAAGCCCACGCCCCTGCGGTGGCCATGGCCTACATCCCCACGGTCTCTCGCCTGGTACAGATCCAGTACGACAAGGTAGGCCTGCTGGTACCGGACGCCTACAGCAAGGTCCTGGCCGCAGGAGCGTCCTCCGGTCATCTGCCCGAGACGGTTCTGGTGGTGGCCTTGGGCAACGGTTTTATCTTGACGGCCATGCTATGGGGAGCGTTCATCGCCGAGTTGATCGACCGTAGACTCAAAGCCTCTGCAGCTTACCTTCTCATTCTGGCAGGACTGACCTATTTCGGAATCATCCACTCGGTAGACCCCACGGGCAGGATGTACAAACCCTGGGAACTGGAGGCCGCAGCGGCCCGTATTCCCTATGAGTTTTGCACCGCCTACATAGTGCTGGCAGTACTATTTTTTCTACTCTCTTTCACCCCCCAGAGCAAAGAGCCGAGAAGCGAACACGGTGGGCATTAGGAAGTGTCATAAATTGGGGTTTACAGGTTCGAGCGAATGGTTTACGATCGTGCATCGATGACAAGTCACGACGAAATACTTCCCGATGACGTTCACCTCTTCGAACTGGGCGAACGAAAGATCTATGTCATCGGGACCGCCCACGTCTCCGCCAAGAGCACGGAGTTGGTTGAAACCATGCTGCGGGAGCTGCGTCCTGACTCGGTGGCGGTGGAACTCTGCGGCCCTCGCCATCACGCCATGCGCCATCCCGAGGAGTGGAAAAAGACCGACATCGTCAAGGTCATCCGAGAAGGAAAGATCTCCCTTTTGGTAGCTCAGTTGATCCTCAGCAGCTTTCAAAAAAAGATCGGGCAGAAACTGGGAGTCCAACCCGGCGCCGAGATGCTGCGCGCGGTCGAAGTGGCCAACGAACTCGGAGCGGAAACGGTCCTGGCCGATCGCGAAGTCTCCATCACCCTTCGTCGAACCTGGTCAAACCTTGGATTCTGGGGCGGTTTGAAACTGCTCTGGTCGCTGCTCTTCGAAATCTTCTTCAATGAATCCACGGACCTGGAAGAAGACGAGATCGAACGCCTGAAGTCAGCCGACGTCTTGGAAGAAGCCATGAAAGAGTTTGCCCAGGCCCTTCCCCAGGTTCGTGAAAGCTTGATCGACGAACGGGATCGCTATCTGGCCAGCAAGATCAAGAACGCCCCTGGAAACAGAGTGGTGGCCGTGGTAGGAGCCGGTCACGTGGCGGGCATCGGCAACTATCTCAAAGAAGAAATCGATATAGCCCCCCTCGAGCAGATCCCTCCCCCTTCCGTTTGGGGGAAGGTCCTGGCCTGGATCCTGCCCCTTCTGTTTCTGGCGGCCATCATTTATGGTTTCGTCGTCGGGGGAAGCGCCGTGGGTGGGAAAATGGTCTGGGACTTCGTCTGGGTCACCGCGGTGGCGGGTGGGTTGGGGGCCCTGGTCTCACTTTCCCATCCCTTGACCATCGTCTCTGCCGTCATAGCCAGTCCCTTTGGGGCTGCCCACCCCATGATCGCCAGCGGTTGGATCGCGGGTCTGGCGGAAGCCACCCTGCGAAAACCCGATGTTTCCGATTTTGAGCAACTGCAAGAAGAGCCCCTGGGGGTTCGTCTCTTCTGGAAGAACCGGGTCACTCGGGTTTTATTGGTGATCGTCTCAGTGAATATGGCGGTTACCCTGGGGATGGCCGTGAGTGCCTACCTCATTTCAAATCACCTCGCCGTGTAAATCGAGATCCGATTAGCTTGAATTTGGGCAGGGAGATCCGTATTATCGTCGCACTATGCACTGCCTCTCAGCTTAGCTTTTGGGTCAGGCAAACAAGTCTTTGGAGTTTACTGTGAATATACCCGCATTGATCATCGGAATGGGAGTCTTCTCTCTTCTTGCCGCCTGGGTTTTTTCCCAACGGGTCAATAAGATCTCGGTTTCCGAACTGGCGAGTTCACCAGAAGAGGCAGGCCGCCTGGAGGAGATCGCTTCCGCGATCCGAGTGGGAGCCATGGCCTTCTTATTCCGCGAGTATCGAGTGATGACCATCTTTATCGTTCTATTCGCAGTGGTTCTAGGACTCCTGATCGACGTGGAGGGTACCAAGGCTCACGAAGGTATCTACACCGCCCTGGCCTTCGTCGGGGGTGCCGCCACCTCCATTCTGGCCGGCTACATCGGCATGATCACCGCCACTGCCGGCAACGTGCGTACCGCCGTGTCGGCTCGCGAGTCCCTGGCGCGAGGTTTTTCCACCGCCATCAATTCCGGGGCGGTCATGGGTTTCGGACTCAGCGGACTGGCCATCCTGGGCATGATCTTCTGTTATCTATTCCTTCAATGGATTATGCCGGAGGCTGAAGTTCACAGCATCATGGAAGTCCTATCCGGCTTTGGTCTCGGAGGCTCTTCGGTAGCCCTTTTCGCCCGCGTGGGAGGCGGCATTTACACCAAAGCGGCCGACGTTGGTGCTGACCTGGTGGGCAAAGTTGAAGCCGGGATCCCCGAAGACGACCCCCGCAACCCGGCGGTGATCGCCGACAATGTGGGGGACAACGTGGGGGACGTAGCCGGTATGGGAGCCGACCTTTTCGGATCGGTGGCTGAAAGCACGTGTGCTGCCATGGTCCTGGGTGCCGGCGCCGTGGCTTTCCACGACAACCCTGCGGCCTTGCTCTACCCTCTGGCCATCAGCTGTGTGGGAATTCCGGCCAGTCTTATCGGCATCCTGGCCTTCAAAGCCGAAACCGAGCCCCAGGTGCAAGGGGCCCTCAAGCGGATGTTGCTGTTGGCCACCGTTCTGATGGGGGTCGGTGGTTACTTCGTGACCAAAGCGATGCTGCCCGCCAGTTTTGAAATGGAGTTGTTCGGAGTCTCCTCCTCTTTCACCAGCATGGGCGTTTTCGCCAGCTTCGCGGCCGGACTCGTCTCGGGTCTCTTGATCGGTGGAATCACCGAATTTTATACCTCTCACGCCTACAAGCCGACCCAAGAGGTCGCCAAGGCTTCCACCACCGGAAGCGCCACCAATATCATCTACGGACTGGCCCTGGGATACAACAGCGCGGTCCTTCCCTCCATCATCCTCGGTATCACTTTGATCATCTCAGTCTCAATGGCCGGTATGTACGGGATCGCCCTGGCTGCCATCGGGATGCTGGGCACCATCGCAGTGGCCCTGACCATCGACGCCTACGGACCGGTGGCCGATAACGCCGGTGGGCTGGCCGAAATGTCTCACATGGGGCCGGAAATTCGCCAGCGTACCGATATCCTGGATGCCGCCGGCAACACCACCGCCGCGGTTGGTAAAGGCTTTGCCATCGGTTCAGCGGCCCTGACCGCTCTGGCTTTGTTTTCCGCCTACGTGACCCAGGTTGGATTGACGTCCATCAATCTCCTCGATCCCTGGGTTATGGCCGGTCTTTTGACCGGTGGGGCCATCACCTGTGCTTTCTCGGCCATGACCATGCGCTCGGTCGGCCTGGCGGCTCTGGACATGATCATGGAGGTGCGGGATCAGTTCCGCAACATCCCCGGACTTCTGGACGGTACCGGAAAAGCCGACTACGCCCGTTGTGTAGACATCGCCACCGCTTCTTCTCTGCGTGAGATGATGCGGCCCGGTTTGATGGTCGTGTGCACTCCCATCCTGGTGGGCTGGTTGTTTGGCCGCGAGATGCTGGCCGGGGTGCTGATCGGGACTCTGGTCACCGCGGTGGTCTTCGCCATCTCCATGGCCAACTCCGGGGGCGCCTGGGACAACGCCAAAAAGTACGTGGAAACCGGCGAATATGGCGGAAAAGGCTCGGAGACGCACAAGGCTGCCGTGGTCGGCGATACCGTGGGCGACCCCTTCAAGGACACCTCCGGACCTGCCCTCAACATCTTGATCAAACTCATGGCCATCATCAGCCTGGTCTTTGCGCCCTTCGTGGTCAACTACGGTGGGCTCATCCTCCGCTGGCTCTGAAGCGACCCCCGAGCAGGCCCTGTCCACCCATAGTGTCGAAGGGTATCGGGGGAGGGCTTTCAGGTGCCGTCATTCGAATACACCGCAAGCGATCGCTCGGGAGCAATCGCCAAGGGTAGTTTAGAGGCCAAAAATCCGGCTGACGCGACCCGACAACTGGGCAAGATGGGACTGTTCGTTCTAGAAGTCAAGCCGTCTGCCAATGGGAATAATCGCCCCTCCCCCATCGAGAACCGCGCCAAACCCTGCAAACCTGCCGCCGTTCTCCCGACCGTTGTCACCCACCCCACTAAACCTCCCCCCAGGCCCTTGGAGGCCGAAAAGGTGGAGGGTCGTAGCGGATTCTGGGGAGTCTCCTTACCGCCTCTGCAACGCGCCCTCTATCTGCGCCAGCTGTACGCCATGTTCGAAGCCGGCATCCCGCTTCATAAGGCCACCGAACTTTTAGCCGAGAACCCCGAGCACTCCACCGAGTTGCAAGCCCGCTTACGGGAGATCCCTCGAGACCTGGAAAAGGGCCGGCTACTCTCCAAAAGCCTGGAGCGTTCCAGACTGTTTAGCCGGCTCATTGTAAGTTCTGTGAAGGTGGGTGAGCACAGCGGTGGGCTGGCCAGGGTGCTGTCTTCGTTGTCCGACGCTGAAGAGAAATCGGTGAGACTCAAGAAAGTCCTGATCAGTAAACTCACTTATCCCGCTATCGTGATGCTGGTGATGTGCCTGGGACTCCTGATACTCGGACACGTTATGAGTCGGGTCATGGCTTCGGTGCCGGGGTTCGACCCGGAAGCCATCCCCCTGTTCGGTTTTTTAACGACCACCTTTCGTCATCCGGCTTTCTTACCGGCTTGTCTGCTTTTAGTGGTTGCCTTCGGTGGGCTCTGCTGGAAGACTTATCGAACGCCCTCCTGGAGACTCATGCTGGAATCCTACCTCCTGCACGTACCGGTTCTGGGCAAGCTGTTAGCCCGACTGGAGAGCAACACCGTCACCACTCAACTCAGCTTGCTGCTCAAGGCCGGGCTGACTTTGGACCGAGCGCTGGAGTTGTGCTCCGATCTGGTCTCCACCGAAGTCTTTCGAGAGGCGCTGAAGCAGTCCAAAAAAGAGATCCGAAACGGAATAACCATCACCGAAAGCTTTGAAATGAGCGCTCTTTTTCCAGCAGACGTGGTAGCCATGATCGCCGCCGGGGAGACCGCCGGGGCCCTGGAAAAAAGCATGGCCAAAGCCGCCGACTACTGCACCGACCAAGTCGAGCGAACTCTAGAGACGGCCCTCTCACTCCTCGAGCCTCTCCTGATCGGGGTGCTCGGTATCGCCATCGGGGGAGTGATCCTCTGCACTTTCGTGCCTGTCTTCAACCAGATTCAGACCATGTAGGAGCCCGAGGACGAGAGGTGAAGGCCCAGGCATGACCCAATCGTCCAACAGTCTCGATCAACTCGGGGCGCTCATCGACGACCGGTACCGCTTGGAAGGATTCCTGGGATCGGGGCCCGTGCATCGAGCTTACGCCGCCTTCGATACGTTCGACGGCGTCCGGGTCTGCCTCAAGATCCCCCGGCCCAAGTTCCGCCAAAACGAAGGTTTTGCCACACGCTATCGCCGGGATCTTTTAGAAGCCATGAGATTCAAGGATCGCAGTTGGATCGTACCGCAGTTGTTGATCGAGCACGATGGGGTTCCCCTTCAGGTGCTGCCTCTCCTCAAGTCTGAGCCGCTTTTTCGCTGGTTGGAGAAGATCGGTCGAAAGGAAGATCGGCTGCTCCTGGTGCTGGTTCGAACCATCAAGGCCCTGGGCCGTCTGCACCGCATGGACGGGCGCATTCACGGCTCCCTCAAGCCGACCAACCTGGTGGTCACCGAACAGGATGAGCCGCTGCTCCTGGATCTGGCCGCTACCGGACGGCTGGAAGATCATTTCGCGGAAAAGGCCCAGAGCGGGCAGCCGGTCTACTGCTCCCCCGAGCAACTGGCGGGGGAGCGCGCCGATTCTTCTTCCGATCTCTACTCCCTGGGCCTGGTTCTCTACCACGCCCTCACCGGCCACCATCCTTACTTCGGGTCCACCGCAACAGAGGAAAGAGCACGCACGCCCGAGCGACTCCTCACGGCCTTGCTCAACCAGTTGAGGGACGCTCCTTTTGCACCCTCCGCCCTGGCCGACCAGGTACCCCTGTGGGCCGATCGTTTCCTGGACCGCTGCCTAAATCCAAACCCCCAGCAGAGGTTTGCCGATCATCAGGAAGCCTTGACCTGGCTGCAGAGTCACACCAAGCAAAGCCAGGACCTCTCAGCCGAGCAGCGGACCCTTCCCCCGGCCGGTCGCGAGCCGGAAATGAAATTTCTTTCAGAGCATCTGGAGCAGCTCTACGGCGAGGAGCGAACCGGATGCCTGATCCGGCTTCACGGTCCTCTGGGTGTAGGAAAGACTCGATGCCAGGAGTGGTTGATCGACCAGGCTAGCGAGCGAAGTGTGAAGGCGATCGTGGTGGAACCGACCCCTGAGAGCGGGCTCCATCTCCAGAGCGTCATGGGAGAGTTGGCCCAGGAGTGGCCGGAGATCGCCGCTTCCGAGCGTCCAGTGGTGGAGAGTTTGCTGGCGATCGCCAGTGAGGAACCGATCCTTTTGGTGATCCGAGACATCCAGCAGGCCGACGACACTCTGGTGGAATTCCTGAAAGAGCTGGAGACGGTCGTGGGAGAAGTAGCGTTGATGCTCCTCTTGGTCGATGAAGAGTCGGCCTTTCAGTCCACCAGAATGAAAGAGTTTGTAGAGCGCATTGGAGAGTCACTGCGCCTGCAACCGCTGGACAAGCGAGCCATCGCCAATCTGATCGAAGAAAAGTGCTGGATGGCACCGGCCGCGGTTCTCTCGTCCTGGGTCTACAAAGTCAGTGCGGGAAATGCCCTGCACGCCACCCTGCTGGTAGGCTTCCTGCAGGACAACGGCTATCTCGCGGAAGGGGTGGAACTGGGCTGGGCCTCCACCCCTCCCACCGAGCGACCGACTCTGGAAGAGACGCTGATCTGGAAACTTGGAGACTTGAGCGTACTGGGGCGCACCGTCCTGGAGACCTCTGCGGTGCTGGGAAATCCCTTTCGGTGGGACACCCTGAAGGCCATCACCTATCGCAGCGTGACGGAGATCGACGAAGCCCTGGGAGAAGGCGTGAGCAAAGGGTTGCTGGAGGTGGGAGCCAGTGGCGAGGAGATCTCTTATCGCTGGAAACACTCCAAATTCAGACAGGCCCTCCTGAAAAGCATCCACCCCCGGCGTAAGCAACGGACCCATCGATTGGCTGCCGCCTACTATGCCCGGGGCCACGCGGATCCCACCCGAGTCGCCCATCACTTCCTGCAAGCCGGTGATACCCGAGAGGTTTTCTATTATGGCAGCAAGGCAGCCCGACGCGCCTTCGACCAGGGCCGCCGGGGAGAGTGCAACTTCTGGCTCAACGTGATGCTCAGTCGGGTGCCGAAGGAAGAGTGGCTGGGCCCGGAGGTAGAGCGAGCCCGGGAAGAAGCCGCTCGGGATCAGGTGGAAGCCGACGACCTCGACCTCTGGTGCCAGTGGTTTCGAACCCTTTCCGGTCACCCTCCCGGCCCGGGCGACTCCCTGGACCCACTGCTGCAAGCCCAGCGCGCCCTTCACTCCAGCTATTCCTGGTCGCTCTGGAAAGAGAAAGCGCAAGCCATCGCCGGAGAATTGCAGCGGGCCAGGAATAAGAGCGAATCGAACAGCCGCGCCTTGATCTTTTTAGAAGTGGAATGGAAATCCAGGGCTCCCCAGGGGGAACTGTTTCCGGTCTTCGAGGATTAGAACGTATATGAGAAAACTCACCCTGGCCGTGGGACTGGTCCTGACGCTTTTACTTGGCAGCGGCGGATCCGCCCAACTTTTCGACGACCCCCACACCCAAGCCGAGTTGCTTCTGAGCCGTTCTGCGGTCTCTCCAGGAAGTGAGCTGCAGGTGGCCTTTCGTCTGACCATGGACGAGCACTGGCACACCTACTGGAGGTACGCCGGGGAGGTCGGACTGCCCACCGAAGCCGAGTGGGATCTCCCCCCGGGGTGGGAGGCCTCAGCTTTAGCCTGGCCGGTGCCGGCCTTTCTCGATACCGGTGGAGGCGTCAGCTACGCCTATGAAGGAGAAGTCTTGCTGCCGGTCACCCTGCGAGTCCCGGACAACGCCAAACCGGGTGAAGAGGTGGAACTGAAGGTTCATTTGAGCTGGCTGGAGTGCGAGGTCATGTGTGTGCCCGGGGAGGCGGAGTTGGTCCAAGTTGTCAGCATCGCCGAACAGGAACTCCCCTCTGCCGAAAGCAGCACCGTGGAGCATGCTTTTCAGGCCATACCGCCGGTAGATAATAGCATTCTGGTAAGCCGGAGAGCAGGGGAATTCGTGATCGCACTGCCGCCGGAGTATGCGATGGAGGGGGTGAGATTTCTCCCCGACTCCACCGGCCAGATCACCGAGAAGGCCCCCCAGGTATTGGATGGCTCAAACCTCATCGTGAAGGCCTCTCC
>Ga0172382_10003164_pt1 | contig 26373 bp, 29 predicted proteins | sample Leawel138RmetaG_FD_122245 | JGI IMG/M metagenome (GOLD analysis project Ga0172382, IMG submission 122245) | Leachate microbial communities from a municipal landfill in Southern Ontario, Canada - Leachate well 138R metaG | ecosystem: Engineered > Solid waste > Landfill > Unclassified | place...
CACCCTTCTAACCCTGCTTCAACAAGTTTTAATTCAAAAAAAACAGGACCGAGGTCCTATTAATGGAGTAGTTGTTTCTGAGGAAAAATAATTTTAACCGGCCTTAAAGGGGCCGGTTTTTTTTAATCAAAACTACGATCACGGCCAACAACAACGTTTAACTTGCCGCGAACAATCCCAATGTTTGCTGGAGCTGATAAATTGAGCGTACCATCAACTAAAAGCTCGTTGCTGGCAGTGCTTATTTTTAAGCTATCGGCCGTTAAGCGAGTTAAATCCTTAATATTTTTTCCAGTCTTTATATAAATATCTAAAAGGCCATCAATTGGGTTAACTTTTAAGCGCTTGTCGTCATTAGTGGCACTGCGTAAATTAAAAATCTCAATTACCCCCTTTTGATCGGTGCTTAAAGAAAAACCATCTTTAAATTCCAACACAGCCCCAGCGCTAGGTAAACTAACTTTATTTAAGAAATAGTAATTGTTGATAAGTCCGATATCAATTTTTTTCACTCGTCGGGCTAGTAAGATGTTGCAAGCTTCTTCACTAGCTTTAATGCCTAAAGAGTCGGCAATTGAATTGTCTTCGCCAATTGGAATAATAGAAAAAAGTACGTTTTTTTGGAAAAAACCGTAAAGCTCGTTATCAATGATTGCGCCAATCACTTTACTAACTGTTTGATTATTTCCAACTGCAACAATAGTTTTGGCGCCGTTTTTTATTTCATTTTGAATTACGTCGGAAACATTTCTGATTGCCCCCAGGCGAATAATTTTTCCATTTAGGCTTAAATCGGTTAACCTAATCTCAACCCGACTGAGAATGCGGTTGTATTTGGGCTTATTTAAATAATCGTCGTAAATATAGATATTCATAAGCGCTACCCCTCTTTGCTAAACTATTCTTCTTCTGGCAGCACTTCTTTTTTATCTGTAGAATTATTTTTTTTGTTGCGAGCTGCTCCGTGACTACTTAAACGGCCATTAATTAAGGCCCCTCTAGAAACAGAAAGTTCTTGAAAATTAACATCACCATTTATTTTGGCGGTGCTACCTAAGGCAAGATATTGGCTGATTTTAATGGTTCCATTAATTTGGCCATTAATAGTGGCGTTTTCTGCTTCAATGTTGGCAACGACTTGAGCTTTTTCGCCAATATAAACATCAGCATCGGTTTTAAGACTACCTTCTAAACTGCCTTCAATAATAATGTTTCCGGTTCCATGAAAATCTCCTTTAACGGTAACCGAAGAGCCAATAATTGTTTCGGCGTCTTTAAACTTTTCTGGTTTCATTTCTTTATTAAACATAATTTTAAAAACCCAAGTGCGTGCGGGTTGTTTATTAATAACAAGTTAATTTTAGTTTATAGACCCACCTTTGTCAAAAATAATTGACTAAAAAGAATAAAAAAAGCATACTAACAACAAGTCCATTTTTCGTCTTCGTAGTTCAATGGATAGAACGAGAACCTCCTAAGTTCTAGATTCAGGTTCGATTCCTGACGAAGACACAAGTCTTTAAAGGTAAGATTAAAGTCTTTACTAATTTTATTAAATTAGTTATGATTGTCGTGTTAAATTTTTTAAAGGGCCATTAGCTCAGTTGGCTAGAGCGCTTCCATGGCATGGAAGAGGTCAAGGGTTCAAGTCCCTTATGGTCCACATTTTTACCTATTATTAGCTAAATAACTTAATAATAGAAATTTCCTTTTTATATTTTGTTATTTATTTTGCTTAAAATTATTTAATAGTGGTTATTTTATTTATTTTTTTATAAGCAACTTGAAAAAATTAATTCATAATTCCAGATTCAAGATATTTTAAAGAAAAAATAAAGATTTTGTTTTTTAAGGAGATAAGTCAACAATATTGTGGACTTATCTCCTTGTTTTTTTTAAGGTGAATTTACTCCTTTAATTTCTAGTAAAAGTTCTTTAAAGAACATTAGATCAAAAATAATTTTTATTCTTTAAAGTAGTAAATCAAAAATTTTAGGACATTTTCTAAGCACTTATTTTTTTAAACATCAAAATTAATTAACTTTTTTATAATCTAAAATATATAGTTGAAAAATGTGTTTATGAGTTTTTTTGAGCTTTAGCTAAAGTATTAAATATTTTTAGGATTGTCTTCGTGCTTTAATTTTACCTTGTTTTTTAAATTTAAAATTTTCATAAATTTTTTTTGCTTAAAGTTATTTTTTAAATTTTGTCAGCCCCTTGTTCTTTGGGGAACATAAGGCGTTATTTGTTTAATATTAGTCAATTTGTTTAATATTAGCTAAATATAAAAAATAAGGATTGATGTTTGAAAAAAATTAAAAAAAAGCTATAATATTAATCTAGAGAAATTAATTCTTTTTGTTTTTATGTTATATGATATAATAATTATCGGTTCGGGGCCGGCAGGCTTAACAGCAGCAATTTTTTCAACTCGTCGAGAAATGAAGACCTTAGTGATTGGTAAAGAGTTGGGCGGGCAGGTTGTTTGGGCCTCAGAGATAGAAAATTACCCGGGGTTTAAAAGTATTAGCAATTTTGAATTTATTGAGCGCCTACATGATCAGGCGCTTTCTTTCGGGGCGGAAATAAAAACCGCTGAAGTGGTGCGTTTGGAAAAATTAGCTGATGAAACTTTTAAGGTTTACGCCGGCAAAGAAGAATTTTTAGCTAAAACGGTAGTTTTAACTATTGGTTTATCACCACGACGCTTAGCGGTTGCTGGGGAAATAGAGCTTAGCGGTCATGGTGTTTCCTATTGTGCCAACTGTGATGGGCCTTTGTATAAAGGCAAAATAGTGGCGGTTATTGGTGGAGGGAATTCAGCTTTTGATTCAGCGGAAATGCTCTCAAAAATTGCTGATCAAGTTTATTTGATACATCGAAATCAAAATTTTAAAGCTTTTGAGTCTTTGATTACAGAAGTAAAAGAGCGAAAAAATATAACTATTTTAGCCGATACAGTTGTTAAAGAAATTGTTGGCGATTCAAAGGTTGAAAAAATTGTTTACGAAACCACTAATGGTAAAACTAACGAGGTTTCTGTTGATGGTGTTTTTATTGAGATTGGCAGAATTGCTCACACAGACGTTGTCGCAGACTTAGTTGATCGTGATGACCGCTTACAAATTGTGGTTAATAATTTAATGGAAACAAAAACGTCGGGTTTGTTTGCGGCTGGAGACGTGACTGATAAAAGTGAGTACAAACAAATAACGGTCGCTGTTGGGCAAGCAACAACAGCTGCTCTGTCGGCTTATAAATATTTACAAACTAGAAACCAAATAAAAAAATCAACGACTGCTTATTAATTATATGAATAAAGAAAAAATAAATTTAATCGCGGCTGATATGGGGTATGGTCACCAGCGAGCAGCCTATCCACTTTTAGACATTGCTGTTGGTCAAAAAATTGTTACGATTAATAATTATCAAGGTATTGCTGGGTGGGAGAGAAGGTATTGGGAAAATAGCAATAAAACCTATAATAAAATTTCTCGTTTAAAAAAACTTCCTTTGCTTGGTGATTTAGTTTTTTCAATAATGGATGCTTTTCAAAAAGTTCAACCTTTTTATCCGAAGCGTGATTTGTCTGCTCCGACTCTACAAGAAAAGTTTTTTTATCATCAAGTTAGAAAGGGTTTAGGAAAAAATTTAATTAATAGTTTACGTGAAAGCGCCTTGCCTTTTGTAACAACTTTCTTTGTGGGTGCTTATTTTGCCGAAGAACAAAATCACTCCGGAGATATTTATTGTTTAATTACTGACACTGATGTTTCTCGAGCTTGGGTGAATATGGATTCAAAAAACACACGTGTTAAATATTTATTACCGAATGATCGGGTTCGGGAACGATTTTTAATGTATGGCGTTAAGCCGGAAAATTTAAAGGTAACTGGATTCCCTCTTCCTAAAGAAAACGTTGGCGAGAATGATGAAATTTTAAAACAAGATTTAGCCAATCGTTTGCCTTATTTAGATCCTCAAGGCTGCTATCATAAAAAATATCAATCTTTAGTTGACCAGCATTTGCCCGCAGCGGAAAAACTAAGCAAGCCTCTCACAATTACCTATGCAGTTGGTGGCGCGGGAGCACAAAAAGAAATCGGCGTTCAAATTCTAAACGGTTTAATTGATTGGATTAAAGAAGGTCGCCTTGGTTTAAATTTAATTGCCGGTAGTCGTCTAGAAGTTAAGGAATACTTTGATAAATGCCTTAAGGAGGCTGGTGTGGCTGAGAACAAAAATGTTCGAGTTGTTTTTAATCCAGATAAAATTGAGTATTTTAAAGAATTTAATCAAGTTTTGAGAACAACTGATATTTTATGGACCAAGCCATCCGAGCTGTCTTTTTATGCCGCTCTAGGTTTACCGATTATTATGTCTCCAGTAATTGGGTCGCAGGAAGTTTTTAACCGTGAAAATTTGTTAAGCAGTGGTTCGGGGTTAGATTCTTTGCCTTTAGAATATGTGACTGAATGGTTTCCTGATTTGCTTAATTCTGGGCGCCTTGCTCGAGCAGCTATGGATGCCTATCTTAATGGTAATGCTCGAGGAGTCTATAATATCGAGGCTTTACTTAACTAAAGAAATCTTATGTCCTGGTTTAGTGTTGCAATTATTTCTTATTTTTTGATGGCGGTAGTTAATCTGACCGATAAGTTTTTAATTGATAATGTTGTTAAAAGTTCAAAAACTTACACCTTTTTAGTTTGTACTCTTAGTCTGTTTATTTTTGTAGCTGCTCCTTGGTTTTTAGAGTTTCCTGGCTGGAAAGAGGTTTTGTTGGCGATTCTGTCAGGTTCTTTGTTTACAGCGGCAACCTTTTTTATGTATGAGGCTTTGCGGCGGAGCGCTGCTAGTCAGACCATTATTATTATTGGTGGCTTGGTTCCTGTTTTTACCGCCCTGTTGAGTTTTATTTTTCTTCGAGAATATTTTTTTATTTATCAAATAGGGGGCTTAATGCTTCTTATTGGCGGAACTTTTTTAATCGCTTTTTTACCGACAGTTACCTCTTTTTGGGAAAAAATTTGGCAGAACTTTCACCCTAATAAATATAAAAGACGATCTTGGCGTTTAGCTGGTTTGGCCGCCTTTTTTTATGCCGCTTTTTTTGTCGCAACGAAGGAGGTTTATTTGCAACAACCCTTTGTTAGTGGTTTTATGTGGTTGCGATTGGGAGCTTTTTTGGCGGCCGCTCTTTTTCTTTTAGAGCCTAATAGTCGTCGAGAAATTATTCAACAAATTTTTCCAAAAAAGAAAAATAAGCATAAAAATAATTTTTTATTTTTAGCTAATCAGGGCTTAGGAGCTTTAAGTTCAATTTTGCAGAATTATGCTATCTTTTTGGGGCCGGTTGCTATGGTTGCTGCTTTACAAGGGGTACAATACGGAGCCTTAATAGTTATGTCTTTTTTGTTGGGTTTATTTATTAAACAATATAAAGAGAAATTTACTTGGCGTATTTTTTTACAAAAACTAATCGCCATATTATTAATTATTGGCGGTTTGTATTTGACTGCCCTTCAGGTTTAAATTAAGTATTTATGAGAAAGAAAAAGAAGATTTGGTTGTGGGTGCTTATTGGGTTGTTTTTATTTTTTGCTTTTTTTGCTTATATAAGTAAGTTTTGCAAACACTACCCTAGAGAAATTAATTTAGAGCATAGTCCTAATTATTTTGGGGCGACTTTTTCTGCTAAGTATGCAACAGACTTGGGTTTAGATTGGCGGGATGTTTATCGGGCGACAATTTATGATTTAGGTGTTAAAAAAATGCGTCTACCGGCCTATTGGGATGAAATTAACCCAGAGGCAGGAGTTTATAATTTTAATGATTTAGACGAAATGGTTGATTTGGCCAGCCAGGAGGATGTTGAAATTATTATCGTTTTAGGTTATCGTCAGCCTCGTTGGCCTGAGTGTCACATTCCCCCTTGGGTGGTTTTAAAAGAGCGACCAGAACGCCAAGAGGCTTTACTTGAGGCAATTTCTGAAATAGTTGAACGTTATAAAGATAATCCCCAGATAGTTGCTTGGCAGATTGAAAATGAAGCTTATTTTAGCGCTTTTGGTGTTTGTCCTTCTCTTGATGAAGAATTTTTAGAGAAAGAGGTTTCTTTGGTTAAAGAGTTGGACTCAAGGCCAATTATGATTACTGCCTCTGGAGAGATGAGTAATTGGCGAAAAGAAGGAGACTTGGGTGATATTTTTGGGAGTACTTTGTATCGAGTTGTTTATGATCATCGTTGGGGGTTTTTTAATTATTTTTTCGCCCCTGGATTTTATCGTACTAAAGCAAAGTTAGCCAAAATTGATTATCAAGAATCGAGTATTATTGAGCTTCAAACAGAACCATGGGTGCCGAATGGAAAAATTATTTATTTAAGTCAATCAGAAATTGACAAATCAATGAGCGTTGATCAATTTAAGGCTAATTTGCAATTTGCAATTAACACTCGCTTTAAAGATGTTTATGTTTGGGGGGTTGAGTGGTGGTATTGGCAGAAAATATACGGGAGCCCTGAGTACTGGGAGATTGGTAAATTTATTTTTGATTCCACTGATTCTCTAGAATTGTAAAAATCTTTTTTTGGTTTTTATCGTGCCAATTTTTAAAACATTGCCCAGACTCGCTAGTCTGGGTTTTTGTTAATTTTAGCAATTTGTCAAAATCAAAATCGGCGCTAAATTCTGCTAAACCACAACGATTAGCATCATAGGCATTGCACCATTGTTCGTAATGATTTTTGCTTGGAATCATGAGGATTGGTTTTTGAAGATAAGCAGCTTCGCAGATTGATTCAAATCCCCCAGTGGAGATATAAGCGCAACACTTAGAGAGTCGATCAATAAACAAGGAGCCATTTATTTTGTGAAAGCATAAATTTTTTAAAGGAGTTTCTGTGGTTCCGGCTTCAAGTTTGTCCCAAAATGCTTCAACCTTTGTCTCCGGGTTTTTTTGTGCCCAATTACTAATAATATTGGCATAACCTGGATTTAAAATGTAAGAAAGAATAAAATCTTCAGGTTTAGCTTTCTGTTCTAAAATTGTTTGACGAATTAAAGGCGGGCAAACAAATAATTTTTTTTGAGGTTGGTCTGGGGAGTCAGAAAAAGAGAGGGCTATTTTTGCTTCAGAACCATAAGCAACTAGCCAGTTATAGATTTTTAAAAAGAAGAAAGAAAGCCAATGTTTTGGTGGTCTAATAAAATCAGGGTGAGTTACAAAAAATTGATGCCCAATGGTAAAGCTTTTTATTTTTGGGCGAAAAAGAAAACGGTAGCAGCCAAATAAAGATTCATAAAAATTAATAATTAAATCAGGTTTTAAGGTTCTTATTAAGTGTTTTATTTTTTGAAAACTTTGCCAATAGACACGCCAACGAGAAAGATTAAAAAATAAGCTACGCCAAAAAATAATTCCTTTTTGATCTTTGCTGATTAAAAAATATGGACTATTTATGTAATAAATAGGCGCAGCAATTTCTTTTATAAAATATTCTGGTAAGGGGCGGGATGACAAATGATTAGTTACAATACCGCAAATTTCATGGCCATCTTGGCGTAATTTATTAGCAATCGTAAGTGCCTGACTCATGTGACCGCGCCCCTCACTTTGAACAAAAAATAAATATCTCATAAGCTTAAAAACATAAAGCACCGCTATAGCGGCGCTTAAGTGAGCGGGTAAGGGGAATCGAACCCCTATCCTCAGCTTGGAAGGCTGATATAAAAGCCATTATACGATACCCGCTAGCGTTATTATAATAACATAATTAAGCTCTCCGTCAACGGCGAAAAAGGGTTTTTTAAAATTTTAAATAATTTTAAAGGGAATCCTTCATTCTGATTAAAACTGGAAAGGTGAAAAGACAAATAAAAAGAGCAACCGCAATAAAGACGTATTCTAGGGGGAGAAAAAGTAAGATAATTAGGGATATAAAAGAGGCAATTACATAACCCAGGGGGGCAGCGGTTCTAAAAATATTTATTTTTTCAATATCATGGGTGTTAACATTTTTAAAAAAATAAGACTCCCTCATTGCTTCAATTAAGGCAACCCCAATTCGCGAAATAAAAAGGATTGTTGCCCAAAACCAAATATTGTTTGAAGTGCTGGTAAAGAAAACAGCTAAACAGGCAATAATAATTAAAAATCCAAGAGTGAGCAACTCTTTTTCGCCGATGTATTTATCAGCTAAAATGCCAGCCGGTATTTCTATAAGCAAAAAAGGAATTAACATAATAGAAAAAGCAATACTAAGTTCGCTCCAAGAAAAACCTAGATTTTGGTTAAGGTGAATTGGCAAAAAAACAACAGCGGCGTTTAGAAAAATGCTTAATTGTCCAGCGGCAACATAGATTGCTAGTAAATTTTTATTTTGGATAGTTTCTTTTATAGCCACCCTTAAAGGAGTTTTGGGGGCGTCAATTGCAGTATTTTTTAATTCCTTGCGGGCAAACAGAAAAATAATTAAAAAAGGAATCATTACGAGAGCTGAGATAAAAAAAGTTATTTCATAACCCTTACTTTCAACTAGCCAAGCTGAGATGGCTGGAGCAAAAACCCAAGCCAAGTTCATAAAAGTTAGGTAAATTGTGCGCGTTCTTCCGGTTGTTTGATCATCAGAGTTTGATTCTAAAAAAATATCTAAATTAATCCAAAGCAGGTATGAGGAGACCTGCATGATAATAAAAAATATAAATACGCTTAAAGCGCTACTACTAAGACTAAGGCCAATTAGGGAAAAGAAGAAAACAGAAATAACAACCCCAGCACTTAAATAATTACTTAAACGATTGATTATTTTAGGAAAGGTTAAAATAGAAATTATGGCAACAAGGTTGGCGGCAATATAAAACCAACTAACCGCAGAAACACCAACAAAACTTTCCATATAACTGGAGCGAATATAAGCAGGTAGGGCGTCGGCTAAGGCTAATAAAAAAGCAAACAAGCCAAAAATTAATAGTTTCTTTTGTTGTGTTTTTCTGGGAAAATCTTTATTTAGATTCCCAGTTTGGTCGGAGTGAGGGATGTTTTTCATGACAATATAAATAAATTAGGTAAGCAGTAATGGTAATAATTACTAAAGCAAAAGAAAAAAATTGAGGCCAGCGCCAAGAAAAAATTAATGGTGCGGGGTCAATTTTAATAAACTCGAGGAAGAATCTTAGAAGTGATGCACTCGTCAGGTATAAAAATAAAATAGAAATAGATTTTTTTTCGCTTAAGGATTTTGTTTTTTTTATTAAAAAAAATAAAGTAGTTGCTAAAATTAAGAGCCCTAAGCTTTCATAAAGAAAAGTTGGGTGAAAGAAGGAGAAATCTTCATATCCTGGTGGTCTCTTGTTGGCTGAAATCAGAATTTTCCAAGGTAAGTTTGTTGGCTCGCCAAACAATTCTTGATTAAACCAGTTGCCGAAACGGCCAATTGCTTGGCCTAGGGCAAGTCCAGGGCTTAAAATTGCCGCCCAGTGCCAGAAGTTAGTTTTTTTCATTTTTGTCCACCACCAGAGAACAAAGATTCCTGCAATTAAAGCGCCATGAATAGCTAGGCCCCCTTTCCAGATTTGAAAAATTTGTAATAAATTATTTTGGTAATAAGGCCAAAATAAAAAAACCTCGTAAAGGCGGGCACCAATAAAGCCCCAGAGAACTAAATAAAAAACCAAATCCCAAACTAATTCTGACTCTTTTTGAAAAATCTTTGCTAGATAGAGGGTGAGATATAGTCCAGCAATAACTCCTAAAACAATAAAAACTGCGTACCAGCGAATATTTAGAAGACCAAGAGATAAAAAAATGGGCTGTGGTTCAAAATTATGTAAAAAGGAAAGCATGTGCGGACAGAGAGACTCGAACTCTCAAGGGTTGCCCCGCTAGCTCCTAAGGCTAGTGCGTCTACCAATTTCGCCATGTCCGCGATTTAATCATTTTAAACTATATTTACTTAAATGTGAAGTAAGGTTAGTGAATAAATAGATGTTTTAAAAAAAACCCGCCCTTTTTTAAAAAAGGGCGGGGTGGGATTTTAAATTTTTCTTTAAATTTCTTCTAGAACTTCAATTTTTGCAGTTTTTACACCAAATTTAAGAGCGTCTTTTTTTTCAACCATCCAAACATCAACTCGGTTTGAAAAACGCTTATTCATTCGATCGCGAACAACAAATACTTGGTCACCAAATAGTTCAGGAATGCGGACTTTAGTGCCTAATTTTAAGAAATTGGCGCCAATAGTGTCCTCAATTCCGTGCTCACAAACATTAAAGCCGTTGGCGGTAATACAGGGAGAGCTATCTGTCTGGGCCGCCTCTGAGTTATAGGCAGTAATTATATGTTCACTCGTTTTGATAACACGGTATTTAATTTCTTCCTCTGGTTGGTTGTTATTCTGATCAGAAATCACCTGAGGATTGGCTAGCCGTAAAGCCTTCTCTTCCTTAACCGGTTCTGGGCTCAATCCGGGGTTGGCAATTAGATGATTAATAATATTTTGGGCTTCTGAGTCTAATTCAGAGCTTTTTAGAGGTAGGCTTAGACTGATTAGATCATCTTGAGTTTCGGTTTTATCTTTAAGGGGGTCAGTGATGCTAGCATTAGCTAAGGCTGGAGTGAAGAAGAAGAGAAATTCAAAGAGACAAACAATTAATAAATAAAGCAAAAAGCTTTGCCGTCTACTAAGAGGAATAAGATCCTCTCCGATTTTTTGGAGTTTAGTTTTCATAAATTATTTTTAGTCTCAAAATAAAAACCAGTAGACTGGTTTATTTCACGACCAACCTTTTTATCATAAGTATTGAATTAAGTCAAGAGTAGGGTTGTGGATAATACATTGACAATTCAATTTAAAAATGGTAGAGTCGTTTTAGAACATTAACACCTAAACATAACAGAAAATGAAAAAATTATTATTAATTTTTGTTTTTTCGGGGCTAGTTTCTTTACTAGCAGCCCAAACAAATTCTGCTTTTGCCCAGCAAAAAATAATTGCTCTAGAAATGGAAGTAGAACAGTTAAAAAATGAACTCTATTTAATAGAGACGTCAAAAACTAAACAACGCTCCCCAGAGAAGATGGGCTGTTGGGAGTTTAAGCGTCGCACTCGAGCTCAACACTTTAAAGTCAATGAAGCTTTGGCTGAGCAGGTAATTCGTCAGGCAGCATCAGAGAAAATATTTTATGATTCTGATGATCCGCTCTTGAATCAGGATATACCAGGATATGGTTTACCAGGGCTATTAATCAATAATAAGCGAGGCTTGGGAGAAAATGTTACCTTTAGGATTACTAGGCGCGGCTTTAAGGAGTTTGCTCCGCAAATTTATAGCCTTGTTCCCCAGGAAAGACTCTGGATAAAATTGCCGGCCGGTGAGTATCTGGTAGAAATTTCAATGGGAGGGAGATTTGTTGGCTATGTTGTTTGTCTGGTTGACCCCGCTAATATTAAGCACGCGGATGGTCAGAAATGTTATTTTTGGGCCGAAAAAACCCTTTCAGATTTTTAATTTTGAAAAATAAAAAAAGGACTATCATCAGGATAGTCCTTTTCTTTTTAGATAATAGAATTAGTTTAGCCGCCAGCAACGCCACCACTACCACCGCCAAAAGGTAGAATTCTAAATAAAGTGCTAGTGATTATATAGGCTGCCAAAACAACAACCAGACCAATAACTGCATTGGTTAAAGTTTTTTTAGCTTTTTTGACTTCATCATCATTTCCTTGAGCGGTCATCCATTTAAAACCAGAAACAATAGTGAGAATTAGAAAAATTACTCCTAAAAATCCCAGTAAAACTTGGATAATTGTTGCGATAATAAAGGCTAAGCTGGTTGTTTGACTTATTCCAGCCGCATCGGCAAAAGCTTTTGTTTGAGAATCTATTTTGTCGCCGCTAAAATCTGATGTTGTCGCCAAGGAGGCCGAGACAATGTTTGGTAAAATAAGAAGAAGGCCAATAATAATGGAATAAAAAATGTTTTTCATAGTTTTGATAAAAAAGACACTTGAATAAACATCCAGATTGCGTAAGAAGAGATAATTATTAAAAGACCAGTCACCGCCTTGGTGATAGACCCTTGAGCCTCTTTAACTTTTGCATCATTCCCACCAGCAGTCATCCACTTAATACCAGCAAGAATTGTTAAAACTAAGAAGATAACTCCTAAAATCCCCAGCACAACATTGACTACCAGGCCGATGATAGTAGCTGCTGATGTTTCGGTGGCAGTTTCGGAAAAAGGCCCATAATTAGTAGCCGCGTTGTTTAGACGATCAAGGGGGGAGGCGTTTTTTTTGATAATATCATTGCCGGCAAAAACTAAGCCGGGAATTATTAGAACAACGGTTAAGAAGAGAACGCTAAGCCAAGAAGGTAACTTTTTTTTCATAAGTATTTTTTAGGTAAAAATATTAAAAATAAAGAAGGCAATGGCATAACTGGCCAAGATAATTAAGAGTCCTAAAATTGAGCTAATTAATCCCCCTCGAGCCTCTTTAACTTGATTTTCGTTGCCTTGGGCGGTCATCCATTTGAAGCCGTTAAAAATTAACAAGGCAAGAGCAATTACTCCCAATAAAGAGAAGGCAATATTGATTACTAAACCAACATAGTATTCGGGGCTTTGTGCTTCTTGATTATAACCAATGTCTTTAGCAAAGTTGCCTAATTTGCCTTCTGAGGAAAAAGCACTTTTTATCCCTTTTTGGGGGACGGCGGGGCTGGTACTTGCATTAACTGGTGCAAATAGTAAAAAACTACTTAAAATAAAGGACAGACTGATAAAAAAAGATGAAGTTTTTGAATAATTAAGCATAAAGAATTATTCTTCGACTGTCGTTGGTGTTTCGCTTTCCACTTTTTGAGATGAATCTAAGGCGTTAAGAACAAAATAACTAACAGCGTAGGAGGCAAAAATAATAATTAAACCAATAATTGAATTAATGAGAGTTTTTTTAGCTTCACCAATTTTAGATTCATTGCCTTGGGCGGTCATCCATTTAAAACCAGAATAAATAATCAAAGCAAAGAAAATTAAACCTAAAATTGAAAAGACAACAGTTAGAACTTGCCCGACATAAGACTCAATAAAAGTGTCAGTGTTTTGGTTTGTTTCGTAGCCTAACTTTTCACCAGTTTCTTTAAGGCCACTTTCATTTACAAAGTTATAAGAAGCTTGGACGCTAAAGCCAAAAAATAAAGAAATAGCAATAAGGAAAGCGACTGCAAAACTTCTCATAATTAACTGGTTAATTGATTGCCAATGAAGGCAGTTAAAGAATAGGCTGCGGTAATGATAATTAAACCAATAATAGCGTTCATTAGTAAATCTTTGGCTTTTTTGATTTGGGCATCATTTCCTTGGGCAGTCATCCAAATGAATCCCGCGTAAATAGTAATGGCTAAAAAGATAACTCCCAAAAAGGAAAGAATTAAAGAAATGATGTCGGTAATTCGGTTTGTTAAAATATCTTGAGGATTTTTATCAACTTGAGATTTGTAAGCGTCAATACCGTCTTTCGAGTTACTTCCTTTTACTGCTTCGTTTAGGCCGTCTAATGTTTTTTGGGTCCCCTCGTTAGCGCTTGCTAAAGAGGCCGCCGGTAAATTAAGGCAGCAGAAAGAAACGAAAAAAAGAATCAATAAAAATCTAAAAGTTTTCATAAAAAACTAATTACAGCTGCAAGTCGCAATTATTTCCGGCTCGCAGCGGTAACCCCCATTAAAACAATGAGGGAACCATTTTTCAAGAATCGATTTCTGAAAATTTATTGGGTAACTTTAACTGCATTTTCCAGGATAAAGTAAGCAATTCCCCAAGCAGAGAGGATAATAATTAAACCAATAACACCGGAAGTCATTAATTTTCTTGCTTCGCCAACTTTGTCATCACTGCCACCAGCAGTCATCCACTTAAAACCAGCAATTAAAATAATGCCCACGGCAATAATGCCTAAGAAAATCATGGCGGTGTTAATTAGTCTGGTTACCGTCTCAATCGGGCTTCGTCTGCCTATATCTAGAGTAGCATCAATTTCAGTAACACCCAGATCGCCTAGGTTTAAAGTGCCGCTGCCAGCAAGCGTTGCCGCAGGAACAGCCACTAAAGAAAGCAATAAAGCTAAAGATAACAAGTGTTTCGTTATTTTTTTCATAATTCACCACCTTTCTAGTTTTATATATTATGCTAAGATTCTAGCATAAATAAGATTTCAAGACAATAAAAAATTTATAAATTTCGGTAGTGGTGCAAAAGGAAATGTTTTGGGCGGTCCGAAACAAGAGTGATTAAATCAAGACGACTCTTTTGGTATGAGTATCCGTGTAAATAACAATAAGCTCTTAGGGCTTGTCGTAGTCTAGTTAATTGATAAACGCTTAAAAGTGCATGATTTAAGGCGAAAGCAGATTTTCTAGTTTTTACCTCGATGGCAATTATTTCTTCAGATAATTTCATAATTAAATCTAGCTCTTTCCGGCCAAAGCGCCAGTTTTGGGCGAGTAGCTGGTAGTTGTTATTTAAAAGATATTTTAAGGCTTGTTTTTCTCCCCAAGCGCCTAAATTTTGTTTATTGGTCATAAAAACCCCTCTTTAAAGAGGGGTTTTAGAAAATGTTAAGTTATTTAAGGTTTTTTAGGGCAGGTATTTTTTTAAATCTGGCCCACCCGTTTTTTGAGAACGTTTTTTGGATACTTCTTTAATGTTTTTAATAATTACACACAACCACCAAATCATCGCTATTAACCAAAGAAGATACCAGAAGTGAGCCGATAAAAAAGGGACGAGCTCATAGTTAAAAAACAATAAAATGAGGCCAATTAAAGAGTTTGCGAGGGCAAAATTATAAAAAATGCGGGCGGCGTAGCGGTTTTTTCCGGGGCGCCTTTTAACAATAAAAGAAGCAATTAAGATAAGAAGAAGAAGGCCAATAAAGCCTAGTAGGAAATAGCGCTGAATTCCCGAGAAACTTCCCGGACGTAAATTGAACCAAAACGAAAGAGAGAATAATTCTTGCCACATAAAAAGTTAGAGTTTTTTTAAAATAAAAGAATAATAATAATCACCGGCCGCAAATTGTTCTTTAATGGTTAAGCCGCTTTTAGCAGCTAAGTCAGCAACAACAGCTGGAGATAAGCGGTTTTTAATCGGTGGTCCAAAATTAGGGGCATCTAGTTTCCAATCAATTAAAACTAGTTGTCCGCCCACTTTTAGTAGCCTAGCAGTTTCGCGGAGAATGTCCAGTTTTTTTTCTGATTGATTTAAAACATTAATTAAAAAAGCAATTTCTACGGTTCCAGATTTTATATTTGCGCCTTTGAAAACCTCTAAGTTTGTCCAAACCGTTTTTATTTGAGGGAGTTTTTCTATGTAGGCTCTTTTTTTAATATCGTCTAGAATTTCTGGAATAATATCCACTGCATAAAGAATCCCATTAGAACCAACTAATTTTGCAAGCGGGAAGACAAAATGACCCAGGTGTCCGCAGCCCAACTCAGCCACTACCTGCCCTTCGCTGATGGGCAATTTTTCAAAAACTAAATCCATATCTAATGTTTTTCGAAAAGTAGATTCGCTCATATGGGTAAAATGGTTAATTAAAAAATTTATTCCACTAAAATTTGACGCTCAATAACGGCTTCACTGCTATATTTTTTCTTAGCACTGATAGTAATATTGTTTAGGCCTTTTTTTAAGTTAATCAGAAGGGAAAAACCTCCATTTTTATTACTCAACACTTCTTCGCCGTTAATTTTTATTTCTGCCTCAGCTTCGCTTTGACCATTAATTTCCCAAACAGTGCTAGTGGTTTTTAAATTTCCGGCCGGTTCCCAGACGTTTAAATCGGGAGCGGAGACAATCATTTTTAAATAAAAACCTAAATAAGCCAAGCAAGCTAAAAGAATAAGGAGGAGAATAGTGGTTCGGACTAATTTAGGAAAATTAGCAAACTCTTTTTTGGCAACAATTTTTTGAAAAAAGGGATTAATTTCAGGTGAAATATTTTTTTCTTGTTCGGCAAGCCACTTATTGATTTCAGAATTAGGAAAGCCAAGCCAGCGAGCGTATTTTTTTGCATAGTTTCTTCCATATAATCCGGCTGGAAGGCGTTCAAAATGATCATCTTCTAAAGAGAGTAGATATTCTAAACGAATTCCGAGACGTTTAGCAGCCAGGGCGGGGTCAATTTGTTTAAATTCGCGAGCAGATTTTAAACGAGCGCCTAAACTTTTCTCACCATTTAGAGGTTTTTTGGTAAACTCAGCCATGTTTGCTTATTTTAAGCTAGGAACTTTGCCACTACTAGCATCCCAATTTATTCCTAAGCCGCCAAACAAGGTTTGAATAATTAGAACGCTAGAAAAAACAAGTACTAAACCAACAACGGCCGCTCCCAAGATTTCTTTGCCTTTTTTTACTTTTTGCTCAGAACCAGCTGAGGTTAAAAAGACTATCCCGCCATAAACAAAAGCAGCTAAAGAAAGGGTTCCTACAAAACCTAAAATAAAATACATCAAATAAATTAGGTAATCTCGAACATCATCCAGGGTGTACCCCCCGGTTTGATAGGCGGCGCTCTTTGTATCAACAAGGCTACTTGCTTGTACAATTTTCGGAGCGGCAGAAATAATCAAACCAGCTCCTAATAAAATAAGCACAGCTAAAAAAAATCTTTTACGCTTCATATGGTTAGCGAATTGTTTGCTGGACCTTAATGGCACCATCATTTAAAACATCTAGTATTTTAAAGTTAGGGTTTAGGGCGTTATTAATCATCTCTCCAATTGCCCCTTCAGCGTCTTGAGCGCTGAGACCTCGATACCAACTCTTGGCGCTTAACACTTGTTCAGCAAAAGGGCCAAGGTATTCATCATTTTTTTGGTCATTAATACTTGCTTTGAGAGCAGTTGGTTTAGCGGTTTTTTGTAAGTAAATATCAGCTTTTTCTTTTTTGGTTAAAAATTGAATAAAATCCCAGGCAGCATCGCTGTAGTTACTTTTCTTAGAAACGGTTAAGAGCCAATAATTAGCCATGTTTATTTGAAGCTGATTTCCTTCAATTTGAGGAAGTTTAGCAATTCCAAAATTTAATTTTGGCGCCTGAGAACGAATTTGTTCGAGGTTAAAAGAATAGCCAAGCATCATTGCTAAATTGCCGCTTGCAAAGGCGTCTAAAGCGTTTTTTTGCTCATCGTTCCAGCAGTAAACTTCTTTATTGGGGTTAGAAAAATCAGTGTAAAATCGTAAGGCTTCTAAACCGGGGTTGTAGCCGCTAGTAATGTAAGCAGGGACTTGGTTAAAGGTAACGCGACCATTTTCATCAATTATCGTAGCACCATTTTGCATCATTAAAACTGTTAAAATGTCGCTAGCACGATTAATGTTGTTTGCCGTTCCGAGAGCGATTCCTGACTGGACTAAGCCTTTTTTTGGATCCTGTTTTGTCATTTTCTTAACGGCCTGTTGGAATTCTCGGTTCCAATAGCGAGGCGGTTCTGTGATTCCGGCGCTATTGAGTAAATCGCGATTATAATAGAGGGCCAGAGTATCAATAGATAAAGGCAATCCGTAAATTAAACCATCTTCTAAAATAGCGTCAGAGGCGACAACATCGGCAAAATTATTTTTTAATTCCCGGGTGCTCAGACTTCTAGTAGCTCGTAATTCTGGTACTAATTCTTTTTTGAATCCAGAGCTTTCGACGAAGTAGGCAACAGAAGTGTATTCTGGGAGGGGGTTAATCTTTGATTGATATTTTTTAACCCAGGTATTATGAATTGCAAAAATGTCTGGCCCCCGATCTTCTGCCCAGGCGTTAAGGAGTTGATTTTCGTATTCTTCGTAACGAAATTTTTTATACTCAATTGTAATATTTGGGTGTAGAGTTTGATACTCGTTAATAATTTCTGAAAAAGCATCTGAATCGTCAAAAGCTTGCCAAAAAACAAGCTTAATTGGCTGTGAAGCTTTTAAGGTTGCTTCATCAATTTTAGTCTGGCAGCCAAAGCCGGCGCCAAGGAAAAAGACTAATAAAGAAACAAGGAGAAGGGATTTTTTAAACATAAAATCAAAATGCGACAAACTGGTCGCTTAAGCATAACTATTATACCAAAAAATACTAAAACAAAAAAGAATTCTGTCATCTGGGCAGTCTCTAGAAATTATAATCAGTCATTTTTATCTTTTAGCAATCGGAGCGTCTTCTAACTTGACGCTTAAAAGTTGGCTAATACCATCAGATTTCATGGTGACGCCGTATAAAACTTGAGAGCGTTTCATGGAGGCACGATTGTGGGTTATGACAATAAATTGAGTTTGGTTGGAAAGATCATCTAAAATTTGAGCGAGGCGTTCAGAGTTGGCTTCATCTAGGGCGGCGTCAACCTCATCTAAAATTACAAAAGGCGAGGGGTTGGCACTAATAATGGCGCAAATTAAAGCGATTGCAGTTAAGGCGCGTTCGCCACCCGAGAGCATGGATACGGTCTTAATCTTTTTTCCTGGAGGAGTTGCCTGGATTTCAATTCCTGATAAGCCTAAAGAATTCCGTTTTTTTAAGCGTTTTATTTTACGCAAATTGCGTTCACTCAAGCCTTGTTCTAAATTTTCTTCTTCAAAGCCTTCTGGGTTTTCTGGATCTGACAGTTTAAAAACTTTAGCCTCGCCACCATTAAATAGTATTTTAAAATATTCACTAAACTTTTCAGAAATAAGAGCAAATTCCTGATCAAAACGAGCTTTAATATTGCTGTCTAATTCACTAATAATTTTTTCTAAAGAAATTATTGCTTGGTTTAAATCAGCGATTTGGTTGCTCAAAAAATCAAAACGTTCTTTGGTTTGATTAAATTCTGTTTCAGTTTCTGGATCAATGCCACCGATTAAATCTAGTTGGTTTTGGAATTGAGTGATTTTTTCGCGCCAGCGCTCTAATTCAATATTTTCTGTTTCTAGTAAATGATTTTTAATAAGAAGTAAATCTAGGTTAGCGTCACGAATATTACTTTCTAAATTTTCTAATTTTGCCTCTTGTTTGGCAGCAACCACCTGCCAATCGTTTAATTGGGTGGCTAAACTATTAAGAGCGCGACGCTTTTCGTCTGCTTGCCTTTGAAGAGCAAAAAGTTGAGCCGTTTCTGCTTCTTTTGTGGTATTGTAAACCTTTATTTTATCTTGAACTATTGTAATTTTTTGAGAAATAGCATCAATTTCTTTTTGGGCTTCGACTATTTTCTCTTCTAAATTGCTAGCATCAAATTTTATTTCACTCTTTCTTATTTTATTTTGAATTTCAATTTGTTCTTGTTTTAATTCTTCGAGACGGTTTTGAAGTAAGCGTTTTTTTTCTAATAAGGAATTTAACTCTAAATTTTTAGAACTTAAACGTTCTTGGGCTTGGCGGCGGCTTTCTTCTAAGGTGCTTGAGTTGTCTAGTTCGTAAACCGCTTTTATTTTTTGTTCTAATTTTTCCGCTTCCTTTATGAGAAGATCTTTTTTTTCTTGAGCAGCGTTTGCCTCGTTTTTGGTTTGGCTGGCTTTTTCAATTGTTTCTTGATATTTTTTTAAATCAGCTTCGGCGGCTGCATGTTTGGCCGAAGCTATCCGCCACTGTTCTTCTGTTGCCGCCACTTTGAGACGTAAATCTGTTAGAGTGTCGCTAGCGGTTTGTTTTTCTTGACCGAGAGTAATTAAGAGTTCTTGCAGGTCTTTTAATTGTTCAGCTTCAGACTCAGCTCCGTAATCTAAAATCTCTTTAATTTCAGAGGCAAATTTTTCTTTACTTTCTTTAAGTCTGGCTTTAAGGCGGGCGCTATCAGTTTCTTCCTTTAGTCGTTCTAATTCATCAAGAAAACGTTCTATGGTGGCGCTGATAACTAATTTTCCGCTTTTTAATTCACTTTTTTTGAGCCTATCTTTAAGTTGGGCAACCTGAGACCGGGTTTCGTTTAGAGAATTATTTAGAGAGCTTATTTTTTCAGCTGCTTGATTTTCTTTCTTTTTGGATTGGTTTACCGCCTCAGTGGCAGCTATTAAAGCGGCAGCGCAATCAGCAACAGCGTTTGTGAGAACCTTTTTTTCATTAGCGCTAGCCTGGGAATCGAAATTTAAAAATTCGCGACTAACTTTTAAAATAGCATCAAGACGGGCGATTTCTTGTAAACACTGCCCCTTCTCTGCCTCTTGTTTTTTAACGGCAATAAGAGATTCTTTGGCGGCAGTGAGCTCTTTATCTAATAAGCTTAATTCTTCCCGATTAGATTCAAGCTCTTTTTTGACTAATTCGGTTGGCAAATTGTTTAATTCTTGCTCGGTCGTGTTAATACTGTTTGTTAAGTCTTGATTTTTTGTTTTTAGCCAAGAAATATCGTATTGTCCTTGAGAATCTAATTGATGTTCAAGTTCAGCTTGAATCTTTGTCAGTTCACGCCAAATTTGGTCTTTTTCTTTTTGGTAATTGTTTAGCTCAAGTTCCCAGGCATTTAACTCTTCGCGATTATTGGTTGCTCTCATTTTCTCAATTGTTGACTCAAGTTCAGATAAACGATCGTCCTCTGTGAAGCGTTCTTTTTCTAGAGTTAGGTAGTTATTGTTTGCTTCTTTAAGTTTTTTGCTAGCTTCTTGATAAAGATAGCCGTAATAATTTAATTGATGGGTACGTAATTCTTTTTCAAGTTCATCACGATGTTTTAATTTTTCTACTTGGCGGGTGAGGCTTTTTAAGCGGGGCTTAATTTCTGTTAAGAGCATCTCTACTTGTTGGAGATTCTCATAGCTACTTTCTAGTTTGTTAATGGATAAATCGCGTTTGATTTGAAATTCTTTAATGCCGGTTGCCTCGTCAAAAAAATCTTTTCGTTCACTGGCGCTAGTATTTAAGAAATTTTCAACCATGCCCTGGCCGATAATACTGTAAGTTTTTTGTCCGACATTAGCTTTAGCGAGCAGCATTTGAACATCTGCCAAACGAACCCTTTTGCCATTTATTAAATATTCACTCTCACCGCTTCTAAAAAGTCGACGGGTGATTGTTATTTTGGGAGATTTTAAGAATTCCCGAACAGCGTCAAAATTTAAAGGGGCTGTGTTTTTAGTTTCTTCTTCGCTTTTTAAAATTGGTTCATTATCAAGGACTAGTCCGGCGGCTGGAATATCATTATTTAAAATTAAGGAAACCTCAGCAAAACTCAGTTGGCTTTTCTGGTCAGAACCCGAAAAAATAACATCTTCGCTTTTTTTCCCGCGTAAAGTTTTTAGGCTTTGCTCTCCTAAAACCCAACGGACAGCATCGGCGATATTTGATTTTCCTGAACCATTGGGACCAACAATTGAGGTTAACCCACGTTTAGACTCGGAAATGATTCCCGGAAAAAGTAAGGTGTTTTTGTTGGCAAAGGATTTAAAACCCTGGATTTCTAACTTTTCTAAATACATAATAAAAAAAGAAAATTCCGGCAATTTCTTTACATCCTTAGCCGGCTTAGCTTATAATATAATAAACTTTTATTAAGCAAAAGACAACAATGATTATTTCTTTAAGTGGAAACCAGGGTTCAGGAAAGAGTGTTTTAGCGGAAAAATTAGCTAACGCTTTAGGGTGGCCTCGTTACTATATGGGTGGACTAAGACGGGAGGCCGCGGCTAATCGTGGTTTAACTTTAGCAGAATATAACAAATTAGGAGAGACGGACCCCGTTACAGATTTAGAGGTGGATCAATATCAAAAAAAATTAGGCGAAACTGAGGATAATTTTATTATTGAAGGGCGGACGTCCTGGTACTTTATTCCCCATTCGTTAAAAATTTTTCTAAAAGTTGATGAAATTGAGGGCGCACGGCGTATTCTTCTAGCTAAACGCGAGGGAGAGGATGACAAAATGTCTACTTTAGATGAAGTTTTAGCTAGCACGCGGAGGCGACAGCTTAGTGATCAAAAGCGTTATTTGAATTATTTTAATATTGATGCTTATAACTCTGATAATTTTGATTATTTAGTTGATACCACTAACTTGACTCCAGAGGAGGTTTTTGACCAGGTTTACGAGATAATAAATAAGGAGTTGTTAAAAAAGGTGGGCATTGACAATTTAAACAGTAAATTATAAGATGGAACGAGATTTAAAGTTGAAAACTCAACGAGGCTGAGCAGCTTCGTTTCTAATTTTAAGCAATATGGCAGAAAAAAAAGCAACCCTAGCCGAACAGGCGATGGAGCAAGATTTTGAACTCAAACCAGGAATGACAGTTCGGGTATACCAAAAAATTAAAGAACTTAATTCAAAGGGGGAGGAAAAAGAGCGCGTTCAGTATTTTGAAGGTATTATTATTGCGCGTAAACACCAGAAAGAAAAGGGAGCGACAATTACGGTCCGTAAGGTTTCTGACGGTGTTGGTGTGGAAAAGATTTTTCCCCTTAATTTACCAACTATCACCAAGATTGAAGTTAAAAAGATTGCTAAGGTTAATCGGGCTAAGTTAAATTATTTAAAGACGCCCTATAAAAAGAAGTTAAAAGAAACAACAATTCGTTAATTTATTGATAAGATAAAGGGCGAAGGGGCGGATGGTGGAATTGGTAGACACGCAAGCTTGAGGGGCTTGTGGCCGCAAGGCCGTGGAGGTTCAAATCCTCTTTCGCCCACCCTTGTTTAAGGGCGCATAGCTCAGTTGGTTAGAGCACTTCGTTTACACCGAAGGGGTCCAGGGTTCGAGTCCTTGTGCGCCCACATTAAGTCAAGACTCCCATTTTGGGGGTCTTTTGCGAATAAAGAATATGGCTCTTTAAATTTAATATTAGTCAGTTTTCCGTCTTTAACTTCGGCGTTCCAAAGTATGTTTTTTATTATTTCTCTTTGCTTATTCGGGCTAGCTTCTAAAAACTTATTTTTCATTGCCTGTTGGGCTAAAAAGACCTTTTTTATTTGTTCCAAAGTAATTTTATCTATTGGCTGATTTTTGTTTTCTAAAGTTTTTAATTCCTCGTTTAATAAGTTCAGCTCATCAGCTATCGTCTTCCGCTTGGCCTCAAAATCCTCTTTGGTGAGGGCTTTGTCCAAAAGCAGGTTAAAGAGTTCAGCTTGGCGGTCTTCTCTAATTTTGAGCCGACGCAAAAGCTCGTTTTTAGTTTTAAGATAGTTTTGATTGACCGCTTCTTGCTTTAATTTATCTAAACTCGCCTCATACATTAAATTTATGACCTCTTCCGAAAAAGTTAGGCGTTCAAAAACATCAGCCAGCATTTTAATGGCGTCATCTTCTTTCAAATAGCTTTTATGCTCTTCGCATTTATTTTTACCATTGGTGCAGTAATAGTAAATATGCTTGCCCCTCTTTTTGCTGGCGGTATATAGACAACCGCAATGAGCGCAAACCATTAGTCCCCGAAAAATAAAGTCTAAGCGATTTTTCTTGATATGCTGTTTTTTGTGCGCCATTTCCTGCGCCGCTTCAAACAGCCTCTTTGATATTATTGGCTTATGGCTACCAGCGTATTCCTCGCCATGAGAGGTCATAACGCCGTAATAGAATTTGTTATTTAATAGGGTATAGATTTGCGACTTATGATATTTATTGCCACCCCGGCTCTTTAATCCCGTCAGATATATTTTATCGGCGATTTCTTTAATTGTATAATTACCGCTGATATACATTTGAAATATTTGTTTAACATAGGGAGCCCGTTCCTTATCAACCAAAATCCCGCCCTTGCCGTCATTCAAATAGCCAATTGGGGCAATACAGGGCCAACCACCTTTTTCCAGTTTAGTTCTCAGTCCTCGCTTAACATTTTTACTCAAGTCTAAAATATATTGATTAGCCATTGAGCCCTCAATATTCAATAGCAAAACATTATCACTCGGCAAATATTGCTTATCGCTCGTTTGAATCACTTTTATTTTAGACTGTTGTAATAGCCACTGAATCTTTCCGCTGTCTATCGGGTTGCGACTTAATCTGTCTATTTTCCAACATAATATGCCATAGCCCTCAACCTCATTATTATTTTCTAGCAGTTTAAGCATTTCCGAAAATAGCGGTCTATTATTTGGCAACTTAGCCGACTTACTTTCCGTATATATTTTATCAATTTCCAAACCTAAACTATGAGCCAGTTTTTTCATTTCTGAAACTTGGCTTTCTAGGGATAATATTTGTTTGCTCTTGTCTTCCGAAGACTTGCGAGCATAGAGGATATATTTCATATTGCTTAAATGATTAATAATATAGATTTCTGGTTCTAATTATAAGTTCTTTTAAACAAGGATAACTTTTTCTTTTCGGCTCCCCCTCCGGGGGATCCGCCGAAAAGAAAAAAAGAGTTATTCCTTGGTTAATAGAGAAATCGGATTAAAGAAAAGAATCTTTATGGCTTAAGTATACGGAAACGATGTTGCACCATCTTGCATGCAAAGCCAATCCCTCCATTTTATCGTTTTTGTTGGTATTTTTAGTCAGTCTTGCACCATTCGGGCTAATTTTTAACTATCGAGCTTAACCGTTAATAGATTTATCCACTTTTTTTGACCTCCTTGGGTTGCAGCTGAGCCAATATGTTAAAATTGCTTGATTTTATTGGGTTTTATGATGTAAATTGACTTTTGCTTGACATAATTTATAAAGTATGCTATTATATAGATATTAAAAATAGTTCATTTAAAAAAGAGGTTAAATTGGATTAATTACCAAGTTTATCTAAATCTAGGTAAATTTAGTAATTAGTCCAATATTGTTTAACTAAAAAAGGTGAAAAAATGAACTGGTTAGAAAAATTAGCACTCGGAATCGGAATCGGCGTTTTAGCCATCGCAATTATTGCAGTAGTCAGCATAGTAGCCGCTATCCCCACTTATTACTTGTGGAATTGGCTTATGCCGGAAATATTTGCAATAAAAGTAATCACTTTTTGGCAGGCCTGGGGAATTAATTTCCTCGCAGGCGTACTGTTCAAGAGCACGAGTTCAAAATCGAGCAAAGATTAACAAAAATCTTTTGTTCAAAAAGGCTTCCTTAAACAAGAAGCTTTTTTTATTTCCAATTTTCCGTATAAAGCTTTATAATACTAATATCCTTATTATTAACGAGCCATGTTCCTAAATCGTACCAGGCTCCCCACATTTTAAAAGAGCAGGCTAATAGCCTGTCTTTTTATTTTTAGGCTATTTTATACCAATCCTGTCAAGCTATTGACATTTCAATTAAAGTATGCTATCATATAGATATTAAAAGTGGCTCATTTACAAATAAGGTTATATTTGATTAATTACCAAGTTCGTCTGAATCCAGGTGAATTTAGTAATTAATCAAATAATATTAACTTTCAAAAAAGGATAAGTCATGAAAAAATCAATTATTTTTATTCTGCTTCTCGTTGCCTCAGTTTCTTCATTTGCTCAAGTTTCAGTATTTACAAAATATTCTGAAGGAAAGCTGGCTCCTTGCGCCACTATATTTGGCATAAAGCCAATAAATGAAAAAATAAGTTTTACTTATTTTGCGCTGGTGTCAGAAAAATGGGCAGAAACAATGCTTGGCGTTGCATACTCACCGACTAACTGGGCTCAGATTGGTTTAAATTGTGGGTTCGAACAAAATCCCGCTTTATTCCGCGTTGGAGGTAGTATCTGGTTAGGAAAGGGCAAAACTTCATTCTTAACTCTTTTAGAAAAAGGAGATAGATCCGATAATTATTGGTATAAAAGCACACTTGCTTATAAATGTACTAATAGTTTATCTTTAGGGGTTAGAGCGTGGCGCTTTAACGGTGTTGGACCGGTGGTAGAATATAAAGTAAAAGATTTTAAATTTTGGATAATGCCTGCTTATGAGTTTGAAAAGAATAATTCAAATCTTGTTGTCGGCATAGATATAAAAATTTAATATCTTTTGTTCTTGTTTAAAGGAAGTCTAGTAATAGTCTTCCTTTTTTATTTGTCTAAAGCTATAATATCAACATATCTATTATCAACGAGCCATGTTCCTAAATCGTACCAGGCTCCCCACCAAATTAAAAAACACCCGAGAGGGTGTTTTTTGTTTTATTTACGGGTTTTTTAGTACCAAGTTTTCTGCCAATAGAGCAACTGAGCTGACTAAAATTTTTAAATTATTAATCCGATAAGTTTTACCACTAACCAAGAAATAGTCAAAAAGAAAGCTGAAAAAACAGGAATAAAAATAATTTTTGATTTGTCTTTTAGCTGAAATGACCAAGACGAATAGTTAGATAATTTTAGTTGCTCAAATAAATTTTTATCTTCAGGCTTAATTCTTTTGAGTGTAAAGCATAAAATTAAAGCAGTAATTGGCAAAACACAAATTATAAAAATAATAATAAAATTACCTAAATTACTGTTTAATGAGAATGTCAAG
>Ga0172382_10003165_pt1 | contig 26363 bp, 33 predicted proteins | sample Leawel138RmetaG_FD_122245 | JGI IMG/M metagenome (GOLD analysis project Ga0172382, IMG submission 122245) | Leachate microbial communities from a municipal landfill in Southern Ontario, Canada - Leachate well 138R metaG | ecosystem: Engineered > Solid waste > Landfill > Unclassified | place...
ACAAATTTAGAGGATGGTAAATTTATTTTATTAACTAGATCAATATCTTTTTGATCTATTTTATACTTATCAATATTTAGTAGAATTTTTAATGAATCAATCTCATTCTGAAATCTTTCCATCATTTTTACATTCAATACTAAATCAATTCTAATTATAGGAAATACTGAAGAATTATAGTAATTTATTACACTTACTTCTGGATAATATTCAGTTAAATCTATTGTCTCATCATTAATTGTAGAGACAAATACTAAATTTGTTTTATATCTATAATAATATCTGTCTTTGTCCATATAAAAAAAGAATAGAAATAAATCTTTTCTATTCTTATTCCTTTCATTAAAATTTATAATCACTACCTTCCAATAAATAATCTAAATTTAATGGAATAAATGTAAAGTATAAATTATTAATTTCTTTTAGAAATTTATAATTGTATTTATTAAGTATATTTTCGTCAACTATATTATGAAATATAGTTTTGTTAAAGAACTTCTCATATTGATATTTTATATTCAATAATTTGAAATTCAACTTAATACATGATAAATCTTTATCCTTTAAATTCTTTATACATTCTAAATCTCTTATAAATTCATCTTGATCATAATATTCTGCATTTTTAATAAATCCATCTATATGACCTTTATGTAAAATACTAATTGCTTTTTTATAGCTAGTTTTATTTAATCCAGGTATATTATATTTAGGATATCCTGTCATTGTAAGAATATTTGCATATAAATCATAAGACATTTTTAAAGTATTTTCACTATCTAAAATATTTGAAATTAAATTTGATCTAAGTATTCTACCTGAATGTTGACCCTTTAAATTTATTATAGATACATTTTTTAGGATATTTAAGTATTGGTACAATACATGATCATTTGTTAATATTAAATTGTGTATTACGTTTACATTTTGAGTTTCAGCTATATATTTTATTGTAATATTCTTGTCATATTCCAATGAATCTATAAAGTATATATAAGAGAAAAATGGTATTATCTTTTTAATATTTTTTATAACTTTATGAATTATTCTAGATTTATCAGATACATCTATATACTTTTCATAAAAATCTTTTTTATAATCTTCATACCTTAAAAGATACTTTATATTCTTTTTAGATCCGTAAATAAAATATATATTTGTAAATGTTTCATGGTATCTATAAAAATAATGTCTATAATGTCCAGCAGTATTAATAATTAATCCCATAAAAATAAATACTAATGTTTCTATTTCATATTCATTCATACATTCTTCTATAACTAAATCATTTAATAATGGTTTAATTAAACTTTCAAAGTCAATATAAATATTAACTGTATTTTTGAAATTATGGTTTCCAAAATCTTTCATTAATATTTTCATTTTTTCAAAGGGTATATTATTACGTAGATATAACTTTAAGAGATTTTCATTTATCATAAATTATCCTTAGTTAAGTATTCATTGTAATAATATATGGTTTTAATTAATTTTAAAGATATAAGGAAATTAATCCTTATATCTTTAAAATTATTTTACACTATAAATTCGCTTTACAATCTCTTTATCAGAAATTTGATTGTCTTTAAGATTAAATTCTTCAAGCATTTCCTTTGAAAAGTCATTTAATACTGCATTAGAAACCACCCAATTTTTATCAGTAGATAGTAATCTTGGTAAAGATGGCAAATACTGACCGATAATATCTTTTACAGTATCCTGTAGCTCTATAAGATACTTCAAGGGAAATGATGACATAATTTTTTCAAACCAGGGTATGTGATCTAATTCACGATTTTTAGCTTTTATATGAATATCTATCATATTTTTAATAAATTTTCTTTCTTTTGCAGAAAGTTTATTTTCATCTAAAACTGATTGAAAGTAACTTAATCCAAGTTGTAATCTTTTATCATTAGAAGGATGTACATCTCTCCCAACTACTAAAATTTCACTTAATATTCTTGATGATGCATCTACTAATGATAATATTTCAATCTTTGATAATAATGTTTGACTTAAAAATTGTGTGTCAGATTCATATCCATATGATCTTGCAAAATTGTCTGCAAATTTTTCATGAGTATATCCATCATTTATAAAATTAGTGATTATAAATTTTTTTATATTATATAAAAATATAAGAGGTAAATTTAAAATGATTGGAATTGTAAATTTGTATGTAATAAATACTGTTGAAATAATAAATTCTGGAATACCTGTAAGAGCTACGAATTTTTTAATTGTCTGTATTATTGGGAATTTTTCAGTTACATAATTCTTTATGTATGATATATATGATTTACCAAATAACATAAAACTTAATGCATCTACATCTTTAAATATCTGAATTAATGCTGCAATAAATTTATCTCTATCTAAAGATCGTGTAAGTAATAATCTAGAAATATCATCATATATATCCATTAAAATTTCAAGAGTCAATATTTCATTCTTGAAAGTTTTTAATAGATAAAAATTATGACCAATTTCATGAAGAATGATTGCAAGTAATGAACTTCCAGTAATATTTGGATTGTTAAAATACTCTTCATAAATTGTAAGTATGAGAATTTTACCTTTTTTATCTTTAAATGATAATCCATATTTGGAATTTTCCACTATTTGATAGTTTTCAGTTTTACTTAATACTCCAAATCTATACGTTATTGGGAGGGTCGATGCATTTCCATGTAAACTATCGGATGATGTAATATAGTATTCAATTTTTTCAAAATTGAATAACTTCTCTAAAATATTAAATACCTTCTTAAATTTCTCAGACTGATATGCTACTGAAAATCCTACAATTTTAGATTCTTTTATAATTTCATCTAATATCTTTTCAGCTTGAATTAAGAATTCATTTCTTCCATAGTACGTTGCTTCATTTAAAAATTTATTAATCTTTATATTTTCCTTCATCTTTAGCTTCTTCTTCCATTTTTTCTAATCTTGTATAATAATCTTGAATTTCATCTAAATGATCTTTTGCAATCATTTTAGAAATTTCTGGATTATTTGTATGTTCCATTTCTATTTTTATTCCCATTTTTAACTGAATGGGGTCGTAATTTTCATCAGGACGAGTATCATACCCCATATCTATAGCTCTTACTGGGAGTGAATTACTATTTTCATGTATTAAGAAAATACCTTTCATTACTTTTTACCATCCTTTAACTTTTTAATGAAATTAATAAATTCAGAATGATCCCCATCATATATCTTTAAATAGTTATATTTACTTGAGGATACAACAGTATCAATAAATTTTTCTTGATTTATATCTCTTAATCTATAATGCTTATTATCTTTAGATTTAATATTCACAATTAAATTTAAAGATTGAATATATACATCTGGAATATGAAATTTTTCTTTACCTTCAAATTCATATCTAAATATTTGAGGGGCTGGCATTATAATATCTGATGAGTGCCAATCTAATACATGATCTAAAAATTTTAAAAATTCTAATTCCAAGTTTCCAGTATAAGTAAACTTTTTAGAATTTTTATAATTATATTCTCCTGAGATCTTTCTATTTGCAAGCATTAATTTTTGTTGTTCGGGATCATCTAATAGATGAGTTTTTCCATGAACTTTTAACATTCGTTTTTTAAATTCATCTCTATATTTTTCACTACATTTAGGGTCATTACATAGTCTATTATATTTTTCTACATGATCATTCCAATCAGTAAATTTATTACATATAATACATTTACCATTCTTCTTATATAATGTATAATTATTTTTAAAATTAAAATAAACTTGTGAAGCTGGTAGTGGTTCTTTATTTTTACCTTCTAATAATAAATGATCATGTAATTCTTCCATGTGATTATAGAGAGATGATTTTACTTTATATTTTTTGTCACAAAATGGACATTTTAAAATTTTCATCTTATTTTTTCCTTAAAATCATTTAAAACTTTTTATTAATATGTTTCTAGCAAATTTTTAAATAAGGCTTTAGACCATGAATTCATTTAAAGGAAGTTACTTATATAACATTACATATGATATATCAAGTAAGAAAAATAATATAAATATTAGTAAGACTATTGAACGCTGTTTTCCAAGCTTACATAAAACTGATATGATCAAATGCCTGAATTATATTATCAAGTTAATAATCAAAAAACAGAAAAATATAATTACAAAACATTACATTTTAGAAAGCAAAAAGATATTTAAAACTCATTATAATCAAAATGTATGGGATTTAGTACAAAATCATTTAGTTGAAAACCATACCATATCATCTCAATCTAATGTAGAATTAAATCAAAAAGTTACTGATATAGAAGATTTTAATTCATCAATATCTTTTTCAATTTCTAAAGTAAATCTTCAATAGGAAAATTTATTATGTCTCAATTAGAAGAAGAACTTGCATTAAAAAATGAAATTATATTAGGCGTAAATCAATTTAAACAAGTTACAATGCAAAATGATTTACTAGGATTAGCTTTAAATATTCAAACATTACTAGTAACTCCTCCAAATACGTATCCTTCAGATCCAGACTTTGGAGTAGGAATTAGTTCATATAAATTTGAATATGCCAGACAAGAGGATTTAAATGAAATAAGTACTAAAATAAAAGATCAACAAGCTAAATATATTCCATCAAATATGATTAGAGATATAAAAGTAGAATTCCTTAAGCATAAAGACATTGGGTTCTATTCTCTCGGAATTATGATTCTTATGAGTAATAATGATTCTGCAATTATTGTAGTTGATCAAAATGGTAAGAATGGAAAAATTTTCTCAAAAATTTATTTTTAATAATAAGATATGAAAGGTAATAAAATGTCAAAGGAAAAACAAAAACCTGAAGTAAGTATTTCTGACAAATTACATGATCTTAAAGTAGATAAATATTCAAAGGTCAGTAAGGAAGAAAAAATCCCTGTAGAAGAAAATGTAAATAAAACTCCAGAGGAAGAAGTTCCTTCAATGGATCCTGAGAAGGAAAAAAGCATTATAGATAAACTTACAAACGAAACTGAAGAATTTATTAATGAAAATCCAGAATATAATACTGATAAATTAATTGAAAATGCACTTGTTAAAGAAAATGAAGATCAAAAATCCTCAGAAGAATCTAAAGAAGATAATAAAGATGAACCTTCTATATTTAAGAAAACTTCAAATATTTTCAAAAAAGATATTGAAGATAAACAGGAAGTTTCAGATTTTCAGGGTAAAGTAATTCAAAAGGATATTAAAACTAGAATAAAGATTTCTGATTTAAAAGTTGATCTTAATAATATTAAGATCAAAGAAGTTCAAAATCCAATGCATCTTCATAAAAATCTAGAAACTCTTTCTAATAATACTCCAGTATTTCAGATTGTTGCAATTCATTCTGGATATGTAGCATATATGTCAGGTATAACTATACCTGATATGGTTGCAATTTCATCATCCAATGTAGATATTCATACACATAAATTAACTATTCTCAAAATTATACATTCACATATTGAACATACTAGTCTTGGTAAAATATCTTTCCAAGAATGGCTGTCAATTACAGCTATTGAAGATTATTCTACATTCCTTTATGGTATTTATTGCGCCACATATCCAGATGATAATGAATTTAAAATTACATGTGGAAGTTGTAGGAAGGATACTCCAGTTGTAGTAAATAATGCTTCATTAATATCTACATTTGATATGAAACTTTCAGTAGATAGAGTTAAGAAGATTATTGATAATTCAAATAATCTTGCAGATCTTGCTAAACTTTCTTTGATTAATGAAACTACCCGTATTCAATTGAATGTATCGAAAAGTATTATAGATATTAAATCACCATCATTGTCAGAACAGTTAGATCTATATAAGAAATTGAATACTGACATTCTTAATGATCCGGCATATAGAGCTAGTACAACTTTCTTTCTCTATGTTAAAAATCTGTATACTCTTGACATACTTGAGCTTCAAGAAGGTAATATTGTATTTAACCCAATCAATGAAATTGAAAGAAAACTTGAAATTATTCATGGATTATGTAGAGAAGATGGTGCTCAACTTAGTAAAGCAATTCAGAATGAAATTACAAAGTATACAGTGGACTATGTAATTAAATCACTGAAATGTACTAGATGTAATGCAGATATCCCAAAAATCCCTGTAAATATTGAAACTATACTTTTTACTCAAATCGGGAAGGACATGAACGAATAAAGCAAGCTTATACTAAAAATTACGAATTATACATGTCATTGCTAGAACTATTCGAGGGTAAAATCGATCTAGATACTTTAAAAAAGCTTAGCCTTCCCGAAATATATAAACTTAGAGATGCTAAATTAAAATTTATTAAAGAGAAACAAGAAATCCAGAAAAAAATGGAAGAAGAACATAAAAAAGCCTTAAAAGAAAAAAAGAGCAAAAAGAAATAAATAGAAATATATACCTGGAATAAATTATATTATTTATTCCAGGTTTATATTTTTATATTTTAATTATAGGAAATAATATTATGACACATTATGAACATTTTGGAATTTATATTCTAAATAAAGCTCTTTTAGATAAAAAACATTCTATAAAAAATATTATGATTGAAACTAAAATTCCAATGCCAATCTTAAAAAACTATTTATTGGAAAATCATGAGATTTCTGATATTGATCTAGAAAAGTTTTCAACTTATTTAAATGAAAGTGTTGAAACTTTAAAAATGAAGAGACACGAGATTACAAAATATAAAAGATTAAATGAAAAGGTAGCTAAAAAATGACTGAACTTGAAAAATCTAGAGTAAATTTTCATGACAAATCAAAAAGCCAAAAAATTATAGGTGCTACACTTGAGCACATTTCAAATATTCTAAAAAATTGTCTTGGACCATATGGATCTACAACTATTATACAGGAAAGATATACTGATCATATTATTACAAAGGATGGTTATAATATTATAAAAAATATTAGATTTGATCATCCAATATCTAAAACAATTTTAGATCTAATTATTAAAATTAGTAGAAATCAAGTTAGAAATGTTGGTGACGGTTCTACATCTGCAATAATTCTTGCAAATATGCTTTATAAGTCAATCCAAAGAATTCTTTCAAAATATGAAATATCTTCCAAAGATATTATCTCAATGGTAAAAATTATTGAAGAAGTTTTAATTACCAATATATCTGATTCTGCTAAAAAAATTACAGAAGAAAATCTTGAAGATGTTATTAAAGCAATTGCTACAATTGCAAATAATAATGATCCTAGTATTGGTGGATTTATATCAGATATTTACAAAAAACATGGAATGTTTCTTAATATAAATCTTTCTACTCATGGTAAACGTGAAGACGAATATGAAGTAGTTCCAGGATTTGAGCATTTTAGAGGAACCATTCATCATGTATTTTTAACTGATACAAATACAAAAGAATGTGTATTTGAAGATCCAATGATTTTTCTAAGTGAAAATGAATTAGGTGTAGATGATACAGATGTAATAGTACATCTTCTTAATTATTGTGTACAAGAATTAAAGAGACCTTTAGTTATTGTAGCTAAGGGATACGATCATTACATGTACACTCTTTTACTTTCAAATAAACTTAAGAATAAAGATAATTTTATAGTATGCCCCATTGATATGTCTGTAAATACTACTGAGAGATATGATAAGTATATGGATTTAGTAACTTATCTTGGTGGTCAATCATATAATAAATATGATCACTTAGCAATATTTAAGTCCAATATTGACCAATTTGATCAAAAATTCCTAGGTAGTTGTTCAACCTTTATCTGTAATGAATTGAATTCTAAATTTATTAAAGGTAGAGGTTCCAAAAAAGAAATTACTAAAAGAATTGAATCTATTGAAAAAGATTTACAAAAACATATTGAAACTGGTGATGAAATTTTCGAAAAAACTGGTAAATATTATGACTATCGAAGAAGAATTGCGAACCTTAGTAGTAGCATGGTAAATATTAAGGTTGGTGGTTCAACTGATGTAGAAAGAACTACTCGCCAACATTTATTTGAAGATGCAGTATATGCCTGTCAATCTGCAATTCAACATGGATACGTAGTTGGTGGAAACTTAATTACTCCAAAACTATTAAATGAAAAAGATATATTAATGACTATTAAATCTAAGATTAATGAATCTATTGAAGTAATTTCAAAAGATCTAGTTAATAATAATATTGTAGATGAATTAATTCTCAGTATATCAGATTCATTTAGACGAGTATTTGAAGTAGTACTACTCAATGCAAATCTTACTCCAGATGACGTTATGTCAATATCTATGAATTGTGTTACTCGAAAAGCAATTTATAATATTAAACATCGTGAATATGAATCTGATATTATTACAAATATTATTAATTCAGCTGAGACTGATATTCAGATTATTAAATCATGTTTTTCAATCATAAGTCTTGTTTGTACAAGTAATCAATTTATTACAATTGATGAAGGTTACAATACTGTATTTTTAGAAAATAGTGAATGTTTTCTAAAAGAAGAAGCAAAATCATCTGTATAAAAATTTAGGAATGAATCAATTATATGATTCATTCCTAGATTTACAGAGAGGTATGGGTATTTATATGGCAATAAAAATTAATGAAATGACACTTGCTGAGTTTATTCAGAATCCTTCTGGACTTGGTAGTGCAATGTTTTATAGACGAGATTTAATCATAAAAAATTTTAAAGAGAAATTTAAAAAACTCTATCTTAAAAAGAAAAAAGATTTTACATTTAAAATATATGAACTACCAAATGAAAAGGATTACATATATCATATTACCATTCCATCTGAAAAGTATACACTAAAATATGATATCTGTTTTGAATTTATTCTTAAGAATCCAGATGAACCTGGAAGTTTACTAAATTCATATAATGTAAAATTTTTTAGCAATAGCCCTGGATTTACATTTACATATGCATATGTATTAAATAAAAAAGGAATGCTTATAGAAATATTAAAATCTAAAATTAATGATAAAGCTTTAAATATTCCACCAGTAGTAAGAAATCCTGAAATGGTTTTAGGTTTTGAGAAGAGTGCATATATTGCAAGTTTATATCTAGTAGATCAAAGTTTATACAAAAAAGCTACTATTGAATTAAATAAAGAAGTATTTGATCCTAAAAAATTACTAGGATCAATTCCATCTGATATTGAAAAGTTAAGAGAATATTCAATTTCTAAAAGAAAAATAAAAGAAAAAGAATCTGGAGATATTAAAAAACGTAGATCCAGATCAAAAGATAATGATCTGGATACAAAGAAAACTGCAACTGAAAAAAGATTAAAAACTCAAAAATTGGGGCAAGAAAAAGCTGATAAATTAAAAAGAAAAGTAGATAGAAGAATTAAAAAAGTTGCAAAAGTAAGAAGTACTAAAGTTTCTAGAAGTAAAATTAAATATAGTAAAACTGGAAAAACACTTAAGAAAAAATAAATATATATTATTTATATAATCTAAATGGGAGATATATTCTGTGACTGAAACAAAAACTGTACCAGATGTAAAAGATTGTAAACTTGTAACTGGTAGTACAAAATCTATAATTGTACGATTTGATGAATTATTTAATAATACAGAACTATCTGTAATGAACGAATTTACTATTAATAAAAAAAGGAATTTTATTCCATTAACTAATAGTATTGTAAAAATCCTAAACTATGTATTCAGTAATCGAGATGGTAAAGAAATAGCTTTAAAATATCTAGAGTTAAAATGTAAAATATATAAAAAATATAATAAGCAAAAAGAATATCCGGAATCAAAATTTATTAAACATGTATTTGAGTACATTATAACTCCTGAAGTTAAAACTCATATATCTCAATATGTTGAAGATTCATACAAAATTGATTTGGATAATAAAAGTAGTAAGAATAAAACTTCAATAAATAAAGAATTACAATTTACAGATAAACATGCTAAAGTAATACTGAAATCAAGCATGCTTATGAAATATGTAATTCCAGTTATAATGACATATATTACCCTTTTCAATATAAAAAATATTGATAGTTTATTATATGATATTTTTTCTCAATTTTTTACAGAATTTAGTGACTCAAGTCTAAATATACTTAATAAGATTTTTAAGCTAATTGAAAGTAGAGTTACTTCTACAAATTACTCAGATAGAATTATTTGGTTATACTTACAGAATATCGGGATCACTTCAGATACTCTTACAAGAAACTTAAATCGTAAAATTATATCAAATATTATTGCTAAGATAGAAAATAACACTAATGTAATTTCATTTTTACATGTTGTAATAAAAAATTCTATCCGATATCAATTTACATTTAAGTTTCCAATATCATATAAGTCAATTAATCTCAATGAAGTAGATAGCGAAGGTCTTACTGATTTCGATAGGCTTGAAATTAATATGACTAGATCAGATGAATCATTATATATTATCAATGATTTAACTATCAGGAATATAATGGATCAATTCAAATCAAAATATAATATTGAAGTAAATGAAGATGAGTTAGATTATTATAAATCATGTATTATGATAAATAATATACAAATAAATTATCTATTCCTATTCTTTAGTAAATATACTAAAAATTATAGATTATTATTTAATTCAAATTATCATACATATATGCACTTACTTATTATCTTTGAAAAATGGTTGAAACTTCATAATTTTAATCTCCTTGCAGAATATATGGTTGCAATTCCTGAAAAAATATATGAGCGTAAACCAGTCAATAAAAAACAAATATTGAATAAAATTATTAACTTTAATAAATATGAACAGTTGCTCAGAAATAAATATAGACTTATACAAGATATTGTAATTGAAAAAGGTCTATTAATAAAGTTAATTATGAATCTTAAATATAATAAGTTTAAAAAATTGAATTCATATTCTGAATATCTTACTAGTAAGAAAGTTACTAATGAAGAAATATTAAATCCTTCAGATGAAGTCTTAATTAATGAAATATTAAACTTCTGTGAAGTAATTTAGGGTATATCATGGATAATATTGGTAGTGAATTAATTCGAGTAATTAAAGAAAAAGGATTATTACACTACATTACTAGTAGAAATGATGAAGTCTCTATTAGATGTATCTACTGTGGTGATAGTGTAAAATCTCCCTATTCAGCACATCTATATATTGAATTAACTGAGCCATATAGATGGTATTGTCAAAAATGTAATACTGAGGGTAAACTAGATACATCTTTCTTAAGAGATATTGAAGTATTTGATAATGATTTTACTTTAAAAGTAATCCATTCAAATAATAAGTCTAAGAAGAAGTATAAGACTACTCAAGGTATAAAACTTCCAAAGGATATAATTCTAGATTACAATAAAAATAAACTAGAAAAACAAAAATTGGATTATATAAATGATAGATTAGACCTTTCATTAAATTTTGAAGATGCTAAAAGATTTAAAATGATTTTAAATCTTCAAAAATTTTTTGATGATAATAATAGTTCATTTTTAAACAATGCATCTGATAAAGAATTTGAAAAGATTAAAAATTTTCATAAATATTATGTAGGATTCTTGAGTCATAATAATTCTACTATTAATTTTAGGTATATACTAAAAGATAATAAATTAGCACGATATGATATATTAACTTTAAATCAAAATGATAGTAGTAAGATCTACATTAAACCAATCAAAATAAACTTATTGACAAAAAATATAAATCTAGTAATGACTGAAGGAATCTTTGATCTAATTTCTATTTACGAAAATTATTTCAAAGATCTAGATAACTCCAATACAATATTTATGTCAGTAAATGGTAAAGCTTATAAATCAGCTATCAAATATATAATGAAACTTGGGTTTTTAGACCTTAATATAGAAATATTTTCAGATGATGATGTTGATACAAGTTTTTATAAAAAAATAAAAATGTATAATCCATTACTGAAAAATTCTAGAATAAAAATAAATTATAATACTGATAAAAAGGATTTTGGAGTCCCTAGCTACCAAATTGAAAGGATTTTCAATATTATATGATTCAACTTATAACTGATAATTCAATTATAATAATTTCTGGAATATTCGTATTATTTACAATATTCTTACTAAAAGTTATAATTAATTATCGAAAAACTATAAAAGACCTTACAATTAAAAATATTCAATTAAATCAAAAAATAAATAATCTTAAACCATTTTCTGAAATTATAGAATTTCTACTTTATATAATAAAGTTTAAAGTAGATAATTATATTAATATAAATATTAGAACTGAAATTGCTAAGAATGATGTATCAATACTATCAGATGCTACTTTTCAAAAACATATAGAAGATTGTATTGGTGAAGTTTTGAAAATGATTAGCTCTGATTATAGCACGGTTTTGTGTCACTATTTTACATATGAAGGGTTACTTACATTTATAGCAGAAAAAATATATCTAGAAATTTTTCAGGTATATGTAGAAACTAATAGTACATTTATTATTAAGGGAAGTTCTTTAGTCACTAAGTCTATTGTCAATGCTGCAACTGAAAGTAATTCTAAGATATTTATGGAACCTTCCTAATTTAAAAAAGTTATATTATGTTTGATGTAGATTATAAGTATCTACATCAAACATAATATTAATAATTTTATAGGAAGGGTGGTTTTGTAAAATGTCTCAAAAAAATTCTATAACAATTCACTCTTCAGATTCAACAGTAAGTAGATTTGAAACTTTAATTCCTCAATTCCAAGGTTATCATGATATATCAGATAGTAAATTGCTTAGTAAATATATTAAAAAAGTTGAAAGAATTGTACGTACAAGTTTTGAATATCGTAAATATATTAACTTTTTAAAAAATGAGTTAGATATGAGTCGATGTACATTCTTTAATGAAATAGATATTAAAAAAGTTAAAAAGGTTCAGATAGAATTCCATCATCATCCATTTACACTTTATGATATCGTATATATTTTAATTAATAAAGCTCTTAGAACTATGGATATTGCAGAGGATACATTTATAAATCCACTTATTATTGCAGATGAAGTATGTGAATTACATTTTCGTAACGAAGTTGGTCTAATACCTCTTTCTACGACTGTCCATGAATTAGCACATAATGGAGATATATTTATTCCAGTAAATTTAGTATTTGGAAATCTTAAAACTTTTGTAAAAAAGTATAAAGAGTTTATTCCAGAAGAACTTGAATTAAAATTGGAAATTTACAAAGATATTTCTAAGGCTAATCAAAATATTCCAGTATTAGAAAAAAATATTAGATACATTCAAATTGAAGATAGAAAGAAGTTGAATAAAATTTTAAAGATGGAAAAACTTAAAAATGCTGCATAAGTATAGAGAAATTTAAATATTTAAAGCTAAAAAGGCTTTAAATATTTAAATTTTTTAAAAACTTATATATAAATTAATGATAGGATATTTGGGAATGTCTAATAATTTCATAAAGTTTGATATGGTAACTAGAAATAGTGAGTTTATTCTTGAGCAAGGTTTAAAAATTGCATTTAAGAAAAAAGTAAATAATTTAAAATTAAAGAAATTTGAATATAAAAATTGTCTTGTAGAAAAATGTAATATTAATTCTTTTAAGCAGGGATTAAATAAATATAAGAAAGATATTATTGAAATTTCTAAAAAAGAAATATCAATAAAAAATATATATTATATTTATTGTGATGGAGCATCATTAAATAATGGACAAAAAGCTAAAGATAAACCTATGTTTGGTTCGTATGGGTATATTATATTAAAACGAATTAATGATGAAAATTTTAGAATTATTGAGAGTAATACTGATGCTGCTCCTGAGTGGACAAATAATTACTCAGAATTAATAGCTTGCCTAAATTCATTAAAAAGAATTAAATACTTATGCAAAGATAATAAAAGATCTCATGTTATTGTAAATACTGATTCTCAATATGTAACACGAGGAGCAACTACATGGATGCATGACTGGGAGAAAAAATCCTGGAAGAATACTTTTAATAAACCAGTAGTTAACAAAGAATTGTGGATAGAACTTTTTGATTTATTAAATGAATTTAAATCATTAAAGATAGTTGTAAGATTTAAATGGACTCGTGGGCATATAAAAAATCCAAATGATTTTGATAGTAAAATGAATAATGAGGTAGATAATTTGGCTACATTAGCTTTAAATAAATTTAGAAATAAAAAATCTAGAGAATATAGAGATTTACAATATACTTTTTTAAATATTAAAAAAGATAAAGATGTAATTAAGACAAATCAAATATAATGGAGATTTAAAATGATGTATGAAATGATTAAAAAACTTAATGTACTTAAAATTGATGAAAATTTAATACAAGAATCTTTAAAGAAAATTGAAGTTAATGATCCCAATGTTAAAATTCCTAAAAATTTTTATACTGTAGAAGAAATAGTAAAAAATGATGGTGAAATTTTTATCAATAGAAATGTATTTTATATGGTAAAAAGTCATCTTTTTAAAAATCATAAAAACCAGAATGTAAAAGATTCAATCATTTCCGATCGTAAAATTTATTATGATGCAGTTTCAAATGGTCAAAGATGTTTCTTTGTAGAGGAAACATTAAGATTTTCTGATATTTTTGACAATACTGAACCAGTCCAAAATCAATATTTAATGGATTTTAACAGTGGATTTATTACTTTCCTTGACGATATTAGTCTTAGAAATGTATCTGGTATTTCAACCATGTTAGATACATTTGGAAAGAGAAAAGAGATTACTAATGGCTAAATTTCTTATAATATGTGGACCATCTGGGAGTGGTAAGACAACTGTAAGAGATGATTTAATGGTGCTTTCTAGATTAGATAGATACCCATTATCATATTTTAAACTTATTCAAATGACATCTAGAGAAAAAAGACAAAATGAGCATTATCAATATTATGATGAGAGAAGTTCGTATCTTTTTATCAATGAAGATATTATTCGAAGTATCAAAAACCAGTTAATCGGAGTAAATGATAATGTAGATAATTTTGGAGGTATCTATGGTACTCTCCCAATATTTACTAATGATAAAATTAATATCATTATTCTTTCATATGAAGGTTTAACTGACTTTATCAATAAGATTAATAACCCATCTCATGAAATTTTTATTGCATATTTGGAATTAGAAAATTCATATCGAGAATCTAGAGATATTAGTTTTGAAAAGAATAGACTTTTAAACTATATTAATAACGATACATTATTTCCTAAATCTACTAATATTAAGATTAAAAAATTTATTGGTAGTAAAGAAGTACGTGCAGAGAAATTAAATGAATGGCTTGAAAGTTTTGTACAAGTAAATAAATGATTATATATTATTAATAGGGATTTTTACATCCCTATTAATAATATATTTTAAAGGAATTAATATGTCAAGTCTGTTTAGACGAACTAATTATATTAATAAGAATATAACAATGCTTAGTAATGTAATTCTACGAGAATATGATATTATTGATGCTGGATTTTCTATCATCAAAGAAAACAAATTATTAAAATTCTCTGAGATAGAGAAAATTGACAGAATGGAAAAAAATGAGAAGAATATTTATATTGGTAAATTAATGAAGATTGATAAAAATTTAGTAATATCCATGATGTCAAATCTAGAAAAATTACGAAAAATTTTTGTAAAAAAGAATAGAATTGAAGATAGTGAAATACTTTATATAAAAAGAGATAGTATATGTACTATAAATAAAAAATGTAGTTTTTTAGACATTAATAAAAATTGTAGATTTAAAGAAAAAAATAAATTTACATCTTTTTTATACCTAAATAAAATTGAATTTTATTATTCATCATATGATGATATTCTTACAGTAAAAGGAATCAATGACAAAGTTATAGAATCACATGAAAAATATTTTATAAATGATATATTATCATTTATAAAAATAGGTGAAGTTTCCAATATTGATTCTATTCGTTTAAAAATGAAAGAATATAGATCTAATTATTTAGATTTAAAATTAGATATAAATACATATAGAGAATTTAATGAAGTAAATCTTTTTAGATTTAAAAATGAAAATGAACGTCTTCAATATTATCTTAATTACGAAAAATCTATAAAATGTGATGATAGAAATAAAAAATTATTTGACATATCATATAATTACATCCATTACATTTTACCATTTATAAATTTTCTGTTCTAAAATATTTTTAGAAAGGAATATATCATGACATTTCATGATATACACAATTGATATGGAAATTCAATCTGTTGCAATTGGAATTTCTTTGATTGCAATTTTTTTAGCAATTTATTTAGATGCAAAATCTAAAATTATAGACGAAGTACACAGTTATAAAAGAGAACTACCAAAACTTTTAAATATAGATCAATTTAAAAAAAACTCAGATGAATCTACAACTGGTACAGTTTTAATTGAAAGTAAATCTAGCATTGGATATGAATTTAGTGATTTAGTTAAAAACGAAAATTCAATAATTTTTATTACAGATTTGAATGGTAATATTATGATGGGAAATTCATCTTTTAATAAATCTATAAATAAAGATTTAATCAAAAATGTGTATGATTTATTTCCTGAAAGACAATTTAAATTTTATCTTAAGAAAAGAGAGGGGAGAAGCGGATCATTAACTGTAGAAAGCGTAAAATTTAATCATTTAGATAATTCAGTAAAAAATTCTAATTTTACAAGATATAATGGAAATTTTTTCTATATTTATAGACTTGAAACTAATGTAAAGGAAAAAGAGCATGGGTAATTTTATTGAGATAATCTCAAATAATCTCTTATCCATAATTAGTGGGTTAATCATTACAGTTGCAGTAGTATGTAGAAACAAGCTTGCTAATTATATTGTAACTACATCAAAGAAATATATACAGTCAAAATTCAAAACAATTACAGAAGATGCAATTAAAAATTTTATACGAATCAATGAAATACTATTAAGCATAGCTACTCGCTTTAATGCAGATATGGTTCATATCATCCAATTCCATAATGGTCAAACATTTGTATCAGAACAACCTATTTGGAAATGTTCATGTACAAATGAATATGTAAAACCTGGAATTGCTCCAAAGATGAATTCATTGGAAAATGTTCAAATAAATATGTTTATGAATGTTTTACAATGTTTATGGGGTCATCCAATTGAAGGTATTAAACATATTATGCATAATGATTGCCCAAGGTTTAAAACTTGTGAAAATGCATATAAAGGGTTATATGAAATAGATGTAGAAAATCTCCCTAATTGTTATTTCAAGTCTGTAAATCTTCTAAATGGATGTAGACGAATCTTCTTAGTACCAATGGTACTGAATAATAATTTTATAGTTGGTTACTTAGCAATATATTTTATTGGAGATGTTAAAAAATATGTAACTGATTCAAATGATTTTGGTCAATTATGTAATGATATCTCCACATTGCAGTATGCTATTGCTAAATCTGGATACAAATATGGTGATAAATAAAATAAGTAAGAATGGTTAATTCCATTCTTACTTATTTTATTGTATTAAATCATATTCTAATTATATATAATTACTATAATCTTTTTATAGGAGAATATTATGATATTCGAAATTATTAAAGAATTACCACTTTTAGTGGCAATTCTGACAATTACAGTTTCATGGTTTGATTACTATGAAACTATAATGAAATATAAAACCCATTGAGGGTTTTTTTTTAATATTCATTGAATTCTTCATCTTCATTTTCTATATCATAATCAATATTAGTAACTTTTTCTTTTTTGGCTTTATCTACATTTTTTATTTTCTTAGATAATCTTAATACATCATTTTGGCTATAAGTAACTCTATTAGAAGTATTTTCAATAAATTGGTTGTATTTATCTAATAAATCTTCATCAATATCATTTTTATACCTTGATATAAATTTATCAATATACCCAAATACTTGATCTGCAGTAATTATAATTTCACCAGCATGGACTAATTGGTGTACAGTTATAGATAGTGGAACTAATCCTATTAGATTTTCAAAATGTAAATCTAGTACTTCTTTAGCCATTCTAAATGTATTCATTGGTTGAGAATTATTAACATTATGTCTAAATAAAATTGAGCAAATATCATACAATGTAAAAGGATGATGATGCATTTCAATTTTAACAATTTCATCATTACCAATTACATTACCTAAAATTGTACAACTAGTTAAACCTATACTTTTTAAATATCCAATATATGAAGTATATTCATCTGAAGTTCTTACATGTTTTTCTACATTCTTAATAAATCGGTTATATTCCTTAAAATCAAAAATATCATTTACTAAAAAATCCGCAGTAAAGTAACATTCATCAGAAGATAGTTCTATATTATCATCAGTTTCATTTGAATCAATATTTATTATTTTAGAAGAAGATGGTAGAATTGATTTTTTCTTTTTTTTCTTCTTTTTATCTTTTTTCATTGTAAAAATTTCCTTGATTGATAATTTAAAATAATGTTATCTACAAACGTATTGAACTAATAATATGAATATATATCATTAAATTAGTTGTACAATATTCCCAATAAATAATTCACGGAGGCGTTCTAATGAAAAAAGGTTCTTCAAAAAAAGGTACTGGCAAAGGTAGTAATAAAAGGTTTGACAAACATGAAGAGTATTCTGAAAAATTTGACAGACCTGAAAGATCACCACAACAACGTTATCAGTTCCTTAAACTTGAAGATATTCTCGGACCATCGTGGCCGAAGAATGAACGGGGCTATCCTGATCTTTCAATCAGGGCACAGCTCGAAAATCGAAAACTAGTAATTGATCATTTTGAAAATTCAAGAGTTGTGGTGTCTGAAAAGACGCCTTCTATAATTCTTGTACAATTAAGAGAAAATTGTAAGCAAACTGAAACTCAACTTCAAATGAAGCTTGAAAATGATTTAACCGATATATTGACCATCGAAAATATTATGCCAGATACCTGGCCTAAAGAAGATGGTCGAAGATTCAAACTGGATCCTCAGACAATGGCTCAACATGGATCAAGTATCTCTGTTAATCCAACTACGAACCCAGTAAAGATTTCAAAGTCTTTGCCAGCACCATTACTTCAGACAGTTCTTATGAGTCTGATGAATTCTGGTCACGAATATGAACTTGTAGACGCTTACAAATTCAGATTCATCGATATTTAAAAATTTAAGCCTCAACACATTTAATGCTAGCTTAATTGCTAGTATTTTTTTTTTATTTTATTTTTAATCATATATTATTATAATGTAAATTTAATTATAAAGGATTTTTAATATGATTACTGTTCAAAGTCGTAAAGATCTTCATCTTCTTAATTCTGTTAGTAATACTAAATTAAAAGTAAGAATTGTAGATATAATTAATAATATTGAAAAAATATATACTGAAAAATATGATAATAATTTATATGGTGGAACTATAAAATATATAGATAGTTTTGAAGACTTTCAATTTGTAATTCCAAATTATAATATTCCAGAGCATATAAATTTAAATGAAAATTTTTATGAAATTCAATTTATGATAAATGATGATTACTTTCACCATGTAATATGTGAACCTCTTCCTGAGATTAAAAATCTTATAGAAGCTATTTTTGAACTTTATATTTAAAATTAACAAAAACTATATATTAGTTTAATTTTTAAGGAAATTTTATAATGGCTAAATTTAATGAATTATTTCGAAAAGTACAAGAAAAAGAAAAACTTGGAAGTAAGAAAAATTATGAAATAGAATTTTCTACTGGATTTGAAGTTTTAGATCATTATAATGGATCATTACTTCCTAATGGTAAATGTAGATTAGGTGTAGAAGGTGGAAGATATCTTGCCATTGTTGGACCCTCTGGGTCTGCTAAAACTACACTTGGTCTTCAGATAGGGTATTCCATAGTAAAAAAATATGATAATGGTAATATTTTTCTAATTGATAAAGAAAGATCTACATCTCCTGAAAGATTTAAAAATATTACAGGAATGTCTGATGAAGAATATGATGATAAAGTTTTTCATATTAGAGATGAGTTTTATAGTGAAACACTTTATAAGCTAATAAGAAATTTATCACGAAGTAAGTTTGAAAAATTTGATGAGATTAAAGTTCAATACTTAGATAAAGTTACAAACACAAATATTGATATTCTTCCACCTACTGTAGTTATTATTGACTCGCTCCCAATGTTAACTCCAAAGGAATCTTCTGGGGAACTTGGAGATGGAGATAATAAAGATGAATTAGATGGAAATATGGTAGCAGCCCAAATTGCAAAAGTAAATACAGCAGTATTTAGAAAAATAATTCCATTACTTGATGGTGCAAATATATTTCTCATAGTTATTAATCATATTAGTACTAAGATTCAAATTAATCCATATGAAAAAGTTACAAAGCAACTTAATTTTATGGGTCAGAGTGAACATCTTTCTGGTGGTAAGCAGGTAATTTACTTAGCTAATTATATCTTTAAATTATCTCCAGGAAAACATTTAAAACCAGATGATGATTTTGGAATTAAAGGAATGATAGTAAATCTAGAATTAATTAAATCTAGATCTGCACCAGCTGGAACTTCATTTCAAATGGTATTTGAGCAGGTAAATGGATATGATAATCTGTTAACATGTGCAAATTATCTATGGTCCAATAAATGTATTTCTGGTGGTGGTAAAGCTTCATATATTGAAGGTTCTAAAGATAATACCTTTACAAAAAAGTCAATTAAGAAAGCATTAAAGAAAGATAAAGAATTTAAAAAGAATTTTATTAAATTTACAAGAGTTAAAATGTTAGAAAATAATGTGGTTTCAGTTTCTGACAGAGTTAAGAAAATTCTAAAAGATAGAGCTTCAGATAACTCAGAAGAAGAAACTACTGTAAAGAAATCTAAGAAGAAAAAGAAATAAATAATTTAATATATAAGAGTGTAGGTTTAAACCTACACTCTTATATATTAATTCTTTTTTTGAAAAATTGATTTTATAGAATCTCTAATAAGATTTAAAATAGTTTTATTTTGAATAAATAAGATGAGTAATTTTTCATAATTATATTTATTAATCTTATATGTAAGTACATATTCTGTATTTTTAATTACATCTGAAAGATATTGAATAAAATTTGAAATGATGATTTTTTCTTTATCTGAAAAATCATTATATTCCACTGCTATTAATGAATCATGTAATAGTTTTGCGGTAGTTATCATTTTTTTATAATACTGACCCATTCTTTCTTTTTTTACAATTAATGAACCTGGACTTTCTTCTGCAGAAGCTTCTGCAGTTTCACCTTCTGTTTCATTTTCAGCATCTTCTATATCTTCGTCACTAATATCTACATCTTCTTCTGAATCTTCTGAGGTAGCATCAGTATCTTCTATATCTTCTTCAACTGTATCTTCTTCATTTTCATCAGTATCTTCTTCAGCTTCATTCAACTTTTTACTATCTTTAATTTCTTCAGTATCTCTACCGAAAATATTTAAGAAAAAACCTTTAAGTTTTGTCATTTAATTAACTCCTATTTTAATCATCATCATTCTTACTACCACTTAATCCAGATTTAGCTCCAAGTCTTTTAAGCTTGTCGGCTTTAGAAATAAGTGTATTACGTAATTTAATGAGATTTTCTTTTTCTTTTAAATTGTTCTTTTCTTTAGCAATATTTATTCTATCTTTAACAATTTCTATTTCACCTTCAATTTTTAATAATAGATTATCTTTCTGTTTTTCAGTATATTCTGCATCTAAAAAACTGTCAAAATACCAAGTTAATGCAGAAATAATTACACCTAATCCTAAATTAAAAGGTAATAAAGTTAATGGAGATAAAATTATACCATATTTAATAAGTTTTTTAACTATATTACTTCCTTCACCAAGAAGTTCTTCATCATCTTTCTTATAGATCTCTTTTACAAGATCTATGATTTTTCTAGAGATGGCATACATTGTACTTTTATCTTCAGTTTCATCTTTCTTTTCATCTTTTTCTTTATTTTCATTCATTAAGAAATATGTTTTCATATTGAAATACCTTCTTCATAAATATATCTTATAGTAATGTTACAAATGTGAATATTAAAAAAAAGATATTATTGTAAAACATAAAAATATATCTTTCTAGGAGAAAAAAAAATGTTTCTAAATAAATCTATTAAAGAAAATAATGATGTAATTAAGTCTAAAGTAAAACTACATTCTATTTATACGATGGTATCTGAGGGTAGAATTCCTGAAATTTTCTTATATTCTACACTTAAGGAAGAGATGAAAAAATTTGAAGGTAAAGATGATAAATATTTTAACTTTTTAAAGGAATCCGAAGAAAATATTCTTAATGAAGCCATTAGTGTTGGTGGATTTATTTCCTTTATTAAAAGATGGTTTACTGGTAAGGATGACGATATTGAAGATCAGGTTATGGCTCAGATGAAAAAAGTAAAAACTGAATCTGATCGAGATACATTAATTGATGAAATTGATGAAGTTCTTTCCAATACAAAAAATATGAATAATAAACCAACAATTGTTGCTAGAATTCTTGGGTTAGATTTAATTGGAGGTATTTGGACTGCAATTAATAGAGGTAATGGATCTGTAAGAGATTTCCATGCAGTTCTAAGAAAATTGAAAAAAGAAGTTGAAAAAATGCCTTTAAATAAAAACTAAAATAATTTATTAAATTTAATATATTTTTAACATATCTATATATTAAGAAAGGAGAATTTTAAAAATGATAGAACTTTTACATGAATATATGAATGATGGAAAAACTCTTGGATATATAATCAATGAACATTTAACTCCAGTTGTTCCTAGAATAATTGAGAAAAATGATATGTTTGTTGCATTTAATGCAATTATTCAGGATGCAGATAATCCTAATAGAAATAAAAGACGATATCCTAGTAAGGTTCTTATGGAAGGATTACAAACACCGTATCTACAGGAACGATTAAAAACTAAGAGTTTATACGGAGAATGTGGTTAATTAAATGGCCCTTCATACTAGTAATAGTATGTCGAAACTTCCTTAATTGCTGGAAAATCCTAACGTAAAGCCGAGGACAATCAGCAGCGAAGCTTCTAATTATAGAAGAACGTTCAACGACTATCCCTTATGGGAGTACACCTAAGTAGGTGGAAATAGGAAGGATCCTTTAAAAAGGATTTTGATATAGTCTAATCTATATAGTAATATATAGCAGTTCATTAATACTTATTAGTATTATGAGAACGCATATAATCTAGCGAATTATATGGAATAATAATGCATCCGTTATCTGATGATGTGAAAAGACAAATGTTTGTAGATCCATTAAGGACTTCACATATTATTACACATATTACTATGGAAAAAAATCTAGTTAAAGCCAGAATTGAGAGTGCAAATACAAGGGCTGGACGAGATTTTAGAGGGTTAGTTGAACAGGGGTCAAATGTCGGATTTTCAATGCGAGGCTTTAGTAAAATATGTGAACAAGAAGGCAATATATTAAATATTAAAGGCCCATTATTTATTGTAACGTACGACTGGGTAAACTAAAATTTATTATAATTTTCTTGAGTTTTAAATTAAACTAAGTCATAAGTAACAATTATATAATAAAATATATGGGAGTTATTTAATGGCTGCAACTAAATCTTTAAATCAGAGAACTTTAGATTTTATATCTAGGTTAAAGAAATTATATCCTGATTATAAACTGATTAGTAAATATAAAAGTTCTACTGAAATTGTTATTTTGCAACATAAAGATGGATATATTTGGAAAACTATTCCAAGATATTTAAATGGTAAAAGAAATTGTATTGAAGTTTCAAAAAAGAAAAATCCTAAAAAAATAGATAAACTTACACATAAACAATATCTAAAAAAATTTAGAGATAAATGGAATAATATGTATGAAACTTTAACAAAATATACAAAATTAAAAGGATTAATGAAATTCAGATGTAATAAATGTAAACATATTTGGGAACAACGAGCTGATACAATGTTATATATAAATAAAAAGGGATGTCCAAAGTGTTTTAGTAGAAGATCAAGAACTTTAGAATCTTCAAATAATGAAATTTTTGAAATGTTTGGTAGTCAAAAATATACAGTTCTTGAAATTATTAAAAAAAATGGTCATTCATTTGGAAAAATCATTCATAACTCATTAAAATGTAAAAATTATACATTTAAAGTAAGATTAAGTGATTTCTTTTCAATCCATAAACATCGTTGCCCAAAATGTGCATTATTAAGTAATGAATCAAGAGCTATTAAAAAAATAAAGAAAATATTAGATTCTAAAAAAATCAAATATATTGAAGAAATGAAATTTAATAGCTGTAAAAATATTAATCCTCTACCATTTGATATTTATTTAATTGATTATCATACACTTATTGAATATGATGGATTACAACATTTTAAACCATCATTTGGAGTTGATAGATTTACTAGGGAAAAAAACTTAGAAAAAACTAAAAAAAGAGATAATATAAAAACTCATTGGTGTATTGATAATAATATTAAATTATATAGAATTAATTATATGCAAAATGAAATTATAGAAATCAAGAAAATTATAAAGGAAATTAAAAATAATTGCTCAGTATAAATCTCCTTAATTGCTGGAAACTCCTAATATTAAGTTAAGGACAATCAGCAGCCAAGCTTTCTAGATTTATCTAGATTGAAGGTTCAACGACTATCCCGTAAGGGAGTACACCTAAGTAGGTGGAAATGGGAGACACTTTAATAAAGTGAAGATATAGTCTAATCTTATAGGTAACTATAAGCAGTTCATAAAAGAACGATATAAGATTAACGAACTTATATGAATATAATGAATTCACCCCAGTCACGGCTGCGCATATATGGAATCCGTAGTAAGTGAATCTACAATGGATATGCTCACTGGAAAAGATCTTGGATATAATCTCAATGAATCTGGTTTCCAACTCAGAGAAATTGCTCCAATAGACTCACAAGACTTCATTAAGTATATTGTGGAAAAGTCTCCCAATATTCGACATTTAACAGATCTTTTTGAATATGATCTTTCTACTAAAAACATCAAACTTCAAGAAAATGGCAAGTTTGTAGACATTTATGATAAATCAGACAACTCTATTCTTAGAGTTAGATTAGAGCACTTTGTTAGATCTGATGTTGAAAACTACCTCAGTAAATTAGATGATTAATAAATATATAGTTAAGATAAGTTAAAGCTTATCTTAACTATATATTATTTAATAGAAATATTACTAATAAGGTGAATCTTTTTTATGACATTTATTCCAAAAAATAAAAAAAGTAATGAGGAATTTCTCAAAGAAGTATATAATTTAGTAGGTAATGAATATACATTTTTAGATAAATATATTAATTCAGAGACTCATTTAACATGTAGACATAATAAATGTGGGAATATATGGTCAGTAAAACCTAGATATTTTACTGGTTCAAAAAATCTTACAAGATGTCCAAAATGTGCATATATTCTTAGAAAAACTAAAAAAACAAAAACTAATGAAAAATTTATTAAAGAAATATATAATTTAGTAGGTGATGAATATATATTTTTAGAAAAATATATAAAACGAGATATTCCAATTTTGTGTAGACATAATAAATGTAGGCATGAATGGAAAATATCCCCTGATAGATTTTTTAGAGGGGATAGATGTAAAAAATGCGCTCAATTAAAAACTAATGAAGAATTTATTAAAGAAGTTAAAAAATTAGTAGGAGATGAATATATATTTTTAGAAAAATATATACGAGGTAATGTTAATATTAAAATTAAACATTGTAAATGTAATTATGTATATTCAGTTAGACCTAGTAATTTTTTACAAGGTTATAAATGTCCTAAATGTTCAAAATCACAAAAATTTTCAAATAATGAAAAATCCTTATTAAAATTTATTAAGAAATATTATAAAGATAAAATTATAGAAAATGATAAAAAAATTTTAAATGGTAAAGAATTAGATATATATTTACCTAAATTAAAAATAGCTATAGAATATTGTGGATTATATTGGCATAGTGAGTTATATAAAGATAATAATTATCATCTTGATAAGCTTAACTTATGTAAAGGAAAAGGCATTAGACTTATACAAGTATTTGAAGATGAATGGCTTAATAAAAAATCTATAGTAAAATCTAAGATTAGGCATATTTTAGGTTTAAATAAAAATCTTCCAAAAATATATGCTAGAAAATGTTATATTAAAGAAATAGATAGTAAAAAGAAAAATAAATTCCTAGATAAATATCATATTCAAGGTAAAGATATGTCATCTAT
>Ga0172382_10003166_pt1 | contig 26362 bp, 20 predicted proteins | sample Leawel138RmetaG_FD_122245 | JGI IMG/M metagenome (GOLD analysis project Ga0172382, IMG submission 122245) | Leachate microbial communities from a municipal landfill in Southern Ontario, Canada - Leachate well 138R metaG | ecosystem: Engineered > Solid waste > Landfill > Unclassified | place...
ACCAGCGGGATGACGTTCATCTCCGCCATGGGCTCCTCGCGCCCACCGCCCAATCCGCCGAAGGCCATCACGCCACCTCCGCAACTTCTTCGGTGCGCTGCGCCACCAGGGCGCAGTTGGCCGGCGTCACGCAGGCACCGGTAGTGAGAAATGCGTGCAGGTCATGGGCGAAGCCATCCATCTCCTCGGCCAGCACGCGGTTGGCACGGTTGAAGGCGTTGTAAGCCAGCACGGCGGGAATGGCGGCAGCGAGGCCCGCGGCGGTGGCCACCAGCGCCTCACCCAGCGGCCCGGCCACCATCTCCATGCTGGCGCTGCCGACGCGGGAGATTTCCACCAAGGCGTGGTAGATACCCCACACAGTGCCGAACAGGCCGACGAAGGGCGCCGTGCTGCCCACCGAGGCCAGCAGTGTCATGCCGGAGGAGGAATGGGAGGCCTCGCGGTTCATGGCGTTGCGCAGGGTGCGCACCAGAAACTCATCCACCCCACAGGCATCACCGACGCGAGCACGCGACCGGCAGGTGAAGTGCTCCAGCCCGGCGATGCCCGACTGCGCCAGCCGCGCCAGGGGCGACACGGCATCGGACGAAGCCACGCCGGCCACCACCTGCATGTCTGCCGCGTCCCAGAACGCTTGGATGAAGCGGTTGTTGGCGCCGTGCACACGACGCAGCCAGAGGGCCTTCACGATAATCAGATACCAGGTCAGCGAGGACATCAGCAACAAGGTGAGAAACACCCCGATCAACACCCCGTCGCCCTGCTCGAACACCAAAGCCAGATTCATTTATTTCACCCCAGACTAAATACGATGGGCACGATGACCCAGGCCTCTACCGCGCGACTGCCACGCCGCGCGGGGACAAAACTCCACCGCAGCACCACATCCAGCGCCGCCCGATCCAGGCGCTCGAACCCGCTGGAGGCGCTCAGTTCCACCCGCCGCGGCTTGCCGTGCGGGTCCACCAGTACCCGCAGGCTGACCTCGCCCTGCTCACCCAGCCGCTTGGAGATGCGCGGATAGGCGGGCGCCGGATTGCGCAGGTAGTCGGCCTGGAAGGACGGCTCCACCGACACCGTGTCCTCTGCTATCTCTGCTACCTCAACAACCGTGCTGCTCGGCTCCGCCCGTACCAGCGGCTGCGGTGGCGGCGGCTGTACGGATTGCGGTTCGGGCGGCGCCTGCACCTTCTGCGGCGTCGGCCGGGGAACCGGCTTGGGTGGGGGTGGTGGCGGCTCAGGGATGGGCGATAACACTTCCGCCGGTGCCGCCGGACGACTCTGGATCAGAGCCACGCTCACCACTTGGGGACGCTCTGCGGGAGGCGACATGGAGGGCGCCGCCCACAACGCCAGACCGACCACCACCGCATGCAGGCCAAAGCTCATCGCCGCCGCAGACAGCTGCATCCCGCGCAAAACCTGTGCCCCTTCTGCATTCCCCCACCCGTTCATGGGGCACAATCCTATTTGGTAATGAGAACGATTGTCAATACTATTTCTATATTGCACACATATCGCCAGGGATTGGGCTGAAGCTGATGCGGGTGTATGCGCGAGGCTCGGGGCCAGGGGAACGAAACACCATGACGTGGTCGTCAAGCAGAACGGCATGTGGTGGAATAGAAGGATGGAAAATCTGAAAGCAGATCTGGTCCGTCACTACCGCTGGCTGCGCCAGTACGGCATCAACGACTCCCATAGCGGCAACGCCTCGGTACGCGACGGGGATACTGTGTGGGTCACCCCCACCGGCTGCTGCGCCGACCTGCTGGAGCCGGGACATCTGGTGCGCTGCCATAATGGCACCCTCGGCGAGCGTGCCTCGCTCGATGCCCCCCTACACCTGGAGGTCTACCGCCGCAACCCCAAGGCGCGTGCAGTACTGCACAGCCACGGCGCCCACACCGTCGCGCTGACCATGAACGGTGAGGACTACCTGCCGCCCGATTTCGAGGGTCAGCTCTACTTCCCGCGCGTGCCGGTGATCACCATCCCCTATAGCCACTACATCGCCGAGGCGCCGCACAAGGTGGCGCAGATGCTGACCGAATACCCCGTTACCGTAGTGCGCGGCCACGGCGTCTACGCCTGCGCCGAGACGCTCAACCTGGCCTATAAGTGGACCTGCTCGCTGGAACTGTCCGCCAAGACGGCATTCATTGCGCGGCAGGCGGGGACGCTGGCGCGATAACATCAAAAACCTGCCGCAGAGGCGCGGAGATTCTGTAGCCATGACGAGAGCAGCAGCATACTCACGATAGGCGGACAAGTCCCTGACAGGACCACGCATCCGAAAACAAAACTCTGCGTCTCCGCGTCTCTGCGGCAGATGTTCAAGAAGGGATAAAAATGACCCAATACGACATTCCGGTGGTAATGACCTTCGCCGGCAACGACCCCACCGGCGGCGCCGGCATCCAGGCCGACATCGAGGCCATCGCCTCCATGGGCTGCCAGGCGGCTCCGGTGATCACCGCGCTCACCGTGCAGGACACGCGCAACGTGATCCGCTTCGAGCCGGTGTCCGCGCTGCTGCTCATCGAGCAGGCGCGCGCGGTACTGGAGGACATGCCGGTGGCCTGCTTCAAGCTGGGCATGCTGGGCAGTGTGGCGAACATCGAGGCGATCCACACCATCCTGAGCGACTATCCGGACATTCCGGTGGTGACCGACCCGATCCTGCGCGCCGGCGGCGGCAGCGAACTGGCCGATGCGGAACTGATTGATGCCATGACGGAACTGCTGCTGCCGCAGACCACCGTGCTCACCCCCAACAGCCAGGAGGCACGTCGCCTCGCCCCCGAGGCCGACACCCTGGACGCCTGCGGCCAGGAACTGCTCGCCGCCGGCTGCGAACTGGTGCTGATCACCGGCACCCACGAAAACACCGCCAGCGTGGACAACGTGCTCTACGGCAACATGCGCAAGCTGGAAACCTTCTCCTGGGAACGCCTGCCCTACAGCTACCACGGCTCCGGCTGCACCCTCGCCTCCAGCATCGCCGGCCTGCTGGCCCAGGGCCTGGAACCCTTCACCGCCATCCACGAGGCGCAGGACTACACCTGGGAGGCGCTGAAGAACGGCTACCGCGTCGGCATGGGCCAGCACCTGCCCAACCGGCTGTTCTGGGCCAGGGCGGAAGAGGAGTAACGGAAAAGATCTGCCGCGGAGGCACAGAGGACGCAGAGAAAATTCATTGTGTTAGGCCTCTGACCTTCCCTTATCGATGGTGCGGGACAGGGAAGCACGGTGACACTCGGAGACTATTCCAGTCTCTGCACCCTCTGGGCCTCTGCGGCAAAATGTTTTTGAAAAGGCGCCGCTCAATCTCCACCGTCCATGCGCCCGATGGCGCACGAAACAAAAGACGTGGCCTTGGCCTTGAGCGAGGCCACACCCTGCACCGAACCGGTTTCCGGATAGCCGGACTTGGCCAGGGCCGCCACCACTGCCGGGCGCAGGGACTCGTCGGCCTCCACCTTCACCAGCCCCTCCTCCACCACCACCTCGGCACCGCTCACGCCCTCAATCTCGGTCACGCGCTTGCGGATGGTATTGGCGCAACCGCCACACTTGATGTTTTCTACCTGTACGGAAAAAGCCATTGAAACACTCCTGACCACGGTTGACTGGGTAGGCCCGGCGGCATGGGCACCGGCCTTCGGAACCGGTATCCTAGCCCGAATGTTTCATAAATTGCACACGCCCACACTGGTCTCCCGTTCACACGAGGAGTGTCTCGCAGTCGGCGGTGTGGCGCCGATACGTCGTTCCTTCGAAAAATCTCGGTCGCGCAAGTTCATACGACATTCGGGCCGGCGAAGCTCCCCGCCTTGGGGCGTAAGCGTCTTCCTCATATACATACCGACACCGGACTCAATCCATGAAATCATTGCCCCGCGGTCTCTACGTCCTCACCGACAGCACATTGATTCCCGACGACAAGCTCGTTCCGGCGGTGGCGGCGGCCATACACGGCGGCGCGGTGATGGTGCAGTATCGCGACAAGAGCGGTGATACGGACAAAAGAAGATGGGAGGCGCAAGATCTGGCCAACCTGTGCCGGCCGCTGGGTGTGCCGCTGATCATCAACGATGACGTAGCGCTGGCACATGCGGTAGGCGCCGCCGGCGTCCACCTTGGCCGCGACGATGGCGACATCGCCGCGGCCCGTGCCACCCTCGGTCCCGGGGCCATCATCGGCGTCTCCTGCTACAACGAACTGGAGCTTGCCGTGGCGGCCGCGGCGGCCGGCGCCGACTACGTGGCCTTCGGCAGTTTTTACCCCTCCACGGTGAAGCCCGGCGCCGTGCGTGCGACGCCCGAACTGCTGCAGCGGGCGAAACAGCAATTAACCCTGCCGATAGCCGCCATTGGCGGCATCACTATCGACAATGCGCCGCCGTTGGTCGAGGCCGGCGCCGACCTGCTCGCGGTGATCACCGATGTATTCGCACGCGACGATATCCGTACCGCCGCCGCGCGCCTGGCCGCGCTGTTCGAGCAGCGCCCTGGCGACACCGGATAACACCGAATTCCGTTATTGCGCCTGGACACACCTCCACGCAGCACCCGCGAGCCTATCAGCGGCTCGCCAGCGTGGTGTCCGGCAGACGGTAGCGCTGCTCCCGATAGAGCCAGGCCGGCAACAAGGCGTGCGCCAGTGCGATACGCACGGCAGCGGGGCTGGCCTGCCCATTCAGCTGTAAGCGATGTTTTTCCGGTTCATAGACCCCTGCAGCGGCCGGCTGCCCCGGTCGCAGGATGGTCACACGCTGCCCCTGCATATAGGCAAAATTTTCGGCAAACTGCATGAACGCCCGGCCTGGCGACTCCTGTTGTTCGGGCAAGGTCATGTCACGCCCCGTCATGGGATGGCTGGCGGAAATACCCATCAGGGACAGCAGCGTCGGGGCCAGATCGATCTGGCTGCTTACGCTGCGGATACGCTTCGGCTCCAGATCGGCCCCCAGAATCAGGCCGGGGATATGAAAGCGCTCCACCGGCACCAGCGTATCGCCGTAGACCCGCACGTCGTGGTCGGCCACCACCAGAAACAGCGTGTCCTGCCAGTAGGCGCTGGCCTGCGCCTGATCGAAGAAGCGACCCAGCGCATAGTCGGCATACTTGACCGCGTTGTTGACGGTCTGCCGGTCGGCATCATGCAGCGCAATGCGCCCATCGGGAAACTCGAAGGGCGAGTGATTGCTGGAGCTGAACACCAGGGTGAAAAACGGCTGCCCCTGCTCATGCAGCAGACTGGCACGCTCATGCACCTTGGCGAAGAGATCCTCATCGGACACGCCCCAGCTGCCGACAAAGACCGGTGCGGCATAGTCATGCTGATCGATGACCGACTTGAAGCCATTGCCCGTGAAAAAGCTGCGCATATTGTCGAAATGCGCTTCACCGCCATAGATGAACTCGGTGAAATACCCCTCACGCCCGAGCAGATCGGCAAGGGTAAAAAAATGCTCCTGTGACAGCGACAACTTGACCACGCTGCGCGCCGGCGTCGGCATGAATCCGCTGACCACCGCCTCGATCCCGCGTACCGAACGGGTGCCGGTGGCATACAGTTGTTCGAACCACCAGCCCTGCGACTTGAGCCGCTCCAGTTCCGGCGTCACCGGCAGGCCGCCGAGGGATTCCACAAAAGTGGCACCGAGACTCTCCTCCAGCACAATAATCAGATTGAGCGGACGACTACGCTGCCGCGTCGCAGTCTGGCGGTGCAGGGTTGGCAACGCATTGGCCGGTTCGATGTGCAGCCAGGGATTGGATTGATCGATCACCTGCAGCATCTCGGCACTGGCCAGGGTGCCGTAGATCTCGCTGGAGCGGTCTTCGTGCCTGAGGTTGTAAAGTGCAAACGCCACTGACCAGGTGGAGTTGATGACCAGACTGTTGACCAGGGCGTCTGCTGTCAGCGCAAACATCGCGGGGTTTGCTGGCCGATGCCCGGTGGTGGAACGCACCATGCCCAGCAACAGGATCAATACCAGCGGAAAGGTCAGCCACAGCTTCCACAGTGGCCATTCAGGATGGTAGTCACGCAGCCGGCGCTGCAGCAGCCGGGCGCTGGCCCAGGCGGTCAGCAGCGTCAGGATGCTGCCCAGCAGCAAAGGCAGGCGGAACCCCTCCCACAGGGTGGAAAACACCTCACGTGGATACTTCAGATACTCTACAAACAGGCGGTTCGGGCGCAGGTCATACTGCTGCACGAAGGCCGGTGTCGAGGCCTCCATGAAAACCAGCAGAGTAAGGGTCAGCGCCCCCCAGATCAGCACCATGCCGCGCCACACCCGCCAACTGCGGTGGTGGGCGAACAGAGGGGCCAACAGGGCCAGCGGCAGCAGCAGCATTCCCAGCTGGATGGAATCCACGCGCATACCCTGCAACAGCACGGTAGTGAACTCACCGGTGGCGGCGACCCGCTCGGCCTGCCACAGCACCAGCCCCAAGCGGGACAGGGACAGCAGGGTCAACCCGGCGACCAGCAGCCACAGCAGTGGGCGCCACGGCCCCAGCCAGCGCAGGGAAACGTAAGGGAATGCCATGAATACCTCCGGATACAGTGCGCCGGAGGGTAATCGCATCATGCTTAAGCCAACCTTAAGGCAGGCTTAAGCCGACAACTGCGACATGGATGAAAACGGCACCAGGGGCCAAACGGCAGCCTTTCACCCTTGGTGGGGGCTTAAATATTTGTCCACCACCAGCACGGGCTATAGAATGACCCCCCATTCTGACCCGCCTGGGCGTGACAACGACGTCCGGCGCAGCCTGAGAATAAAGAGACTGCCCATGAAACATTCGCACGAACTCTTCACCGCCGCCCAGAAACACATCCCCGGCGGCGTCAATTCGCCGGTGCGCGCCTTCAAGGGTGTGGGCGGCGAGCCGATCTTCTTCCAGCGCGGCGCGGGCGCCTATCTGTGGTCGGAGAGCGACAAGCAGTACATCGACTATGTCGCCTCCTGGGGCCCGGCCATCGTCGGCCATGCCCACCCCAAGGTGGTCAAGGCAGTGCAAGACGCAGCGGTAAACGGCCTGTCCTTCGGCGCCCCCACCGTAACCGAAACCGTGATGGCCGATCGGCTGTGCGCGCTGGTGCCGTCCATGGACATGGTGCGCATGGTGTCGAGCGGCACCGAGGCGACCATGAGCGCCATCCGCCTGGCACGCGGCTACACCAATCGCGACAAGATCGTGAAATTCGAGGGCTGCTACCACGGCCACTCCGACTCGCTGCTGGTGAAGGCCGGCTCGGGCATGCTCACCCTCGGCGTGCCGAGCAGCCCCGGCGTGCCGGCGTCGCTGGCCGAGCACACCATCACCCTGCCCTACAACGACGCCGAGGCCGTGAAGGCCGCCTTCAAGACCGACGGCTTCCACATCGCCTGCATCATCGTCGAGCCGGTGGCCGGCAACATGAACTGCATCCCGCCGGTTCCCGGTTTCCTCGAGACGCTGCGCGCGGTGTGTGACGAGTACGGCGCGGTGCTGATCTTCGACGAGGTGATGACCGGCTTCCGCGTCTCCCTCGGCGGCGCCCAGGGTCACTACGGCATCAAACCCGACCTCACCACGCTGGGCAAGGTGGTCGGCGGCGGCATGCCGGTCGGCGCCTTCGGCGGCAAACGCGAGATCATGGAGAAGATCGCCCCGCTCGGTCCCGTCTATCAGGCCGGCACCCTGTCCGGCAATCCGGTGGCGATGGCCGCCGGCCTCGCCAACCTCGACCTCATCACCCAGCCCGGTTTCTACGAAGACCTGGCGCAGAAGACCGAGTATCTGGTCCACGGCATCATGGCCGAGGCGAAGAAGACCGGCATCCCCATGAGCGAGAACCACGTCGGCGGCATGTTCGGCCTGTTCTTCACCGAGGAGACAAAGATCACCAGCTATGGCCAGGCGGTGGAGAAGTGCAACGTCGACCGCTTCAAGCTGTTCTTCCACGGCATGCTCAACGAGGGCGTGTACCTGGCGCCGTCCGCCTTCGAGGCCGGCTTCGTCTCCGCGGCACACACCACCGCCGACCTGGACGCCACTATCGCCGCGGCGGGCAAGGTACTGCGCACGCTGTAGGAAACCAATCAATCCGCCAATGGACGCGAATGAATGCGCGACATTCGCGTTTATTGGCGCTCATTGACCGACTGATTCTTTTGGCCCCTATGCGTTATCAAATCATTCCCGTTACCCTGTTCCAGCAAAACTGCTCACTGGTGTGGGACCCGCAGACCATGCAGGGTGCGCTGATCGATCCGGGAGGGGATGAAGAGATACTGCTCGCCGCGGCGCAGCAGACCGGCGTCACGCTGACGCGGCTGCTGCTCACCCACGGCCATATCGATCACGCCGGTGCGGCAAGGATACTGGCCGATCGCCTGGGTATTCCGCTGGAGGGGCCGCAGGAAGAGGATCGCTTCTGGCTGGAGAAGTTGCCGCAGCAGGCGGCGATGTTCGGCTTTCCCGACACTGCCGCCTTCCTGCCCGATCGCTGGCTCGGCGACGGCGACACGGTGCAGGTGGGCACACTGACACTGGACGTCATCCACTGCCCCGGCCATACCCCGGGCCACGTGGTATTCCATCACGCGCCGTCGCAGACGGCATTCGTCGGCGACGTGCTGTTCCGCGGCTCCATCGGCCGCACCGACTTCCCGCGCGGCGATCACGACGCCCTGATCCGCGCCATCCGCACCAGGCTGTTTCCCCTCGGCGACGACACCACCTTCGTGCCGGGCCACGGCCCAGTCTCCACCTTCGGCCGCGAGCGTCTGAGCAATCCCTTCGTCGCGGACTGACTGCGGACCCGGGCAGCGGAAATGCGGGACATCCCTGTCCCGTCAGCTTTACTTCGTCTTGTCGCTGCGGCTGATGATGTCACCCACCATGAGGTCGAAATAGCCCTTGGCGCCACCGGCGAGAAAGTAGTAGGAATCAACCTTCTCCGACTCCAGGTAGTACTGCAGCCAGCGTGCCTGCTGGCCGGTTTCGTCATAGATCAACAGCGTCTTCCCCTCCTGACGGGCCTGGTCGACGTATTTCTTCAGTGCGGCGTTGTCCAGCGGTACCGAGCGCTGGAGCATGGGGAACAAGGTTATGGCCTCACGCTGGAACTGATCGCGCACATCGAGGATCAGGGTGTTGTCGCCGATGCGCTTCTCGAACTCTGCGGGGCTCAGGGTGTGGGCCTTCAGCTTGTCCTTGCCGATCAGCCGCGCGGGGTCCACCGGTGAACGGCCCAGCAGCACCGAGTCATCCGGATAGGCCTTGACCCAGTCGAAGATGCCGGCGTCATAGGCAAACACATTGTCGACACCGCCATTCTGTGCCTCCAGGGCCGCCTGGTAGGATTTCATGCAGGTACGGCCGTTGCAGTAAAAAACAATGGGGTGGGTCGACTCGGCGCGCAGCGCCTTGATGGCGTCCACAAAGCCTTGCGCGCCCAACACGATATTCACGGCATCCTTGATGTGCAGGGTGTCGAACTCGTATTGCGAGCGGGCATCGACAATGATCACATTGGGCCGCATGGCCTGTAGCTGGGCCAGCTCCACCCACTTCACCGTGGGATAACGTGAGCGCCCCGGCATCTCATCGCTGGCCCAGACACCCCCGCCAGCCAGCAACAGCACCGCCAGCAGCAGGCCGACATATCCAATCCGAGAGTAATTCATGAAAGTCATAAGGCGCCTCATTGTTGTTGTTCCAACACACGCAGGGTGCATGGCGGCCCCTGCATTGGTTATTGTTGTGGATGGCAGCAAATTGCCCCCCTGCCAACCGTTTCCTTGTCTTTAAAGGATTTCAGAGCGCGGCATTCTATTCCCTTTCCCCCGCTGATGCGCGATACCGGTGGTCAATGGCATCCGGCAGGCCTGCTTGCAGAAGCTAACGCCACTCCGTGGAGCAGACCAAATTTGTCATTGAACTTTCTGTGTTTCGTAGCACAATACGTAAAACAGACTACTTTAAATAACATTCACTACACGGCCATATCAGTTCAGGGAGTACATCATGGTAGAAAAGAAGTCGACCACTTCACGCAAGAAATCCACCCCCAGCACGGAAGCCAAGCCCAAGGCCACCACCAAAACCGCCTCCCCCAAGGCGGCTGTACCGAAAAAGACCACCACCAAAACCAGCGTACCGCGCGCCAAGAAGACTGCCGCCAGCAGCGTCAATGAGGAAATGCGCCTGCACATGATCCGCGAGGCCGCCTACTACCGCGCCCTGCACCGCGGCTTCGGTGGTGGCGCCGAGACGGAAGACTGGTGTGCTGCAGAACGCGAAATCGATGTCATGCTGGGGAAACTGACCGGGTAACAGTTCAGAATTCCACATTCAAAGTTCAAAAAGGTTCAGGAACCGCACGTCGGGACACCCCAGTTCTGAATCTTGAATTTTGAATCTCCAAATCAAAAACGCCGCTGTCACCAGCGGCGTTTTGTTTTGCGGAAGTCCTTACCGGGCCGCCATCAACGCCTGCTCGATGTCGGCAACTATGTCGTCGACATGCTCGATGCCGATGGACAGGCGCACCATGTCCGCGGTCACGCCGGCCGACTTCAGTTCGGCGTCGTTGAGCTGGCGGTGGGTGGTGGTGGCCGGGTGGCAGGCCAGGGACTTGGCGTCGCCGATGTTCACCAGGCGCACGATCAGCTGCAGGGCGTCGATGAACTTCGCCCCTGCCTCGCGCCCGCCCTGGATGCCGAAGGACAGGATGCCGGAGGCGTTGCCGTCGCGCATGTACTTCTGCACCAGCGGGTAGTCGGGCGAGTCGGGCAGGCCGGGATAGTTGACCCAGCTCACCTGCGGATGGCCCTTGAGGAACTGCGCCACCTTGAGAGCGTTGGCGCCGTGGCGCTCCATGCGCAGGGCCAGGGTCTCGATGCCCTGCAGGATCAGGAAGGCATTGAACGGGGACAGCGCTGCGCCCATGTTACGCAGCGGCACCACACGGGCGCGGCCGATGAAGGCCGCCGGGCCGAAGGCCTCGGTGTACACCACGCCGTGGTAGGACGGGTCCGGGGTGTTGAGCATGGGGAAACGCTGGGCGTTGGCCTTCCAGTCGAACCTGCCGGAGTCGACGATGATGCCGGCGATGGAGTTGCCGTGGCCGCCCATGTACTTGGTCAGGGCGTGCACCACGATGTCGGCGCCGTGCTCGATGGGGCGGCACAGATAGGGCGAGGGCACGGTGTTGTCCACCACCAGCGGCACGCCCCTGGCGTGCGCCGCCGCCGCGAGACGGCCGAAGTCCACCACGTTGGCGGCCGGATTGCCGATGGACTCGCAGTACACCAGCTTGGTCTTGTCGTCGATCAGCGCGGCCAGGCCGTCGATGTCATCGTGGGCGGCGAAGCGCACCTCGACGCCCATGCGCGGCAGGGTGTGGGCGAACAGGTTGTAGGTGCCGCCGTACAGCCGGGTGGTGGCGACGATGTTGTCACCCACCTCGCACAGGGCCTGCACGGTGTAGGTGATCGCCGCCATGCCCGAGGCCACCGCCAGCGCCGCCACACCGCCCTCCATCTCCGCCACGCGCTGCTCCAGCACGGCGTTGGTGGGATTCATGATGCGGGTGTAGATGTTGCCCGGCACCTTGAGGTCGAACAGGTCAGCGCCGTGCTGGGTGTCGTCGAAGGCGTAGGAGGTGGTCTGGTAGATGGGCACCGCCACCGCCTTGGTGGTCGGTTCCGGGGAATAGCCGCCGTGGATGGCGATGGTTTCCAGTTTCACGCTGTGACTCCTCATTGTTTTTATCACAAACCCGCCGCAGAGCCGCGGAGGCGCAGAGAGCGCTTTCCGTATGTTACGGATGTGGCGCAGACTGGCCAATAGCCAGGCCGTTACGTCAGCAGAATCGCACGCTCAGGAGGACGAGCCCTGCAATGATCAAGTCTGCGGTCTCTGCGCCTGGGAAATATGTTCCAGACATTTCCAACCGACTGCATCCCTGCAGTCGTCTGCGACGGAATTGGTTTTAGAATCGATTATGGACTTCGGCCTGCTGGACATCCTGCTGCACTGGTTGCGCGCCCACCCGGCCTGGGCCGGGGTGGCAGTGATGCTCATCGCCTGCGGCGAGTCGCTGGCCCTGGTGGGACTGTTCCTGCCTGGCGCCGTGCTGATGTTCGGCATCGGCGCCCTGGTGGGCGCGGACGTGCTCGAACTCTGGTCGACCCTCGCCTGGGCGGCAGCGGGCGCCATCGCCGGTGACGGCCTCAGCTTCTGGTTGGGGCGCCACTTCCACCAGCGCATCCGTGTAATGTGGCCGCTACGCACTCACCCGGAGCTTATCGCCCGCTCGGTCGACTTCTTTCACCGCCACGGCGGCAAGAGCGTACTGCTCGGCCGTTTCGTCGGTCCGATCCGACCGGTGATCCCGCTGGTGGCCGGCATGCTGGAGATGCCGACACGTCGCTTCTTGCCGGTCAACATCATTTCCGGCCTGCTGTGGGCTCCGCTCTACGTGCTGCCCGGCATGGTGTTCGCCGCTTCACTGGGACTGGCAGCCGAAGTGGCGACGCGGCTGGCACTGTTGCTTGGCACGCTGCTGACGCTGCTATTCCTGGTTCTGTGGCTGACGCGGCGGCTGTTCAATCTCTGGCATCGCCATGCCCATCGCGTGCTGCGGCGCGGTCTGCGCTGGGCGGCGCGTCATCCGCACCTCGGCCACCTACCCGCCGCCCTGCTCGATCCGGCTCATCCCGAGGCGCGCGGCCTGAGCCTGCTCGGCCTGTTGCTGCTGCTGGCCGGCGCCACCCTGCTCTGGGCATTGCAGGCACTGGACGGCACCGCGCTGCCCAGTCTGGATGAGACCGTACGCCAGGGCATGCAGGCCCTGCATACCCCGTGGGCGGACCGGCTGCTGCTGCCGCTCGCGGCACTCGGCGCCTGCACCACGCTGGCGCCACTGTTCAGCGCGGTACTGCTCTGGCTCCTGCTCTGCCGCCACTGGCAGGCCGTCGGCCACTGGTTGGCGGCCGCGCTGTTTGCCATCCTGTTCACCGCGCTGCAACGACTGGCGCCCACGGCCACCGCACCGGAACAAACCACCGTGCTTGCGGCGACGATATACGGCTTTCTCGCCGTATTGCTGGCACGGGAAATACGTGAGCACTGGCGTTGGCTGGCCTATGGCATGGCCGCCCTGCTGCTTGCGCTCATCAGTTTCGCCTTGCTCTATCTGGCGAGACAATCCGTGTCGGAAGTGGTGATCGGACTGTCGCTCGGGCTGCTCTGGGCAACCCTGCTCGGTATCGCATGGCTGCACCATCCCGCCGGTCGGCCCGCTGCGCGCCCCCTCCTGGTCGTGGCGCTGCTGACGGTGCTGGTTGCAGGGCTGTGGTACCGGGCCGATCAGTTCGATGCCGATCTCGCCCGCCAGGTGATCATCCCGGTGGTCCGCCATGTCGACACGGCACACTGGCAACGCCAGAGCTGGGCGGAACTGCCCGCCGTGCGCGATGACGTGCGCCACCATCACAGTCACCCCTTCACCCTGCAATACGCCGGCGAACTGTCGACATTGCAGCAATCCCTGCAAGCGCAAGGCTGGCGACAGCCCACCCCCCTTGATGCCATCAGCTGGCTGCAATGGCTGAATCCTGCGGCCGAACCGACGCAACCGCCGGTATTGCCGCAGGTACATGCCGGCCGGCACCAGAGCCTGCTGCTGATCAGACCCGAAGCAGACGACCGCCGCCTGCGCGTGCTGCGCCTGTGGAGCAGCGAAGTGCGGCTGCAACCGGGAGACGTCCCACTCTGGATCGGCAACGCCGCCTGGCTGCACACCAAACGCCTGCTGGGCAGCTTCGCCGTGCCACGGACCATGGATGATTTCGATACCCCGCTGGCACTGCTGCAAAAAGACCTGTCCGCTGCCGGTTGGCGGGTGATGGCGTTGCAGCGCTCGAAGGGACACGAGGTGATCCTGGTATACCCGTAGCGCCGCTTCGACAGAGCGGCAGTACGTGACCGCATCACCAGGCGCAAAGCAACATTTCCCACGCTCATCCAGTAAAATGCCCCCATGCAAGCGGATCACACACCATGAGCAGCACCGTCGCCGTCGTTGGCCTGGGCTATGTCGGCCTGCCCCTGGCCGTAGCATTCGGCAAGCGCGGCCCAACCATCGGCTACGACCTGTCCGCGGCGCGTATCGACAGCTGCCACCACCGAGTTGACCCCACCGGCGGTGTGGTGGACACCGAGCTACAGGCGGCCACGCAGCTGACCTGCACTACCGACCCGGCCCTGCTCGCCCGTGCCGACATCATCCTCATCACCGTGCCCACGCCGGTAGACAGCGCGCGCCGCCCCGACTTCACGCCGCTGATCCGCGCCTCGGAAACCGTGGGCCGCCACATGCAGCGCGGCACACTGGTCATCTACGAATCCACCGTCTATCCCGGCGCCACCGAGGATATCTGCATCCCGGTGCTGGAGCAGGCTGCGGGCCTGAAGTGGAAAACCGATTTTCACGTCGGCTACTCGCCGGAGCGCATCAACCCCGGCGACCGCGAGCACACCCTCACCAACACACTGAAGGTAGTGGCCGGCGACAGCACAGAAACCTTGGAGCGCGTTGCCGTGCTGTACGAACAGGTGGTTGCCGCCGGCGTACACCGCGCCAGCAGCATCAAGGTGGCCGAGGCCGCCAAGGTGATCGAGAACACCCAGCGCGACCTCAACATCGCGCTGATGAACGAACTGGCGCTGATCTTCGACCGCCTCGACATCGACACGCTGGAGGTGCTGGAAGCGGCCGGCACCAAATGGAACTTCCTCCCCTTCCGCCCCGGCCTGGTGGGCGGCCACTGCATCGGCGTCGATCCCTACTACCTGGCACACAAGGCCGAGATGATGGGCCACCACCCGGAGGTGATCCTCGCCGGCCGCCGCATCAACGACGGCATGGCCGCCTACGTCGCGCAGCAGACGGTGAAGCAGCTGATCAAGGCCGGCAGCGCGGTAAAGGGTGCGCGCGTCATCGTCCTCGGCCTCACCTTCAAGGAAAACTGTCCCGACCTGCGCAACTCCAAGGTCGCCGAGATCGTGCGCGAACTGGCCGACTTCGGCTGCGCCGTGAGCGTGCACGACCCCATCGCCGCGCCCGACCAGGCCATGGGCGAATACGGCATCCGTCTCACGCCCTGGGAGCAGCTGCCGCGCGCGGCCGACGCCATCGTTGCCGCGGTGAATCACCGCACCTACCACGACCGGCCCCTGTCTGAGCTGCTCGCCCATATCAAACCCGGCGGCGTCTTCGTCGACGTGAAATCCAGCTTCGACGCCGCGGCGATCCGCGGCGCCGGCCATACCCTGTGGCGGCTATGAGTATCGCGGCCTATCAGCCGCTGTGCGAGCGCCTTGGCCTGACCCAGGGCATTCCCTACACGCCCCAATGGTCCGCCGCGCCCGACTTCCTCACACTCATCGTCGACCACGTCCTGACGCACAGGCCGCCGACCATCGTCGAATGCGGCAGCGGCCTCACCACCCTGATGCTGGCCCGCTGCTGCGCACTGAACCGCAGCGGCCACGTCTACAGCCTGGAAAACGGCGCCGACTACGCCGCCAATACCCGCCGGGATATCGCCCGCTACGGATTGGATGAATACTCCACCGTGCTGCACGCACCGCTGGTGCCGTACACCATCAACGGGCGCGACTATCAGTGGTACGACGTCGCACCACTGGCCGCCAAAGACATCGACTTGCTGGTCATCGACGGCCCGCCCGGCTTCATCCAGCGCCACTCGCGCTACCCGGCACTGCCGTTACTGCACAAGCGCCTGGCCGATGGCTGCACCGTATTCATGGACGACGCCGCACGGCCCGATGAGCAGGAGCTGGCAGCGATGTGGCTTGGGGAAATGCCGACAGTCCACCACGAATACATCGCCAACGAACGCGGCTGCGTGTTCCTGCGCCTGGCGAAGGCCTGAGTCCAGCGGCAGGCGGGCGCTATGCAGACCAGACACCCCATGTAGGTCGGACTTCAGTCCGACACCAGCGCCAATCGAAGCCCCCTTCATCGGCCTGAAAACCGCCCCGCAGGCAAGACAAATAGGTTGCAGACCCAGCCCCCCATGTAGGTCGGACTTCAGTCCGACAGCGCGGCGACCGAAGCCAATGAACCAGGGGCAGCATGAGGGTAAGAGCACAGATATCGCCAATTGTGTTCTGATCCCAGTTCCCCCATCTAACTTGCTAATGTTAATTGACTCTGGAGTTACTCCAAGGTTTATCGTGGGCGCGCCCAGGGGGAGGCATGACCAATAAAATGACTATCGGCAAGGTCGCCACATATACCGGTGTGGCGGCGGATACCCTGCGCTTCTACGAACGCAGGGGTCTGATCAAAAAACCTGCACGCAATGCGTCAGGCTATCGCGTCTACACGCCGGACAGTATCGAGCGCATCCTGTTCATCAAGCGTGCGCGCCAATTCGGTCTCACCTTGAGCGACATCGAGGGGGTGGTATCGATCATGGAGACCGGCCCCAGGCCCGGTTGCGCCATACGGCAGAGCATACGCAGCCGCATCGTCGCCATCGACGGCGACATCCGCCACCTGCGGGAGACCCGTGCCCGTCTGTCGACATTGGCCGACGCCTGCGCCGACCATGCCCATTGCGGTGACTGCCATCTGGCCAAGGTCATTGCGCAAACCCCCATGCCTACTGCATCACAGACCGGCGAACCATGCTGACGACCTGCCAGGCACTGGGCGTACTCCTGGTCGATCCGCTCTCCATGGCGGCACAGCCGGACCACACCCTGTGCAGCGTGCTGGGGTACGACCCGGGCGAGGCCGACGGCGCACCTGTCGATGCCCTGATCGCACCGGAGCACCGCGCGCTGCTGCGGCAGGCGCTGACGCATGCCAACGACGCCGGCGCGTTCGGCGCGGAGATCATCTACGTTTCCAAGCAGGGCACACCGTTGCCCTTGTGGACAACCATAGCGGGCGCCCCCGGTGCCGGCTGCCAGCGCACCCTCTATGTCGTACCGTCACCCCAAACCAACACCTGTGTAACCCACCTGTTGAAGGACCTCAGCGCAGGTGTCGTGCTGACCGATGCCTCGCTGCAGATCGTGGCGATAAACCAGGCCTTCACCCGAATTACCGGCTTTACCGAACAGGACATCGTTGGCCACACCCCGAAAGTGCTGAGTTCGGGACACCACAAGGCACCGTTCTATCGCGCCATGTGGCGCTCGATAAAGCGGGATGGCTGCTGGCACGGCGAAGTCTGGAACCGCCGCCGCAGCGGCGACGTCTACCCCGAACGACTGTCGATCAGTGCCATTCGCGACGAACATGATCGCGTCCGCAATTACGTCGGCCTGTTTTACGACATCAGCGACGAAGTCATGGAACGCGAGAAGCTGGACGAGCAGGCGAACCGCGACCACCTGACGGAACTGCCGAACCGCCATGCCTTCCTGTCCCATCTGGAACGCAGCATCCGCACCGCCCGCAGGTCCGGACGCCGGCTGGCCATGCTGTTTGTGGACGTCGACAACTTCAAGGACATCAACGACAGCTACGGTCACACTACAGGTGACCTCGTCCTGCAGGTCGTGGCACGGCGACTGCACAGCAGTGTCCGCCAAAGCGATTATCTCGCGCGCTGGGGCGGTGACGAGATGGTGATCCTGCTCAACGAAGGGGTGACCGATGCGGGGGTTGCTGCCGTCACGCAAAAGATTGCTGCGGCCGTATCTGCGCCGCTGCCGGCAGCGGACGCCGTATTCAAGCTAACCGTCAGCACCGGCGTCGCCCTCTATCCCGATCACGCAGGAACGGCAGCCGAACTCATCGACAGGGCCGACCAGGCCATGTATCGCGTCAAGTGGAGCGGCCGCAACGGCATGGCTCTGGCCGGGCGCGAGGATCAATAGCTCCCACCCCAGCCCTCATGAAGTCGCCGTGCAACACCGGCGACACACAGGCTCGGGACATATATGTACTATGCGCAACCGCAGCCCACCCCGCTGGACAATATGCGCCGGTATCTCCGGAAGATAGAACCTTGGTTTTCGTGACATGACGACATCCTTGTCGGCAACCGAGGTATCTATTCCAAGTTAGAGTGGTGTCAAGGGTACCGCCCCCTTTGATTCGCCGCGATTCGACGGGCCAGCAGACCCGCCAGAGCAATCAGGAACAGCACACTGAATCCGCCGAGGCCGCCGCCGGACTCGCGCGGCCTGATGACATAGGCCGCTTCACTCACCACTGATGGATTCAGCCCCTCCTTGTAGGCGATAGCCTTGAGCGTGGCGCTTGCGGTGATCCCCACGGCAGTGCCGCTCGCCACCTCGACGCCATGGGTGGCGCTCGGGGTGGTCCCGTCCAGGGTGTAGCGCAGCGTTGCGCCGACGGTGGCGCTCTCCAGGGTGACGAGCACACGGCCCTGGTAGCTGCCGGCCGGGGGCGAGAAGCGCGGGGGCACCGTGGTGGTTTCCGATTGCAGCGCGATCAGGCAGGGCGAGAGCTCGGTGCAGGCGGCAGCGTCGACGGTGGCCGCGGCATAACCTGCGGCGGTCACTTCGAGACTCAGGGCCTCACCGGCGTCGGCGGGAGGCACGAGCAGGGTGAAGCGGCCGTTGGCGTCTGTGGCGGCGGTAATGCGGCCCATCGCATCCTCCCACGGCACGGCGACGCCGCCCGTCCTCGCCGTGAGCAGCGTCACCGTCGCGCTGTCGATGAGCTCGGCGACTGGACCGGCCACCTGGCCGCGCAGTGCCACCGGCGGAACCGCAGCAACGGCGCCGCTACCCTGCAATGCGCCCACCGTGGCGGAGAGTTGCACATTCACTGCGGCGGCAAGGTCTTCGGGCACGGCGAGCAGGAAGCGCGCCGCGTTGCCTTCATCGGCCTCATCTTGCGCGACGCCGTCGTCGAGCGCGGTCAGCGTGATGCCCACGCCCTGCGCCGCGTCATCGAGCGCGAGGCTCACCGTGCCGCCCGCTGCCGCGCCCCGCACCGCCACCGCCATGGTGCTCCGCAGGGGATCGCGTGCGAGCAACAGCGCGCGCTCCGCATCCACGTGCAGCGGTACGGTGACCTTCACCTGGCGGGTGGCGCCGGTGACCACGTCGGTGATGGTGACCAAGTAGTCGCCCGCGAAGGCGCCGGTGGTGGGCGCAGAGACGGTGAAGGTCCCCGCGCTGAAGGGGAGCGCGATGGTGCTTCCGTCGGGACGTCGCAGCGAGGCGAGAAAGGATCCGCTGCCCCCGCTCATCTGCACCGTGTAGCTGTCGCCGCTGTGCACCTCGATGACACCGGGCACCATGCCGCCGTCGGCGTCCATCACGACCAAATCCATCACGGCCACGGGGGCGTGGATCACCACCGTCACCGTGGTGACGGCACTGGTGGTCATGCCGTCGCTCACCTGGTAGGTGAAGCTGTCCCCGCCGGTGAAGCCGGGTGTGGAGGCATAGCTCACCGTGCCGTCGCCGTTGTCGGTCACGGTACCGTGGCCGCCTTGGGTCAGGTGTGCGACGCTCAAGCTGTCGCCGTCCGCGTCGCTGCCCGCGCCGGTGGCGACCGACTGGCCCGTATTGGCATGCAGTGTGGCGCTGGAGGCGAGCGGCGCGATGTTGGCGAGCAGGCCGACGGTGTGATCGCTGCCGCCGGCCAGGGCGACGAGGCCGCTCAGGCTCCCGACGCTGCTCTGGAAAGAGTCATTGTTGCCCACCGCCACCGCGGTGCCGTCCGCCTTGAGCCCCAGGGTGTGGTCACTGCCCGTGGCGATGGCCACCACACCGCTCCAGGCGCCGACGTTGGTCTGGCCCAGCGCGTTGTAGCCCGCCGCAAGCAGCGTGCCGTCTGCCTTGAGTCCCACGGTGTGGTAATTGCCGGCGGCGATGGCGACCACGTCGCCCCAACCACCGACGTCGAGTTGCCCCGCGCTGTTGTCGCCCACACCCACTACGCTGCCGTCGGCCTTGAGCGCCACGGAGTGGAAGTAACCGGTGGCGATCGCCACCACATCGCTCCAGCCGCTCACGCTCGACTGGCCGTAACCGTTGTGACCGGTCGCCGCCGCCGTACCATCGGCCCTGAGCGCGACGGTGTGGTGGGCGCCCGCCGCCACCGCGACGATCCCGCTCCAGCCGTCCACATCGAGCTGGCCGCTGGCATTGGAACCCGTCGCCACCACCATGCCGTCGCGGCGCAGCCCCACGCTGTGCTGACCGCCCACCGCCACGGCCGCAATGTCGCTCCACCCATCCACCGCCAGTTGTCCGCTGCCCGCATCGCCGGTGGCGAGCACCGTGCCGTCGGCACGCAGGCCGAGGGTGTGGTGACTTCCTGCCGCCAGGGCCACCAGGTGGCGCCACTCACCCACACTGCTTTCGTTCGAGCCGCCGCCGATGCCGACCGCGCGGTTGCCGCGTGGCGCCAGTGTCAACCAGGCCGTCTGCGCCGTGGAGTCGGCGGAACCGTCGCGCACGCGGAAGGTGAAGGAGAGACGCCCGTGTGCCGCCGGCTCGGCGGTGTAGGGCGCGGTGTAGGTGAAAGCGCCGGTGGCCGCATCGTCGAGGGTCACGGTGCCCATGGCGGGCTGCGACACCAGGGTGTAGGTGAGGGCATCCCCTTCCGCGTCGCTTGCGACCAGTGTGCCGCTCACCGACTCGCCCGCCGCCACGGCGCGCACCACCGTGAGGCGCGCCACCGGCGAGGCGTTGTTGGGATCGCTGCCCCCCGTGTATTCGTCCAGATTGGAGAGGCCGTCGCCGTCGGGATCGCCCGCGGCGCCGTTGTCACCGCTGGCGTCGTTGGGATCGAAGCCGTGGGCCTGCTCCCACAGATTGGAGAGGCCGTCGCCGTCGGGATCGCCGGCGGCGCCGTTGGCGCCGGTGGCGTCGCGGGGATCGAGCCCGTGGGCATACTCCCAGGCGTTGAGCAGGCCGTCACCATCGGGATCGCCCATGGCGCCATCATCGCCGGAGGCGTCGGCCGGATCGAAACCGTGGGCGTATTCCCAGTGGTTAGGCAGGCCGTCGCCGTCCGGATCGCCGTCGGCACCGTCGTCACCGCTCGCTGCGAGAGGATCGAGACCGTTGGCCTGCTCCCAGAGGTTGGGCAGGCCATCGCCATCCCAGTCGGTGGAGACATGCACCGTGACCGTCGCGGCCGCGCTGGCGGTGATGCCGTCGCTCACGCGGTAGGTGAAGCTGTCGCTGCCTTCGTACCCGGACTCCGGCGTGTAGGTGAGCGTGCCGTCACCATTGTCGGTGACAAGGCCGTGGGCGCCGTGGGTGAACGCATCGAGGGCGAGGGTGTCGGCATCGGCGTCGCTGCCGAGCGCGGGCAGATGGGCGGTGGTTGCGGGGGCGCCCGGCGCCGGATTGGCGTAGGCAGTGACGTCGGCGCCAACGGGTGTGGCATTGCCCTGGAGGCCGACGCTGTGGAAGCTGCCCCCCTCCACCGCCACGATGCGACTCCAGCCGCCGACCTCCAGCTGGCCCGGGATGTTGTAGCCGGTTCCCACCACCGTGCCGTCACTCTTCAGGCCCAGCGTTTGTCCGTTGGCGGCCGCCACCGCGATGATGTCGCTCCAGCCGCCCACGTTGGCCTGCCCGATGCTGTTGGAGCCCGCCACCACCACCGTGCCGTCCGCCTGGAGGCCCACGGTGAAGACGTTGCCCGCGGCAACCGCCACCACATCGCTCCAGCCGCTCACGTCGAGCTGCCCGTAGTAGTTGTCGCCGACGGCCACCACGGTGCCGTCGGCCTTGAGGCCGACACTGTGATACATGCCCGCGGTCACGGCGATGACGTCGCTCCAGCCGCCCACGCCCAACTGCCCCTTGTCGTCCAGGCCCGTGGCCACCACCGTGCCGTCGGCCTTGAGGCCCAGGGTGTGCAGGTTGCCCGCAGCAATGTCTGCGATGCCGTTCCAGCCGCCCACGTTGTTTGCGCCATAGGCGTTGAAGCCCGTGGCCACCACCGTGCCGTCGGCCTTGAGGCCGACCGAGTGCCCGTCGCCAGCGGCAATCGCCACGACCCCGCTCCAGCCACCCACGTTGGTCTGGCCCCAGAAATTCTTGCCCACGGCCAACACGGTACCGTCGGCCCTGAGCCCCAGGGTGTGCTCGCCGCCTGCCACCACCGCGACCACATTACCCCAGCCGGCCACGTTGATCTGACCGTCTGCGTTGCTGCCCACGGCCACGGCCCGGTTGCCCCGGGGCTGCACGGTCAGATGGACGGTCTGCACCGCCGAATCTTCGGTGCCGTCGTTCACCTGAAAGGTGAAGGTAACCTGGCGGGGCGCCGCCGGGCTCGCCGTGTAGGGAACGGTATAGGTAAAGGCGCCGGTGGCCGCATCGTCGATGGTCACGGCACCGAGCGCCGGCGGCGACACTACGGTGTAAGTGAAGGTGCCGCCATCGGCATCGCTCGCGAGCAGCGTGGCGCTGACCGATTGGCCGGCCACCACCGGCCGTACCACGGTGCGCCTCGCCACCGGCGCGTAGTTGTTGGGGTTGGTGCCGCCGGTGTATTCGGCAAGATTGTCGAGACCGTCGCCGTCGGGATCGCCCGCGGCACCGTTGACGCCGGTCGCGTCGCTCGGATCGAAGTTGTTGGCATACTCCCAGAGGTTCGGCAGACCATCGCCGTCCGGATCGCCGGCGGCGCCGTGATCGCCCGTGGCATCGTGAGGATCAAGGCCATGGGCCAATTCCCAGCTATTGGGAAGGCCGTCACCGTCCCAATCGTCCGAGACCAGCACCGTGATAGTCGCCGTCGCAAAATTGGCGCCGTCGCTCACCACATAGGTGAAGCTGTCGCTGCCGCTGTAACCAGCCGCGGGGGTATAGGTGAGCGTCGCATCACCGTTGTCGACCACGGTGCCGTGGGCACCGTCACTCGTGCCGCTGAGGGTCAGTGCGTCGCCGTCGGTGTCGCTTGCGAGTGCAATGAGGTCGGCGGTGGTTACCGGCTGCTCGGGATCGGTGTAAAGCGTCTGCGCTGCGGCAACCGGAGGCACATTGCTGGCAAGCCCCGCGGAGAAGACGCCACCGGAGGTCACGGACATCATTCCGGTCCACGCACCCACATTGATCTGGGAGTAGTTGTTCAGGCCCGTGGCGAGCATGGTGCCGTCGGTCCTGAAGCCCACGGTGTGGAAGGCGCCTCCAGCCACTCCCACCACGTCGGTCCAGGCGCCCACGTTCAATTCGCCGTGGCTGCTGAGGCCCACGGCAACTACCGTGCCGTCGCTCTTGATGCCGACGGTGTGGTAGTTGCCGGCGGCGACGGCGACGATGTCGCTCCAACCTGCCACATCGAGCTGACCCTCGCTGTTGCTCCCCGTCGCCACCACGGTGCCATCCGCCCGCAGCCCCACGGTGTGCGAGTGGCCGGCCGTGATGGCGATGATGTCGCCCCAGCCACTGACGTTGATTTGGCCGACACCGTTGTAACCTGCTGCCAGCACCGTGCCGTCGGCCTTCAGGGCGACGACGTGGGCATCGCCCGCGGTCACGGCCACCAGGCCACTCCAGCCGCCCACGTTGTTCGCACCGTAGCCGTTGTAGCCCACAGCCACCGCCGTGCCATCGGACTTCAGCCCCAGTGTGTTCGCCCCTCCGGGCGCGACCGCCGCGATGTCGCTCCAGCCGCCCACGTCGTTCTCGCCGTGATACTCGGTGCCTGCAACCACCACCGTGCCGTTCGCCTTCAGGCCAGTAGCGCGCCCACCATAGGCAGAAAGCGCCACCACATCGGTCCAGGAGCTGAGCGCCGAGATCGTGCTGCTGTTGGTCGACACCTTCACGCGGTGATAGCGCGGGCGCACGGTGAGATAGACCTTTTCGATGGCGGAACTGCCATTGCCGTCGGTCACCTGGAAAGTAAAGGTGACCCTGCCACCGATGACGCGGGCCAGATTCGCCGGCGCGGTATAGGTGAACGCGCCGGTGGCCGGGTCGTCGAGGGTCACGGCGCCCTGCGCAGGAGGCGTGACGATCGCGAAGGAAAGCGGGGCGGTGCCGCCCGTCTGGCGCAGCACGCCGCTGATGGCGTGGCCAACTGTGACCGGCTGCAGCAGGGTCGCCTTCGCGACCGGTGCCGCCTCGATGGGCGGCGCCGAGAAAAAGGCGATGAGGGAGAGGAGGCAGATCGCAGCGCGGCGGCGGAGACTTCCCAAAACCGGAACAGATGTGGCGCAATTCATGACTCTTCATTTTTCCAAACACCGCATTCCCTGCGGGAGACTTACAAAGGGCGCCATAGCATGGCGGTGGAAACCGACAACAGCGCGCGCATATTGTGCCTGGCGTCACGGCTCCAACCTAGCGCAACGGACACGCGACGCGCAACTAACCAGATTTGTCAGAATGAGTTGGGCGCAGGACTTGCGAATTATCAATCCGCTGGCGCGAACGGGTTGAGGCCAGGCGCATCCGTGCCCGGATCGTGCAACTATTGATCCGGGATCTCGGCCTCTACCAGCTTGCCGAGCAGCAGGAGCGATTCCTGCCAGCCGAGATAGCACGCCTCCGGGGGGATCGCCTCGGGAATACCCTCCTGCACCACATTCAACTCGGTTCCGACGGACACGGTTTTCAAGGTGACGGTCGTAATCATCTGGCCGGGAAGATCGGGATCGTCGAACCTGTCCGTATGCCGGATACGTTCGTTCGGCACCAGCTCAAGATACTCCCCGCCGAAGGACTGGCAGCTACCGGTCGAGAAATTGGCGAACGACATCTTGTACGTGCCGCCCACCCAGGCCTCCAGGTGATGAACCCTGGCGGTAAACCCATTCGGAGGCAGCCACTTGACCAGCGCATCGGGATCCAGATAGGCCCGGTAGACCCGCTCGGGGGGCGCCTGCAAGATGCGGTGCAGTTTTATCGTATGGCCTGCCATGGTCATTCCCCTTATAAAACGTAACAGGAGGTTGTCTGGCCTATAAAGCTAGCACGCGCCCCCGGCTTGCCACCAAGCGCAGCCTGTGCCAACCTGAAGCCCCCTTCGATATCAAGGACCGATATCATGCCCAAGCCAAGGAAAGCCCTGGTCTCGCTCGAAGCCACCCCCTACTACCACTGCGTCTCCCGCTGCGTCCGCCGCGCCTTCCTGTGCGGCGACGACAGCCAGTCCGGCAAGAGCTACGAACACCGCCGGCAATGGATACGGGACCGCATGAATACCCTGGCCGCCGTCTTCGCCATCGACCTCTGCGCCTACGCCGTCATGTCCAACCACTACCACGTGATGCTGCACGTGGACCGACAGGAGGCCGAAGGCTGGAGCGAGGCGGAAGTCATCCGCCGCTGGCAGGAACTCTTCACCGGCCATCCCATGGCGCAACGCCATCTTGCCGGCGAGGCATTATTGGAGGTGGAACTGAAACTGGTTTCCGAACTGGTGACCTTGTGGCGCACAAGGCTGAGCGACATCAGCTGGTATATGCGCTGCCTCAACGAGGCCATCGCCCGCCAGGCCAACGAGGAAGACAACTGCACCGGGAGATTCTGGGAAGGCCGCTTCAAATCCCAGGCCCTACTGGATGAAAAGGCACTCGCCGCCTGCCTCGCCTACGTCGACCTGAACCCTATCCGCGCCGGCATGGCTGAGACGCCCGAAGCCTCGGACCACACCTCAATACAGGAGCGCATCAAGGCCGCCCTGACCGGTGATTCCGAACAACCAGCCCACCTGCTGCCCTTCGTCGGCAACCCGCAGGAAGAGATGCCCAAGGGCCTGCCGTTCCGCCTGGAAGACTATCTGGAACTTGTCGATTGGACCGGCAGAATATTGCGCGACGACAAGCGCGGCGCCATCCCGGCCAATCTTCCGCCCATATTGGAAAGACTGAACATCGACCCGCGCTACTGGCTGCACATGACGAAGCACTTCGAGAGCCGCTTCAAGGGCCTGGTCGGCGCAGCCTACCAACTCAAGGCCGCCTGCCAATCCCTCGGCTACCGACGAACACCCAACCTCGCGGCCTGCCGCGAACTGCTGACCTAGCCCTCACCCGCTCCGCTTAACACCGTTCAGGCCCCGCCTGAGGGATAGCCACGCCCAGCGTTTGCAAAATCGTCAGCCCAAGCCATCGGGGAGACAGAATCAACCACCTCTCACCCAGAAGCGACTACGAAATCACCAAACCAACGCAGCCCAACGGCCACACCAAACCGCTCCCTTTATGAGTGGCTGTCCTATTTATTTTTCCAACAGCCAGACGAGGACGTCTGACCGGGCTGGAGGAACGCCGGCAAATCATTGCGGATATTGGCGAGGCACGGGCGCAGGGAGTGGGCCTGGAATCGGCGTGCGAGGTGATTGGCATTA
>Ga0172382_10003167_pt1 | contig 26348 bp, 20 predicted proteins | sample Leawel138RmetaG_FD_122245 | JGI IMG/M metagenome (GOLD analysis project Ga0172382, IMG submission 122245) | Leachate microbial communities from a municipal landfill in Southern Ontario, Canada - Leachate well 138R metaG | ecosystem: Engineered > Solid waste > Landfill > Unclassified | place...
ATCATCGCATAACACGCAGAATGAGATTTGTTCATTCCATAATTGGCAAATTGAGCAATCATTTCAAAAACTTCTCTGCTCACTTTTTCTGAATAACCGTTTTTCTTCGCACCAGTTAAGAAGTGCTCTTCTAACCCTTTTAAAACATTTAATTCTTTTTTTGAAATAGAGCGGCGGAAAACATCAGCTTCAGAAAGTGTAAAACCTGCCATTTTCTGTGCGATTTGAATAATTTGCTCTTGATAGACGATAATTCCATAGGTCGAAACGAGAATATCCTTTAAATCATCACTAAAATAAGTGAATTTTTCGATTCCATTTTTTCTTTTAGCGTAGTTATCAATATATTGTAGTGGACCTGGTCTAAACAAAGCGACAAGCGCGATAATATCTTCAAAACAAGTCGGTTTTAAAACTTTTATCGCACGTCTCATCCCTGAACTTTCAAGTTGAAAAATACCCATTGTCTTAGTTGAGGCGATGAGTTCAATTGCTTGAGTTTCTTCATAAGGAAGAGAAAATTTATCTAGGTTTGCATCTTTATCATGCTCATTAATCAAATCGACACAATTAGAGATTGTCGTCAAATTTCGAAGACCGAGCAAATCCATCTTCAAGAAACCTTGTTCTTCAAGGAAGTTCATTTCATATTGGGAAATATAATTTCCTTGAAAATCAATTGTCACTGGCATCGCTTCTTCAATCGCTCGTTCATTCAAGACAATTCCCGCTGCGTGTAAACCAGTTTGACGAGGCAAGTTTTCAATTTTAGAAGCCAAAGAAATGATTTCTAAATAATATTTATCGCTATCGACTAGCTCTTTAAAATTAGGAAGTTTTCGATACGATTCGCGCAATGTCAAATTGCGATTTAAAAGTCGTTCAGAAAGAAGGTCGATGTTTCGAGTTTCATAACTATAAACTCGTCCAATATCGCGAATCGATTGACGAGCGAGAATGGTGGAGAAAGTGACGATATTAGCAACTTTGTTTTTGCCATATTTATCTCTTAAATATTGAATTACTTCATCGCGTCTGGTGTCCATGAAATCGATATCGATGTCCGGCAACGATTCTCGTGCCGGATTCAAAAATCTTTCAAAAAGAAGTCCGTATTTAATTGGGTTGATGGTCGTAATATCTAGAAGGTAGGAGACCAATGATCCAGCTGCCGAACCTCTTCCGGGGCCGACAAGGATTCCGTTATTTTTCGCAAAACCTACATAATCACTGACGATTAAAAAGTAATCGTTATAACCCATTTCGTTGATGATATGAAGCTCTTTGTTGAGTCTTTCAAGATATTCGTTTTCATGCTCCCATCCACGTTTCTTTAACTCAGAAAAACATTTTTCTTTTAAAGAAATTTCGCTATTTTCAACAGGAAATTTCAATATTTCTCCACGCCGTTTATGAAGGGAAAATTTCGCTCTTTCAATGATTTCTGAGCAAAGGTCAATTTCGCTTTTTTCATAAAGAGTTTCATATTGTTGAATACTTCTAAAATATTGTGTTCCGCTTTTACTTTTTTCTTCGATTCGTAAATCGTTGCTAATCGCATCGACAATTTTTAAAACAATCGCATCATCTTCTTGAAAATAAAGGATTTTTGGAAACGCTACACAGAGATAATGATGGTGAACGGCGAAGTCGCGAATAGCATCTGCTAAAGTTCTTTCCTCTTCATTATTTACTTCTAAGCCGAGGTAAAAACGATCGGCTAATTTAGATAATTCGTTGATTTTTCGTGCAAAAGCGACATCTTTGGGAGAAAAAGTCGCTTTAAACGCCCCTTCAGAAGTTGAGACAATCGCCAATATTCCACTATGTGAAAGTAAAAGGTTTTCTTTGATGCTCTCGTTTTTTGAAAGGGTAGTAGCAATGTCTGAAAGCCGATGATAACCATCTTCATCAAGTGCGTAAAAACAAATATTAAAACCATCGACTTCAGTTTCTAAGCCGATGAGATAAGGATATTTTGCGTGTTCCATTTTCATGATGAAATCAGGAATGCCGTGCATGACATTGAGATCCGCAAGCGCAGCGCCGTAATAACCATGAGTTTTAACCGCACTGATAATCCGGTCAATCGTCAAACCGCTTTTTAAAAACGAATATCCACTGTGAATGCGTAAAGGAGCAAATGGCATATATGTACCTGCGTTTATCTTATCATAGTCAACTGTTTTCTTAAAGAAAAAAGGCACCCATGAGGATGCCAGATTTCATTTATTATTTTATTCGAATAATTTATCTAATTCAGCAATTAAACGGTTAAGATCTGCAAGAGTTTTAAGCTTTGCGCCACTAGCTTGTGCGTGGCCGCCGCCTTCAAACATTTGTGCAACTTCATTGATTGGTTTGCCTTTTGAACGGATTGAAACTCGCCAACAATTATCTTTTTTATCTTCTGTAATCGAACACCAGGCATTAATTCCGACGATGTTTGCAAAGATATTGACATTTTCTTTTCCGCGTTCGGTTGTGATTTTTAAATCTTTTTGAACCTTCTCATCAAGGATGTAATAAGCGACGCCATGAGGAGATACTTTGAAGTTTCCTAAGACATAAGCGGTGACATATAAATCGTCAAGTGATTTTTGATACATTTTTTGATAGACTTCACTGAGAGACATTCCAGTATCTAGCAATTCTTTTGCAACAGCAAAAGTGTGTGGAGTGGTTGAACTATATTGGAAACGGCCAGAATCGCCAACAACCCCAATATAAAAATATTCAGCCGCTTCTTTGCTCAAGACGAAATCACCCTTGAAATTTAAAATCATGTTGACCACAAATTCACTTGCGGCCGCGTAGTCGATATCTCGCAAAACATTTTTTGAAATGTCAGATTCTGGATGGTGGTCGATGAGGATCTTTTTCTTTGCTTTTTTCCATCTTGGATCAGCGATTCTCGTCTTTCCACTGACATCGACGACAATGGCCAAAAATGGAGTTGTGAACCATTCATCATTTAAGGTGTCCATAACTGGGAAAATCCGTGGAGTAAAAGTGACGTGATTATCTCCGACGACTTTGACATTTTTATGTGGGAAATTATCTTTGATCCAAGTCGCTAGACCGAGCTGGGTTCCAAGCGCATCATAATCGGGCATAATGTGCCTAAAAACTACAATGTGATCAAATTTTTTGATCGCACTTAAAACTTTGGAATACTCTTTTTTCATCGCAAGGCCACGTGCCTTGATCGTCTCATCAATTTTCTTTTTCATTTTATCTCCTATTTATTTTTAATAAGTAAATCATATGTGTCTCGAGCGATCATGATTTCTTCATCGGTCGGAATGACGATGACTTTAACCGCACTATTTTGAGTGGAAATAAGGGCTTCTTTTCCACGAATTAATTTATTCTTTTCTTCATCGATCTCGATTTTTAAAGCTTCTTTGATTTCATCGATAATCATCTGCCTCGTCTCGGGGGAATTTTCACCGATTCCGGCAGAAAAAACGATCGCATCAACTCCACCTAAACGAACAAAATATTGGCCGATAAAATCTGCGATTCTCCTGACAAATAACTTGTAAGCAAGAATTGCTCTTTCATTGCCCTTTTGCATCGCGTTTAGAACATCTCTTGAATCATTACTGACTCCAGAAACTCCTAATAAACCGGATTCTTTATTGAAAATTTGAAACATTTCTTCAGCGGTTTTATCTTCTTTATAACAACAGTATTTCATCACGCTTGGATCGAGGTCACCTGTCCTTGTTCCCATCATGATTCCTCCTAATGGAGTTAATCCCATTGAGGTTGCAACACATTTTAGATCTTTTATCGCTGTAATTGAAGAACCACTGCCGATATGACAAGAAATGATTTTTGAATGTTCCGGGTTATCCAAATGTTTCAAAGCTTCTAATGCTAAATATTGATGAGATGTCCCGTGCGCTCCATATCGTCTGATGTCATGTTTTATAGTGTAATCATAAGGAATTGGAAAAACGCTATCTTGGTCTTCCATTGTCCGATGAAAAGCAGTATCAAAAGTCGCAACTGCTAAGACATTTGGCAAAGTGCTTTGAAATGCTCTAAAGCCGACTAAGTTCGCCCCATTGTGAAGAGGAGATAAGGAAATGAGCGATTCGATCTTCATTTCAGCGTCTTCATCAAAGATGACGGAGTGAGAAAAATACTTTCCACCTTGAACGACACGATGCCCGGTCGCTTTGATTTCATCTAAGGATTTGATGATTTGTTTATCAAGAAGTGATTTAAGCAATAGGTGAACTGCTTCAGCGTGATCTTTAATCGGTAATATTTCTTTGCTTTTTTGATCTTTAAAATTCATTCGAAAGATACCGTCTAAATGACCGATGCGTTCAGCGATTCCTGAACAGACGACCATTTCCTCTGGCATGTCATAAAGTTTAAATTTCAGTGATGAACTGCCAGCATTGATTACCATGACTTTGATCATATTCTTTTCCTCCGAATATTCGACTTTATATTATTACATAATGAGCGGTTTGTTTCAATCTGTGGCACACAAATTACTCATCGAATAATGTTAAGACAAATTTCTCATCCTAAATTAAAGATAAGTAAAACTATTTGTCTCATTTTACTCTTTTTCTTTCTTAGCAGAAAGACGATTAAATTCTCGAAAATGATTATGTATTTTTAAAGTTATATGGAGTTTATCGCTTGGTAATAAATCACTTCATTCCCTTAAACGCTTTATTTAATGATGATTTTTATATAAGATAAAAAGGCAGGAGAAAAGATGGCATACGGAATTTTACACGATTTTTTAACCGGTCAGACCACGAAAGCTTATGAATATTTCGGGGCGCATTTTACGACACAAAAAATAGATGGCCGAGAAGTAGATGGTGTCGTTTTTCGTCTTTATGCTCCATTAGCAAGAGATGTTTCTGTCGTCGGGGATTGGAATTCATGGGATGTCGGTGCACATAAAATGAATAAAATCGATTCTTCCGGCGTCTTTGAAATTTTTATTCCCCATCTTAAAAATTACGCAAATTACAAATATCATTTTAAAAACGCAAAAGGTATTTATGTCGATAAAGCCGATCCTTTTGCTTTTTATTCCGAACTTCGACCCGGAACGTGCTCTCGACTTTTCGATTATCGAAATTTTATTTGGCATGATAGCGAATATCTCAAACACCGGACAAGAAATTTTGATAAACCGGTTTCAATATATGAAATCCATCTCGGTTCTTGGAAAGGGGCCGTTAACGGAAAAATCATTTCCTATGAGCAAATTGCAGATTATATCATTCCCTATGTTAAAAATCTTGGCTTTACTCATGTCGAAATCATGCCGATTACTCAATATCCATTCGATGGAAGTTGGGGTTATCAAGCAACTGGATTTTATTCAGTCGATTCCCGGTATGGAAATCCAATGCAGTTGATGTCTTTTATCGACCGACTTCACCAAGCCGGAATCGGAGTGATTTTAGATTTTGCACCTGTTCATTTTGCAAATGATTCTTTCGGATTAATCGAATTTGATGGAACACACTTATATGAATACGATAACGATTTACGAGTGTCACCTTGGGGCTCGTTACAATTCGATTTAGGTAAAGATCCGGTCCGTTCTTTTTTGATGAGTGCGATCAATTATTTTATCAGTGTTTTTCATGTCGATGGTATCAGAGTGGATGCTGTCAGCAATATCATTTTTTATCACGGAAATAAAAAGCGTGGAACAAATGACGGAGCGATTGAATTCATCAAACGACTCAATGGTAAAATTCATCTCGAACACAGTTCGGTGATGATGATCGCCGAAGATTCAAGCGATTATTATGGAGTGACTAAACCTCTTGAACACGGCGGTCTTGGTTTTGATTATAAATGGGATTTAGGCTGGATGAATGACACTTTAAAATATTATTCTTTAGATCCGGTTTATAAAAAATTTGATCATCATAAGTTCACTTTTTCAATGGCATATTTTTTTAATGAGAACTTTTTATTGCCGTTTTCGCACGATGAAGTCGTGCACGGAAAAGGAACTTTGATCAATAAATTACACGGGACATATGAAGAAAAATTTGCTCTTTTACGCAATCTTTTCACCTATCAATTTGCTCACCCGGGTAAAAAACTCAATTTCATGGGAAATGAACTCGGAAGTTTCGATGAATGGGATGAAGCGAAATCTCTTCCATGGCAACTAAAGAAATTTCCGGCCCACGATTCAATCACACGTCTGATTCGAGATTTAAACCTCGTCTATCGCTATGAAAAAGCGATGCATGTCGGAGAACATCATCCGATGAATTTCAGATGGTTATTAGTCGATAACGCCGATGAAAGCGTTTTTGCGTTTTCTCGTTCACATCAAAATGAAAAGTTGATTTTCGTCTTCAATATGACTCCTAATTTTTATGAAAATTATCAAGTTCCAGTGGAAGAAGAAGGCGTTTACGAAGAAATTTTCAATTCGGACAAAGACGTCTACGGTGGTAAAAACCAATACAATGGTTTAAAATTGAAAACCGAGCGCTTTGGAAAAGAAAACAAACCGTATCATTTAAATGTCAAACTCGCATCATTCGGAGCGATGATATTTAAGAAAACAACAAAATAAATAACGTTCACGAGAAGGGGATATAAATATGTTTAAAAATAAGGAAACCTTTAAGAAGGAATTTACAGCGCGTATGAACGCGAAGTATGGGATGGATGTCAAATATTCCCATATTACTGAAAAATATGAAATTTTAGGAGAAATGGTTCGCGACTACGCAAATCTTAATTGGCGAAATACTCACAACAAAGTGATTGAAAAAGAAAAGAAACAACTCTTCTATTTTTCGATGGAATTCTTAATTGGAAGATTGATGGTCAACAATATGATGAATCTTGGGGTTTATCAAGTAGCGCGTGATGGCTTAAAAGATTTAGGAACCGATATTCACGAGCTCGAAGAATTAGAAAGTGATGCCGGTTTAGGCAATGGTGGTTTAGGACGATTAGCAGCTTGTTTTTTAGATTCAATCGCTTCTTTAGGCTATCCCGGTAATGGGAATTGCATTCGCTATGAATATGGATTTTTCCGACAGAAAATCGTCGACGGAAAGCAAAAAGAGCTTCCCGATCAATGGCTCTCAAATGGAAACGTTTGGGAAGTGAGAAAACCAAAACATGCTGTAGAAGTCAAATTTTACGGTAATCCAGAAACATATGTTAAATCAGATGGTGAATTCGGAGTTAGATCAGTCAACGCGGTTTCAATTCGGGCAATGCCCTATGACATTGTGGTCGTCGGATATCAAAACGGAGTGGCTAATACACTTCGGCTTTGGGCCGCTGAACCAAGTGAACAAAATCTTCCAAAAAACCAGAGTTTTGACGACTATTTGATCACATTGAAAGAAATCACCTACGGTTTATATCCAGATGATTCGACCGAACACGGTCGGATTCTCCGTTTAAGACAACAATATTTTCTCGTTTCCGCCGGACTTCAATCGATGATTAAATCGCATTATATCAATTACCACACTCTTGATAATTTCTCGGATAAAGTAGTCATTCAACTCAATGATACGCATCCGATTTTAGCGATTCCTGAGATGATGAGAATTTTCATCGATGATTATGGTTATGGTTGGGACGCATCATGGGCACAAGTTAAAAAAGTGATGGCGTATACAAACCACACTGTGATGGCGGAAGCTTTAGAAAAATGGCCTGTGCACTACGTGCAAAAATTAATTCCACGTTGTTATATGATCATCGAAGAAATCGATCGTCGATTTAAGACTGAAATGAGAGAGAAAAATCTCGATGGGGCAATGAAATATGCGATGTCAATTATCAAAGATGATCAAATCCATATGACAAATTTGGCGATTTACACAGCGTTTTCAGTCAACGGAGTCGCAGCGTTGCACACACAGATTTTAGAAAAGACAACTTTTAAAGAATTTTATAGTTACTTGCCAGAAAAATTCAATAACAAGACCAACGGTGTGACACATCGTCGGTGGCTGGTGAACGCTAATCCGAAATTGACCGAACTTCTCAATAAAAAAATTGGTGATGGTTGGATTAAAGAAATGGAAAAAATTCAAGCCTTTGCAAAATATGAAAATGATGAAAAGGTTTTTAAACAACTGCGTGAAATCAAACGCGAAAACAAAATCGCTCTTGCTAAATATATCAAAGAACACAATGACCTCGATGTTGATGTCGATTCGATTTTTGATGTTCAAATCAAGCGTCTTCACGCCTATAAGCGTCAGCTTTTAAATGTCTTACATGTCATTTATTTATATCAGCGGATGAAGGAAGATAAAAACTTCAGAATTTATCCTCATACTTTTATCTATGGGGCAAAAGCTGCTCCGAGTTATGTCTATGCTAAAAAAATCATCGAACTGATTTTAGCGGTGGCAGAAGTTGTTAACAACGATGAAGAAACCAATCATTATTTGAAAATCGTCTTCATCGAAAACTACGGTGTTTCGTCTGCGGAAATCATCATTCCTGCCGCTGATGTGTCTGAACAAATTTCGACGGCTGGAAAAGAAGCTAGTGGAACGAGCAATATGAAATTGATGATGAATGGAGCGGTGACGTTAGGAACTCTAGACGGGGCTAATATCGAAATTGCGGAAAGAGCTAAACCAGGAAATAATGTCATCTTCGGACTTGTCGAAACCGAAGTCGATGAAATTCGTCAGAACAATTCTTATAACCCATGGGACATTTATCATTCTGATTTAAGAGTGAAAAAAGTGATGGAATCGATTTTTCATGGTCCATGGGTTTCTTATGACCAAAATCGGTTTAAACTCATCTTTGATGAAATCATGAATCACAACGACACATATATGATTTTAAAAGATTTTGCAGCTTATGTTGAAGCTCAAGAAAAGATTCAAGAATTATATCAAGATCCAAATAAGTGGGGCAAAATGTGCGTGAATAATATTGCTGCTAGCGGTTATTTTTCAAGTGACCGGACAATCCAACAATACATCGATGAAATTTGGCATTTGAGCAAGGTGACAAAATGAGCCAAAAAATAGATTTAACATCACTATATGAGGCACAACAAAAACTCGATTTGAGAATTGCAAAAAATCACAATATCACTTACGAGAAAACACGGACCGATCGTCTCATTGCCCTTCTTGTTGAAATATGCGAGTGGGCTAATGAAACCCGCTGCTTTAAATATTGGTCATATAAAAGTTCTTCGCCAAAAGAAATTACAATTGAAGAATACGTCGATGCCTTGCACTTTTTCTTATCTTTAGGAATCGACATCAAAACTAGTTTTGTGATATACTTATTATCTTCAAATGAGGCAAAAACTCTCAGCGAAGATTTTCTTGAACTATTTGTCCTTTATGGAGATTTCTTGAAGGCTCAAGACGATAAAACTTATCAAAAAGCCTTTGGAAAATTCATCGATATGAGTTTGAAATGCGGATTTTCTTGGACTGAAGTCATCGAGGCTTATAAACGAAAATTGGATATCAATTTCAAACGACAAGAAAATAATTATTAATTATTTAGGAGAAACAATATGTTAGACAAAAAAAACTTAGCACTTTTAAAGAAATTAAGTGAAGTAAAGGGCATTTCTGGCAATGAAAAAGAAGTCGCTAGAATCGTCCATGAAGAAATCAAAGATGTCGCAAGTCGAATCGAATACGATAATCTCGGATCGATCATCGCTCATCGCGATGGAAAAAATGGCGAACCGCTTGTCATGTTAGCGGCTCATATGGATGAAGTTGGATTCGTCGTCAAGTCAATCGAAGCTAGTGGTTTAATTCGCATTCACCCAATTGGTGGATGGTATAACCATGTCATTTTGGCTGAGAACTTCATTCTTAAAACCCGTGAAGGAAAAGAGTTTTTCGCAGTGACTGGAGCCCAACCTCCACATGGAATGACCGCAGAACAAAGATCAAAAGTCCTCGAAATCAAAGATATGTATTTAGACATCGGAGTGAGTGATAAAAAAATGGCCGAAAGTTTAGGAATTCGACCTGGCGATACTGTTACTCCGTATCAAGAATTTCGTGTTTTAGCTGATGGAAAAACTTTACTCGGAAAAGCGTGGGATGACCGCGTCGGTCTTGCAATTGGAATCTCTGCTTTTCAAGAACTCGCAAAAGAACCACACGCTGCTAATTTAGCATTAGTCGGAACCGTTCAAGAAGAAGTCGGACTTCGAGGTGCAAAAACCGCGGCCAGCCGCGTGAAGCCTGATATTGCTATCGCTTTAGATGTGACTATGTCACACGATTTGCCAGGTTCTCCTGATGAGCCTTGCAAGTTAGGTGCTGGACCAGCGTTATCACTTATGGATGGAAGTGTCATCGCGCATCGCGGACTTTTTGAACTTGTCGAAAAAATTGCAAAAGAACATAAAATTCCTTATACATACGATTTACTTACCGCCGGAGGAACTGATTCTGGTGAAATTCATAAAACCGGAGATGGAGTTATCACGATGACGATTTCTCTAGCGTGTCGTTATTTCCACAGTCATGTTTCTCTTGTCAATTACGATGACTTTGTCAATGCGGTTAAACTCATCGTCGAAGTCGTTAAAGCGATTGACCAGAAGACTTTAAAACAACTCAGAGAAAGTAAATATCAATAAGCAAAGACTTTATAAAGTTAAACAAAGACAAAAAAGGCACGGTCGATACCGCGCCTTTTTATTTTTTATTAGTTTTCTTCCAAGAAATCTTCAATGTCTTTGTCGCTGATCACTCTAATTCCTTTAGAGAGTAGATAAGCGGTGGTGATTCCTTGTCCAGGAACCATCTTTCCATCGAAATCACCATTATGAATCTCACTCACCCCACAAGAAGGTGAGCCATCTTTTAAAATTGCAATGTCGATACCAAGATAATTACAAACATTCCAAGCGAGCTCTGCTCCTTTAAGAAAAAACCTCGTCAAATCCTTACCGTCTTGACGGATGACTTTATCTTTTTTTATTTCACTTGGTTGTCTAGGAATCCGCAAACCACTTTCAACTTCAGGACAAAAAGGAACGAGTTCATATTTTTCCATTAAGTTTTTCACTAAAGGATTATAAGAACTCTTTCCGTCATAGCGAGTTTTATCGCCGATTAAGCATGCGCTGATGAGTATTTTTTTCATAAAATGAACCGTCTCATATTTTATATTTGTCAGCGGTTATTTACAAGGTTAAAATAAACACATGCGATTTAAAGAGCCTAAAGAGAAGAAATTTGTGTTAAATGATGATCAATATGATGTAGTCATCGTTTACAAACCTTTTAAAAAAACGATTTCTTACCGATATCGAGATGGGAAGTTTTTTGTTTCTGCTCCTACTTTTTGTTCTTATCTAACGATTGAAAAAGGTTTGATAAAATTTGCGCCACGTCTATTAAAAGCCACAACGAAACCATCTCCTTATTTTGATAATAATGTTTATCTTTTCGGGCACGTTTATTCTTTAGAAAAAGGGCAAATCACCTTTCCAAATAACATCACGATTGATTTTGAAAATCGAATCGATTTTGAAAAGAAACTCAAAAAGTTCTTCTTAAAATTTGTTACTGAATTAGTGAGAATCAATGAAGCGAAAATGAATATTCCTCCAAATAATGTTCGAGTTAGGAAGATGAAAACCCGATATGGAAGCAATTCAAAGAAAACGAAAACTATTTGTTTAAATTTGGAACTCGTTCATTACGAATTAGAGATCATTAACGCAATTGTCATCCACGAATTAGCGCATTGTCTTGTCTTTGACCATTCAAAGAAATTCTACGATGTAATCTATCAATATTGTCCGAATTACAAGGAACTACATAAAGCATTGAGAAAGGGAGAATTTCATCGATGAATAATAAAATTGTCTCTAGACAAAACGCGCGTGTTCTTCACGCTTGTCAACTGAAAAAAGAAAAGGAAAGACTCCTCCACGGTGAGTTTTTACTCGAAGGTAAATTCGCCTTAGAAATGGGATTAAAAAACAATTTGGTCAAAGAGATATTCACGACTAAAAATCTCAATATTTCATCATCGACTATAACCATCAATTACGTTGATCAAAAAGTGATGGATAAACTCTCGGAAGAAAAAACTCCAGAAGGGTTAGTATTCATTGCAAAAATTCCTCAATTTGAAGATAAAAAATATCAAAAAATCATCTATCTAGACCATCTCAATGACCCGGGTAATCTTGGGACAATCATCCGTACTGCACTTGGTTTAGGGGTTGATGCGGTGTATTTATCTAAAGATAGTGTTTCGCCTTTTAATCATAAAGCACTTGCAGCATCGAAAGGGGCAATTTTCGAAATGCCGATTTTTATCAAAGAAATAAACGAAATCAAAAAGCTCAAAAAAGATGGTTACCAAATCATCGCGACTTCGTTGAGAGAAAACGCTATTTATTTGGGCGATTTCCAAAGTGAGAAGCCGTTTATTTGTATTTTTGGAAACGAGTCACAAGGTGTTAGCGAAGAACTTTTAAATCTCGCTGATGTCGAAATCAAAATTCCAATTCAAAACATCGATTCTTTTAATGTGGCTGTGAGTGTTGGAATTGTCGTTTATAACTTAAAGTAGTCAAAACCCGCCTTATTATTCCAATGTGCGTAAGTGAATTTTTAATCTTAAAAATCAGTTATCTATGCTATAATACCTTAGCATTGATGAGGAGTAGTACTCGGATTTTGAGTGGAAAGGGAGAGACGATTAGTGAGACCGTCTCACACTTCATCCCGACGAATTCACCTCTGAGCGTAAACTTAATCGTTTCGTCTTCCAGCGTTAATGGAAAAAGAGGTCAAAAAATTTGATGAAATAAGGTGGTACCGCGACATGTTCGCCCTTAGGTATTACCTTTTATTTTTTAAGGAGAAGAACTTATGGAACATCTAAAAGTCAAAGAGATTCTACAAGAAGCTTTAAAAGAAATTGATCGATTGACTCTCGATTCTTCTTTTGAAGAAATTCAAAATCTTCGTAACAAGTACCTAGCAAAGAAGTCACCTTTAATGACGTTAATGGCTACTTTGGGCACTTTAGCACCTGAAGAAAGAAAATCTTTAGGTCAAGAAATAAACGAAACGAAGAATAAAATTTCTTTTGCACTTGAATCAAAGGTAAACGAAATTGAAAAATATCAACTCGACAAAAAATTAAAAAACGAACAAATCGATCTTTCACTTCCGGGCCGAACTTATGAAAGTGGAGCGAAAAATCCTTTTTATCTCATCCGGGATGAAATCATCGAAATTTTTATTAGCATGGGTTATGAAGTGGTGGAAGGTCCAGAAGTTGAAACTGATGAAAACAATTTCACCTTATTAAATATCCCTCAAGACCATCCTGCTAGAGATATGCAAGATTCGTTTTATATCAATGAAAACCTTCTCCTTAGAACGCACACATCTCCCGTTCAAGCGCGAACGATGAAAGAGAGAAGTGGAGAACCGATTAAAGTGATTTGCCCGGGTAAAACATATCGCCGAGATGACGATGATGCAACACACTCACACCAATTTGCTCAAGTTGAAGGTCTTGTGATCGATAAAGATATTTCTCTTAGCGATTTAAAAGGAACACTTGAATTATTTGCAAAAAGAATGTTTGGAGACAAACGTGAAATTCGTCTTCGCAGTTCCTTTTTTCCGTTTACTGAGCCAAGTGTTGAAGTCGATATCACCTGCGCTAACTGCGGTGGGAAAGGCTGCTCGATGTGCAAAGGAACTGGATATATCGAAATTCTCGGTGCTGGGATGGTCCATCCAAATGTTTTAAAAATCAATGGTTACGATCCAAAAGAATATACAGGTTTTGCCTTTGGAGTCGGAATAGAAAGAGTTGCTATTCTCCGCTACGGCATCGATGACATCCGCAGATTTTATCAAAACGATGTTCGTTTTTTAGAGCAATTCAAAAAGAAAATTTAATGGAGGAAAACGAAAATGAAAGTATCCCTTAAATGTTTATCACAATTTGTTGATATCACAAATTTAACTCCGGAAGAAATAGCTTCAAAACTAACTTTTTCTGGAGTGGAAGTCGAAGATATTTCTTATCTAGCACAAGGCGATGGCCTTGTTATTGGTCACGTTTTAAAAGAAAGAAAACACCCTGATAGCAATCATCTTCATATTCTCGAAGTTGATTTAGGAAAAGAAGAAGGCATCAAACAAATTGTTTGCGGAGCGCCTAATGCAAAAGAAGGATTAAAAGTCATCGTCGCTTTGGTCGGGGCTAAACTTCCAGGTGGTGAAATTAAAAAAACTCTCGTCAGAGGAGTGGAATCTTCTGGAATGTGTTGTTCGTTAAATGAACTAGGAGTCGACCCTAAAAATCTCAGTGAATCACAACTAAAAGGCATTGAAGAATTACCTCTTGATGCGCCGGTTGGAGAACGCGATGTTCTAGGTTATTTAGGACTTGATGATGTCGTATTAAATCTGAAAATCCTTGCAAATCGTCCAGATTTACTTGGAATTCTCAATATCGCACGTGAGGTCGGCTCGATTTTTTCGCGCAAGACAAACATTCCGACTTTTGAAACTGTTGCCAATTATAAAAGCGAATTCGAAGTTGGAAGTGAAACGACAAAGTGTACTCAATTTGCAATTGAAGAAGTGAAAGATTTGATGAATAAAGAATCACCAAGATGGCTTAAAGAATACTTATTAGCGATGGGAATAAGGAGCATTGATGCGCTTGTCGATATCGGTAATTACGTCATGATTTTAACTGGTCAACCTCTCCATATGTATGATTTAGATAAACTCCCGAAGCACTCTCTTATCGTCAAAGATGATCACGAAGAAAACTTCACTGCGCTCGATGGAAAAGTGTACAAAATTCAAAAAGGTGATATCGTCATCACCTCTGAAAATAAAGTCATGTGTTTGGGTGGAGTGATTGGAGCGCTTGAAGCTTCTGTTGATGCTAACACTCGTAATCTAGCGATTGAATCCGCTTCATTTGATGGAGCGGCAATTAGAAGAACTTCTAATCGTTTAGGGCTAGTCAGTGAATCTTCACTCAGATTTATGAAAGGGACAAATCACTTTCAATCTGAATTCGTCTTAGATTTTGCGACAAAATTGATTCGACAAATTTGTGGGACAAAACACGAAAGCGAAATCGTCGAATACCTCGGCGAAGAAAAAGAAAGAAAGGTCATCGCTTCTTCAGTTTTAGAAATCAATCAAAGACTTGGAACCGAATTCACTAATCAAGAGATAAACGATGTTTTAGAAAGACTCAATTTCATCGTCGACATGAATGAAGAAGGACATTTTAAAGTTATCGTTCCCGCTTACCGACTCGATATTTTTGAAGCTGCGGATTTAAGCGAAGAAGTGATTCGCATTCTCGGTTACGAACACGTAAAAGCCAAACTTCCGAGCTTGAGAATGACAATCGGAAAAAGAAATGAAAGACTTGAAAAATCAAAAGTTCTCACTGATTACTTGTTAAGTAACGGCCTTCATCAATGCTTGACATACACTTTGGTGAGTAAAAATGTTTTGAATCAATTCAATTATTTAACTAAAAATAAAGCTCATAAAGTGTTGAATCCACTGACGGATGAACGAGAATACGTTCGACTCAGTGTTTTGCCTTCATTACTTGAAAGTGTCTCTTATAATGTCGCAAGACAAATGAAAAATCTCGCCTTATTTGAAATTTCAGATATCATCACTCAAAGCAATCATCAGTTGCATCTATCCATTGTCTTATGCGGTGAAGAATCACTCCGCGGAGAATTAGAAAAACGCCCTGTTGATTTTTACACGCTTAAAGGATTATTAAGGGGAATGATGGAAATACTTGGAATTGAAAAAAATCGTTATCATCTTGAAAGATTGATCACTCATAAAGAAGAATTTCATCCTGGGAAATCCGCCACCATTAAAGTTGCAAATGAAATTGTTGGGGTCATCGGTGAACTTCATCCAAACGAAATCATTAAACGTGATCTCGGTCAAAAAAATAAAGTGGTCGCTTTAGAACTCCGTTTAGATTCTGTATTCGCTTTAAAAACCTCCTTGATTAAGATGCGCGAAATTTCTAAATATCCATTCGTCAATCGTGATATTGCGTTGCTCGTTGATCGACAAATCGAAGTCAGAGATTTATTAAAATCCATTAATAAAATCGGAAAAGACCTCGTCATCGCTAGTGAAGTCTTCGACGTCTATGAAGGAGAAAATATTGAACCAGATAAAAAGTCAGTGGCGATTTCAATCTCCTATCGCGCAAATGACCACACTTTAGTTGAAAAAGAAGTGAGCGAGCTCGAAGCGAAAATCAAATCAGAATTAAATAGACAATTCAAAGCGGTTGTCAGAGGATAAAATGAAAATTAATCGCAAGAGTTTAGTACCTAAAAAAAGTTACAGCGAAAGCGGAATGATTATTTTTGATTCGAAACTTTTTGCCAAACGGATCGACTTAAAAAGAATCGACGAGTGCGAGGTAAATATCACTTATGAGAACTTTGAAGATATTTTAAGAGTTCGAGTAAAAGTGGTGGCAAATTTAACGCTTATCTGTTCTTATTCTTTAGAAGATGTAGCGTTTCGCTTAAGTGTCAAAGATGAACTGAGTTTCACCGACCGAAAAGAACTTGTAAACGAAAACATTTTCTATGAACCACATCAGATCATTGATTTAAATCCATATATTTTCGGGTTGATTTTGGCTTCGATTCCAATAAAAATCGTCAAAGAAGGAATGGAATTACCAAGAGATGGAAATGGGTATCGAGTTTTAAGCGAAGATAAACTTCAAAAAGAACGGCTCAGTCATAAAGATTCTCCCTTTGATATTTTAAAAGATCTTGACCTCGATGATTGAAATTCGATATATCGAATTACGCCCGCGCGAGCGGGCTTTTTAATTTCCAAAATTCACAGTTCTCCTCTTGATTTTAGAATAAAATAGTCGCTATAATGGTCTTGCAATGGTAGAAAGTGGAGGAAAGTGGTAGATGTTCTTTGGTACATATTTTCACACTCTAGACAGCAAAGGGCGCTTGGTAATTCCAAGTAAACTTCGTGATGAAGCCGGAACTCGAGTCTACATTCTCAAAGGATTTGATGGAGCTTTAGCGATTTATAAAGCGAGCGAATTCGATCGTTTAAGCGACGAGTTTGAGACCCTTTCATTCAATAAGAAAAATTCTAGAGCGTATCTTCGAGCTCGACTCGCTTCTGCTTGCGAACTCGAAGTCGATCGTCAAGGTCGAGTTCAACTTCCGACTCAACTTATTGCCAAATATAACATCGGAAAAGAAGTCATTGTTATCGGAGTCGGAGACCATATGGAAGTCTGGGATAAAGTCGCTTATGACGAATATGAAAAAGACGTTGATCAAAACTTTGAAACGATTGCAGAAAGTCTTGAGAAAGATGAAAGATGAGCGATCTTCATATCTCGGTTCTTCTAAAAGAAGCAGTTGACGGATTAAATGTCAGAGATCAAAAAACATATCTTGACTTAACGCTTGGTCGAGGTGGACACAGTAAAGAAATTCTCTTACGACTCAACGCTGGAACCTTAATCGGCATTGATCAAGATGCACAAGCGATTGAAGAATCAAAAAAGGCGCTTATCTCTAGGGTCAACAAAATCATCATCATCAAATCGAACTTTGTTCATTTAGAAAACATTCTTCAAAATTTGAAAATTGAAAAGGTCGATGGAATCTTGATGGACCTCGGTGTCTCTTCTCCACAATTCGATGAAGGAGATAGAGGATTCTCTTATCGGCACGATGCTCTTCTTGACATGAGAATGGATCAAAAAGAACAGACACTGACCGCTAGTCAAATCGTCAACACTTATTCGCTCCAAGAGTTATGTAAAATCTTCCGCGATTACGGAGGAGAAAAATTCGCCTATCCAATTGCAAAAAACATCATCAAAGCTCGACCGATTGAGACGACGAGCGAACTTGTCGAAATCATCAAAAAAAGTAAACCTCAAAAAGAACTTAAAAAAATCGGGCATCCAGCAAAACAAGTATTTCAAGCTTTGCGAATCGAGACGAACGATGAATTAAATGTTTTAAAAACAACAGTGGAGACAGCCCTAAAAGTTCTAAACCCAAGTGGAAGACTTGCGATTATCACCTTTCATTCTGGTGAAGATAAAATCGTCAAAGACATCTTTAACAAGATGACAAAGGTAATTGGGAATCGAATTAACATTCCAGATCAGAATATAGTTCCTAAGTACAAACTCATCACACTTCATCCACTGGTTCCCAGTGCTGATGAAATCGAAAAAAACCATCGCGCAAAAAGTGCAAAATTACGAATCATTGAAAAATTGTGATTCAAAAGGAGGAGACAAATGAAAGACAAACTCGTTAAGACAAATCGAAAAGCTGCTTATTATCGTTTTCGAAAATTTGTCACTTCATTTGCTATCGCGGTCAGCATTACAGCGATTGTCGCTATTCCGGTGACAATCAAATTGACCGCCGAACAAAACACCGTTGAAGCCGAAAATCAAAACGATATCCCGGATATTGTCGAAGAAGAACCGGCCGATCTTTTCAGCATCAGTTCTAAAAAATAAAAAGCTTTTAACCAGCGCTATCTCTTTCTCATCAAACATCCTCCAATGTAAATGTCTAACAAAAAGAGAAACGCTCCGCATATAGAAACCGTGGATTTTCTACGGTTTTTTAATTTAGGAATTATTTAGTAGATATTTAGTAGATAAGTACTTTTTCTTAACAAAGTATTGTTAATGTGAACTAAACTCATTAAAATGACAATTAGGAGTAATTATGGAAAAACCAGTCGCTGTCATTGAATTCACTAGTCGATTGATTAGAATCGTCGTCGGATTTACTATTGATGAAGAAGTTTACATTCTTTACGCTCTTGAAAAACCGATTGGTCCATTCATTGAAAATGGAAGGATCATCAATGAAGATGCGCTCGTCGAAGAAGTGAAATCAATTGCAAATATTTCTGATCCATCTGCTAAACTCAAAATCAAATTGACGAATGCAGTTTTAGCGCTTCCTCCTCTTGGACTTGAAATATTTCAAACTAAACGAATTCTCACCGTGATCAATGAAGAGGGAAAAATTGACAACCTCGATATTCGAAATTTGTATACGGTGATTTCTAGAGATGCCGTTCCAAACGATGACATCGTCGTCGGAGTCATTCCGGAAGAATTTATTCTTGACCATGAACGGAGTTTTAAAAATCCTCCAGTTGGTGAATCAAGCGATTCTATCACCGTGAACGCTAAAGTTCACACATTGCCAAAGTCAATCGCGGAAAGTTATCAAACTTCTCTTACTAGAGGCGGAATCGCTTTAAGAAGAACATTCGTCGCTCCGTTTGGAGTCGCTGAATTACTTGCGACTTATCAAGAAGTTCCTGCGGATTATATTCTCGTCGATATCGGCGCGAGGCTTACGACGATCTCTTTAGTCGGAAAGAAAAAGCTCTATGGAGCAAATTATATAAATTGGGGTGGAGATAACATCACCGATGCGATTGCACGAGATTTTAAAATAAATATTTCCGACGCGGAAAAATATAAGATTATGTATGGATATGATAAACGCGAAATGAATTTTGAAGCTCCTGTGTGCACGAGCGAAGATGAAAATGGATTACCGATCAAGCGTTTACTGAGCGAAATGAATGTCATCACCAAAGAAGAGCTCGATAGTTTTATTAAGAAATTAAATATTGCGATTGAAGAATTGTTAAAGGATTATGAACCTGGTTTTAGATCTCTTCCGATGATTGTGATTGGAGGAGGTAGTCAACTTTACGGTTTAAAAGAGTACATGGAACCAAAAGTTCAATCTAAAACTGTGAAGATGATCACTCCTAAAACCATTGGGGCGAGAAGTCCGAATTTCTTCACCTGTTTAGGACTGATCAAAGCGAACTCAAAATTTCCTCATCTATCAGATGATGGTCAACAGCGAATTAGAAAAGTAACTAGAACGAATACTAGCGAGGATAACTTATGAAAAACTATGATTTAGACAATTTTGAACCAGCAGCGAAAATCGTTGTCATCGGAGTCGGCGGAGGGGGGAACAATGCCGTCAATCGAATGATTGATGAAGAAATTGAAAACGTCGATTTTTATGTTGCAAATACTGATAAGCAAACATTAGCGACTTCAAAAGCGCATAACCGTTTAGTGCTCGGCGCCGAAATCACTGGCGGTCTTGGAGCTGGAGGTGATCCTGAAATAGGAAAAATCGCCGCCGAAGCTAGTTCTGAAGATATTAAAGAAATCGTCAAAGGAGCAAACATGGTGTTCATCGCTGCAGGTATGGGCGGTGGAACTGGAACCGGTGCCTCACCGGTCATCGCTAAAATTGCTCGCGATGCGGGTGCTCTTGTCGTCGCAATTGTCACACGACCATTTGGTTTTGAAGGTAAAAAAAGAATTGCATATTCTGTTGAAGGATTAAATAACTTAAAAGCAAATGTCGATTCGATTATCGTTGTCAGCAATGACAAACTTCTGATGATGGAAGGCAACTCTCCAATCGGCAATGCTTTTAGTGAAGGGGACAAAGTTCTCGCTCAATCGGTGAAAACAGTCGTCAATTTAATTTTATTGCCGGCAATTATCAATCTAGATTTTGCCGACGTCCGAAATACTTTGCAAAATTCTGGAGTCGCCTTGATCGGTTTTGGAATTGGTAAAGGTCCAGAACGAGCACGTGACGCGGCGATCAATGCGATTAATTCACCTCTTTTAGAGGCTTCGATTCACGGAGCTAAAAAATCGATTGTTTCAATCACTTGTGGCCCAAAGGTCTCGTTATTTGAAGCCCAAGAAACTGTCAACCGTCTCATCGAAGCAAGTGGAAGTGCAATTGATATCAAATTCGGAATCTCGATCAACGACCAACTAAATGACGAAATTCTCGTCAGTGTAATCGCTGCTCAATTTGAAACCGACTTTGATTTTGCAGCTCCAGATATGATTGTAAGAGCAGAAGATATTAAGAACGAGGATGAAGATGTTCTTAACCCAGAAGAAGAAACTGTTAAGGTAGAACGAAAAGGTGAAGAACTTGACGAACGTTCAATTTTACCTTCTTTCTTAAAAGATTAACATTTACTCCAAAAACAATTTGTGAAATAATTTTGTCGAAGACACGCTGATAATTTAAGACTAAAAGCGAGGCGAGGACGGTGGAAGCTTGCCAGTGACTGAATTAAAAGTATCACTTCGTGAACTGAGGCCGAACTAAAGTAAGCCTCACGGTCTCCCCGTTATCGGAATTGAGAGTCGAGAAATAAATATTCTCGGAACTAAGGTGGTACCGCGCTAAAAGCGTCCTTAGATGGGCGCTTTTTTATATTTATAGGAGGAGAAAAATGGAATTAAAAGAAACCCTTTTGATGCCAAAGACGGACTTTGAGATGAGAGGTAATCTCGCTAGAAAAGAACCGCTTTTAGTCAAAAAATGGGAAGAAATCGATTTATATCAAAAGATGAATCTTTTGCGTAAGGGTCAAAAGCCGTTCATTCTCCATGATGGGCCTCCATATGCAAACGGAAATATTCATTGTGGGCACATGATGAACCGTATTTTAAAAGACTTTGTAGTCCGCTATAAAAATATGAGTGGATTTGAAACACCTTTTGTTTTGGGTTGGGATACTCACGGTTTACCAATCGAAAACATGGTGACTAAATCTGGAGTCAATCGAAAGACGACACCAATTGCGGAATTTCGGAAAAAATGTGAAGAATACGCCTTAAAACAAGTTGAAATTCAACGAGCACAAATGATTCGTCTTGGAATTTTAGCAGATCAAAAACATCCGTATCTCACTTTAGATAAAATTTATGAAGCTCGTCAAATTGAATTATTCGCTAAGATGGCTTTAAAGGGTTTGATCTACAAAGGTTTAAAACCAGTTTATTGGTCACCGTCTAGTGAATCTGCTTTAGCAGAAGCTGAAATTGTCTACGAGGATTCAAAGGCGCATTCAGTCTATGTCGCCTTTGAAGTTAAAGACGGCAAAGGAATTATCGACCAAGATGCAAAAGTGATTATCTGGACGACGACTCCTTGGACATTACCGGCCAACTTAGCGGTCTCTGTTCATCCTGATTTTGTCTATGGTGAATATCAAACAAATAAAGGAAAGCTCTGCTTCTTAGAAGAATTTAAAGATCGTTTGAGTGAAACTCTAGATTTAAAAGACGTCAAACTTATAAAAACCTTCAAAGGTAAAGAACTCGAAGGTCTAGTTTTAAAACATCCTTTTTATAACCGTGATTCGTTATTGATCGTCGGTGAACACGTCACAAATGAAACCGGAACCGGTTTTGTTCATACCGCACCCGGACATGGTGAAGATGACTTTAAAGTTTGTCAAAAATATCAAATCGAACCATATTGTCCTGTCGATGGTAAAGGCTTCATGATGGAAGAAACCGGTGAAGGGATTGCCGGATTATTTTACGCTGATGCTGATTTGGTCATTTTAAAAATCCTTGAAAATAACAACTTGTTGTTAAAACATGAAATTATTACTCACTCTTATCCACATGATTGGCGAACTGGAAAACCGCTGATTTTTAGAGCTACCGCACAATGGTTTTGTTCGATCGAACCGATTAGAGAAAAGCTATTAAAAGAAATAGAGCGAATTCATTGGCAACCACATTGGGGAAAAATCCGAATGATCAACATGATTAAAGATCGTGATGATTGGTGTATTTCTCGGCAAAGACTCTGGGGAGTTCCTTTACCAATTATTTATTGTGAAGACGGAACTCCGGTAATGGAAAAAGATGTTTTTGAACACGTCGCAAAATTAATTAAAGAACACGGATCAAATGTTTGGTATGAATCATCGGCTAAAGAATTGCTCCCCGATGGATATAAAAACGTTCATTCTCTTAATGGAGAATTCAGCAAAGAAAAAGACATCATGGATGTTTGGTTTGATTCTGGTTCTAGTTGGGATGGGGTCTTACTTGAACGAAAGATGCCATTTCCGGCAGATTTATATTTAGAAGGTAACGATCAATATCGCGGATGGTTTAATTCCTCGCTTATTTTAGCAGTGGCTAATCAAAATATCTCACCGTATCACAATATTTTGTCACACGGATTTGTCCTTGATGACAATTGGGAAAAAATGTCTAAATCAAAAGGTAACGGAATCGACCCCCTCAAGATCGCCAATGTTTATGGCGCGGATATTTTAAGACTTTGGGTGGCGACGATTGATTATCAACAAGACGTCCGAATCAGTGAAAACATCATCGTTCAAATCGCGGAAATATATCGCAAAATTCGCAATACCTTTAAATTCCTTTTAGGGAATTTAAATGAATACGATTTGAGTATTAAAAAAGTTATTTATCAACCAGTTGATAAATTCATCCTTGCAAAGTTAGAAGAAGTGAAAAATATTTCCTTAAAAGCGATGGAGAAATATGATTTTGGAACGATGATGTCGGCGATCATCACTTTCATTTCGAGTGATCTATCGAGTTTTTATCTCGATATCACCAAAGATGTTCTTTACTGTGATAAAAAAGATGATCCACGACGAAGTGCGGTGATGGAAGTTTATCGTGAAGTGAGTGAGACTCTGATGCGCTTGCTAGCGCCGATTCTTCCTTTTACGATGGAAGAAGTAAATGCTAACCTCCCAGGTAAAAGAAAAGAATCCGCTCAACTTTATGATTATCCGCTATTGAGTAATGAGCATAAAAAAGAACTGCTCGAGCAATATAGTGACTTTTTACGTCTGAGAAGTGATGTCTTAAAAGCCTTAGAGGAAGCAAGAAGTGCGCAAATTATCGGTTCTGCGCAAGAAGCTTCAATCGCAATTGAAGAAATAAATAAGAAAAGCGTTTCATTATTTGCTAAAATGGATGAAGCCGAAGCTTGTCGTCTCTTCGGTGTTTCCGCTTTAAGATTTGTCGATGACTTAAAAGATGCTCCAAAATATGTCGGAAGCAAAGTCAAAGTCATTCATCATCCAGGAATTAAATGTGATCGTTGCTGGAATTATTCAGACGATACAAAAGAAATTGAAGGTCATCATCTCTGCTCACGATGCCAGAAAGTGTTAGGTAAATAATATGTCAAAAAAAGTCAATTGTCCGTTTAATAAGTTCACCCGTGCGATCGGGAAGTTTTTTCACAATCCAAAACCATATTTGAAAAGATTTTTCTTTTCATTTGTTTGGTTAGCCATCTTGATGTTCATCATCGATATAGTCACTAAACACGTCATTATGAAAAATATGAGTCTCAATCAAGAGATTTCCCTCATTCCTAATTTCCTGACTATTCATTATGTCCAAAATTCAGGAATGGCGTTTGGACTCGATATTAAACCTGGGCTGACTAATACAATTTTCTTCATCGCAATTAGCGTTATCGGTGCAGGAGTTTTGATTTTTATTACCGCTAGATATTGGAAGAGAATCAAGAGTCTTCCACGCGCTGCGCTTATGTTAATGATTTCTGGAACGATTGGAAATCTCATCGACCGTTCGTTTTATATCAATTATGCCGCCGCACCGGTTGACGGACATTATCCACATTATGTCGTCGATTGGATTGGGGTAGGAAATTTTGCGCGTTTTAACATTGCCGATTCATGTTTGACGGTTGGCGCTTTGATTCTCATCGTCTATTTGTTCGTGATGGAAATTCTTGAAGACGCAAGAAAAAGAAAAGCAGCTAAAATGCCAGCTAGTGATGAGTCGATCAAAAAAGGAGTTTCACTTGACGAAACTCAAATCGTCGATGTTCAAGTGGAACCAGTAATAGAGGCAAAAGAAGAACCTAAACCAGTCGAGAAAAAGAAAACGACTTCAACTAAAAAGAAAACCAAAACCTCGAATGAATAAAATTGTCCTTGATTTAAATTATGAAGGAATGCGCCTTGATAAGGTGCTTTCAAGCATCCTTAAAGACAAGTCTCGCACTTACCTTGTAAAATTGATCGATGATGGTCACGTTTTTGTTAATGGCAAAATCGCTAAACCGGCTCTTAAGATAAAGGCTGGAGATGTGGTTACCTACGAGATTCCACCTTTAGAAGCTCTTGAAGTTGAAAAAGAAAATATTCCTTTAGATATCATCTATGAAGATAGTGATTTACTCGTGGTCAATAAACCGCAAGGAATGGTTGTTCACCCTGCAGTGGGGCATCATCGAGGAACTTTGGTCAATGCTCTTTTAGGAAGTGTTGAAGGATTGAGTGGAATCGGAGGAACGATTCGTCCTGGAATTGTCCACCGAATCGATAAAGATACCTCCGGTTTACTTGTAGTTTCTAAAAATGATAAAGCTCATCTTTTCTTAGCGTCACAATTAAAAAACCATACGATGCAGCGAGAATATTATGCGCTGGTCAAAGGTATTATTTTAGAAAATGAAGGGAAGATTGATTTGCCGATTGGGAGAAGTAAAATCAACCGACAAAAAATGGCTATCGATCCAAAAAATGGTAAGTCTGCAATCACCTATTTTCAGGTTGAAAAAAGGTTTGTGGACCACACCTTAATCAGTTGCAAATTAAAGACCGGAAGGACCCATCAAATCCGAGTTCACTTATCATATATCGGCCACCCAATTGAAGGAGATACGGTTTATGGAAGTAAGAAATCAAAACTCTATAAAGACGGTCAATTATTGCATGCTTATCGACTGACCTTCATTCATCCAACAACTAAAAAAGAAATGGCGTTTAGCGCGCCATTACCTGATTATTTTGAGGAAATCCTCACTAATCTTAACTAATTTATTGTTTTTTGGACAATTCTTGATAATTTTTAAAGTTCCGTTTTGCGAGTTTTGAAAACTCTTTGAATCCGATTTTTGCAATCAGATGAGTGGAAAATTCATCGACGATTTTATTTGCACCATACGGGAATTTTACTCCGTATTTTTTTTCGAGTTTTTCTTTTTCTAGTAAGAAAGCATATCGTGCGATCACACTTGCTAGAGCGATCGAAGGGAAAGAAGATTCCCCTTTAGTTTTAAAGACGAGGTCGCTGAGGATTTCTTTCTCATTTTTAAGGTATTTATAATATGTGTTTTCAGAGACAAATTGATCGATATAAATGTTTTTAACAATTGGAAATTTCTTCTTTAAATTGAGCAACGCCCGATTGTGCATTTTTGCTTTTAAGGTATTGAGATTTTCGCCTTTTAAAACTTCATCACTCATTTTAGCATTTGGCAAAGTGAGTTTTGAAAACGCAAATTTTTGGCAGAGTAGTGGTCCGATTTTTAAAATCGTTTCATCACTCATTTTCTTCGAATCATGAATTCCTAAACGCTTTAATTCAATCACATC
>Ga0172382_10003168_pt1 | contig 26345 bp, 30 predicted proteins | sample Leawel138RmetaG_FD_122245 | JGI IMG/M metagenome (GOLD analysis project Ga0172382, IMG submission 122245) | Leachate microbial communities from a municipal landfill in Southern Ontario, Canada - Leachate well 138R metaG | ecosystem: Engineered > Solid waste > Landfill > Unclassified | place...
CGCCACTGCGCATCCGTCAGCTCGTACCGCTTCACGCCCATCCCAGCCTCCGCTCAAAGCGGAGACCTATGAATCACGCGTCGCGCGCCCCGTGAATCCCTGAATGTCGATTGGACCTAGTCGCTTGGGAGGCCCGGAGCCGAGCACGCAGGGCGGCAGCGAAGGCGGGAAGGTCGGCAGCAGGTCTGTGCATTGGCATCCTCCACCGGCGACCTACCATGGGCGGCCGGGAGAGGGCGGATAGGCGCCGTTGCGGGAACTAACAATGCCACTGACGCAGTAGCTGCGCTGACGCAGCAGTGCGGTTCACGGCATGGGGTCCCCAGTCATCCATGGTTCCCAGTAATCGAGGACGGCAGCGGGAACGTGAGTGAAGCCGGCCGCGATAGACAGGTGGAAGCGGTGGAACCCTTCGCCGATGCGGTAGGCAAATGGCCCCTCAGGCACCGAATAGATCACCACCGGCGGCAAGGCAGCGCCTGCTGCGAACGCGCTAAGGATCGAAACGGCGCGCTCACGGACGAGCAGCGAGGTGCCCTTAGACCGGCGCGGTGGGCGTATGTCAGCAATAGCTACCTTCCGCCCTGCGGGCAGGCCCTCGCGCTCTGGAGGCCCAGCGTTGAACGATGAGCACGGCGCGCGGAAGCCTTCTGCGCCCGCCTCTAGCCACCAATCGTCAGGCACCTCGAACAGGTCCCCTAGGCTTGTCGTGAACCGCACCATGCCATCGAGCCTACCACCGGCGCGGCGGCATAGAAGCGGCGCGGCTGGCCCACAATCGACCGCTTCTGGGCCACCGCCGGCGGCGGCATCAAGCTAGGGGTCGGCTCCGTCGGGAAGGACGGGCGAGCTGTGCGCGTTGCTCCACTACAGGCGGCGGTGCTTGGGGAGTGGACCAACAATAGCGCGAAGGAAGTCTTCGCATCGGAAGAGACCGATCCCGGGTTTCGCTTCTTCCTCATCGACCTGACCAAGGAAGACTCGGCTTTCGCAGAGGCTTTCGCCAAAGCGACCGTCTCCAACAGGATCGACGGCTTCTACACCCTCTCCGCGGGTGGGATGGGGGCGAACTTCCATGTCGATATGCGGGTGCGCTCGTTCGAGTATGGCAATCCCGCAAGCCTTCAGCTTGCGAGCGACGCGGGCGACCGACTGAAGAGGTGCATGGATGACCTGTTCGAACTCGCGGAGGCCGACGCCAAGGCGCAGTAGTCCGCCTCCGCGCCTGCGACAATCATAGGCGCCGACGCCCCGCGAACCCGCTTGGCGTACGAAGGTTCTTCATCTTCCGCCGCCCAACCGAGCCCGCGCTGTAGCGCGGGTGACGGCCCGGGAAAGGAGGTGAGAGACCTTGGCTACCAAGTATGAAGAACGCGAGGTGGGTCGGGACGCTGGCAACGGCCAGTTCATCCCGGTCGAAGTCGCGGACCGACGCAAGCGGACCGCTGTCGAAACCGGCGCCCAGTTCCTCGATGCGGACCTCGGCTCTCCTATTCTGGGCGAGGAGGCGACTTGCGCCCCCCTCACCCCCTCCCCCGCATCGCAGGGGAGGGGGCCGGCGCCCGGCTAGCGGATGCCGAACAGCCAGTCGAACAGGGTCGGGGCCTCGCCGTAGCCGTAGTTGTAGGCGTTGGCGTTGACCGAGGCGCGGAAGTTGGCCTGCAGGCGGTCGAAGCGGGTGTTCAGGTCCGCCCGCTCGGCCGGGGTCAGGCCGTTGCGCCGGTAGCTCTGCTCCAGCCGGGCGATGGAGCTGTACTCCGCCCGCAGGGACTGGGCCTGGCGCTGGGTCAGGCGGCCGTCGCGCACGGCCCGGTCGAGCCGCTGGCTGAACTGGGCCTGCCGCTGGTTGAGGTTTTCCCAGCGATCGGTCTGCCGGTCGCGCCGCTCGTCGCGGATCGACCGTTCCAGCTGGTCGAAGCGGCGGTCGAGGTCGGCCCGCTCGGCCGAGGAGAGGCCGTCACGGCGGTAGCGCTGCTCGAGCTGCTCGAGCTGGCGGAACTCGGCGCGCAGCCGGGCCGCCTCCGAGCGAGTCAGCCGACCGCTGCGCTCGCCGGCCTCGATGCGCCGTTCGAGCTGGGCCTGCCGCTGGTTGATGCTCTGCCACGCTCCGCCCGCGCCCGGTCGGGCCTGGTCGTCGCGCCGCTCGTCGCGGATACGGGCCGACAGGGCGTCGAACCGCCGGTCGAGGTCGGCCCGCTCGCGGGCGTTCAGGCCGCCGGCGCGATACTGCCGCTCCAGGCGGGCGATGTCCTGGAACTCGGCCCGAAGGCGCGCGGCCTCCGAGGCGGTCAGCTGACCGCTGCGCATGCCGGCCTCGATGCGCTGTTCGAGCTGCGCCTGGCGCTGGTTGACGCCCCAGTCCTGGGCGCTGGCGATGCCTGGCGCGCCGGCGACCAGGGTGGTGGCCGCAAGCAGCCCCAGAAGTGTACGGTTCATGCCTAGCTCTCCTTCGGTGTCGGCGCCGGAAATTCGCCCTCCGGCGCGCTCTGCCTCTCTTCTGCGTCCCCGCCATTGAAACGCGCCTGAACCGGTTTGTTGCGCACGGTTCAGGTTCGAAGGGCCTCGGAGCGTGGCCGTTGATCCAGGTCAATGCGGGATCGACGCACTGAAGGCATAAGTGCAATTGGGGGGAGAGTTGGCGTCAGAATAGTAAAAGCCGCCAAATTCCAAGTCATCGTGAAGACTATTCCGGCCATAGCCGTCCCCATGTCTTTTTTCCGCCTAATTTAACCTCAAAAGGTTGTTCCAGAACAAAGTCCGAAAGCTGGAGAGGGCTATTTGCATTCTCATCGGACGCCGAAGTGGCGTTCAGGGGATAGACGCAATGAAAGCTCTCACGCTCTTCGCCACCGTCGCCGCCATGGCCATCGCCGCCGGCGGCGTCAGCTGGGCGGACGCCGCGCCGGAACCCGCCGTCGTGGACATCGTACGCCCGGCCACCGACCTGCCGCCGCCCATCGCGCGCCGCGAGCCGGCTCACGTGAAGGTCAACCTGGTCACCCAGGAGGTGGTCGGCAAGATCGCCGACGGGGCGACCTACCGCTACTGGACCTTCAACGGCAAACTGCCCGGCCCGATGGTGCGGGTCCGGGTCGGCGACACCGTCGAGGTCACCCTCCACAACCCCGAAGACAGCATGGCCATGCACAACGTGGACTTCCACGCGGTGACCGGGCCGGGCGGGGGTGGGGCGGCCAGCCTGGCCAACCCGGGCGAGACCCGCACCTTCACCTTCAAGGCGCTGAAGCCGGGCCTCTACATCTACCACTGCGCCGCGCCGATCGCGGCCCAGCACATCGCCAACGGCATGTACGGGGCGATCCTGGTGGAGCCGGAGGAAGGCCTGCCGAAGGTGGATCGCGAGTTCTATGTGATCCAGGGCGAGATCTACACCGAGGAGGACCACGACGCGCAGGGCGAGCTCACCGAGAGCATCACCAAGCTGCTCGACGAGGATCCCGAGTTCTACGTCTTCAACGGCGCCTACAAGGCGCTGACCGGCGACAAGATGCTGGAAGCCAAGGTCGGCGAGACCGTCCGCATCTACTTCGGCGTGGGCGGCCCCAACAAGACCTCGAGCTTCCACGTGATCGGCGAGATCTTCGACAACGTCTACGAGCTGGGCTCGCTGACCAGCCCGCCGGTGAAGGACGTGCAGACCGTCACCGTGGCCCCCGGCGGGGCGACCGTCGTGGACTTCAAGCTCGAGGTTCCCGGCGACTACGTCCTCGTCGACCACGCGCTGAGCCGGGTGGAGCGGGGCGGTGCGGGCATCCTGCACGTCACCGGGCCCGAGGCGAAGGACATCTTCGACGCCCCGCCCAACCACAATCCCGACCCGGGCCACTGAGCCGGCCGGGTCTCCGCAAGATCACCGGAGGGGCGTCGAGGAAACGCGGCGCCCGTCCGCAGAGCGTAGGAAAGGTAATGTCATGTTGAAGGCTGTCCTTGCTGCCGGGGCCCTCGTCGGCCTCGTCGCCGCCGCCGGGCAGGCCAGCGCGGCTGAAGTCCAGGTCAAAATGCTGAACAAGGGGGCGCAGGGGACCATGGTCTTCGAGCCGGCCCACGTGAAGCTGAAGCCCGGGGACACCGTCCGCTTCATTCCGACCGACCCCGGCCACAACGCCGAGTCCATCAAGGGCATGCTGCCGCCCGGCGCCCAGGTCGTGAAGGGGCCGCTCAGCAAGGAGCTGGTGGTCAAGTTCGACAAGGCCGGCGTCTATGGCCTGAAGTGCACCCCGCACTGGGGCATGGGCATGGTCTTCGTGGCCAAGGTCGGCCAGGCGGCCAATCTGGCCGACGCCGAGGCGGTCGCCGCCAAAGCGCCGCCGCTGGCCAAGAAGCGGCTCACCGCCAGCCTGGCGGCGGTGAAATAGCGCTCGGACGCATCCCCTCAAAAACCGAGCGCGAGGGCGCGGCGGGATCGCCGCGCCCTTCCTGCGTTGCTAAGACTGTCGGCCTCTCGACCAACCAGGACCCGGACAGACACTCCCGATGGACCCGCGCACGGCGGCTGGACTGACGAGCGACGAAGCGGCCCGGCGGCTGGCCGAAGTCGGCCCGAACGAGATGCCATCGGACGGTGGCCGCAGCGTCTGGCGGATCATCCGCGAGACCATGCGCGAGCCGATGTTCCTGCTGCTGGCGGGCGCGGCGCTGCTCTATCTGCTGCTCGGCGACCTCGGCGAGGGCCTGTTCCTGGTGGCCGGCGCGGCCGCCTCGATCGGCCTTGTGATCGTCCAGGAGGCGCGCAGCGAGCGGGCGCTGGCCGCCCTGCGCGAGCTCGCCCAGCCCACCGCGCGGGTGCTGCGCGACGGCGCCGAGACCCAGATCCCGGTGCGCGAGCTGGTCCCCGACGACCTGCTGCTGATCGGCGAAGGCGAGCGGATGCCCGCCGACGGGCGGCTGGTGGCGGGAGAGGTGCTGTCGGTGGACGAGTCCGCGCTGACCGGCGAGTCCGCGCCGGTCTCCCGCGAGCCGGCCGGCGACGACCAATCGATCTCCGACGCCGAGCCCGGCGTGGAGGGCGGTCCCCACCTGTTCGCCGGCACCATGGTGGTCCGCGGCCAGGGCATGGTGCGGGTGACCCGCACCGGCGCCCGCTCTGCGCTCGGGCAGATCGGCGCTTCGCTGGCGGCGATCGCCAGCGAGCCGACCCCGCTGCAGCGCACCGCCGGCAAGATCGTGGGGCTGCTGGGCGTGTTCGCCCTGGCCTTCTGCGTGCTGGTCGCCGTGGCCTACGGGACCGCCACCGACGACTGGGTGGCCGGCGCGCTGGCCGGGATCACCCTGGCCATCTCGCTGATCCCCGAAGAGTTCCCGATGGTGCTGGCCGTGTTCCTGGCGTTCGGCGCCTGGCGGCTGGCGACCCGCCAGGTGCTGGCCCGCCGCAGCGCGGTCATCGAAACACTCGGCGCGGCGACCTTCCTGTGCGTCGACAAGACCGGCACCCTGACCGAGAACCGCATGCGGGTGGGCCGCCTGCTCGCCGACGGCGAAGAGGTCGAGGCCGAGCCGCAGCGTCTGCGCGAGGGCCCGCACGCCGAGCTGCTCAGTTGCGCCCGGCTGGCCTCGGCGGTGCGTCCGGTCGATCCGATGGACAAGGCGGTGCATGCGCTCTGGCGGTCCGCCTCGTCCGGCGCCGAGCTGCCGGCCCCGGAACCGGAACGGAGCTGGCCGCTGCGGTCCGACTTCATGGCCGTCGTGCAGCTCTGGCGGCCCACTTGCGACGGCCGCTGGCTGGCAGCCGCCAAAGGTGCGCCCGAGGCCATCTTCCGCCTGTGCCGGCTGCCGGCCGACGAGGTCGAACGGCTGCACGCGGTGATCCACGCCTGGGCCGGGCAGGGGCTGCGGGTGCTGGGCGTCGCCTCGGCCCGCGGCGAGGGGGCCGCCTGCGACGAGCCGCTGGCGGGCGATTTCGCCTTCGCTGGACTGGTCGGTTTCCTCGACCCGCTGCGGCCCGACGTGCCCGCGGCCCTGCAGGAGGCCCGCGGCGCGGGCATCCAGGTGGTGATGATCACCGGCGACCACCCGGCCACGGCCCTCGCCATCGCCCGGTCCGCGGGCATCGACGTCGAGGCCGGCGCCCTGACCGGAGCCGAGCTCGCCGCCGTGTCGCGCGAGGAGCTGGCCGAGCGGATGAAGCGGGTGCGCGTGTTCGCCCGCATCCAGCCCGAACAGAAGCTGCGGATCATCGAGGTGCTGAAGGCGGCCGGCGAGGTGGTCGCCATGACCGGCGACGGGGTCAACGACGCCCCGGCCCTGCAGGCCGCCCACATCGGCGTGGCCATGGGCCGAAAGGGCACCGACGTCGCCCGCGAGGCCTCGGACCTGGTGCTGCTGGACGACAGCTTCCCCTCGATCGTCGCCGGGGTGCGGCTGGGGCGGCGGATCTTTTCCAACCTGCGGCGCGCCCTGACCTTCGTGACCGCCATCCACGTACCGATCGCGGGGCTGGCCCTGGCCCCCATCCTGCTGGGCCTGCCGCCGCTGCTGTTCCCCATGCACGTGGTGCTCCTGGAGCTGGTCATCGACCCGACCTGCGCCCTGGTGTTCGAGGCGGAGCCCAGCGAGCGGGGCGCGATGCGCCGCCCGCCGCGGCGCCGCGACGAGCCGCTGTTCGGCGTTCGGCAGGTCGCCTTCGCGGCCTTGCAGGGCCTTGGGATTCTGGCGGCGACCCTCGGCTTCTACGCCTGGGCGCTGGAGGCGGCGCCGGAGGCGTCGGCCCGCGGCGGCGCCTACCTGGCCCTGGTGATCGGGGCGATGGCCCTGGCGCTGACCGACTCCGCCGCGACCGGGAAGCTCTTTGCGCCGCACCGGCGCATCTTCTGGGCGATCGCGGGCGCCATCGGCCTGGTTCTGACGGTGATCTTCGCCGTTCCGGCCGCCTCGGACCTGTTCGACGTGGCCAGGCCCACGCCGCAGGTCCTGCTGCTGGCGCTGGCCGCGGGCCTGCTGGGCGGCGGCTGGAGCGGCCTCTTCAGGCTGGCGCGGGCGGCCGCAACTTCCGCTGGCCTCACGCCCCGTCATTCGGGCTAAGCTCTCGGCAACGACGACGGCGAAAGCCGAAAACAGCCTGGAGGAAGCCCATGAACGCCCCCGTCAAGCCGCCGGCCGACTCCGCCGCAGACGAGGTCCTCTACGAGGTCTCGGACGGCGTCGCGACCCTGACCATCAACCGGCCGGCCAAGATGAACACCATCTCCGTGCCGATGCTCCGCCGGCTCTCGGAGCTGCTGCTGCAGGCCAACGCCGACAAGGATGTGCGGGCGGTCGTGCTGACCGCGGTCGGGCGCGCCTTCTGCGCCGGGCTCGACCTGGTGGACGCCACCGCCGGCGACGGCATCGGCTCGCAGAACCAGGCCCGCGCGGTGTCGGTGGACATCGACCTGCGCAACTCCCCGCCGACCGTGCTGCACCACATGGACAAGCCGACCATCTGCGCCCTGAACGGCTCGGCGGCCGGCTACGGCATGGACACCGCGCTCGGCTGCGACATCCGCATCATGGCCGAGAGCGCCAAGATGGCCCCGGCCTTCGTCAAGCGCGGAGTGGTGCCGGAATCCGGCGGCACCTGGATCCTGCCCCGGCTGATCGGCTGGGAGAAGGCGGCCGAGATCGTCTTCACCGGCCGCACGCTGTCGGCCCACGAGTGCGTCGAGCTGGGCCTGGCCAGCAAGGTGGTCCCGGACGCCGAACTGGCCAGCGCGGCCAAGGCGCTGGCCAAGGAGATCGCCGACAACGCCCCGCTCGCCGTGCAGTCGGCCAAGCGGCTGATGCGGATGGGCCTGAACGAGACGTTCAACGACCACGTCCACCACGTCTACCTGCAGTTTCTGCAGCTCGTCCGCACCGACGACTTCCGCGAAGGATTGGTCTCCTTCCTCGAGAAGCGGGCCCCCGACTTCAAGGGCCGCTAGCGCGGCGCCCTGGCGACCCGCACCTCGGCCGAGTCCACGGGCAGGGTGTAGAGGCTGCCGTCGTCGGCCAGCCGCCACTCGCCCTTGCGCGCCCGGCCGAGGTCGCGGACGAACACCCGGCGCGCCAGGGCGTTATCGGGCGCCGGCAGCAGGTGGTAGAGCACCAGCAGCTTCACCTGCGCCTCGTTGGCGATCCGCGCCGCCTCCTCGGGCGAGATGTGGTAGCTCTGAATGTCGTGCATGATGGCCGAGACGCGCGGGCGGCCGGCCTCGCCGGACAGCCGCTCCAGCGTGCGGATCATCGGCCGGGCCAGCGCCTCGGACATCAGGATGTCGGCCCCGCGCGAGGCGGCGATCAGCGGCGCGTGGTCCCGGGTGTCGCCGGTGATCACCACCGAGCGGCCCTTGTAGTCGAAGCGGTAGGCGTAGGCCGGGTCGACCGGGTCGTGCTCCACCTCGATGGCGGTGATGGTCAACTCCCCGTCCTGCAACACCACGCCGGTGCGCGACTTGGCGGGCGTGGCCTCGCCGGGCAGGGCGACTGGGCGAGCGACCATCGGCCAGGTCTGGGCCGGCATGGCCTGCGCGCCGTGGTGGGCGGTGCGGTAGCCCTGGTCGAGGCCGTAGGCCTGGTTGAATCCGGCCACCACCTGCTCGACGCCCGGCCCGCCGTAGACCGCCAGCGGCGCGGGCCGACCCTGGGCCCAGGTCTGCAGGTTCAGCTCGCCCAGGTCGCCGATGTGGTCGGAGTGGAAGTGGGTCAGCAGCACGCCGGAGACCTGCGACAGCGGCACGCCCCACTGCATCAGCCGCTCCACCGACTCCGGCCCGACGTCCACGACGTAGATCTTGCCGCCGGCGATCACCGCCACGCAGGCCTTGGCGCGGTCGGGGCTGGGCAGCGGCGCGGAGGAGCCGCAGACCGCGACGCGCAGCGCGTCGTCGGCCATCAGGGCCGTGTTGTCGCGACTGATCTGGGCGCGGGCCGCCGTCTCGAAGGCGCGCTGCTGCACGCCCGGCAGCGAGGCGATTACGCCGATCCCCAGCAGCAGGGCGGCCAGCACCCCGCCGGCGATCAGCAGCCCGCGGCGGCTCCGGCCGGGCTCGCCTCCGGCCTGGCGCACGGCCAGCGCCAGCACCAGCACCGCGCCCGCCTCGACGACCAGGGCCGGGCCGTTGCCGGCGAGCGCGCCCTGGGCCAGGACGCCGATCAGCCGGCCGGCCAACACCGCGGCCATCAGCACCAGCGCGCCGACGAGCAGGCCGCGCCGGCGCAGAACGGCCCCGGCGATGCACATCACCGCCATCGCGACGAACAGCCCGCCGAGGTCGGCGCGCAGGCTGGCCAGCCCCATCGAGGTCAGGGTCGACAGCCCCAGCCGCTCGGCCAGCCGTTCCGGCGCGAGCCAGCCGGCGAGGCCCATCAGGGCGAACAGCCCGCCGTAGAGGAATACGAGAACCCGCAGCACTCCGCTCATCGCGCCTTCTCCCACTCCAGGATGTCGGTGGAGGCGCGGGCGGCGATCACCTGGGCCTCGTCAGGGTTCACGCCCAGCCCGCGCAGCAGGGCGAAGGCCATCTCGCGCGCCAGCCGGGTCGGCTTGGCGCTCTCCGGCCCCACGGCCCGGGCCACGGCGGCCTGGACCAGTCCGACGGCGGTCAGCACCGCGGCCTCCTGGCCCAGTCCCTTGAACCGGCCGGCCTCCAGCCCGGCAGCCACGTCGGCGCGCACCCCGGCGTTCATCGGCGCGTCGGGCACCGCCGCGGCCGGAAACAGCCGCTGCATGGCCCTGGCCCGCTCGGGCTCGGCGGCCGCCTGGCGCACGAAGCCGCACAGCGCGCGGGCGACCCGCTCGGCCGGATCGTCGAAGCCCGCGCCGACCTCGGCGGCCAGCGCCTCGGCGGCCCGGCGGACCTCCTCGCCGATCGCCCTGGCCAGCGCCTCCTTGTCCGGGAAGTGGTTGTAGAAGCTGCCTTTGGCGACGTCGGCGGCAGCCACGATGTCATCGATGCTGACCCCGTCCACCGAGCGCGCGGCGAACAGCGCCTGGCCCGCCCTCAGCAGCGCGGCGCGCGTGCGGGCCCTTCGGCGGTCGGTTCGAGCGGGGGCTTCCACGACGATCTCCGATATTTGACTAGACAGTCAGTATTAGACGATTTAGTCAGTTTCGCAAGGAGGCCGGTCGTGACCCTGCACGTCGAGGTGTTCTGGAGCTTTCGCAGCCCCTACTCGTATCTCGCCACCCCTCGGCTGGCGCAGATCGAGGCCGAGTACGATGTCGAACTGCAGATCCGCCCGGTCTATCCGCTGGCGGTCCGGGTCGATGGCTTCTTCAAGCGGCAGGACAAGCGCTGGCCGATGTACGTCGCGCGCGACTGCTTCCGCACGGCGCAGATGCTGGGGATGACCTTCGGTCCGCCACGGCCGGACCCCATCGTCATGGACATGGCCACCGGCGAGGTCGCCAAGGAGCAACCCTACATCCGCCGGCTCACCCATCTCGGCCAGGCGGCGGTGGAGAAGGGCCGCGGCCTGCCCTTCATCCTGGAGGTCAGCCATCTGATCTGGAGCGGCCAGGTGCAGGGGTGGAACGAGGGCGACCACCTGGCCCGCGCCACCGAGCGCGCCGGCCTCGACCTTCCCGAGCTCGACCGGACCGTCGAGGCCGAGGGCGAGCGACTGGAAGCGACCATCCAGGCCAGCCACGCCCGCCTCGAGGAGGTCGGCCACTGGGGCGTGCCGACCATGGTCTTCAAGGACGAGCCCTTCTTCGGCCAGGACCGCATCGAGACCTTGCTCTGGCGGATGCGCCAGCACGGCCTGACCGAGCGGGCGGGCGCGTAGGGAGACGGGGCGGTAGGGTTCAGTTTTCCGCGGCCGGCGGGTCGAAGCGGGCGAGGACGTGATCGCCCTTCCTCAGCACCACGCGGCGGTCGACGTATTCGCGCACCGCGCCGTAGTAGCAGGCGTAGCCGAGACCCGCGCCCTGCAAGCGGCCGAGCACGGTCTGGCGGCGGCCTTCGCGATCCCACAGCTCGACGCAGTAGGGCAGGGCGCCTTCCGGCGCGTCGCCGGCTCGCTCGCCGATGTTCAGAGGATCGACCACAACACGCCTCCTGCCGCCATTCTGCAACCACAAGGCGCGACTTGTCTCCCTCCAATTGGGTCGCACCCCATGGCGCGGTCCTCTGCGACCGGATGTCTCAGTAAGGTGCGGAGGCGTAGGACTCAGCCGTCCGCGAAGCTGCGGGGTTCTTCGAGCGGAAATGGCTCCGGATGGCGGGACGCCCGCCCGCCCGGCCGAAGCGCCTCCGCGGCCTTGCGCGCCAGGTCCTGGGCGGCCGACTTTGTATCGGCCGTGGCCAGCACTTCGCCGCCGGCGCTCACGCCCCATTTACCCGCATAGGGCACGACGACGAACACGTGCAGAGCCATCGAATTTCCGACCGACGCCCGGCCCAACCGGAGGAGGCGCTTTTGGTTTGCCCTAGGGGCGATAAGATGACCCGCGTCGGCCGCGGGCGCCCGGCATGAGCCTCGACCGCTTTCCGGACCTGCTGGCGGTCGTCCGCCCGCTCGAGCGCCGCCCGCTGCGGGTCATCGGCGCGATCGTCGGCGGCGGCGCCCTGGCCTTCCTGGCCTCGCTGGTGGTCTCGGTCATAGTGCTGGTCGCGGCGGCCCTGGTGTTCGTGGAGCCGTTGGGCGGCAGCCTCGCCTCCGCCTTCGAGACAGTGATGCAGGGCAAGCGGGACGGCCGGCCGCTGCCGACCTACCTGGCCGAGCTCTCGACCATCGGGCTGGGCTTCGCGGCGGCGCTGGCTGTCTTCCTCGCGTTGGCGAGCCGGATCTACGGCCGCCCGATCCTGAGCTTCCTGACCGCCGCCGGGCGGTTCCGTTGGGGCGCGGTGGGCGCCGGATTCCTGGTCGCCGCGCCGGTGCTGGCGGCGGTGATCGGGGTGGAGATTCTGCGCAATCCGCCGCCCGAGCCCGGTCCCCTGCTGCGCGACGAGGCGCTGGGGGGCAAGCTGGCCTACGCGGCGGGGGCCGTGGTGTTCCTGTTCCTGGCCGCCTTCGCCGAGGAGGCGGTGTTCCGCGGCTGGGCGCTGCAGCAGACGCGGGCCTTCACCCGAAGCCTGTGGGTGATCCTGCTGGTCCCCGGCGTGCTCTTCTCGCTGGGCCACGCCGATCCCAGCCTACAGAACTTCTTCGTGCGCGCGGCGATGGGAGTCGCCTGGGGCTGGATCGCGCTGCGCACGGGCGGGGTCGAGTTCACCACCGGCGCCCACCTGGCGAACAACCTGATGATCGCCCTGTTCCTGACGCCGATCACCCTGGAGGCTCCCCAGCCGCTGCCTTTCGACGTGGTCGGCCTGGGCCTGGAACTGACGGTGCTGGCGAGCCTGGTGACGGTGGTGGAGTTCGGCCGGCGGCGCCCCCAACTCGCCCGGCGCCTAGGAATAGTTAGCTAGAGGTTAATTTCCGGCCCAGGACTTGCTAGCCTGGGCCTATGATGTCCCTGGCCGAGACGGCGCCGCCGCGCCGCACCTTCAAGCAGCACGCGCTTCGGGTCGCGCCGTTCATGCTGCTCGGGCCGATCACCGGGCCACTGGTCGCCGGCGTCGTGCTCAACCTGAAGGACCGCCGGCCGGTGCTGGCCGGGATGTACGCCGTGCTGCTGGTCGAATTGACCCTGGCCGCGCCTCTGCTGGCGGCCGCGCTGACCAAGATGGCCGTCAGCGCCATCTGAGCCGCGGTCTCGGGACGGTCAGGCGCCGGCCGAGGCGAGCCGCTTTCGGAGAGTCCGCATCTCCTCGAACTTGGCGGTGACGTCGCGCATCACCGAGACCATCGCCGCCACCTGGCCGGCGGCGTCCTTCACCAGCACGATGGAGAACTCCAAGCTGATCCGCGCGCCGTCCTTGCGCAGCCCCGGCGCCGCCAAGAGGTCGCCGGCGCCGTAGCGGCTGACGCCGCTGGCGATCACCCGGTCGTAGCCCTCCCAGTGACGGGCCCGCTGCGGTTCGGGGATGATCAGGTCCAGCGACTGGCCGATCGCCTCGGCGGCGGTGAAGCCGAAGATCCGCTCCGCCCCTGGGTTCCAGAAGACGATGGCGCCCTCGCGGTCGCTGGCGACGATCGCGTCGGAGGCCGAGGCGAGCAGGGCGGGGCCGATGGCGGCTTGGATATCCATGGCCTCGAGCCTACGTCCACCGGCAGGCCCGATCCAGGGCCGGAGGTTTCAGCCATGCTCAAGGTGTCCGGCGTCGACCACCTGGTCCTGCGGGTGAAGGACCTGCCGGCCATGCTGGCCTTCTACGTGGACGTACTGGGCTGTCCGATCGAGCGGCGCAACGACGAGATCGGCCTGATCCAGCTGCGCGCCGGGACCAGCCTGATAGACCTCGTCCCGGTGGACGGCAGGCTGGGCGCCGCGGGCGGAGCCGCACCGGGAGAGGAGGGCCGCAACCTCGACCATTTCTGCCTGCGCATCGAGGGCTTCGACCTGGAGGCCGTGCGGCGGCATCTCGAGGCCCACGGCGTCGAGATGGGCGAGATCGGCGTCCGCTTCGGGGCCGGTGGCGAAGGGCTCAGCGTCTACCTCGCCGACCCGGACGGCAACGGGCTGGAACTGAGGGGCTAGCCCTCGGCTTCCTCCTCGTCGAAGTCGAGGTCGTCGTCCGACAGCAGGTCGTCGAGGGCGTCGATGATGGCGTCGATCTGCTCGGGGGAAGCCTCTACGGCCATCGGCTCGCCGCCCTTGGCCTGGATGGTGATCAGATAGCCCGCTTCGGTCTCTTCGAGCCGGAACTGCTCCAGGGGTCTCGGGTCGGGCATGGTCGTCCTCCGCCTCGTTGGAAGCCAGAACAACGCACGCGCCCCGCTGCGGGTCCATCGCCTTCGCCATCCTGGAAGAGCGCACCGCCCTCAGGGCCAGCGCCGCGGCTCGAGGCGGATCGGCCAGGGGCGTTCGATCGGCGTGTAGCCGCGCTCGCGCAGGACGTCGTTGCTCTCGACGGCGCGGCGGCCGGGGCCGAGCGACCAGGTCAGGTGATAGGTGGAGCCGTCGGGCCTGTCCGTGGTCCCGCCGATGCGGACGGCGAGGGCCTGCACGCCTTGGCCGTCGTCGGCCACGCCGACCACCTCGCCCTCACGGGCGGCGGGCAGGCCGTAGACGCTGGACAGGCCCAGGGTGACGTGGTCGGCGACCACCTTGCCGTAGGCCGGCGGGAAGGCCTCCAGCAGCGCCTCGCGGTCCTCGGGGTGCAGCGCCCAGCCGACCCAGCTCCTGTCCACGCTTGCCTCCTTGGCGTCAGCCGCCCGCGGCGGCGAACAGCTCCGGCCGGCGATGCCGCAGGGCCAGCAGCAGCACCAGGGTCTTCATGTCCTGCACCGCGCCGGCCTCGAAGCGGGCCCACAGCTCGGCCAGCGGCAGCTCCACCGGCTCGATCAACTCGTTCTCTTCGGGCAGGCCGCCGCCGTCGCCAACCCGGTCGGCGGCGGCGTAGGGGGCCAGGAACAGGGCCATCTTCTCCGACGAGACGCCCGGCGTGGACCAGGCCTCGGCCACCGGCTCCAGGGCGGTCAGGCGTACCCCGACTTCCTCCTCGGCCTCGCGGCGGGCGCAGGCCTCGGCCGGCTCGCCCGCCTCCAGCATGCCCGCCGGCGCTTCTATCAGTATCGGCGGCCCGCCGGCCCAGATCACCGGCGCTCGCGGCGTGGCGACCAGCAGCGCGCAGCGCCGGCCCGGGTCGTAGGGGAGCACAGCGACCGCATCGCCATGGTGCTCGATCTCGCGGAAGAAGGTTCCGCCCTCGGTCGGCGCCAGTTCGGCGCGGATGATCTTCGACCAGCCCGAATAGACGGTCTCCTGCCCGGTGATCCTCAGCCGCATGGGTCCTCCTCGGCGCGTCTTACCAAGCGCAACGCATGGGCTCGGAACCTGCGCCCGGGCTCCGCGCTCAGGTAGCGTCGGCCGCGGCGCGGGGCCGCCGACGGCCATCAGCACGGGAGGCGCCCTTGGCCGCGTTCGACACCGCCGCCAAGCAGACGGAAGACGTTCGCAACCGCCTGATCGCCAGGCTGGGCGAGGACGAGCGCCGACGGCTGCTGTCGGCCTCGCGCAAGGTCGAGCTGGTCGCCGGCCACGTCCTCTATCACCGCTCCGAAGCCGTCGAGCACGTCTACTTCCCCGAGCGCGGCATCATCTCCCTGGTCGCGGTGACCAGCAACGGCGGCCAGGTGGAGAGCGGCGTGGTCGGGGCTGAAGGGGCGCTGGCGCTGGTCGAGGCGATGACCTGCTCCCCGATGTTCCCGCTCGCCACGGTGCAGGCCGCGGGCTTGGCCTGGATCGCCCCGGCCGAGCTGTGCCGCGAGATATTCATGCTGGAGCCCGGCCGCACCATGGTCGAAGAGTACGCCCAGGCGATGCTGGCCGAGGCGCGCCAATCGATCGCCTGCCAGGCCTTCCACCGGCTTGAGCCGCGGCTGGCGCGCTGGCTGCTCGAATGCCGCGAGCGCGGCGAGCTCGGTGACGAACTGCTGCTGACCCAGGAGTTCCTGGCCATCATGCTGGGCGTGCGGCGCACCTCGGTGACCGCGGCGCTGGCCTCGCTGGAGCAGCGCGGCCTGCTGCGCACGGGCCGTGCGCGCGTGCGCCTCTCCGACCTTCCCGGCCTCGAAGCCGCCGCCTGTGAGTGCCGCGGCCTGATCCGCGCCTACCGCTCGCAGATCGGGTGCTGAAGCGACCTACCTCCCCGCGCAGCGGCGCGGGGATAAGATTCAAAGAGAGGGGTTGCTCCGCGCCGGACGCTGGTGGATCCGCGAGCGGAGAGGCGTTCGCCATCCCTCTCCGACCCGCTGCGCGGGCCACCCCCTCCCGCAAGGGGAGGAGGTCTCACTCGGAGGTGGACGCCTCCCCGATCCCCGCCAGTATCTGCGCGGTATAGCTCTCGACGACGAGGCTGAAGGGGGCGCCGTCGGGTTTGAATAGCACCGCGCGCTGCTCGAGCACATGGGACGGGACGGTCATGGGCGCGTCGGCGTCCGGGGCGGCCAGCGGCTCGAACAGCAGCCGGCTGGAGAGGGTGCGCCGCTGGAACTTCAGGGGGGCGACGACGACGCCGAACGGCGTGTCGGTCGTATCCAGCGTCTGGACCATCTGCGGGGTGAGTTCGGCCGGCCGGTACCAATTGTCGGCCTCGGACAGCACCCGCTCGCCGCAGGTGAGGCGGACCCGGCGGTAGCCGATCGCCTCGCCCGGCTGCACGCCGAGCGCCAGCCGGTCCTCCGGGCGCAGCGGCTTCTGTGCGCCGCGATCGGCGACGGCGCGGATGTCGGGCGAGGCGGCCAGGCCGTGTTCGCGGCACCAGGCGCGTAGCACGGCGGTGGCGCTGGGATTGGCGTCGAGGTTGCGGCGCAGGGCCTCGAGGCGGGCGTGGGCGGCGAGGCGGGCCTCGCGGTCGGGCAGCACGATGTCGCCGGCCGAGGCCGGGCCGGTCAGGACGACGGCCAGACCCGCCCCGATCGCTGCACGCGCCACCCCCCTCACCGCCCGTCCGTCACTTGCCGCCGAGCGAGGCGCGCAGCATCCAGGCGTGCTTCTCGTGCGCTTCCAGGCGGTCGGAGATCAGGCCGACCGTAACCTCGTCGCCCGCTTCCTGGGCGGCGGGCAGGGCGGCCCTGGCGGTGGCGACGACGGTCTCGTGGTCGCGCTGCAGTTCGCGCAGCATGTCCTCGGCGCCCTTTTCCGGGTCGCCGTCGGCGATCGACGAGAGGTTGGAAAAGGAGCGGTAGCCCTGCGGAGCGAACTCGCCCAGCGCGCGGATGCGTTCGGCGACGTCGTCGATCGCGTTCCACATCTCGGTGTACTGCTCCATGAACAGCTGGTGCAGGGCCGCGAAGTTCGGGCCGCGCACGTTCCAGTGATAGCCGTGGGTCTTCAGGTAGACGGCATAGGTGTCCGCCAGCAGCTTGGAAAGCCCCTGTGCGACGGCGGCGCGATTTTGAGCGCCCAGTCCCGTGTTGATCCCGTCGGCCATGGCTTGGGTCTCCCTCTTGGCTTTCACGCTTCAACCGCCGAACGGCCACGCAGCGTGCGCGTTCCAGGCGCGGCGGCGCGCGCCTCGACGCGCTGCCAGGCGCGCTCGTGCAGAGCGAAGGCGAGGGTCTGGAAGATCGGTTCGATCATCCCGATGGCCAGCGCCGCCCGCCAGTCTCGGGTGAGCGCGAACGCCACCGAGACCGCCACGATCAGGTGGGTCAGGCTGTAGGTCAGCGTCTTCTTGGCGAACTGCATGGGTCGATCTCTGTTGCGAACGATTCGCAAATAGGATCGGCCCATGCCTGCCGCAAGCGGCCGGATGCGGATTTTCGACGTCTCGGCCCTAGTCCGGGTCACCGCTGATTCCGCGTGCGGGCAGGGTGGCCAGCGCCACGCCGCCGTCCACCGCGATGGTGTCGCCGACCACGTAGTCGCCGGCCCGGGAGGCCAGGTAGATGGCCGCGGCGGCCATGTCCTCCGGGGTTCCGATACGGCCCAGCGGGACGCGTCGCCCGACCTCCTCGGCCTGGTCGCGGGCGGCCCGGTTCATCTGCGAGGCGAAGGGGCCGGGCGCGATGCAGCTCATCACGATCCGATCGCGGATCAGCCGGGCGGCCATCCGGCGGGTCAGATAGATCAGGCCGGCCTTGGATGCGTGGTAGGAGTAGGTCTCCATCGGGTTCAGCTGGATGCCGTCGATTGAGGCGATGTTGATCACCTTCGCGGGTCGCTCCGGAGTCGCGGCCTTGGCCAGGGCCTGGTGCAGCGCCTGGGTCATGAAGAAGGGACTCTTCAGGTTCAGGTCGAGCACCTTGTCCCAGCCTTGCTCGGGGAACTCCTCGAACTTCGCCCCCCACGCCGCCCCGGCGTTGTTCAGCAGGATGTCGAGCCTGTCCTCGCGCGCCAGCAGGGCGTCGCGCAGGGCGTGGCAGCCTTCCACCGTCGAGATGTCCTGGGGCAGCGAGACGCACTCGCCCAGGCTCGACATCTCCTCGGCCGCGGCGTTGCAGGCCTCGGCCTTGCGGGCCGAGATGTAGACCTTGGCGCCGGAGGCCAGGAAGCCTTCGGCGATCATCCGGCCGATCCCCCGCGAGCCGCCGGTGACCAGGGCGGTGCGCCCCTTCAGCGAGAACAGGTCTGCGACGTTCATGTTCGGGCTCCTCCCCTCCGCGATGGCGCAAGGCTAGCGGAGGGGAGGGCCGAGACAAACCGCTCAGCCGCGGGCCGTGGTGCGGGGCAGGTCCGGCCAGGGCAGGGCCGCGAGGGTCCACCGACCGGGTCCGAAGGCGGCGAGCCCCACGCGGGCAGCCAGCGCCACAGTATTGACGATCATCGCTTCGCCTCCTGCTCTCACGCCGCCGCCGTCGCCGCGGCCTGGCGCAGGCGCGCGGCGGAGGTCGCCTTGTCGACGTAGCGTTCGGTGGGGAACTCGCCGCCCTGCACCCAGTGGCGGACGATGCGGGCGAACCGCTCGCCGTAGCGCTCGCCGGTGACGAGGTCGCTGGGCGGGGTGGCCTGCTCCACCGGCAGATCGGCCAGGCTCTGGCTCATCGGCCCGAGGAACGAGCCCAGGCGGTTGACGTCGTCGACGCCCGCCCCGCTCCAGTTGGCGCCGGGATGGTCGCCCATGGGGATCCAGATCATTCCCATCTGGGCGGCGAACACCAGGAGCTGGATCAGGGTGTTGGTCTTGTCGCCGTTCAGCGAGGCCGAGTTGGTGAAGCCGCCGGCGAACTTGTCCTTCCAGCCCTGCACCCACCAGGGATCGAAACAGCCTTCCATGAAGGCTTTGAACGGGGCGCTCGGCATGCCCATCAGGGTGGTGCAGCCGAAGATGACGCCGTCGGCGTCCTGCAGCGTGCGCATCGTCTCCTCGTCCCGCCAGCGCGTGCGGCGGTCGAGCTGTTCGGGGACGATGCGCAGGAGGTCGGCGGTGACGCCTTCGACGCGGGCGGCGCCGCGGTGGACCGCCTGGGCCAGCAGGCCGGTGCGGCCGCTGCCGGAGTGATAGACGATGGCGACCTTGGTCATGGTCGTGGGCTCCCTTCGAGAAGTGGAGCCGAGCAACTATGCCCGGCCGCACGCTGCGTCAGCGTTGACCTTCCCAACGCCGCGTTCGAATTTCCGAATATGGACTGGGAGGATCTCCGGTATTTCCTCGCCGTCGCCAAGGCGCGGACGGCCACCGGCGCGGCGCGCGAGCTGAAGGCCAGCCCGTCCACCGTCATCAAGCGGGTGTCCGACCTGGAGCGGTCGCTGGGCCAGCTGCTGTTCGACCGCTCGCGCGAGGGCTATGCGCTCACCGCCTTCGGCCAGGCGATCCTCCAGCGGGCCCTGCCGCTGGAGGCGGCGGCCCACGACATCGCCCGGTTCGCCGAGGGCGCGCCGACCGCCCCGTCGGGCCTGGTGCGCGTCTCCACCACCGAGTCCCTGGCGAGCGGATGGCTGGCCCCGCGCCTGGCGGCCTTCCACCGACAGCACCCGGCCATCCAGATCGAGATCTTCGCCGGCGCGGAGGTGGTCAGCCTCGGCCGGCGGGAGGCGGACGTGGCCCTGAGGCTGGCCCGGCCCGAAGGCGGCGACCTGCGGGCCCGGCGGGTGGGCGAGGTGGCCTTCGCCGGCTACCGGCTGCGGGGCGCCGACGTCGATCCCGGCGCCTGGATCGCCTTCCACGAGCAGCCGGCCCGCACCGCCATCGCCCGTCTGGCGGAGACCCGGCTCGGCGGCCGGGCGCCGGTCCTGCGGGCCGGAGATTTCGCCACGCACCAGGCGGCGGCGAGGTCAGGCCTCGCCTGCGCAGTGCTGCCGTGCTTCCTCGGCGATCCCGACCCGCTCCTGGAGCGGGTGGAGCCGGGCGATCCGCAGCTGAGCCTCGGCCTGTGGCTGGTCGTGCACCGCGACCTACGCTCGGCGCCGCGGGTCCAGGCGGTGCTGGACTTCCTCGCCGACCAGGCCCAGGTCAGCCGCAGGCTGCTGGCCGGGCGCTAGCTGCGGCCTGCGACATAATTGAGTGGCGCGCCCGCTGGCGGGCGGCTAACACGCGTTTGAATTTGCGGCCGGCGAGTTCGTCGTACGGCCGTGACAGCCCCTGAGGACGCTCAAGATGACTGCGATCAATCCGGTGACTGACCTGACGGTCGAAGGCGATGTGGCGATCGTTACCCTGAACTCGCCGCCGGTGAACGCCCTCTCGCAGAAGGTTCGCGAGGGGCTGCACGCCGCCTTCCAGCAGGCGTGTTCGGACGCCAACGCCAAGGCTGTGGTGCTGATCTGCGAAGGCCGCACCTTCATCGCCGGCGCCGACATCACCGAGTTCGGCGGGGCCATGGGCGACCCGTCGCTGCAGGAAGTGCAGGACGCCATCGAGGGCTGTTCCAAGCCGGTGGTCGCCGCGATCCACGGCACCGCGCTGGGCGGCGGCCTGGAAGTCGCCCTGTGCTGTCACTACCGGGTGGCCGTCCCCTCGGCCCGGGTCGGCCTGCCGGAAGTCAACATCGGCCTGCTGCCGGGCGCCGGCGGCACCCAGCGCCTGCCGCGCATCGTCGGCGTCGAGAAGGCGCTGCAGATGGTCACCAGCGGCGAGCACGTGCCGGCCAAGGCGGCCAACGCCATGGGCCTGATCGACGAGCTGGTCGAAGAGGGCAAGCTGCGCGAGGGCGCCGTCGCCTTCGCCAAGAAGGTGGTCGCCGAGGGCCGCCCGCTGCGTAAGGTCCGCGACAACGACGACAAGATCCAGGAAGCCAAGGGCAAGCCGGAGATCTTCGCCAGCTTCCGCAAGGCCAACGCCCGCAAGATCCGCGGCTTCATGGCCCCCGAGAACAACATCAAGGCCATCGAGGCGGCGGTGAACCTGCCGTTCGACCAGGGCCTGGAAGCCGAGCGCAAGCTGTTCACCGAGTTGATGATGGGCCCGCAGTCGGCGGCCCAGCGCTACTACTTCTTCGCCGAGCGCCAGGCGCAGAAGATCCCCGACGTGGGCGACGACGTGCCGACCCTGCCGGTCAAGAGCGTCGGCATCATCGGCGCCGGCACCATGGGCGGCGGCATCGCGATGAACTTCGCCAACGCCGGTATCCCGGTGAAGCTCGTCGAGGTGAAGCCCGAGGCCCTGGAGCGCGGTCTGGGCGTGGTGCGCAAGAACTACGAGCGCACCGCCTCCCGCGGCGGCATCACGGCCCAGCAGGTCGAAGAGCGGATGAACCTGATCAAGGGCACGCTCTCGATGGACGATCTGGCCGACGTCGACCTCGTGATCGAGGCGGTGTTCGAGCGGATGGATATCAAGAAGGACATCTTCGCCAACCTCGACCGCATCTGTAAGCCGGGCGCGATCCTGGGCACCAACACCTCGGGCCTGAACATCAACGAGATCGCCTCGGCGACGAAGCGTCCCGAGAGCGTCATCGGCCTGCACTTCTTCTCGCCGGCCAACGTGATGAAGCTGCTGGAGATCGTCCGCGCCGACCACACCTCCAAGGAGGTGATCGCCACCTCGATGAAGCTGGCCAAGCAGATCGGCAAGATCGCCGTGCTGGTCGGCGTCTGCCCGGGCTTCGTCGGCAACCGCATCCTGGGCGCCCGCCAGCGCGAGGCCCAGAAGCTGGTCATGGAAGGCGCGATGCCCTGGGACATCGACCGCGTCCTCTACGACTTCGGCTTCCCGATGGGGCCGTTCGCCATGAGCGACCTGGCCGGCCTCGATATCGGCTGGGTGAAGGAGAAGTCGAAGGGCGAAAGCATCCGCGACGTGCTCTGCGAGATGGACCGCCGCGGCCAGAAGACGGGCGCCGGCTACTACGACTACGACGAGAACCGCAACGCCAAGCCCTCGCCCGTCACCGAGAAGATCATCAACGACTTCATCGTGAAGAGCGGCCGCAACCCGCGGAAGATCTCCGACGAGGAGATCCTGGAGCGCTGCATCTATCCGATGATCAACGAGGGCGCGAAGATCCTGGAAGAGGGCAAGGCCCTGCGCGCCTCGGACATCGACGTGGTCTGGGTCAACGGCTACGGCTGGCCGCTCTACCGCGGCGGCCCGATGTACTACGGGGACCAGGTCGGCCTGGACAAGGTGCTGGCCAAGATGAAGGAGTTCGAGGCCACCATGGGCGACGTCTTCAAGCCCGCGGCCCTGCTCGAAAAGATGGTCGCCGAAGGCACGACCTTCGCCAAGCTGCCGCCGAACCCGCGGATCCTCTAGGTCCGTCCGCCACTCAGCGCACACTCAAGGAAGTCAGGAATATCGACGAACATGCGTGAAGCCGTCATCGTCTCCGCCGCCCGCACCCCGATCGGGAAGGCCTACCGGGGCGCGTTCAACAACACCACCGCCCCGACCCTGGGCAGCTTCGCCGTCAAGGCGGCGGTCGAGCGGGCCGGGATCGATCCGGCCGAGATCGACGACGTGGTGATGGGCGCGGCGCTGCAGCAGGGCACCACGGGCTCCAACTTCGCCCGCGCCGTGGCCCTGCGCTCGGGCCTGCCGAACACCGTCGCGGCCATGAGCCTCGACCGCCAGTGCTCGTCGGGCCTGATGGCGATCGCCACCGCCGCCAAGTACATCATCAACGACGGCGCCCCGGTCGCCGTCGGCGGCGGCCTGGAATCCATCTCGCTGGTCCAGAACGACAAGATGAACCGCTTCCGGGCCCGCGACGAGTGGCTGGCCGAGCACGTGCCGGAACTGGCGGTGTCGATGATCGAGACCGCCGAGATCGTCGCCGAGCGCTACGGCGTCTCGCGCGAGCACCAGGACGAGTACGCCCTGCAGTCCCAGCAGCGCACCGCCCAGGCGCAGGCCGACGGCCGCTTCGACAAGGAGATCGTCCCGGTCACCACCACCATGATGGTGCAGAACAAGGAAACCGGCGAGTTCTCCGAGAAGGAGATCACCATCCGCCAGGACGAGGGCAACCGCCCGCAGACCACCCTGGCCGACCTGCAGAAGCTGCAGCCGGTGTTCAAGGGCGGCCGCTACGTCCAGGAAGGCAAGTTCATCACCGCCGGCAACGCCTCGCAGCTGTCGGACGGCGCCGCCGCGGTGGTGCTGATGGAAGCCAAGGAAGCCGAGCGCCGTGGTCTCGAGCCGCTGGGCGCCTACCGCGGCATGGCCGTGGCCGGCTGCGGCCCGGAGGAGATGGGCATCGGTCCGGTGTTCGCCATCCCGAAGCTGCTCGAGCGCAACGGCCTGAAGATGGACGACATCGACATGTGGGAGCTGAACGAGGCCTTCGCCTCGCAGCTGCTCTACTGCCGTGACAAGCTGGGCATCCCGAACGAGAAGCTGAACGTCTCGGGCGGCGCCGTCTCCATCGGCCACCCCTACGGCATGACCGGCGCCCGCTGCACGGCCCACATCATGTACGAAGGCAAGCGCCGCGGCGCGAAGTACGGCGTGGTCACCATGTGCGTCGGCGGCGGCATGGGCGCGGCCGGTCTCTTCGAGATCTTCTAAGCGACCCGACGCTCGTCGAAAGTGGAACGGCCGCCCCTCGGGCGGCCGTTCTCGTTTGGGCCTGGAACCGCCTGCGCAGGCCCACCGTGAAGGTCCGGCCCAGGAACCAGGCGTGGGTGTAGTCGCAGTTGTACTGGCTGCGGGTGAACGGCGGCTCGGTGTCGAAGGCGTTTGTCGATCCCGACCGTCAATGACGCATCCACGGCAGCTGACCCACGTAGACGGTCGTGGGTGATCTCGTCCTCGGTCTGCAGGTCCGGGAAGCCGTTCGGCTCCTACGGCCGGAGCTCGCTTTTCCAGCCGGATCCTGCGGGATCACCCTCCGTGCGAAGGCGAGGGAAGGTCTCCGCCAAGGTTTCCCTACGGGAAGTCGTCTCGTTTTTGCAACATCGTCAAAAATCAACATTCGACGATCCGTGACATCTGAAGCGGCGTGAGTAATGCTCACGCTGTGACGCTGGCCGCCCAAGAGCCGGCGCACGCGGAAACGCAATGACCGGCCGTGGGCCGGGGGGAGTGGAACACATGAAGCGGCACCTGCTCGCGACGAGCGCCCTTGCGCTCAGCACCCTTGCAACTGACGCCCTGGCCCAGGACCGCGGTACTGTCCTCGACGAGCTGGTGGTCACGGCTCAGCGGCGTGAGGAGGCGCTGCAGGACGTGCCGATCGCCGTGTCGGCCTTCGACCAGGGGGCGCTGGAACGGTCCCGGATCGAGGGCGGGCCGAACCTCGTCACCGCCGTGCCCAACGTGAACTTCTCCAAGGGGAACTTCACCGGCTACAACTTCCAGATCCGCGGCATCGGCTCGAAGCTGGTGGCGGGCTCGGGCGACGCCGGCACCGGCATTCACCTGAACAACGCCCCGCTGCTGTCCAACAACCTGTTCGAGACCGAGTTCTACGACGTCGAGCGGGTCGAGGTGCTGCGCGGCCCTCAAGGCACGCTGTACGGGCGCAACGCCACCGGCGGCGTGGTCAACCTGATCACCGCCAAGCCCACCGACCAGTTCGAGGGCGTGGTCCGCGCCGAGGTCGGCAACTACGACTCGATCAAGTTCCGCGGGATGGTCAACATCCCGATGGGCGAGGTGTTCGCCGCCCGACTGGCCGGCACCTACCTGGAGCGCGGCGGCTACGGCGACAACATCTTCACCGGCAACGACGCCGACAACCGCAACCTTTGGGGCGTGCGGGCGACGGTCTCGTTCAACCCGGCCGAAAACTTCCGCTCGTGGCTGGTCTGGGACCACTTCGAGGAGGACGACAACCGCTCGCGGATCGGCAAGCAGTTCTGCACCAAGGACCCCGGTCCCGCCAACATCGGCGGCCTCGGCTACTCCACGGAAGCCGGCGGCCTGATCGGCCAGATCCAGCGCGGCTTCTTCAGCCAGGGCTGCCTGCCCACCCCGCTGTACGATCCCAGCGCGCTGGGCACGGTGAACTCGCAGGGCACCCTCGGCGGCCTCTTCGGCGCCCTCGGCGGCTTCCAGACCGGCGACGCCTACATCGGCAAGATGCAGACGCCGGACATTCGCGACATCGAGTCGACGTTCGACCCGATCTACAAGTCGAAGACCGACATCTATCAGTTCAACGCCGAGTTTGACGTCACCGACGACCTGACGCTGAGCTGGCTGACCAGCTACACCTTCTTCAAAGTCTACACGCGGCAGGACTACAACCGGTACACGCCGAGCGGGCCGTTCAACACGACGCCGAACCCGGTCAACGCTTTCAGCGCGGTGCCGGGCTACGCCTCGACCATCTACCCGATGCTGTTCCCGAACGGGGTGATCAACGATCCGCAGAACGGGGCCTTCAACCGGTTCACGACCAGCGACATCTCCTCGGCCTACACCGAGAACTGGAGCCACGAGGTTCGGCTGCAGTCGAACTTCGACGGGCCGCTCAACTTCAACCTGGGCGGCCTGTTCCTGCGCTTCACCACGCAGGGCGACTACTACGTGATGTTCAACACCGGCACGGGCTACTACCAGATCAACAACCTGCTCACGGTCGGTGACGCCAACTGCCAGGGCCCGGCGCCCTGCATCACCATCGACCCGGGCGCCGACCCGAACCGGTCGGGCCACAACTACTACGACAGCTACGGTCCCTACGATCTGACGAGCTACGCGGCGTTCGGCGAGCTCTACTGGCAGATGACCGAGAGCTTCAAATGGACGCTCGGCCTGCGCTACACGGTCGACAAGAAGGAAGTGCAGAACCACACCGTGGCGCTGGGCACGCCGGGCATCGGCCCGAACCCGGGCGCCCCGCGCATCCTCGAGGCCGAGTTCAAGGAGCCGACGGGCCGCTTCGGCTTCGACTGGAAGCCGGACGTCGGCTTCACCGACGACACCCTGGTCTACGGCTTCTATTCCCGCGGCTACAAGGGCGGCGGCCTGAACCCGCCGTTCAGCCCGGGGATCGGCGTCGTGCCGACCTCGCCGATCTTCCAGCCCGAGTTCATCGACGCCTACGAGATCGGCACCAAGAACACGCTGCTCGACGGTTCGCTGATGCTGAACCTGACCGGCTTCTACTACGACTACGCCGGCTACCAGGTCTCCAAGATCATCAACCGGACCTCGATCAACGAGAACATCGACGCCAAGGTGAAGGGTGTCGAACTGGAGACCGTCTGGCAACCGATCCCGGGCCTTCGGCTCAACGCGGCGATCGGCTGGCTCGACAGCGAGATCCAGGACACCACCTCGATCGATACCTTCAACCGGACCCAGGGCAACCCGGGCCTGGTGCTGGTGAAGTCGAGCGCGGCGTCCAACTGCGTGGTCTCGACGGCCTCGGCCCAGACGGCGTTGGCCATCTCCAACGGCCAGGTGCCGGGCTTCACGCCCAACCCGTTCACGCTGCTGGGCGTCTGCACCTTGACCTCGGCGGCGGGCGCGGGCGCCAACATCGAC
>Ga0172382_10003171_pt1 | contig 26336 bp, 26 predicted proteins | sample Leawel138RmetaG_FD_122245 | JGI IMG/M metagenome (GOLD analysis project Ga0172382, IMG submission 122245) | Leachate microbial communities from a municipal landfill in Southern Ontario, Canada - Leachate well 138R metaG | ecosystem: Engineered > Solid waste > Landfill > Unclassified | place...
ATGATGTTCTTCAGTGTGCGTTGTCTGATCATGCTTGAACTGGCTTCCGCTCTAGTTGCGAATAATTTTCAACAAGTGGCGCGTAGCATAGCAAATTTCGCCTTTGTTGAACACTAATCAGCCCTATCCAGCCGATTGAATCCATCAATCGGCTTGCCGACGCAGGAACGCTGGAATGTCCAGATAATCCAGATCTTCCGCCGGCTGACTCAGGCGTGCCGCTGTCGCGTGGCCACCACCGGAGTTGCGCATGACGGTCGGACGGTCCAGGTCGCGATAGTTCGGCGCAGTGGTTTCAGACTGACGAACGGGCTGCGGCGCAGCGGTATTGTCCACCACCTTGACCGGCTTCTCGATACGCGCACCCAGACCGGTGGCGACCACGGTAACCCGCAGTTCATCACGCAGCTCGGGGTCGATCACGGTGCCGACCACCACGGTGGCGGTTTCCGAAGCGAACTCCTCGACGGTGTTACCCACTTCGGAGAACTCACCCAGTGACAGGTCGGGACCAGCAGTGATATTGACCAGGATGCCACGGGCGCCCATCAGGTTGACGTCTTCCAGCAGCGGGCTGCGGATCGCCGCTTCGGCTGCCTCACGGGCACGGTTCGGGCCGCTGGCGTGGCCGGTACCCATCATGGCCATACCCATTTCGCTCATGACAGTCTTCACGTCGGCGAAGTCGACGTTGATCATGCCGGGACGGATGATCAGGTCGGCGATGCCCTGGACCGCACCCAGCAGCACGTCGTTGGCCTTGCTGAAGGCAGACAGCAGGCTGGCGTCCTTGCCCAGCACGGTGAGCAGCTTCTCGTTGGGGATGGTGATCAGCGAGTCGACGTGCTGACCCAGCTCACGGATGCCCTCTTCGGCGATCTGCATGCGCTTGCGGCCTTCGAAGGGGAACGGCTTGGTCACTACCGCCACGGTCAGGATACCCATTTCGCGAGCCACTTCGGCCACGATCGGTGCGGCACCGGTACCGGTGCCGCCGCCCATGCCGGCGGTGATGAACACCATATCCGACCCCTGCAGCACTTCGGCGATGCGCTCGCGGTCCTCGATCGCCGCTTCACGGCCGATCAACGGGTTGGCGCCGGCGCCCAGGCCCTTGGTCACCGCCGAGCCCAGCTGCAGCACGGTACGTGCGGTCATGTTCTTGAGTGCCTGCGCATCGGTGTTGGCGCAGATGAAGTCGACGCCTTCAACGTTGTTGATCACCATGTGCTGGAGCGCGTTACCGCCACCACCACCAACGCCGACGACTTTGATTACCGCGTTTTGCGGGAGGTTATCGATCAATTCAAACATGGTCCCATCTCCTCGAGTTCGATACTCGTCTTGTTTCGTTTTGTTTCGTTTCGTGGTTACTGCCATCCCGGATTACCCGGGTGCCCGCTTCTGCGGGTCTGTTAAAAATTCCCCTTGAACCACCGCTTCACCTTGATCAGCGGTGACTCCCTGCTCTGCTCCGAACTACTGTGACCTCCGTCGGCATGGTGCTTCATGCCGTAGTGCAGCAACCCTACTCCGGTGGAGTAGATGGGATTGCGCACCACATCAGCCAGTCCCTTGAATTCCTGCGGCACACCCAGGCGTACCGGCATGTGGAATATCTCTTCGGCCAGTTCGACGGCACCTTCCATCTTGGCGGTGCCGCCGGTCAATACGATACCGGCCGGTATCATGTCTTCGTACCCTGAACGGCGCAGCTCGGCCTGGATCAGGGTGAACAGCTCGTCGTAACGCGGCTCGACCACCTCGGCCAGTGCCTGGCGCGACAGGTCACGCGGTGGCCGCTCGCCAACACTCGGGACCTTGATGGTTTCCTCGGGGCCGGCCAGTTTGGCCAGCGCACAGGCGTAGCGGATCTTGATCTCTTCGGCATGCTGGGTGGGCGTGCGCAGCGCCATGGCGATGTCATTGGTGACCTGGTCGCCAGCGATCGGAATCACCGCGGTATGGCGGATGGCGCCTTCGGTGAAGATGGCGATATCGGTGGTACCACCGCCGACGTCGACCATGCACACGCCCAGCTCCTTCTCGTCCTCGGTGAGCACCGAGTAGCTGGAAGCCAGTTGTTCGAGGATCACGTCCTCGACCTCCAGGCCGCAGCGACGGATGCACTTCTCGATGTTCTGCACCGCGTTCATCGCGCAGGTCACCAGATGCACCTTGGCCTCCAGCCGCACCCCGGACATGCCACGCGGCTCGCGCACGCCTTCCTGGTTATCGATCACATATTCCTGCGGCAGGATGTGCAGCACCTTCTGGTCGGCGGGAATGGCCACCGCCTGGGCCGCATCCAGTACCCGCTCGATATCCGCCTGCACCACCTCGCCTTCGCGGATGGCAACGATGCCATGGGAGTTCATGCTGCGGATGTGATTGCCGGCGATGCCGGCGAACACCGAGTGAATCTGGCAGCCAGCCATCAGCTCCGCCTCTTCGATGGCGCGCTGGATGGACTGCACGGTGGACTCGATATTCACCACCACGCCCTTCTTCATCCCCCGGGACGGATGCGAACCGATACCGACGATTTCCAACTCGCCGTCGGCACCTATCTCGCCGACCAGAGCGACCACCTTGGAGGTGCCGATATCCAGCCCGACGATCATCCTGCTACCCTGCTTGCTTGCCATGATTACTCGTTACTCCCCGTTTCAACCGTCGCTGGCTCGCGCCACGCCACTGCCATGCCATTGCTGTAGCGCAGGTCGACCCGCGCTATGAGTTCGCGGCGTTCGGACAACATCAACTTGTCGATGGCCAGGAACCGCTGCATTTTTTCCACCACATCATCACGCCCCAACAGGATCTCGATACCCTCGCGGGTGGTCAGGAACCAGCTGCCGCGGTCACGCATTTCCAGTCGCGCCACACCATGGCCATAGGGCCGCAGCAGTCGATTGAACTGCTGGTAGGTCTGCATCACCCTCTCCTTGGCGCGCTCCGGGCCGTTCAACTGCGGCAGCCCGCGGAAGCTGTCGATCCGCTCCGGCGCGAAGGCACGACCGGCGTTGTTAAGCAGCGCCGTATCGCCCCAGCGCGCCACTGGCAGATGTTCGTCCAGGGTGATCACCAACTGGTCCGGCCAGACCCGGGTCACTGCCGCGCCGGCAACCCAGGGCATGCCCAGCAGGTCGGTGCGCAGCGCGTCCAGATCGATGGTCAACAGGCTTTCGTCCAGATACGGGGCGATGGCCTGATGTACCGAATCCCGATCGATGTACTGCAGATCACCCTCGACGCTGATCAGGCTGATCGGCCGCTGTGCCAGCGGCTGCAGGCGGTTCGCCAGTTCGTACAGGCCCATGCCCAGGATCACCAGCAGCAAAGGCCAGAGCAGCTGCTGCACCCGCTTGCCCGCTCCCTGCCATGACGGCAACGCCAGGCGCGGCCAGCTGCGCGGGGCCGGCGGGGTGACGCGCACAGCGCCACGGTTCGGCGAATGGCGCCGTCCCGCAGTTCTGCCTGCGCGCTGGTCCCGTATCATCAGCCCCAACATCGCTGTTCCTCAGTAACGGGCACTGGCGAGGATCGCCAGCACCAGGTCGGTGAAACTCATGCCGGCGGCCGCAGCCGCCATCGGCACCAGACTGTGGTCGGTCATGCCCGGCGCGGTGTTGACTTCCAGCAGGTAGAAGCTGCCATCGCTGTCCTGCATCACGTCGACCCGACCCCAACCCCGGCAGCCGACGGCGTCGAAGGCGCGCAGGGAAAGCTCGGCCAGCTCGGCTTCGCGCTCCGCTGACAGGCCACAGGGGCACTGGTACTGGGTGTCGGAAGCCAGGTATTTGGCCTGGTAGTCGTAGAAGGTATTGGGCGTGCTCAGTCGGATCGCCGGCAGCACCTTGCCATCGAGAATGCCGACGGTGAATTCCGCGCCGGTAATCCACTGCTCGACCAGCGCCACGTCGTCGTATTTCTGCGCTTGCGTCCAGGCGGCCTGGAGCCCGGCCAGGGATTCCACCTTGGCCATGCCGATGCTGGAGCCTTCATGGATCGGCTTGATGATCAGCGGGGTGCCCAGTTGCTCGACCACCGAGGGGCACTCCGACTCATCACGCAGCACCGCATACGCCGGGGTGGGCAGACCCAGGCTCTGCCAGACCTGCTTGGTACGCAGCTTGTCCATGGCCAGCGCCGACGCCATCACGCCGCTGCCGGTGTAGGGCAGCCGCAGACATTCCAGCAGTCCCTGCAGGCTGCCATCCTCACCGCCGCGACCGTGCAGCGCGATGAATACCCGATCGGGGCGTTCGGTAATCAGGCGCTCGGCCAGATCGGCACCGGCATCGATACCGAAGGCATTCACGCCAGCGCCCTGCAGCGCGCTCAGTACTGCAGCGCCGGATTTCAGCGAGACCTCGCGCTCAGCGGAAGTACCGCCATAGAGCACCGCGACTCGTCCAAAGGCTTTCACGTCGATCATCAGGCCTGATCTCCTTTCTGTTCGTTGCCCAGGCGGGTCAGCGCCTCGGCCAGCTGTGGCGCCAGTCCGCCGATATCACCGGCGCCCTGGGTCAGCAGAATGTCACCCGGCTGCAGTACGGCGCGCAGCAGCGGCATGATGTCGGCATCACGCGCCACGTACAGCGGATCGATCTGGCCACGCAGACGGATGCTGCGGCACAGATGCTTGCTGTCGGCACCCGGCACCGGCTCTTCGCCAGCGGGATAGACTTCCATCAGCAGCAATACGTTGGTTTCGCCCAGCACCTGTACGAAGTCCTCGTACAGATCGCGGGTACGCGAATAGCGATGCGGCTGGTAGACCATCACCAGGCGCCGCTCGGGCCAGCCGCCGCGCACGGCCTTGATCACTGCCGCGACTTCACGCGGATGGTGGCCGTAGTCGTCGACCAGCATCACATCCCCTTCCTCGCCCAGCGGGAAGTGACCGTGCACCTGGAAGCGCCGGCCGACACCCTCGAAGCTGGTCAGGCCCTTGATGATGGCCTCGTCGCTGACGCCTTCATCGGCGGTCACGGCGATGGTCGCCAGGGCGTTGAGCACGTTATGCACGCCGGGCATGTTGACGTACACGCGCAGCGGCTCGCGCCCTTCGCGCAGTACGGTGAAGTGGGTCTGCATGCCGCGCTGCTCGATATCCACGGCGCGGATGTCGGCTTCTTCCGACTGGCCGTAGGTGATCACCTGGCGATTGATCTGCGGCAGGATCTCGCGCACCACCGGGTCATCGATGCACAGCACAGCCAGGCCGTAGAACGGCAGGTTGTGCAGGAAATCGACGAAGGTGCGCTTGAGCCGGTTGAAGTCACCCTCGTAGGTCGCCATGTGGTCGAAGTCGATGTTGGTGACGATCGCCGCCATCGGCTGCAGGTGCAGGAAGGAGGCATCGCTTTCATCAGCCTCGGCCACCAGATAACGGCTCTCGCCCAATTGCGCATTGGTGCCGGCACTGGTCAGCCGGCCACCGATGACGAAGGTCGGGCTCAGCCCCTCGGCTGCCAGCACCGAAGCCACCAGGCTGGTGGTAGTGGTCTTGCCATGCGTGCCGGCCACCGCAATACCGTGGCGATAGCGCATCAGTTCGGCGAGCATTTCCGCGCGTGGCACCACCGGAATGCGCATTTCCATCGCCGCCGCCACTTCCGGGTTGCTCGGGTTGATGGCACTGGAGACCACCAGCACGTCGGCATTCTGCACATTCTCGGCCAGATGACCGATATCCACCCGGGCGCCGAAGCTCTCCAGGCGGGCGGTGACCGTCGAGCGTTTCAGGTCCGAACCGGACACTTCATAGCCCAGGTTGAGCAGCACCTCGGCAATGCCGCACATGCCCACGCCACCGATGCCGACGAAGTGGATGCGGCGGATACGGCGCATTGCCGGCAGGCTGAAGGTGGCCTTGGGACGTTTATCAGTGGTCACGGGCAACCTCCAGGCAGGCGCGAACCACGTCCGCTGTTGCGTCGGGTCTGGCCTGGTTGCGGGCATGTTCTGCCATCAGTCGTACAATCTCCGGTTGGGTAAACAGGTTCTCGAGCCGCTGCGCCAGCAGCGCCGCGGTAAGGGTCTTCTGCGGCAGCAGCTCGGCTGCTCCGCGATCAGCCAGGTAGCGCGCATTGGCGCTCTGGTGGTCATCGATGGCATGCGGCAGCGGGATCAACAACGACGGCCGGCCAGCGGCGGCCAGTTCGGCCACGGTCAATGCGCCGGCGCGGCAGACCACCACATCGGCCCAGGCATAGGCCTCGGCCATGTCGGCGATGAAGGCTTCCACCTCGGCGCTGACGCCAGCGCCGGCATAGCGCTCGCGGGCCGCCTGCACATGCTGCTTGCCACACTGGTGACGCACTTCCGGGCGCTGCGCGGCGGGCAGCAGGGCCAGCGCCTCGGGCAGCAGCTCGTTCAGCGGCAAGGCGCCCAGGCTGCCGCCCAGCACCAGCAGACGTGGCGGCCGGCTGCCATCCCAGCTCATCGGCGGCACCTGGAAAATCTCCGCGCGCACCGGATTGCCGGTGCTGCGACGCCGGGCGTCATCGGCAAAGCTGCCCTCGAAACCTTCGCAGCGGCGCGCCGCCAGTTTCGCCAGCAGCCGGTTGGTGGTACCGACCACCGCGTTCTGTTCGTGGATCACCAGCGGGATGCGCCGCAGCCAGGCCGCCACGCCGCCCGGGCCAGTGACATAGCCGCCAGCACCCAGCACGCACACCGGTTGCAGCTGGCGCACGATCTTCAGCGACTGCCACAGCGCGCGCAGCACCCGTACCGGCGCCTTGAGCAGATCGGCCTTGCCCTTGCCACGCAGGCCCTGGATATCGATGTAATGCACCGGGATATGCGCCGCCGGAATCAGCTCGGCCTCAATGCCACGGCGCGTACCCAGCCAATGCACTTCGTAACCCTGTTGCTGCAGCAGGCGGGCGCAGGCCAGCGCCGGGAACACATGCCCACCGGTACCGCCAGCCATGATCAGTACCTTACTGGCCATCGGCAGCCTCCCGCAGCGCCTGCCGGCGCTCCCAGTCGATGCGCAGCAATAGACCCAGGCTGATGCAACAGACCACCAGCGAACTGCCGCCATAACTGAGGAACGGCAGGGTCAACCCCTTGGTCGGCAGCAGCCCGACATTCACCCCGACGTTGATCAGCACCTGGCCGCACCACATGATCGCCAGGCCGTAGGCCAGATAAGCGGAGAAATAGCGCCCGGCCTTTTCCGCCCACAGGCCGATGTACAGCGCTCGCACCGCAACGAAGATCAGCAGCGCGAAGGCGGCCAGGGCACCGATCAGGCCCAGTTCCTCGGCCAGCACCGCGAACACGAAGTCGGTATGCGCCTCGGGCAGGTAGAACTGTTTCTGGATGCTGTTGCCCAGGCCGGTACCCAGCCATTCGCCGCGGCCGAAGGCGATCAGCGCCTGGGTCAGCTGGTAGCCAGTACCGTAGGGGTCGTTCCAGGGATTGAGGAAACCGGTCAGACGCTGCAGTCGATAGGGCTCGAACAGCACCAGCAACGCCGCCAGGCCGCCCAGCGAGCCGAACAGCAGGGTGAAGCGGAACAGTCCGACACCGCCGAGAAACAGCATGCCGGTAGCCGCGCCCATGAGGACCACCGTGGCACCGAAATCCGGCTCGATGATCAGCAGCCAGGCCATCGGCCCGAGCACCATGAAGGGTTTGATGAAGCCGAACCACTCCTCCTTGACCTCGTCCCGGCGATGCACCAGGTAGCCGGCCAGGAACACCACGGCAAACAGCTTGGCCAGCTCCGACGGTTGCACGTTGATCGGCCCGACCGCGATCCAGCGCCAGCTGCCATTGACCTCGCGACCGACGCCCGGGATCAGTACCGCGATCAGCAGCGCGAAGCCGAGAAACAGCAGCGGGAAGCGGAACTGCTCCCACAGCCCGACCGGCACCGCCAGCGTCGCCAGCATCGCCAGTACGCCGATGATCATGTACACCAGCTGACGGTTCATATAATAGAGGGGATTGCCCAGCTGCCCGGCGGCCACTTCCATGGAGGCGGAGGTGACCATCACCAGTCCCAGACCGAGCAACGCCAGCCCACCGACCAGCAGCGGCAGGTCCATATCGAAGCGGCGCTCGCCGAGCAGCGGTGCCAGTGAGCGTTGCATGACATCGGTAAGGATCATGCCGGCAGCCTCCCGACCGCGGCGGCGAACAACCGGCCACGCTCTTCGAAATTGCGGAACATGTCCAGGCTGGCACAGGCCGGAGACAGCAGCACGGCATCGCCCGGCTCGGCCACCGCAGCGGCGGCGGCCACCGCCTCATCCAGGTTGGTCACACGCTGCACCGGCACATGCTCAGCCAGCGCCTGCTCCAGCACCGGCGCATCGCGACCCAGCAGGATCACCGCGCGGCACAGGCGACTGACCGGCTCGACCAGTGCCGAGAAATCGGCGCCCTTGCCATCGCCGCCGGCGATCAGTATCTGTTTGCCCTGCAGATCACTGCCGAAACCTTCGATGGCGGCCAATGCCGCACCGACATTGGTCGCCTTGGAATCATCGTAGTAATCCACACCGGCATGCTGGCCGAGCCACTGGCAGCGGTGCGGCAGGCCGGCGAACTCGCGCAGCGCCTGCAGCATCGCCGGCATCGGCAGTCCGGCGGCGTGGCCCAGGGCCAGTGCCGCCAGCGCATTGGCCTGATTGTGCGCCCCGCGGATCTTCAGCTCGGCCACCGGCATCAATGCCTTGAATTCGAAAGCCAGCCATTTCCCGCCATCCTGCTCGATCAGCCCGAAGCCCTTGAAGTCAGGACGCGACAGACCGAAGCTCCAGCACGGCAACTGGTCAGCCACCAGCGGGCGGGACAGCGCATCATCACGATTGACCACCACCTGCCGCGCGCCGCGGAAGATGCGGTGTTTGGCCAGATGGTAGGCAGCCAGATCGGCATAGCGATCCATATGGTCTTCGCTGATGTTGAGCACGGTGGCCACTTCGGCGTTCAGCGCCTGGGTGGTCTCCAGCTGGAAGCTGGATAGCTCCAGTACGTACAGATCCGGCTGCTCATCCAGCAGATCCAGCGCCGGCGTGCCAATATTGCCGCCAACCGCCACCCGCTTGCCGGCCTGCTCTGCCATGACCCCGACCAGGGTGGTCACGGTGCTCTTGGCGTTGGAGCCGGTGATGGCGATGATCGGCGCCCGGGCCTCGCGGGCGAACAGTTCGATATCACCCACCACGCTGACCCCGGCCTGCAACGCAGCCTGGATCGCCGGCGTCGACAGGGCAATGCCGGGATTGACGATCAGCTCACCGGCACTGCACAGCAAATCGCTATCCAGCTCGCCAAGGTACAGGTCGGCCATCGGCGCGAAGCGCTTCAACTGGTCAACGCCCGGCGGATTGGCGCGGGTGTCACAGACGGCGAACGGCAAACCACGGCCGGCCAGATACCGGGCGACCGATAAACCGGTTACCCCGAGTCCGACGATGATCCGTTGCTTGTCCGTGGAGATCAGTGACACCTTGTATTCCTCAACGCAGCTTCAGGGTGGACAGGCCGATCAGCACCAGTACCGTGGTGATGATCCAGAACCGCACGATGACCCGTGGTTCGGGCCAGCCCTTCAATTCGAAATGGTGGTGGATCGGCGCCATGCGAAACACCCGGCGACCGGTCATCTTGAACGAGGCCACCTGCACGATCACCGACAGGGTCTCGACCACGAAGATGCCACCCATGATGAACAGCACTATCTCCTGGCGTATGATCACCGCGATCACCCCCAACGCCGCGCCCAGCGCCAGCGCGCCGACGTCGCCCATGAATACCTGGGCCGGATAGGTGTTGAACCAGAGGAAGCCGAGCCCGGCGCCGATCAGCGCACCGCAGAAGATCAGCAGTTCGCCCGAGCCCTGTACATAGGGGATCAGCAGGTACTGGGAGAACTGCGCGTTACCGGACAGGTAGGCGAAGATGCCCAGCGCACCACCGACCATCACCGTTGGCATGATCGCCAGGCCATCCAGGCCGTCGGTCAGGTTGACCGCATTGCTCGAACCGACGATGACGAAATAGGTCAGCACCATGAAGAAGGCGCCAAGCTGGAACTCGACACTCTTGAAGAAGGGCACGATCAGCGTGGTTTCCACCGGGGTATCAGCGGCCATGTACAGCACCACAGCGGCGATCAGCCCGAACACCGACTGCCAGAAATACTTCCAGCGCGACGGCAGGCCACGGGAGTTCTTTTCCACCACCTTGCGATAGTCATCCACCCAGCCGATGGCACCGAAGCTGACGGTGACGCCCAGCACCACCCAGACGTACAGGTTGCTCAGATCGGCCCACAGCAGGGTACTGATGGTGATGGCCATCAGGATCAGCGCGCCACCCATGGTCGGCGTGCCCTTCTTTGACAGGTGCGACTGCGGGCCATCATTGCGCACCGCCTGGCCGATCTGGCGCAGCTGCAGGGTACGGATCATCCAGGGCCCGAGAAACAGCGCCAGCCCCAGCGCGGTAAGTACGCCGAAGATGCCCCGCAGGGTCAGGTACTGGAATACACCGAAGCCGGTATAGAATTGTTGCAGGTATTGCGCGAGTATCAGCAGCATGTAGGCTTGCCCTCTTCCTGAATTTGCGAGCCTTCCACCAGAGCGGCGACGACCTCTTCCATACCCGCACTACGCGAGCCCTTGACCAGCACCCGGGTTGCCGGGTCCAGCTCTGTTTCAAGTGCGGCGGCCAGTGCACCGCGGTCGGCGAAGGCCTTGCCGCCCTCACCAAATTCCGCTGCCGCCAGGGCCGATAGCGGCCCGGTGACATACAAGCCATCCAGACCCTGGGCCCTGGCATAGCTGCCGATGTCCCGGTGCGCCTGTTGCTCCAGCGCGCCCAGCTCACCCATGTCGCCCAGCACCAGTACGCGACGACCGTCGAGACTGGCCAGCACATCGATGGCGGCACGCACCGAGGCCGGGTTGGCGTTGTAGCTATCATCGATGATCAGCGCACCGTTGCGGCCGGGCAGACTGCGACCACGGCCGGCGACCGGTTGCAGTGCACCCAGGCCGCTGGCGATCGCCGGCAGCGGCACCTGCAGGGCCAGCGCCGCACCGGCGGCGGCCAGCGCATTGGCGACGTTGTGACGACCCAGCAGATTGAGCTGAACGGCAATCGTGCCGACCGGCGTGACCAGGGCGAAGCCGGGACAGCCACGCTGGTCGGCGCGGATGTGTTCCGCACGCAGCTCGGCGGTCGGGTTGGCGAGGGTGAATACCCATGCCTTGCGCTCACCCAGGGTCTGGTACCAGTTCTCGAACCAGGGACTGTCGAGGTTGATCACCCCTTGGCCATCGCTGTCCAGCCCCGCCAGGATCTCGCCCTTGGCCTCGGCGATGGCCTGCTCACTGCCGAAGCGGCCGATATGCGCCACGCCGGCATTGGTCAACACACTGACACTGGGTCTGGCCAGGCGCATGCTGTAGGCAATGTCACCAACGGCCGCCGCGCCCATTTCCACGACCGCATAGCGATGCTGCGGCGCCAGTTCCAGCAGCGTCAGTGGTACGCCCAGTTCGTTGTTCAGATTGCCGCGGGTCGCCAGTACTGCACCGCATTCGCGCAGGATGGCGGCGAGCATTTCCTTGACCGTGGTCTTGCCACTGGAGCCGGTGATGGCCACCAGCGGCCCCTTGAAGGCAGCGCGATTGAGCGCGCCCAGTTGCCCCAGCGCCAGCTCGCAGTCACGCACCACCAACTGTGGCAACGGATCGGCCAGCGGACGTTCCACCAGCGCAGCGGCCGCTCCTGCGGCACGGGCCTGGGCGACAAAGTCGTGCCCGTCCACCCGGCTGCCGGGCAGCGCCACGAACAGGCCACCAGGTTGTACCTGACGGGCATCGATACTGACACTGTCGAAACGGGCATCGCTGCCATTGAGCGTGGCATCGAGTGGTTTGAGCAGGTCCGACAGGTTCATCGCCTCAAGCATGATGATCCTCCCGGTGTTGCAAGGCGCGCGCGGCCTGTTCGATATCGCTGAAAGGGTGACGCACCCCGTTGATCTCCTGATAGGTTTCATGGCCCTTGCCGGCCAGCAGGATCACATCGTCGGCCGCAGCGCGGGCGATGGTCTGACTGATGGCTTCGGCACGGTTGGCTATGACTGTCAGCTGTTCGGTGCGTTCAATACCGGCGCAGATTTCCTCGATGATCGCGACCGACGGTTCGGTACGCGGATTGTCATCGGTCACCACCAGCAGGTCAGCGCCCTGCTCGGCCACCTTGCCCATCAAGGGACGCTTGCCGCGGTCACGGTCACCGCCACAGCCAAACACGCAGATCAACCGCCCGGCGACATGCGCGCGCAACGCGGCAAGGGCTTTTTCCAGAGCGTCGGGAGTGTGGGCGTAATCGATCACCACCAGCGGCTGGCCATGACCGCCCAGGCGCTGCATGCGACCGTCCGGCGGCAGCAACTGGCCCAGTTGCGCGGCCACCTGGGCCAGCGGCAGCTCCAGGCTCAGCAGCACCCCGGCTACCGCCAGCAGATTGGACAGGTTGAAGGTGCCGAGCAGCGGGCTGCGCAGCTCGGCCGTGGCGGTCGCGGTGTGCAGCCGGGCGCTGATGCCTTCGGCATCGAAGCGGATATCGCTGCAATACAGGTCGGCACTGCTGTCGCTCAGGCTGTAGCGCAGCAATGGCAACGTGCAGCGCTCGGCCAGTTCACGACCGAAGGCGTCGTCGATATTGATCACGGCGCGGTGCGACTGATCGAGGATACGCGCCTTGGCCGCACCATAGCTGGGCATGTCGCCGTGGTAATCCAGATGATCGCGACTGAGGTTGGTGAATACCGCCACCTCGAAATGCAGCGCCGCTACCCGGCCCTGATCCAGCGCATGGGAAGACACTTCCATACTCACCCGCCGGGCGCCCTGATCACGCAGTTGGGCCAGTTGCTGCTGCACCGCCAGCGCATCCGGGGTGGTCATGCCGTGGTCGAACAATGCACCAGGCATGCCGCTGCCCAGGGTGCCGATGACACCACAGGGCTGCCCCAGGCTATTCAGTGCCTGGGCCAGCATCTGGCTGACGCTGGTCTTGCCATTGGTACCGGTAATGCCGATCAGCCCCAGGCTGCCAGCCGGCTCGCCATGGAAGCGTCCGGCGATCGCCGATAGCTGGTCAACCAGATGGCCGATCGGCAGCAGGGGTACCGATGCCGTGCAGGTGAAGCCATCATTGGTTTCACAGGCCACCGCCACGGCGCCGGCGGCTACCGCCTGCTCGATATGCTGGCGGCCATCGTGACGCAGGCCGGGCACGGCGAGGAACAGGTCGCCGGGCTGCACCTTGCGGCTGTCCAGGGCCAGCCCGGTGATTTCCACGGACCCGCCCTGCCATTGGGGAAACAGTTGTCGGAGCTGCATCATCCACGCCCCTCCTGCTTGCTCACCACCGGCAGTTCGACCTGCTGCATGTCGCTCAGGTTGTCCGGGGTGATATTCAACAGACGCAGGGCATTGGACATCAGCCCGCCAAACACCGGCGCGGCCACCAGGCCGCCGTAGTAGCCGCCCTTGGTCGGCTCGTCGATCACCACGGCGATCGCCAGCCGCGGATTGGCGCTCGGGGCGAATCCAGCGAACAGCGAACGATAGGAGTCCTGTTTGTAGCCCTTGCTGCCGGCATTGGTCTTGCGCGCAGTACCGCTCTTGCCGGCGACATGGTAGCCGGGCACCTGGGCGCGGAAGGTGCCGCCGGGCGCTTCGACGACCTGTTGCAGCATGCCCTGTATGGTCTGCGCGACGCCTTCCGGAATCACCTGCTGCACGCTTGGCTGCTCGGCCAGGCGCAGCAGCGACATCGGTGCCTTGCGTCCGTCATTGGCCAGAATGGCATAGGCCTGGGCCAGTTGTACGGTGGTCACCGACAGACCATAGCCATAGGACAAGGCCGCGGTTTCAGCCTGGCGCCATTCGCGGAAGCTCGGCAGATTGCCGACCCGCTCACCGGGGAAACCCAGGCCGGTGTATTGACCGAAGCCGATGTTATGCATGGTTTCATGCAGCGCCGGACCGCCGATATCGAAGGCCACCTTGCTCATGCCGACGTTGCTGGACTTGAGCAGGATGCCGGTCAGGTCCAGTACCCCACCCGGCGCACGGGATACGTCGCGGATGGTGTAGCGACCGATCTGCAGGGTGCCCGGATAGACATTGACCTTGTCGGTGGGCGACCAGCGACCCGTGGCCAGCGCCGCGCTCATGGAAATCGGCTTGACCGTCGAGCCTGGCTCGAAGACGTCGATCAGCGCGCGGTTGCGCATCATGTCCGGTTGCAGGTTGGTGCGGTTATTCGGGTTGTAGCTGGGATGGTTGACCATGGCCAGCACTTCGCCGGTGCGTACATCCAGCATGACGATGGACCCGGCCCGGGCCTCGAATTCCTGCAGCGCTTCACGCAACTGCCGGTGGGCCAGGTACTGCAGGCGCAGGTCGATGGACAGGGCCAGGTCATTGCCCGGCCGTGCGTTGCTGACCACCTGCACATCCTTGATCAGCCGGCCACGGCGGTCCTGCAGCACCTGACGTTTGCCGGGCACGCCTTCCAGCCAGTGATCATAGGCCAGCTCGATGCCTTCCTGGCCTTTCTCATCGACATTGGTGAAGCCGACCAGATGCGCAGCCACGTCGCCGGCCGGGTAGAAGCGCCGGTACTCCTCGATGCCGTAGACGCCCGGCACCTTGAGCGCCATTACCGCCTCGCCGTCAGCCGGAACCATGCGTCGGCGCAGATAGATGAATTCCTTGTCGGCATTGGCCTTGAGTCGCTGACTGAAGGTGCTCAGGTCAGTGCCCAGCGCAGCGGCCAGTTTCGGCCAGTGCACCTGCTGACTGATCAGTTGTGACGGGTTGGCCCAGATGGTCAACACTGGCGTGCTGACGGCCAGCGGCTCGCCATTGCGATCGGTGATCTGCCCACGATGGGCGGGAATCGGCACATGCCGCACACTGCGCTTGTCGCCCTGGTTTCTCAGAAAGCCTTCATCCAGCACATGCAGTTCGACGATGCGCCAGGATACGGCGATACAGCACAGCCCGAGCAGGCCGATGACCAGCCGGAAACGCCAGGGATAGAGGCTGCCATTGGACTTCAAGGCGAATTTCTTCATGGCTGCTGCACCAGAATCACTTCGCCGGCCTCAGGCACACGCATGCCCAACTGGCGGGTAGCGATGCTCTCGACACGGCTATGCGCGGTCCAGGTGCTCTGCTCAAGCACCAGACGGCCCCACTCAGCCTGGGCCTTCTCCCGCTGGGTCATCTCGGTAGCCAGCTCATTGAGCAACTGACGGCTCCAGTGCGCGCTGTAGGGTACCGCCAGCGCGCTGGCCAGCGTCAGTCCCCAGACCAGCAGCAGCCAACCGCTGCCGGCAGGCAAGCCGGAACGGATGGCGGGAGTGGCGAGAACCTTATCTGGCGCGTCCATCAGCGTTTCTCTGCCACGCGCAGCACCGCACTGCGGGCACGGGGGTTGGCGGCGATCTCGGCGGCGGACGGTTTGATCGCCTTGCCGATCAGATTGAGACTGACCTGGATATCGGCGTCACGCACCGGCAGGTCACGGGGCAAGGGTGCGCCCTTGGCCTCGCGGCGCATGAACTGCTTGACCTGACGATCTTCCAGGGAATGGAAGCTGATCACTGCCAGCCGCCCGCCCGGCGCCAGGACTTCCAGCGCGGCACGCAGTCCCGCGGCCAGATCTTCCAGCTCCCGGTTGATGAAGATGCGGATACCCTGGAACGCACGGGTCGCCGGATGCTTGTGCTTTTCCCAGGCCGGATTGGCCTGCTTGATCACCTCGGCCAGATCGGCGGTGCGGGTGAAGGGTTGCTCGGCCCGACGCACGACGATGGCACGCGCCATGCGGCGGGAGAAGCGTTCCTCGCCGTATTCCCACAGCACGGTGGCGATATCGGCCTCGGCGGCGCTGTTGATCCACTCGGCGGCGCTCTGCCCGACGTCCGGATTCATGCGCATATCCAGCGGGCCGTCATTCAGGAAGCTGAAGCCGCGCAGCGGATCATCCAGCTGCGGCGAGGACACGCCCAGGTCGAGTAGCACCCCGTCCACCTTGCCATGCAGACCGCGGACACGCGCCTCTTCGGCCAGCTCGGCAAACGAGCGCTGCACAACGACAAAGCGGCCGTCTTCGGCCGCCAGCTGATTTCCGACCCGGATTGCCTCCGGGTCCTTGTCGAAGCCGAGCAGTCGTCCCCCCTCCGACAGCTGCTGGAGGATGGCTCGACTGTGCCCTCCGCGCCCGAAGGTGCCATCTATATAAAGGCCCTGCGGGCGCACCGCCAGGCCCTCCAGCGCTTCGTTCAGCAGTACACTGACATGTTTCAATTCGGTCTGCTGATTCATAGGCTCAACAAGTGCAGTTCCGCCGGCAGCTCGCCAACGTCCTGCTCTTCTTCCAGGTAGGCGGTGGTGGTGGCCTGCCAGGCCTCTTCACTCCACAGCTCGAATTTGCTCAATTGACCCACCAGCATGACTTTCTTCTCCAGGCCGGCATGATCGCGTAACAGCGGAGGCACGACGAAACGGCCATGGCTGTCGAGTTCTATTTCGTTGGCATTACCGATCAGCAGGCGGTTGAGCCGCTTGACCGCCGGATGCATGTTCGGGGCCTTGCGCAGTTGCTGCTCGACCGCCTCCCACTCATGCAGGGGGTAGATCCACAGACAGCGTTCTTCCAGGGCAATGGTCGCGACCAGCTGACCGCCACAGGACTCAAGCAGACGGTCGCGATACCGGGCAGGCATCGCGAGTCGCCCCTTGACATCCAGATTGATGGCGTTCGCTCCACGAAACACGTTTTGTTATTCCCCTGATGAGACCCACTGGTGTGACAACGAATAACCCAAAAAAATCCACTTCTACCCACTTCGACCCACTTTTGCACACTATAGAAAGGCGCCCATACAGCGTCAAGTGAGCAATTCACGGAAAAGCCTTATATGGCGAGGGTTTAGCGGCAGTCAGGGAAGGAAATCAGCCGAGCAGGAGCCGCCCGGACATGGGAATCGGAAGCAATAACAAGGGGATGCCCATGCAACTTAATGTTAAACATGAGGTTGAAATATTTTTTTGTGAAGAAATCGACGGAAGGGAAAAAACAAGAGTTGGCCTGTAAGCCGGGTTCTGTCGAGGACAGTCATTCCTCTGCGACAGCCATCACTGACTGCCTGTAGCAACCTACCCGAACCCAGTGCGGGCCGCACCGAAGGGTTCCTATTTGGTCTTGCTCCGAGTGGGGTTTACCATGCCACGAACTGTTACCAGTCGCGCGGTGCGCTCTTACCGCACCCTTTCACCCTTACCGGCGCTTGCGCGCTTAGGCGGTCTACTCTCTGCTGCACTTTCCGTAGGCTCGCGCCCCCCAGGCGTTACCTGGCACTCTGCCCTATGGAGCCCGGACTTTCCTCCATACCGCATAGGCGATACAGCGACTGTCCAGCCAACTCTTGGGCGCAAGGTTAGCCCGGTTGCGGGCCAACAAGCAAGCGCTGATCCGTCAAGGGCGGGCATCAGCTGGTTTTCGTCAGGGCCAGTTGGTACAGCCGGTTCTTCTTCAGCCCAGTAATCCGCGCCGCCAGGGCCGCCGCCTGTTTGACCGGCAGCTCTTCCAGCAGCACGTCGAGTACCCGCTCCGCCTGCGGGTCCAGGGCATCCTCATCAGCCGCCTGAGGCGCGCCTTCGACGATCAACACACACTCCCCCCGCTGCTGATCGGCATCGGCCCGCACCCAGTCGACCAGTTCGCCCAGCGGCGCCCCCTTGATGGTCTCGAAAGTCTTGGTCAGCTCCCGCGCCAGTACTACCTGCCGCTCGACACCGAGCAGCTCACACAGGTCCTCCAGGCATTCGAGCAGGCGATGTGGCGCCTCGTAGATCATCCAGGTGCGCTGCTCGGCGGCCAGCGCCTGAATGCGCTGGCGGCGACCATGGGCCTTGGCCGGCAGGAAGCCCTCGAAGGCGAACCGGTCCGACGGCAGGCCGGCGGCGCTCAGGCCGGCGATCAGCGCACAGGCGCCTGGAATCGGACAGACCCGCACGCCGGCCTCACGGGCCTGGCGCACCAGATGGAAGCCGGGATCGGAAATCAGCGGCGTGCCGGCATCGGAGATCAGCGCCATATCCTCCCCGGCCAGCAGCCGCTCCACCAGCCGCGCACTCTTGTCCCGCTCGTTGTGGTCGTGGCAGGCAGTGGTGGGTGTCGCCACGCCAAAATGCTGCAGCAGACGCGCGCTGTGCCGGGTATCCTCGGCGGCGATCAGGCTGACCGCATTGAGCACTTCCAGCGCACGGGGCGTCAGATCCTGCAGATTGCCGATCGGCGTGGCAACGACATAGAGGGTACCGGCAGCGGTGACCATGGCGAATCCTGTGAACAGTGGGCGGCCCATTGTACAGGACGTGATCCGGTTCCAGCCAAGTACATGGCGATGGGGACGACCCTTGGTTACAATGCTTAGGGTCTGTTGACGCTTCATTCACCACCGCGCCGGCGCCTGTTTTTGCGCGAGGCAAGGCACGAGGAGAGAAATTTGGTCATTCCAAATGAACGACGAGTAACGCAGCATCGCGCAAAAACAGGCCCGGCCCTGCGGGTTGCGCGTCAAATCTCGCCATGCGTCGTTGCGGGACTTGGCAAGGGAATGACCATTACCTGCGCCCCACGCCTAGCCTGGCGAGATTTGACGCAGCAACGCGATGGTGAATGAAGCGTCAACAGACCCTAAGGATACTCCGACAATCGCCCACGCGCCCTGCGCGTCCCAGTCCAAGGTGCCCTCCCCGATGTCCCGTATGATTCGCCTGTCGCTCACCGGTCTGCTGCTGGCTTCACTGATCGCCGGTTGCTCCTCGACGCCTCGCCAGCTGTCGGAACTACCCGCCACCACGGATACCCCGGTCGAGCAGATACTGCGCCAGGCCGAACGCCGCTCCGGTGCCGAGGCCAATCTGCTGCGCCTGCATGCAGCCCAGACCGCCTGGAGCCGTAACCAGCCGGAACAGGTACGCAGCATCCTGGCGCTGATCCCGCAAAGCGAGCTGCCGCTGGACCAACAGCAGCGTTTCAGCGAGCTGCAGGCGCGTAGCGAACTGGCACTCGGCCAACCGACTGCCGCCCTGCGGGCGTTGCGCCATCCCTCGCTGGAACAGTTCGACACCCTGACTCCGCAAGCCCAGCTCGACATCCAACTGCTGCGGGCCGACACCATGGCAGCCGCCGGAGAACACCTGAATGCGGCGCAGGAGCGGGTATTCATTCACAACCTGCTGCCAACCCCAGCGCAGCAGGACAACCTCACTGCCATCTGGAGCGAGCTGAACCAGGCCCCGACCGAGCAGTTGCGCGAAGCCAGCGCCACGGCCAGCGGCGACATGGCCGGCTGGCTGAGCCTGGCCCTGATCCAGCGCGACCATGGCAACCTGGACCTGCAGGTGCATGCCATGCAGCAGTGGAAGGAAAAGCACCCCACCCATCCGGCCGCCGACACCCCGCCGGAAGGCGTCAGCCGGCTGCTTGAACTGCATGCCCAGCGTCCCCAGCATATCGCCCTGCTGCTGCCCTTCGACGGCAACCTGTCGGGTGCGGCCGACGCTCTGCGCGACGGCTTCCTGGCAGCCCAGTACCATTCCTACAGCCGGGGCCTCGAGCAGCCGCAGATCAGCCTGTACGACAGCGGCAGCTATACCGACCTGATGCAGTTCTACCGCCAGGCCCAGGCCGATGGCGTGCAGTGGGTCATCGGCCCGCTGGACCGCCAGCAGGTGGCACGCCTGGCCGACCAGTCGCAATTGCCCCTGCCGACCCTGGCCCTGAATTACGCGGACAGCTCAGCCACACCGCCCGCCGGCCTGTTCCAGTTCGGCCTGGCGCCAGAGGATGAGGCCCGTTCCGCCGCCCTGCGCGCCTGGCAGGATGGTCACCGGCAGATGGCCGTCCTGGCCAACCGCGACGACTGGGGCACCCGGGCCGCACAGGCCTTCGCCGCACAGTGGCAAGAGCTGGGCGGCACACTGACCGGCTACGAGATCATCGACCAGCCGGCTGGCATCTCCGGCCAGGTCGCCAATCTGCTGCGGGCACGCGAAAGCGAACAGCGCAACCAGCAGGTGCAGAATGCGCAGGACGGCGATGACATGGCGCCCCCGCGTACGGGACTGGAAGCGCTGTTTCTGGCAGCCAATCCATTCCAGGCCCGCCAGATCAAGCCGACCCTGGTATTCCAGTACGCGGGCGACCTGCCGGTATATGCCACCTCCCACGCCTACCGCCTGTCACTCAGCGGCGAGCCGAACGCGGACATCGACGACATCCTGATCGCCGAGATCCCCTGGCTACTCGATCGCTCCGACAGCCTGTATGACAGCGTGGTCGACAGCTGGCCTGCCGCCGCCGGCCCCATGGGCCGACTGTACGCCATGGGCGTCGATGCCCAGCGCATCTTCGGCCGCCTGCTGCAGATGCAGGAGCAACCCGACACGCGTATCGAGGGCGCCACCGGCCGTCTGTCGCTGGACAGTAATGGACGTATTCATCGCGAGCTGTCCTGGGGGCAGATCGTCGACGGTCAACTGCAACCGCTGCCCTCGCTGCCATCAATCGAAGTAATGGAACCGATGCTGCGCTGATGAGTCAGTTGACCGACAGGCAGCGCACCGGCAATCAGGCCGAGCGCGCCGCCGAACAGCTCCTGCTGAACGCCGGCCTGCGCCTGCTCGCCCGCAATCACCGCTGCAAACAGGGTGAGCTGGATCTGGTCATGCGTGATGCGGATACAGTAGTATTTGTCGAAGTGCGCTACAGGCGACGAAACCTGTGGGGCGATGCGGCGGAGACCGTGGACTGGCGCAAACAGAAACGTCTGATCGCCGCCGCCCATCATTATCTGCTGACCCACCCCCATCTGGCCAACCAGCCCTGTCGCTTCGATGTCATCGCCGCCACCGGCGATCCTGCGGATCCGGCCTCATATCGCTGGATCCGGGAAGCTTTCACTTGCTAGCGAGTTCCTCTTCTATGGACATGCAACACCGTATCAGACAGCTGTTCACCGACAGCATCGAAACCAAGACCCGCGCCATGGACGTGCTCGGACCGAGCATCGAGCAGGCCAGCCAACTGATGGTCAACGCCCTGCTGAGCGAGCGCAAGATCCTCAGCTGCGGCAATGGTGGCTCCGCCGGCGATGCCCAGCATTTCTCCTCCGAACTGCTCAACCGCTTCGAGCGCGAACGCCCGAGCCTGCCGGCAATTGCCCTGACCACCGACAGCTCGACCATCACCTCGATCGCCAACGACTACAGCTACGACGAGGTTTTTTCCAAGCAGATCCGTGCGCTGGGCCAGTCCGGTGACGTGCTGCTGGCCATTTCCACCAGCGGCAATTCCGGCAACGTGCTGCAGGCGATCCAGGCCGCGCATGATCGCGACATGCGCGTGGTCGCCCTGACCGGCCGCGATGGCGGCAGCATGACTCCCCTGCTGTTGCCGGACGACGTGGAAATTCGGGTGCCGGCCCGCTCCACCGCCCGCATCCAGGAAGTGCACCTGCTGGCCATTCACTGCCTGTGCGATCTGATCGATCGCCAACTGTTCGGGAGCGAGGAATGATGCGTCTGACTGCCGTGCTGCTGGCCGTTATGCTGACCGGTTGCAGCGGTGTCCTGACTGCCACCAGGGACACGCCGATGGAGTCCAACTACGGCACCCGCACCCTGGGTAGCAGCATTGACGACCAACTGATCGAAACCCGGGCCGACGTCAACATAGCCAAGGCTCACCCCGACCTGGAACGCGAAGCACGCTACAGCGTAACCAGCTACAACGGCGTGGTGCTGCTGACCGGCCAGGTGCCGCGCGCCGAACTGATCGAGCTCGCCGGTGATACCGCCAAGCGCGTACAGCGGGTCAAGGTAGTGCACAACGAGCTGACGGTCGGCCCCAGGCTATCACTGCTGGCGCGCAACAATGACGCCCTGATCACCTCCAGCGCCAAGACCCGGATGCTTACCGACGGCAACGTCCCGGGACGCCGGATCAAGGTGGTGACCGAGGCCGGCGCAGTGTATCTGCTGGGGCTTGTGAGCCATGCCGAAGCCAATGCCGCGGTTGCCGCGGTGCAGCAGGTCGGCGGCGTACAGCGCATCGTCAAGCTGTTCGAATATATCGACTGAAGCGACGCTGCCAGCAATAAAAAACGGCGACCCCGGAAGGTGTCGCCGTTTTTTATTGGGCTGTAGCATCTCTGCGATCGCTGGGCCTGTGTGCGGATCACCGACCCCGTCGTCGAGCAGGCGCTCGACAACCCGATAGCGATCCAACTGGCTTATTGCCGGCCCATCACTTCACCACCTTCAGCGCCGGCCTGCCGCTCGGCTTGGGCGCCTCCTCGGTGGGGGTATTGTCATCCGGCGGCGGCGTCTCGGTTTCGATCTCGAACACCATGCCCTGGCCGTTTTCCCGGGCATAGATCGCCATGATCGCCCCGGCGGGAATCCATACCTGCTGCGCCACACCGCCAAAGCGGCCATCGAAGCAGACCCGCTCGTTATCCATCTCCAAGCCGCGGATGGCACTCGGCGACAGATTCAGCACGATCTGCCCACCCTCGACGAAGCCGTCCGGCACCGTGGTACCCGGATAAGCCGCATTGACCAGAACATATGGCGTGCAGTCATTATCCAGGATCCACTCATACAGCGCCCGAATCAGGTAGGGGCGGCTTGAGCTCATCTGCATTGTGCTCATCTCCTTTACCGGCAAATGAATGGCAATCTATTGCATATTCCGCTCGGCCGCCGACAGGCTGCCGATGAATCCCTCGCGCTCGAAGATGCGCTCCATGTAGTCCTGCAGCGGCTTGGCCTGACGGGGCAGCTCGATCCCCAGGTGCGGCAGACGCCACAGCAGCGGTGCCAGACAGCAGTCCACCAGGCTGAACTCCTCACTCATGAAGAACGGCATCTCGGCAAATACCGGCGCCACACCCACCAGACTCTCACGCAGCTCCTTGCGCGCCTTGGTCACCGCCGCAGCGGGGCTCTTGGGGTTGGTGAGGATATCCACCAGCACGCACCAGTCACGCTGAATGCGGTACATCAACAGCCGGCTGTTGGCCCGCGCGACAGGATAGACCGGCAGTAACGGCGGATGCGGAAAACGTTCGTCCAGATACTCCATCATGATGTTCGGTTCGTACAGCACCAGATCACGGTCGAGCAAGGTGGGAACGGTATTGTAGGGGTTGGCCTCAGCCAGCTCCTGCGGATGATTGTTCGGTTCGACATTGACGATGTCGACGGTAACGCCCTTTTCAGCCAGGACAATGCGCACACGATGACAATAGTGGTCAGTCGGGTCGGAAAAGAAAGCCATCGAAGAACGCTTGTTGGCGGTAACACTCATATATCAACCCTCATCCTAGCGGACTGCGGTCCAGCCACGACGCCGTAAAGATGGCGCAGCATGCTGGTCGGCCGTGTCCTACGGCCTGATCGAAAACGAGTATTATACCCCAGAAACAAGCGCGCGCCCCAAAGGGCGCGCGCATTTGGTCACAGACCGCCTGGCGATCAGTGAATATCTCTCCAGTATTCACGCTTCAGCAAATAGGCGAATACGAAGAAGAAGGCCAGGTACAGCAGCACGTAGACACCGATACGGTGACGCGTCTCCTTGATCGGATCGGCCGAGTAGCTGAGGAAGGCCACCAGGTTGCGCACCGTGGTATCGAACTCTTCCTCGGTCTGGGTACCAGTACCTTCGACCACGGTCAGCACATCGCACTGCTCTTCCAGCATGGCCTCACCTGTCAGGGTGTCACGCACGATCTTGCCGTTCTCCCTGACCGGCATCGGCTTGCAGCCCTTGACCTGACGACCCTGCAGTTCGGCCAGCACGTTCGGCATACCGACGTTCTCGAACACCGTGTTGTTCCAGCCCAGCGGGCGGGAAGGATCTTCATAGAAGGTACGCAGATAGCTGTACAGCCAGTCCTCGCCACGCACGCGGGCAACCAGGGTCAGGTCCGGCGGTGCAGCACCGAACCATACCTTGGAATCTTCCGGACGCATGCCGATTTCCATGTGCGCGCCATACAGGGTGTCCTTGGTGAATATCAGGTTCTCGACCATCAACTCTTCAGGAATCCCCAGATCAGTGGCAACACGCTCGTAACGCTGGTACTGGGCCGCGTGGCAGCCCATGCAGTAGTTGACGAAAGTGCGGGCACCATCCTGCAAGCCGGCCTTGTCGGACAGGTCGATATTGGCCTTGTCCAGCGGCACGCTCGGGCCGGCAGCCAGAGCGAAACCAGGCAGCAGTGCGAACATCAATGCAATAAGTTGTTTTTTCATCAGCCAGTAACCCTCTCCGGAACCGGTTTGGTCTTCTCCATACGGGTGTAGAACGGCATCAGGATGAAGAAGGCAAAATACAGAACGGTGCACACCTGCGACAGCAATGTACGACCCGGTGTCGCGGGAATGGCACCCAGCACACCCAGGATCACGAAGCTGACACAGAAGATCACCAGCCACAGCTTGCTCATCCAGCCCTTGTAACGGATGGACTTGACCGGGCTACGGTCGAGCCAGGGCAATACGAACAGCACGGCGATCGCACCACCCATCGCCACTACGCCCGGGAACGCGGAACCGGCAATGGCAGGCACGGCACGCAGAATGGCGTAGAAGGGCGTGAAGTACCAGACCGGCGCAATGTGATCAGGCGTCTTCAGCGGGTTGGAGATTTCAAAGTTCGGCTTCTCGAGGAAGTAACCACCCATTTCCGGGAAGAAGAACACCACGGTGCAGAACACGAACAGGAATACTGCAACACCGACGATATCCTTGACGGTGTAGTACGGGTGGAACGGGATGCCATCCAGCGGAATACCGTTCTCGTCCTTCAGCTTCTTGATCTCGATGCCGTCCGGGTTGTTGGAGCCGACTTCGTGCAGCGCGATGATGTGCAGCACTACCAGACCCAGCAGAACAATCGGTACGGCAATGACGTGCAGGGCGAAGAAGCGGTTCAGGGTGATACCGGAGATCAGGTAGTCACCGCGCACCCACTGAGCCAGGTCCGGACCGATAACGGGAATCGCACCGAACAGCGAGATGATCACCTGGGCTCCCCAGTAGGACATCTGCCCCCAGGGCAGCAGGTAGCCCATGAAGGCTTCGGCCATCAGCGCCAGGTAGATCAGCATGCCGAAGGTCCAGACCAGTTCGCGAGGCTTGCGGTAGGAGCCGTACATGATGCCACGCAGCATGTGCAGATAGACCACCACGAAGAAGGCGGAGGCACCGGTGGAGTGCAGGTAGCGCAGCAGCCAGCCATATTCCACATCACGCATGATGTATTCGACCGAGGCGAAGGCACCCGCTCCGGACGGTTCGTAGCTCATGGTCAGCCAGATACCGGTGATGATCTGGTTGACCAGGACCAACAGCGCCAGCGAGCCGAAAAAGTAGAAGAAGTTGAAGTTCTTCGGGGCGTAATACTTGCTCAGGTGATCTTCCCATACCTGAGTGACGGCCATACGTTCGTTGACCCAGTTAAGCAGTTTGCTCATCAGGCTGTCTCCTGATCCAGGCCGATGACGATGACGTCGTCGGACTCATAGGTATGCGGGGGTACGGGGAGGTTCAGCGGAGCCGGCATACTCTTGAACACACGACCGGACATGTCGTAGAAGGAACCGTGACAGGGGCAGAAGTAACCGCCCTTCCAGTCGGCGCCCATATCCGCTGCGGCCACTTGCGGCTTGAACAGCGGCGAGCAACCCAGATGGGTGCAGATGCCCAGCACCACCAGGATCTCGGGCTTGATGGCTCGGGTCTTGCCATCGACATAATCGGGCTGGTCGGAGGCCTTGGATTGGGGATCGGCAACGACACTATCCATTTGATCAAGAAGGGCCAGCGCTTCCGGTGTCCGGCGCGAGATGAATACCGGCTGACCACGCCACTCGGCAACGATTTGCTGCCCCGGCTCGATCTTGCTGATATTCACCTTAACCGGCGCACCTGCCGCCTTGGCTCTTGCGCTTGGGAACCATGACCCCACGAAGGGCACAGCAACCCCCACTACACCAGCAGCACCCACCACACTCGTGGCTGCCACCAGGAAGCGACGCCGGCCGTTATTTACGCCGTCATTACTCATCCAGTCGTCTCCCATCAGCTAATCAGACCTCTGTAACAAGGCCTTTTTCAAGTTTTGAACTGCCTGCACAAAATGAAACAGATGGTAATGAAAAAGCCCTATGATGACAAGGCGATCTC
>Ga0172382_10003173_pt1 | contig 26332 bp, 24 predicted proteins | sample Leawel138RmetaG_FD_122245 | JGI IMG/M metagenome (GOLD analysis project Ga0172382, IMG submission 122245) | Leachate microbial communities from a municipal landfill in Southern Ontario, Canada - Leachate well 138R metaG | ecosystem: Engineered > Solid waste > Landfill > Unclassified | place...
GCGGCTCTTGCCTGGTTGTTACTTAATTACAAAGTTGAAGGCCGTGAAAATCTGCCAAAGGAAGGCCCGCTGCTGATCGTGGGCAACCATTTCCACTTTTTGGATTCCATCGGTCCAATTCAAGCGACTAAATATTCCCTCGAATTCATCAATGATACCGAAATGCCTATGGCACCAGGGATTGTCAAGTTTCTGCCTGGTCTGTGGGGTTCTCTTAAAATCAGACAGGGACAACCCAATCTCGAAGCGATACGTGCCGCTGAAGCCATCCTGCAGCAGCGCGGCGTCCTGATGGTGTTCCCGGAAGGTCACGTGCACGAGCCGCCCCTTGGTGAACCCCTGCCCGGTGCGGCTTTTTTGGCGTTGCGGCTCGGAGTTCCCATCCTCCCGATTGGCACCTACAGCGAAGACGGCTGGGATATATTTGGCACTCTTAAAAAAGGCCGCCGCGCCCGGGTCGTTTCACGCATTGGCAAGCCCTTCGGACCGCTAACGAGCCAGGAAGGCAGCGCCGTGCCGCGCCGGGAGGATGTCAGTCAGGCTGGTCAGGAGATCATGAACCAGATCGCCCGGGTGCTGCCGGCATCCGCTCGCGGGCCCTATCTGCAGGATGCAACAGCGCTTCTGTGAAAGGCTGTTAACGATTAACCAACAGATTCAGGCTAAAATAAGAATAAATATATTTTAGTTGGGAAATATGGAATACAAAGATTATTACAGCACACTAGGGGTCAGCAAAACCGCAACCGACGCGGAACTCAAGAGCGCTTACCGCAAGCTCGCCCGGCAGTACCATCCGGATGTGAATAAAGAAGCGGGCGCCGAAGATAAATTCAAGGAAGTGAACGAAGCCTACCAGGTGCTGTCTGATGCTGAAAAGCGCAAAAAATACGATCAGTTTGGCTCTGAATGGCAGCGCTACCAGAGCTCCGGAGGTCAACCTGGAGGGTTCGATTGGGGACCCTGGCAGCAGTCAGATGGCGGTCGCACCAGCTACCGCACGGTCTCGCCTGAAGAATTCAGCGAGATGTTCGGCGGAATGGGCGGTTCGGGCGGCATGGGTGGTTTTTCCGATTTCTTTGAAACCTTGTTCGGGCAGGGTGGTTTCAGTTCTGGCTTCAGCCAGCGCAGCCAGCAGCCTCAGGCCCGGATGAGGGACATGGAATACGAGATCGATATCAGCCTGCGTGAAGCCTACTCAGGCACCAACCGAACTCTGCAGTTTGAAGGTGGTCGCAAAATCGATGCCCACATTCCAGCCGGTGTCAAGACAGGCTCCAAGGTGAGGCTCAGCGGTCAGGCCGGAGGAGCAGACCTTTATCTTAAGGTCAAAGTGCTGCCAGATCCGGTCTTTACCCGAAAAGGTGACAACCTCTATATGGACGTACCGGTCGACATTTTTACGGCGGTTCTTGGCGGCGAGGTTGGCATAAACACCATGACCAACGCGATCCGTCTGACTATCCCTGAAGGCAGTGACAGCGGCAAGACCTTTCGACTCAAAGGCAAAGGAATGCCAAAACTGAAAGACCCTTCGAAATTCGGCGATCTTTACGTGACCATCCAGGTGACTGTGCCAAAACACCTCACTTCAGCCGAAAAAGACAAGTTTCTCGAGATTCGCAATATGCGCCGTGCGTGATGACATCATTGATTTGGAATTGAGAGATTAATAACAACACCCCGTCGGGTTCGACGGGGTGTTTTGTTTCACTAACCTTCACACTTTAAGGGGCTACAAACCGACCCATAAAGACAATAGTGTTGCTGGTGGTCTCGTAAATCACATAGATAAAGGGATGGTCGAGGGTTATCTCCCAACTGTCGGCTGGCATGGAAGTCGTGCCGACCGATACCACCGTTGCTGCGGCAGCCTCAGTGCCCTCTTCGTTGACGTCGATATAGGCCTTGTGCAGCACGTCTGTGATATACAGATCGATCTCATCAGACATGCCAGTCAGATCAGCCAGCTGGCTGTCAAAAGCCTGAATCATGCCCAGCGCTTTAAGCTGCTCACCCAGGTCGAAACTGCTTTCAATTTCGAATTTTGGCATGCGCAGGTCGACCTGCCCGAAGATACCCTCAAATTCCTTCAGGATGTCTTCAATTTTATCTTCATCCAGGGTTTCTTCAAAAATACTGAAATCGCCAGTGGGCATAATGGCCGCCATGGCGTAGTTGCCGCCCTGGTAGGGCAGCTTGACAGCCTGGTAATCATCAAAAACCAGCGCCGCACCAGTGTAACTGTTGCTCATCATCTCAACTGTCTGTTCCGTGCCATCGAGCGCATAGAAAGTTTCATCGGCTGTGTTGGCAGGGTCAAATCTGTGCTGCCAGGCTCCTTTGAAGTAGACCGCGTTAGCAATCACCAGGCGGGTCAATTCGTCAAGCACACCTTCGGGGATCAAGTCTTTGATTTTGTCATTGGTTTGGGCGGCAATCCAAAGGTTGATGGCCTGGCGAGCCTCTTCGCTGTTAGAAAAGTCGACCAATTTTAAGCCAGCATTGTAATTGGCTGAAAGTGCATCCAAAAAATCTTGTTCAAATTCGATATCCCGCTGAACCCAGAGCGCGTTAGCCACATTGAATTCCAGGGGCTGAGCGTCCTCGTCCAGATTCTCCGGAGGGGTGGTTAAAAGTACGTTGAGCGCGTTCATCAGGTTATGAACATCTTTATCCTCATCTGTGTCAATATCCAAAACCTCAGCAATTTCAGCCCTGGTCTCAGCATTCGCGCCGGCATAGACCATCAGGAAAGCCTGGTAAATGCTGTAGGGAGAGTAGATCAGGTTTCCGTCTTGTTGGGCTAACTTACGATAAAGATCCAGCGCAAACTCGTTGATATTCTCAGCGTGATCTTCCAGGTCGTCCGGGCTGGCTGTGGGGTCACTGATATATTCCGACCCACCCATAACCTCACCAGTGCTGGGTTGCGTGGGAATTTCGTCAGTCGGATAAGCCTGGTCAGGCTCATCAGTTTCACCGACAGGGTAAGGCTCACTTGTCTCGTCAGGTGAGGTGGGTGGTTGGGTGCCTTCGGTTTCGTTAATTGGAAGACTGCAGGCACTCAAAAGCATAGTCAGGATGAGTATGCTGGCAATCCATAGTTGCTTTGTTTTCATTGTTTACTCCTTATTACATTAGTTGTCTTTTTATGGTTGCATGAACTGGCCGATAAACACAATCGCGCCAGTGCTTGTATCCCGTATCAAAAACAGGAAGGGTTTATCAAAAGTAATGGTGAGCGGGTCAGATGAGATCATCGCCTTTTCCTCCGCCACCGCGATAGTCACAGCTGCGGCTTCGGTGCCGGCTTCATTGACATCGATAAAGGCTTTCTGCACAAGTGTTGAAATTAGCAGGCTCTTGTCCCCGGTCATGCCCGACAAATCGGCATTCATCCCAAAAACGTCAACCAAACCGAGGTTCATCATCGGGTCGATCATATCCATATTGGCTTTCTCGATCTTGAACTTTGGCAGGCTCAGGTTCACCTTGTTCTTGTCCAGTTGGTCAAGATAATCTTCGAGCAAGTCTGAAGTGAGTGACCGAGAGAAAGCCTGCCAGCTGCCTTCCAGCGGAGCAATCAAGTCCATCACGACCGGGCTGTCATAGTACTGTAACTCGACTACCTGGATCTGGTCGTTCTTTAGCGCCCTCAAATTTTCCGTGGTCATCATCATTTCCACTTCCACATTCTCACCGTTCAAGAGCGTGAAATCCGCTTTCTGGGTTCTGTCTTGCCTGAAGGGGAGCAGCCAGGCACCTTTGAAGTAGACCGCGTTGGTCAAAGCAAGGCGGGTGTTGACATTGAACATGTTGGGGGTGGCGATTTCTTTTATCTTATCATTTGTATTTTCCTGCGCCCACCGGTTGATCAGGTCCGCAGCTTGCTGCGATTGGGAGAAATCGAGCGTGTGCATCCCGTCAGCGTAAAATTCTGAAAGCAGATCGAGGTAAGCCTGCTCGACATGAGCATCCCGTTGAGCCCAAAGCGCGTTTGCGATTTCGAGTGTGAATGCCCGGTCATCCTCAGCGGTATTATTCTTTTGCGATGATAACGCGATATTCAGGGCGTTGCTCACCCGGTGAATTTCATCCGTGGTCAGGGGATAATGCAGCGCTTGTTCAAACTGTTCAGCGGTATCCCCCCTGGCGCCGGCGTATACCATGGTCAGCGCTTGAAAGAGACTGTAGGGCGAATAAAGCAAATTTCCCTGATCTTCGTTAAGTTGTTGGTAAAGATCGAAGGCGAATCGATTGTTGGCCTCCGCCAGGCTCGTGATTTCTTCAGGTGTATAGTCAGGATCGGAGGCATAAGCAACTTTACCGGTTTGCATGGTGGTTTCCTTTGTCATGGCTGTCGTGTCGTGGTCGGGCTGAGGTGTTGTCTGGACGCACGCGCTGATCAAAAACAGCACAGCCAGGCAAGTTAAAAGCAATCGTTTCATAAAATCTCCATTTCTTCTCAACCTCTATGACGAATTTTAATGCAGCGGGGTTCCCTTTTCAACTTAACGCAAAAGCCTGCCGGGCGACCAGCAGGCTTTCAGCGGAAGTATATCGCTGATAGAGGGTCAGCGAAATAACCAGGTTAAAAAATCGCTCGCAGCCTGTAAAAGGCCAGGGAAAAATATTCCCAAAGTGCCTGAGACGACTGTTCCATAGCGGCGCTGGTGGGCATCAAGTTGGTGATGACATGCTGCCATTTCCAATCAGTCATGTGTTGCCAGCCTGATTGAGTGACCTGATAATCGGTGGGGGCGGGAGTGATGGTCAAACCTGCTCCAGACAGCAGCAGCATGGTGCGGTCCATTTTCAGCGCAGATGTCACCAAAATGACAGATTTGATCTCCCGCTCTCGGATGATTTCGAGTGAACGTGAGACATCCTGGCGCAGATTTGCAGCTTGGTCCTGGAGAATGATTGCTTCCTCAGGCACACCCAGTTCCAGCAGGAGGGTTTTTGTGCTGCCCGCGCGAGAGGCATTGCCACTCACGATGATTACAGGAGCAAGTTCTTGTTGATAGTACATGGCGCTGTAAAGCGCGCGGTCGGCTTCCTCTTCCACTTCCACCCGCTGCCGCGGGGTCTGCGCCAAAAGGGTGCCGTCTGCCATCAGCAAGATCGCATCCGCCGGCTCCATTGTCTGGCGGGGCATATAGCGCCATTCCATTGAACGGGTCAGAAAGGCTGCGAAAAATGTGTTACCCAGGACCGCAATGATCATCAGCGCGATAACAATAAGCCAGATGGCAGTCTTGGGTTTCTTCATGATCAAAAAGAGGCTGAGAAAAAGAACCACGCTTACCAATGCGAGCGGGTTAACAAATTGCAGGAAGATACCTTGAATTATGCTTAACATGTTCTTCTCCTTTAGACTACACTGCCTATATAGTTGCAAGAATCGAGCCGGCAGAAGAATCTCAGGGCGGTCTCACTGCACAGGTTTATGAAACTGCAATGGAAGGCCTGGTAAAAAAAACCTGCGCGGGTCCGCAGGCTAAAAAGTCAGGTTCAAAGCTGGTGCGATCCTAATTTTGGGTGTCGGCCCGATCAAGTCCTTCTGAGGAGATAACGAGCTTGGTTACCTTATCGGTCCGCCCCCACCGCTCCAGGTACTCAGACCGGATATAAGAGGTCATAGACCTCAGGCGCGAACTTCTCAACGGCTTCTGAGGTAATGGCATTGCTGCGGCAGATTTCCGCGTACAGCTCGGCACTCCTGCGTTTGGTGCGAATTTGGGTCTGCGGGTCCAGCCCCCATAAGCCAAAACGCTGGCTCCAGCCGCGTTCCCACTCAAAGTTATCCAGCAGACTCCAATGGAAATAGCCTTTCACCGGCATATTGTGGTTGACCATGTGCCACATCGCCATGATATGCTCAAGCAAATAGCGCCTGCGGAAGTCGTCTTTGCTGTCATCACAGCCATTTTCGGTTATATAAATCGGGAGTTCAAAACTGTTTGCCCAACGAATTGCCTCTTCAAAACCCTGTGGGTCATTGGCAATGAAACCAGTCTCTGACAAAAGCGCGTCTTCGGGAAAGTATCGATTGCTGAACAAACTGCCGCTCTTGCCCAGGTCGAAGCTGATCATTTCACGGGTGTAATAATTGAGTCCAAAAAAATCCTGGCTGTCTTTAGCCTGAGGCAGGTCGGCTTTCAGCAGTACCGCATCAAACTTGCCCGTTTTCAGAGCCTGAGCAAAAGCATTGTTAAAAGCCTGGTGGTGCAATTTGTTGACATAGCGGGTCAGCGGACCCCTGTTTGCTGGTTCGAAGCCTCGCCAATGATGTGCCACACCCACCTGCGCTTGCGCCTGTAGTTCGTGGATAACCTGGTAAGCCAAGGCATGGGCTTTGACCATGTTGAGCAGCACCTTTAATGCGCTTTTCTGATCGTTTTTACCGGGAGGGAAACTACCCTCCAGGTACGCGCCAGTCATATAGACGTTGGGTTCGTTGATCGTTACCCAGAGGTTGCAATGCGCTTTCAGTGCCTCAACGGTCCTGCGGACATAGACGGCAAACAGCTCGCAGACAGCCTCATTTTCCCATCCGCCCATGTCTGCCAGCCATTTTGGGTTGGTGAAATGATGCAGGGTGACCATGGCGGTCATGTTGCGTTCGCGCAAACCCAGCAGCATCTCACGATAACCATCCAAAGCGGCTTCCTCCCAGCGGTCAGGTTCGGGCTGAATACGTGACCATTCCACCGAAAAGCGATGGGCGTTTTGCCAACCATCTTGAGCGCGGTCAAAATCTTCGCGCCAACGGCCAGACCACCAATCACAGGCTTTTCCGCTGAGATCCCCGTTTTGGATACGCCCTTCTTGCTGCTCCCAGGTCCACCAGTCGTTATTGAAATTAGTGCCCTCCACCTGGTGGGAGGCGGTGGCAGTGCCCCATAAAAAGTTGTTGGGAAAATTGAATGTTGCTCTGGGCATGGCTTCTCCTGGGTTAAACAAAAGTTAATTGAATTGTATCAAAACAGCACAAAACCAACACTGTCGGGTGGCTCTTCCTGGTTTTGTCCTGAAGCTGAGATACCGTATACTTGAGACCATTCAAAACGGCTGCTAAAGAAATCATTGCCTGTCAATGTCTGTTTTGAGAGATTTTGCAAGTCAAAGAGAGGGATTTGCGTCTATGCTTGCCTCTACCTGAAGTACTTTTTGCCTGTCTTCAGGAAATCTAAGCGAGGTAGTGATAATGAATGAAGAATTTGTTACAGAAAATAAACCTGAAGTAAAAGCTGCAGGAGAACAGAGCGGTTTCCTGCCAAAAGAAGCGCTGAAAAGACCGGTGCTTTCTCTATTGAGCTTGTTTGTGGCTGGAGCAGTCATGATGCTGCTTTGGTGGCAGGTCGGCGGGCTGGGGATGCGTTGGCCGCTCTCCGTCCTGGTTGTCTGTGGGCTCTATCTGTTCAACACTCATCTCCAGGAACGCAAAGTCCCGCTGGCATCCTGGCTTCTCCTTGGTCTGACGCTGCTTACCAGTTTAATACCGGTAGTGCGCAGTGAGGGTAACACCGTGATGCTATCCATGCTCATGACGCTGTTTTACCTGGCGCTGCTGACTGCAAGTTTCTTCGGTGGGAGCTGGTGGCAATATCGTTTTCGTGAGTATTTGAGAGCCGCGCTTCTGGCGATGGCGGGTTTCTTCGTTGGTTTTCCCATAATTGCTTCACAAGCGAGCAGTTCCCCCAAGACGGATACCGCGCGAAAAGATGCTGGAAAGCGGCTTGCCCTGGGAATCTTGAAAGGTATCCTGATCAGCGTTCCGCTTTTGCTGATTTTCACCTTTCTGTTTGCGTATGCCGATGCGGTCTTCGAAAGCAGGCTCGACCATCTGCTGGCGTGGCTCAGGGCAGATTTTCTTTCTCAGCTGTTTGGTCGTAGCCTGCTGACCCTCTTTTTTACCTGGCTTTTGGCAGCAGCGCTATGGCTGCTGGTGGTCAACAGCAGCCAGCCAACTCAAATCGAACCTGATAAGCCGCTGCTGAAGCCCTTTTTAGGGATGACAGAGACAACCATCACTCTGGTAGGCCTGAACCTGCTGTTTGCTTTCTTTATAATCATCCAGTTTCAATACTTTTTCGCTGGCGGCGCCAACATCAACCAGGAGGGCTTCACCTACGCGCAATACGCTGAAAGAGGGTTCAGGGAATTACTTTTCGTGGCCGCGATCGCCGGTATGGTTTATTACACGCTGGCCTCCCTCACCCGCCGCGAAAGCAAGGCGCACAGGCTTACTTTTGCTCTCCTTGCAGGTTTGCTTTTGCTTCAGGTCGCTGTGGTTTTGATCTCGGCTTACCAGCGCATTGTCATTTACATCAATGCCTACGGGCTGACTGCCTACCGACTGATCCCTCAGATCTTTATTTTCTTCCTTGCGGCGGTATTGCTTTGCTTGCCCGTAATGGAATGGGGCAACCAATTCAAACGGCTGGCTCTGGTTTTGGCGATGGCAGCCCTGTTGTTTACTTTTAGCCTGGCTGCGATCAATGTGGATACCGTTCTGGCCCGCCATAATATAACCCGCGCGCTGGATGGCCACGATCTGGACTATGCCTTCCTCAACCACGGTTTATCGACTGACGCCGAACCGTATTTATTTGATTTGGTAAACTCAGACAGGCTGCCTTCCGACCTGCAGGAGAACCTTGAAAAAATTCTGGTTTGCCGTTCAGCCAGTTTCAACGCCAGCCTAAAATATAACCTTCATACCTGGCTTGACGCCACTGTTTCCAACATCCGCGTTCAAGCTCTCTATCAGGAAAACCAGGATATTCTCCGAAAATGGACCCCCCAGCCGCCGGAGCCCGACAGTCATTTCCTCGGGTTCACCATCGATAATCAGAACATTTTCTGCCTGCCGCTGGAGGACTGGGGCGAGACAGAATTTGTCGATTGAACCCAAAACCCACGACCCCTGACAGGCGCAACCAGGATCACCCCGACAACAAGGGTGATCCTTTCGAAAAATGATAAGATTAGGAGATGTTTCCGCAGCTTAACCCCACCGACGCAACCTACCTGGCAGGTCTGATCCTCAGCGTCCTGGGAGTTTTGCTGTTTTTCGCTTTAGCGGTCTGGATGATCTGGCGCAGGCAAAACAGCCCACCCTCACCACCACCAGCCTCACCAGTTGCGCCCATCTCGAAGCAGAACCCTCCGCTCCTGCCTTACGAAACCTTGAACCCCTTGAGCGCTGAAAAACTGTCTGAACGGTCTTCCGCGCTTCAGGGAGCCTACCGGCACTGGAAATCAGAGCGCTTATTGGTGACCGAGGAGGGACGACGTCTCTTTTTGCGCACCGGCGTTGAGAAAAGTGGTATGCGTTATCAGCTGGTTGCATCGACCCAGACACAGGCGCTTGCCATCCTGCTCAGTGTCGTGATGGCTGAGACCGACCCCCGGGCGAGTGTGCAGGCTGAAGCCTTGTTCGCCAGTCTTCTGGCTCACCCCACCCACAACCTGCCTGAGTTGACCAGCTGGAAATTCATGCCCGATCTACCCCGCTCGCCCAGACTGGACCCTGACCCTCACGCGGAACTGTGGGTGATTTATTCCATGCTGACAGCCACAAAGCGCTGGCCCGGGCTCAATCGGTTTCACTATCCGGAACTGTTGCATAAAAGGCTGCAGGCGTTGAATAAATATGTGGAGACCCTGCCAGCAGCGTCGCTCGATAACCTGCCATCCAGCGGCTGCCTGATAAAAAGTATCCAGCCTTTGGACCCCGGCCTGAACTGGTCTGTACTTGACCAGCACCGAGGTTTTACGGATCTGACCCAATGGAGTGACTTCAGGAATGAGCCCGACACCAGCAGGCTTGGCCTGAGCCTGCTGCAGGCAGGCCTGCTGGCCTTGCTCGACCACGACCCTGGGGTGAAAAACACAATGCGTGACGCTCACACGAACTTGATAAAGCTGGTTGATGAATACCTTCAGGAGGGTTCAATCGATCGCAATTTCAGCGCGATTGCCATGCTCTCCTGCGCTGCCCCAGCTCTGATGGCGCTGCAGGAGCACGATCGGTCAGAGCGTATCTGGTCAAACCTCAACTGCGCGCAGCCAGACAAAAATGACGGTCTCGGCGCGACACTGAGGCTGTTAGCCCTGGCTTTACTCGCAAATCAGATTTGAGCGGTCCTGCAGACCACGCGACAGGGAGCCACTTCCACCGAACCCTGACACCGGTATGACATACTGACTCTGGCATCCGACCTAAAACGAAGGACGCAGGGGCCCTGAAAATTCAATTTTTGGATAGATTTCAGGCTTGTTGGTCAACGATGTACGCCATCGAAACCGTACCCGGACCAACGTGGCAGCCGATAACCGGACTGACCTCTGAGCGGATAACTTCGATAGGCTCCAGACGCTCCCGGGCGATTTCTTCCAGGGCAATCATATCGTCATAAGCCAGCGCATGGAATGGACCGATCCTGACTGGTTTTCTGCCGGCGATGTCCTTCTCGATTAACTCGACCATGCGGTTGAGAGCCTTTTTTTCTGAACGGACACTCTCTACCAAATCAATTTTTCCCTCTCGAATCATCATGATCGGTCGCAGATTCAGGGCTGACCCCAGCAGGCGCTTGGCCGTGTTGATCCGCCCGCCGCGATGCAGGTACTCGAGCGTATTTACCGTGAAATAAACCCCAATACGCGAATAGGCATCCTGGGCGATATGATGACATTCTGTCAAGCTGGCGCCGTTCTCTGCCGCGCGGGCGACTTCAAGCACCATCAGGGTCAAGGCCATGGATACCAGACTGGTGTCCATAACAATCAGATTCTCCGGATCGCCAAGTTCTTTCTTTGCCTGAAAGGCTGAATCCACCGTGGCTGAGAGACCCCTGGACATGCCCATGTAGAACACATCCTTTCCCTGGTCCAGAAGTTTTCCGAAGGCTGCCAGAAACTGCCCGACGGTTACCTGGCTGGTGGTTGCCATTTCTTTGGAGACTGCTAATTGCTGATAAAACTCAGTCGCCTGTATGTCGACCCCGTCAAAATAGGATTTTCCCTGCCAGTTGACTGTCAGCGGCACAATTGACAAATTATATTGGTCTACATAGACCTGGGGGATATATGCCGATGAATCACTCATGATCGCGACTTTGTTCATTTTTACTCCGTTCGATAGGTTAATAAAGTAGTATAGCACATCGATAATTAAGGCTTGCTCAATTGGTAGGTTGTTATCCAAGAGAAATTCGTAATGATCTTGCCCTAATTATAGTCGAGGAAAGTTTGCGGATTTAAATCGAGATTACATGCGATCCACAGGATCAGTGGAGTTGCCTGCGCGGCGGATTGAGGACGGTCAGTAACCCGGTGGTGGGCAGCACAAAACGTCCTCAATCCCCTTAACAAATCGCACACAACCGCAGCAATCAGCGGTTCAAAACCAACCGGTTCGTATTTGGCTCAAGCACAAGACTTGAAAGGTAAAAAGATTGCGCCGAGTCCGAAAGCAGCCACTGCCCAACCGCCTGCCAGGGCGCGTCCAAGGCCTGACCAAAACGGCTTTGCAGTTCCCCCTGGCGGGTCAGCCTCTGGGTAGCGCTGGCCGGTTCAGGACGCTGCCAGACTTGCAGCTTGCGGTTAGGGTCAACACCGGCGCACAGAGGCGTCAGCGCCCCGTTCCCCTGGGTCAGTAAGAAACGGAATACCTGCAGGCAGTCTTGTCCCTCATCACCTATAGGCGGGAGATCCAGCTTCTGTCCGATATCCGCTTCAAATCCGTACAGAAACTGCCCTGCGTGATCGACCACTTCTCTCATTTGCTCAGCCTGCTCGCGCACGCCGCTCAACCGGAACAACAAGTCGGCTCCCGGCAGACGGCTTTTCCAGGTTGGGGTCGACTGATCGTAAATCAACATGCAGCCATCGAAATACCCCTGATTCTCATCCAACCCCAACAGGTAATGATTGACCGCGTTGTTCGCGCCGCTGCGCTCCAACACCAGCCAATAGACGCCCCCGGCAGTCAGGCTGACAGGTTTAGGCAGAAGCACATCCATCCAGCGGTAGGATTCCACGCTAATCTGGCTGGCATTGAGCAGTTCAAAACCGATTTCGAGTCCGGAAGGCAGACCGCGGATATCAGGCTGCAGGCTCAAACGCAGGGAATCGGCAGGGTTACCCTGCTTGCGAATGCGCACTGCCATGCGATTAAACAACAGGGAATCACTCACCACAAATGATTGGGCGAGACGCCGATTCAACTGCGAGTTGCCCAATGCCTGCAGCCCCTGCTGAGATGGAGCGTGACGGATGACAGCGCTGACCCCCGGCCAAACCCGCCATTTCAGGCTTCGCATCCAGCCTCGACAGTGCAGATAATAGCCGGCGGTCTCTTGCTCTTGTGTTTTTTCAGAAGGTTCCACCCGTATATTTGGCCAGGCGGCTTGCCTTAACCGCATCGCCGCCATCTGCTGCGCGCTGGCACTAAACAGATATCCTGTCTGGACCACTGCTTCCTTGATGCCATAGACGGCCTGGCTTTCTAGGTCTTCGAACCAGGCTGTCTGGATAAACTTATCCGGCTCATGACTGTCCAAATCTATGAAGCGGACTGCCACCCGGTTTGCCAGCCCGTCCAAGCCAACAGACTGGTGCAGGGCAGCCCGATGAAAATCCACTCGTTCCAGGTAGCCCCACCATGCCAGTCTGCCCCGCGGGTCATAAACGCGCACATCCTGACCCAGACGTTCGCGCCAGTCCACCAGACTCAGCTGGTCACAGGGGCAGCGGATCAGTGCCAGATCCGGTCCGTACAGATCGTCCCAGCGCAGTTTGATTGGATGGCAGGTTTCCGGTGAATTCAAAAAACGACCCGTCTCCCTGTCTAAGACTTCCACAGCCCAACTCACGGCAGCCTCCATTGGCGGCGATACCAGGCTTTCACCGACAGCGTGCGCTCGATGGCGGCTTTGCCGTCCGATCCGGTTTGAAAGCACCAAAAATACTGTTGGGAAGTGGGCTGCAGCTGCAAGCCTGTGCCAGCTCGGGAGTGACTTTTAAATTCCATTCCATCCTGCCAGCTCCAGCTCCGGCCAGTCATCTGATCCTCGACCAGTTTTGAACCGCAGGGCAAGCCGCCCAGGGTGTGGAAGCGGACAAAACCTTGTTGCGGCAGCAACAGCAGATCATCCAATTCCAGCATATGTTCACCGACATCGGTTTGTTTTGCCTGCAGAACCAGCTGATGGTGACTGGCATAATTCTCCAGCGGCAGGTCCCCTAAAGGCAAACCAAGCGGCTCCAGGCTGGCATAGCCTTTACCGGGAATCTGATAGCAGACAGGACCCTCAAAAACCAGTTTTTCCATCACCTTGATCGCGAATCGCAGCTGCAGCGAAGGGCTGGAGGGCGCAGAAAAAAAGCGCAGCAAGGGCAAAACCGTTCCCCCTTTAAGCTGGCTGACCATGGTCGGCCCTAAAACCCAGCTGGTAAGGGTCTGCCAGCCGCTCCCGCTCCAACGGTACTGGCAGTACTTTCCAGCTGATGCCTGTGAATTGCTTACAACCGTTCCGCCCATCCCGTTTTCAGCCTCCAGGTTCAGTGTTGGGCGGGTATATCCCAGCCCGCAGGGTAAGCTTCCCACCCAAAGATCGTCCAGGTCAGGTCCATCAAAATTATTCTCAAACTGAAAGCGGATCAGGGCAGGATAAAGCAGCTGCAGGTTGGTATTATCAACGCCAAACCAATTGTCATGCCCGATAGCGGCATCATCGTGGTTAGAAAGGGTCAGCCCGGTTGTCAGCCCCCCGCCTGAGCTATTGCCCAACGGCAAAGGCTCTTTATCGCTGAAAAATAGTGTCTCTCGCAGCAAAATTAATTTCAGCCGCAGAGAACCTCTTTCAGCAGAGGGCAGATGACCGGGCTGCGTTTCCAGGTTGATTTGCCGGATACGGGCATAACCATACCCATTATGGTCCGCGCTCCAAAGGCGCAAAAAAAGCTCATCAGGATTCAGCCGGAAATGTTCCAAACGATCAAGCCAGTTACGCAGCTGTGCCGCTGAACCCCGAAGATGGAGCAGCAGGCTTTCTTGCGTGGACTCCCGGTCACTGGGCTGAAATTGATATTGTGAATCCACCAGCCCGTCCATCACGCTGCTGCCGTTGAGCGCGAGCCAGCCCTGCCCGTCTGGCAGGCTCAGTCGTCCGATAGCGAGATCAGTCATAACTGCTCGGATCTTCCAGGGTCCAGGCAGCCCAGGGTGAGGCATCAGTCCGGTAGAGAGCACGCAGCCGCAGCCGGTCCAGGGCGCGGTCACGCTCCTGCCTTAAGTAGCGCGCCCAACTCTCGATGGCTGGCTGATTGGCGGGCAAGTTGCTGTAACTCAAGCGGTTGTGCAATAGGATGGCCTCCAAAACCATTGCTTCAGCGCCCTGAAGCAGTGCTGTCAGGCAGTCTTCTGGCAGGGTGGTCAGGCTGGCTCCCTGCAATCCGCTCAAGAGATAACTGCTTCCCAGGATAGTGTTGAGTTCCTCCAGGCTGGCACGAAAGGCTTCTTCTCCCAGCCCTTGCGGGAGCGTCAGCCCGTGTGGGTCCATAAACAGCGTTTCCAGCCGCACGATCAAACCACTTAGATCAATCATTTGTGGCCCGCGCTTTTCTTTGGCTGCTTTGATACGCTTTTTCTACCTCAGCTGGTGAGAAGGTCACCTTCCAGCCTTGTGTATTGACCACCATCAGGAAGCCGTCCTCCCGCAAGCGGTAGCTGAGCACGTCTTTGCCCATCAGTTTGCTGACTATTCTTTTTATCTCGTTTTCAGTCATTTCAACCTCCTGCCCCCTCACCCGCAGCGGGTGAGGGGGCTCTTGTGTCCAAGGGTTAACTATCGGCGCGCAGGCCGTCTTCCAGGGCGGTGCCGAGAATGTAGGTCACCAAAATTGCGATGATCCCTGCCAGTTGATCCGCGTCCAGCGGGAAATCCGGTTTCCAGGCTTTGATGATCATGAAAACCAGGCCCACCAGGGCTGCCCAAAACTTTCTTGAGCCCAACAGTAACTTCAATTTAGGCATACTCTCTCCTTTCGCTCTTAGGCGACGTTATTTTTGAACAGCGGTCTGAAATCATTGACCCAGACAGCCAGGTAGTGGCGCACCTTCAGGCGGTGTTCATCGTTGCTGAAAACCGCGGGAGAAAGCTCATCGCCAGCGATAAAAATTTCGGGTGCCAGCCCGAAGCGCTCACCCACAAAGATAGCCGGTGCCACGCGCGGGTCACACACAGCCGCCCAGTCGTTAGGGTCAATCCATTCCGGTATTACCAGCGGCACAGCACTGCCCTTCAATACGTTGTCATAAACGTGATCGGCTTCGCGCACCAGCGAACCGGTGCAGATTTCCATTGCGATCTTCTGCAGGGCGCGGGGCACCAAAATAAACTTGGGATTAACCGCCATTTGTGGACCGCTGCCATACAGACCAACGCTGTTCTTGACCAACATCGGCTGGGCGTAGACCCTGGCGCTGACCAGATCCCAGTTGCCAGGGTTGAGCGCGAGCGTGCCCAGGTTGGCATGCCCACCGCTGGCTGTGACCTGATCGATATTGAACAGTGCTTCACCGTCCGCCAGGTTTGGACCGACACCGCCATTGGCAGTGAAAATTTCAGCCACCAGACGTGATATTTTCCGCATACCAGCAGAAGCCAGCTCACGGGCGTAAGCACGTAGTTTGCGGGTCTCATCGCGATCGATCAGTTCCAGCGTCAGCGGAATGTAGCCGCCATACTTGGTGAAAGTGGCTGTCTCCGGGGAATCCCCCACCAAAAGCTCAGGATAATTGGCGCCTTCCGGGATCATCGGCAGGTCTCCCACCGTACCGATCAGGGTGCCGGTGATGTCATGCAGACTGTTAAAATGCTCCTGCACCGTGACATTCTTCCACCAGTCATAGCCAGCCCTGCCCAGTTCTTCCCAGGTGTTGCTGACCAGTTTGTTCAGGCTGTTTTTCACCAATCCGCTGAAATCGGCTGTGGTTGCCAGGCGGGCTCGCTGTGGAAAGTAACCTCCATGCAGATCAAAGTCACCTGTCAGGCTGAGATACAGTTCGCGGATACCAGAAAGTTTGGCAACCGAGGCATTGGTCATCTTTTTGTCGCGGGGAGCAGCAAACAGGTCATCCACTGCCGCCTGGATGCGCTCACCCGGCTCGATCATGCCCTCAATTCGCCCGGGTCCCTTGACAACGTGGCTGGCTTCCAGCTCACTGAGCAGCGTGTGCGCCTCGCGAAGAGCTTGTGACAGTTCTGCCGGGGCGAAACTGCGGTTTTGAAATTGTTTCCGGAGGTTGTTTTTCAAACTTTGCGGCAGAGCTGCGTTTGAGAGGCTGCTTTCAAGCAGGTAAGCGCTCATCTCTTCTCGCATCTTGCGCATCTCAGACAGCTGTGTTTCCAGACTCTTGCTCTCGCCAGTGCTCTCGATCTCAACACCTCCCTGATCAAAATCAGTTTCCTGAAGATTTATCGTGTTGCTTGGAATTGGCATTTTCAATTCTCCTTCCATAATTGGGTTAATTGCGAGTTGGTTGAGTGCCCGCAGAAAAATCCCTCCACGAGCGGGGTTATAGACCAGGTCGACCGAGTAGATCCGCAGGATTTTCTCCACCTTCCCAGCCTTGCCCTGAAAGAGCACATCGGCAGAGAAGCCCACCTTGACTGCCGCTTCATCAGATTCTTCCAATACCTGGCGGCCGATATCCTTCAGCACTTCAGCAGACGGTCCAAAAGCGCTCAGCTCCGCCCGCACTCCCTGGGTTTGTTCATCCCAGACCGGCTTGCGCAGCACGCCGGCGATATCCCGCACGGAGCGTTCTTTGAGGCTGTGGTCCACAAAACAATTCACGCCATCCCACAGGTCCAGCGATTCCTGCAGGACAGGCGCGGGGAATTGCCAGCCATTTGCCGCGCCAGCTGTGATCGCCAGGATCTCGAAGCGACCGGAGCCTGCCGGGGTGACCTCTAACGCCAGATGCTGTCGTTTTTCAGTCATAGATCTCCTTCCATTCTTCTTAATTCCCATAACATCTGAAAACCAACCGGCTGCCCGCCCCACACCTGCAGGCCGGTCGGATCTTTCCTTAAGCTGATTTTGAATCCTTCGCAGCCTGCGCAGGTTCAGGTAGGCGTTCGCCCATAAAGCGATAAACCAGCCTCAAGACCTCGCGCTCATCGATCAGCTCCCGTTGGTACAGCTCGCCAGCCACCTGGGCAACCTGCTGCCCGGCCTGGGCCAGCTCACGGTTATCTCGGGCACTGACATCACCGCCCTCAACCCGAATCGGAGCGCTACAATCGACGCCTGGGTCGAAGCAGGCACGTCTGCTAACAACGACGCGCAAAACATCTTCGAGCAGCGCGCAGATCACACGTTGTCTTTCGCTGAAACGGCGATAGGTTGGGCTGCCCGCCGCCTCAGCCGTGGTGCGGGTTGAAGACTCTGGCTCAGCCAGAAAATGCAGCGGCAGACCGACCCCGGCAGCAATCATCTTCTTGATCGCCAGACCGTCGCTGGAAGCGTCCAGCGCTTCCAGTTTGGGCGCGAGCACCGACCACTCTTCGCTTTCATCGGTCACCAAAACCGATCCAGGCGCGGGCGGGTTGGCTGCCAGCTGCAATTGCCGCGCTGATCGGTCTGTCTCACTGCCAAAACGAGCCTTGACCACGTAAACAAAAGCATTGCGGAAGCGGTTCAGCCGCACGCGGTCTTCCAGCCAAGCGCTGTAACGTGCCAGCCACTTCAAAATTGGCGTCAAATCGCCTTCGCCCCACTGGGATCCGCTTGGTCGGTTGACCGCGTAATGCAGAACAACCGCCCCAAGCCGACCTTGTTGATTAACCTCCTCTTTTTGAGGGTCATAACCGCGGTAAACCAGCTCTTCGGTTTCTCCGGGCAGACGCAGATAAAATGCCAGCTCCTGCTCAATGTCATTCTCGCTGGATTCAATCCTGACCACATCGGTCGATGGCAAAACGCGCAAATAACTCATACCGCTCTGGTCGGTGCTGAGCAGTAAAAAAAGATTGCCACTCAAACACAGCTCGTCTGAAAACTCCCTGACCCGGTTTTCCATGCGGTTAAGGCGGTGATTCCAGAAATTTTCGATAAATTCCTGGGTCGGTTTGTGCTGGCAGTTAGGCTGCAGCCCGCCTCCGGTGGCATACTGAGTGGTCAGCTCAACGATTCTGCGCGCCAGAGGGTTGAAACGCCAGGCTTCCAGGCTATCCTGCAGAACCGCCTGCCGGTCGTAAGCATCGCGATCTCTGGGCTGGCTGGGGAAGGAATGGCTGCCTACCCATAAGCTGTTCTCTTGTTCAGGTAGAGACAGTTTTGTTCGTGAGCCAGCGCTTTCGATATTATGATCAGCGCTCTGGAAAAGGGCCTGGAGACGTTCGCGCAGGCTGGTCATGCTGCCACCTCTTCTTTCAACCCTTGAGGCTGCTCCAACCTGACGGCGCGCTCGCAGGGCAACTGGTCAACAGGGCAGAGTGCCGGCTCAGGTCTGGATTTGCCAAAATATGCCCAGAGCTGCTGCACGCTGCCATTCCATCGGTTGTAATCCATGTAATGTCCCACCCCACCAATCGCGGGCGCGCGCTGGGCTGTCTGATGGATCAGCCACTGCCGCACTCCCTTGGGCAGCATCGGCGGACAGGGATATTCGGGCGTGAAAAGCGGCTGTTCCAGGCTGCGGATATACTGCGCCAACCACCAATCCACTTTGGGAAGGTCTTCAGTTTTCAGGTTTTCATTGACCCACAGCGCTCTGGAATAGACGATCGGATAACGCCCGGTGATGTTTTTCAGATAATCCAGCGCCTGATTCAACACTTTGGTGATATGCGCCTTGGATTTGCCTTGCTCCAGCTCAACATCCAGTACCAATCGCAGCTCGTCCAGGTTTGCGTCCTTGAGGATGGTCAGAAAGGCGTCCATCTGCCTGATGGCATCTGCAGCAGTGTAGAACACGTGGTACGGCAGGATGCACAGCCCCACCCGTCTGGCTTCCTCAAAGTAGCGCGGGAAGATTCGGTCGCGATATCCCCAGGAGATGCCCGTGCGCATGCCCACAAAATTAATTTCCGGTATGTGTAGTTTCAGTTGGTCAAAATCGGGGATGCGCTTGCCGTCCCCACTGGCATTGTGCTGGGAAAGGTCGACTCCCAGCGGGTAGCCCTGATTACGGGTAAAGTAAGTCATCAAAAACCTCCATCCATTTCTTTGAGTGGGTCTGCTGCCTGAATAAATTGAGTGGCAAGCGAGAGACCCCACTCCTGCTCATCCAGGGTCGCGGTCATGGCCGCCGATATGATCAGGTCATCGTGCAGCAAGCCCCCCAGCGGGTCAGCTGTCCCTTCGGGGACAGACCACTTCAACCAACGTTCCGGCCCCAGGCTGGCTTCGCAGGTAACCGCCTGAAGCTGCCGTTGGAAGAGTGCCTGCAGCCGCTCCTGCTCATTCATTAGCTCCACTGCCAGCGGGTTCGTTCGACCCGCCTCGACGGTGGCAGCATCTGCCCGACAGAAATCCTGGAACCGCCCGGTATCGATTACAGCCAGGAAACCCCAGCCAAGTTTCGATTTCACCTGACGATTGAAGGTCAGTGGAATCACCCGCTCTCCCAAACGATCACGCAGGAACGAGCAGACCCCAGCGCCCACGCCGCTGCTGTCAACCACCATTTTCTCCACCCGCCAATGCTGGCAGAGATGGTAGAGACGCTGATACAGTGTGCTGTGCGTCACTCCCTGCCACAAATAACGCTGCACCACCCGGTAGCGCGGTTTGCCTGGCAAAATTTCTTCCATCAGGCTCAGGTCAATCTCGACTACGGTCACAGCGGTGGCGTCTCGATTGGGATTTTGCAGACCAGCCGAGAGGTCACTCTGGCGCACCTGCTCATCCTCACCCGCCAGGTCAACCAGCATGGCATAGCGCCTGCCCGGCTCCGGACGATCAACCGCGGGATGATTACCCCTCATCAGACTCAGCCTTGCTGGTGTAAATAAACCGCTGGCAAAATCGATCTCTTCGCTGAAAAACTGGGAGCGCACCATGGGGTGAGAGCGACCCAAACGAGCCACCTGGTCATCCACAAAGCGCCCATAAGCCGGCACTTCAGCGCGGACCTGCTCTGCTGTCAGGTGAAAAACCCGCCTGATGCCATCCCTGGCTTCAGCCTGCCTGGCGGCCCGCAGTTCCCTTGCCAGCAGGGTCTGCCCGGTCCAGGCAGTGCCCCAGAAAACTCGCGTCGCATTGGTCGAGGCTGCCATAGGCGAAATTTGCTTGTCATACTTATCAATGCCGATATCCTGCGCTTCGTCCAGAGCCAGCAAGGTCGAGGCGGTCGCGCCAACGATGTTCGAGCCAGGCGCTGCAGAGAGGAAGGTCAGGTGTGCATTTTTGAAGCAGTAATGATTTCCGGCGGTTTTGTACCATTGGTCATGGGTGAGATAATTTGCCTGCAGGGCTGTTTCAAGCCGCCGCATGGCGTTCAGGCTTTGAGGCTGGTAGGTGGGCGAGAGTTTCACCATTTCGGCACCCTGCGTGCCCAGTAATGCCATCAGGTAGACTTCCAGCTGTGCCTGAAGCATGTTCTTACCAGATTGGCGCGGAAACATGACCACGATCGACAATCCTCGCTGCCTGAGGACAGAATCGACGATAACATCGGCAGCCTGCTGTTGATAGCGGCGCAGCTGCACACCGCCAAACACCCGGCTGAAATGCTCAATGCGTCGTAGACTACGTAAAAAATCAACCCGCGTGGCAATCCGCTCGGGCAGATTTTTCTGCAGTCTTGCGATCGGGTCAGCAGCCTGGACGGAGAGGTCCAGTCGTGTGGTTTGAGAGACCAGAGCAAGTTCAGTCATCACTGCCCGCTTCCGGTCCAGCCAATTTGTCGACGTACGTGCCCATCAGAGCGAGCAGGTCATCAATCAAGCCGTCATTTTGCGGACCCTGCAGAATCACCTGCACCCGCAGCAGGCTGGCCATCCTTCCGCAGGAGAGCCCCAGCATGTCCAGCGTTTTAGCCAAATCACTTGGGTAGGGTGCCCCCTCGCGGACCAATTCTGCCTCTCTGGCAAACACCTTAATCGATTTTCGCAGTAGAGCGATTTCATCCACCAGGCTGAGGCGGGCCGCCTCGGCTAACTGTAAGCGTTCTTGTTTGCTGAATGACTCTGAAATTCGCAAAAATTCTTCCTGCCGTTGACTGATCAGCGTCAATCTTTCCAGCAGAAGGCTTTTTAAGGCGTCGTATTGTTCCTGTTCTGGATGCCGGCCAGGCAAGTCACCGCTGCCCACCCTTGAGAAAGGGTGGGCAGGGTCGAGGACCTGCGTCTGAGCCATTAGAGTGGGGGTTTCTTGTCGCATATCACGCTTCTCCTCTTTCTTAGAACGTTTGTTCTAATGGCTGCAAGTGTAGCAAATTTTGGAGCAAAAGAAAAGGGTCAAAAGCGGAACTTTTGACCCCAAAAAGTACCTTTTCGGCACTTTTAAGCGTGTTGTCTGGATCCCCTAGGCTGAGGATGAAGGCTGCCGGGCAGCCCCTGTGGATATTTCAGCAGGTCAGAGAGTTGGCAGCTGCCGGCTGTTTCTTTTTAACCAATCCCGCTTCTGCTGGTAACCTGGCAGCATTTGAGCTACAAAACTCCAAAATGCGGCCGAATGGTTGTGATGGCGGGTGTGTGCCAGTTCGTGCACAACCACATATTCGATCACATCCAGCGGCAGCATTGCCAATCGGTAGGAGAAATTGAGTCCGTTCTTAGCGCTGCAGGAACCCCAGCGGGTCTGCGCGCTGGTAATCCGCAGCGAGCTGACCGTCAAAGCCCACCTGGGGGCGTGGCGGTCGATGTAATCAGAGGTCAAACGACGGGTCTGGATGCGGTAGAACCCTTTCAGCAGCTCTGCTGCCTCATCCAGGCGGTTCTTTTGCAGCAGAAAGCCATCACCTTCCGCAAAGGCAAGACCCTTTTCAACCTGCTCACAATGCCGCAGTTGCCACAGCTGACCGAGATAGACGATTTGAGCGCCAGGATGGAACTGCTGCTGTGCTGTCAGGGCCGGTACTTCAGCCATGCGCGCTTTAGCCTGCCGTATCCACTCTGACTTCTCCCGCACAAAGCCTGCGATTCTGCTTTTTCCAGTGCCTTTAGGCGCTCTGACGATCACCACACCCCCGGCTCTAACTTCGATAGCCAGTGTTTTTCGCTGGCTGTATTTGATTTCATCGATAAGTTCGTGCATCCTCTGATTATAGTCATGGCATTCATTTTTACGCAAGCAAGCGAACCTCTCACGGCTGCTGAAATCACAGTACTTTTCAACCACAACCGACCAAATCAAGTACAATCTCAGGATATGCGCGCCCCAAAAATTCACCAGGCAATCCTCCTGGCGTCAGTAATGCTGACCCTGCTCAATGCATGCAGCCGCACTTCCGGCGCGAGCCTGCCGCTTGAAGATTACCGCGACCCTTACGACCGCTACACCTTCGCTATCCCGTCGGGTTGGGAAACCAGCCTGGAGAATCAACTGCTGACCATCGTCCCGCCGGGATATGCGGGCAGCGAGGAAGAGCTGGTACTCAGGGTTTACAGTGCTCCCACCAATACTACTGACACCGCAACGCATATCGACCTGGCCAAGCAAGAGATCGAGCCGTTCCTGACCTCCTACCTTGATGATGACTATGAAGTGGTCAATCAAGGTGAAACCCGAGTGGATAAATATCCTGCCATGTTGCTCGATTTCGCCAAACCCCACCAGGAAAGCTACATGCTCGGTCGGGTCGTGATTGTCGCCATGCCATTTTATATTCTTGTTTTTCTGGGTACAGGGGTGGAAGCGGACTGGGAGCCATTTTTGCCCACCTTCCGGGAGATGCTCAAGAAATTTGATATGCTCAAGGCCATTGAGCCGGAAGAATAACTATGTTCCCCCGCCGCCTTACTTGGTTTGCGCTTCTCGGTGTCTGGGCACTGGCAGCCTGCCAGGTTCACCCCAGCAGTCTGGTACGCCCAGAAGTGCCCATCTTTCTCCCGCCCACCCCGCCTGTAACCAGCCAAACCCCAAATAGCAGTCCCTCATCCTTCACTATGGTGCAATCCGAAGCTGAATACCTCAACCCCCTGGAAGGATTTGCTTTCAAGCCAATCAGCCTCTGGTCTGATGATCAGCCCGCGCTCAGGCTTGAAACCATGCGGGATCAGGTTACCCTCAGCTCCAGCGACGACTCGCTCTTTTTCGCGATTAGCAGCCAGCAGGCCACAGAGCCCCAAAATTCAATGGATTGCCTGGAAAAGACCCGCAAAAGCAGGGCTGGATCTTCCAGCTGCTTCCAGGTGACCGCCCTGGAGGAGTGGCAGCTGCCTGCAGGCTCAGCGGCCACCTTCCAATTCAGGGACGTCGTCAATTCAGACACCGCCATTTACGGGCAGGTACTGGTTCTGACCTGCACGGATCGCTGCCTGCACTTGGTTGGCCTCAGCCAGACAACCCAGCCAGAACAAGACTGGCAGGCTTCAGGTCAACCGATTTTCCTGAATCTGGCCACCAGCCTGCGTTTTCTGGAAGACGAAGAGAGTTTGAATTGTCAGATCTCAACTGATTTAACCTACGGTTTTTCACCCGACAACCCCATTCAGGCTGGCAGCAACCAGTTGAGCGACGGTCCCCAGCGGGAGCAGCTCTACCTGCTGACCTTACGCGGACCCAACGGAGAAGAAATCCTCTTTGACCGCCAGGCTCCGCAATTTAATCAGGCACGGGTTGTCGTTGACCCATATCTGATTGAATACGAGGGTCTCGACACGCCGGTCAGGCTGTATTTTGACCTGTATTCCTACGCTCCTCTGCTGGCACCGGCCGGCTTTACCTGCGAAGCCCCCTTCCCCATCCCCCCTCCTCAGGAATAAACAAATGTATCGGATCAGATCCTTTTTTCGGCGTTACCCTGTTCAATTTTGGTTGATGTTTTTTGGGCTGATCGTCTCGAGCACCGGAACGACCATGGTTTGGCCATTTCTGACAATTTACGCGTCTGAGAAACTGCTTCTGCCTATGGCAGCGGTCACCAGCCTGATGACGTTTAATTCGGTGTCGGGGTTTGTCGCTTCCGTGGCAGCTGGCGCGCTGGTAGATCGCTTCGGGCGCAAAGGGATGATGGTGATTGGGTTGTTTGGTATGGCCGTGGTTTATTTAGGCTATATCATTGTGGCGGAATTCTGGCAGTTTGCCCTGATCATGTTCCTTGCGGGTGCCTTCAGCCCGCTTTATCGGGTCGGCACAGACGCCATCGTCGCCGACGTGATCCCGCCTGAAGAGCGTACGCAGGCCTACAGCCTCATCCGCATGGGGCGCAACGTTGGTGTCGCGCTCGGACCCATCCTGGGAGGGCTGGTGCTCTCTCGTTCTTACAGCATTGGTTTCGTGACTGCTTCGGCGGCTTTGGCTTTCTTTGGCGTCATCACCACCATATTTCTCAAGGAAACGCTCCAGCACCAGCCCGGGAAGCCTGACGAAACCCTGCGGGACCAGTTCAAGGTGATTTCTCAAGCGCTGCAAAACAAAGCCTTTTCACGGATGCTGGGTTCTTTCACGCTGATGGAGATCTGCGCCACGTTGATGTGGGTTGTTCTGGCAGTTTATATCAAACAAAATTACGGCATCGTGGAAGCCCGCTTTTCCTGGATCCCAACCACCAACGCGCTGATGGTCATTTTTTTACAGGTTGCCATCACCCGCCTGACAGCCCGGCATTCACCGACCAAAGTCATGCCGGTTGGCGCGTCTTTTTATCCTGTCGCCATGCTTCTGGTAGCGCTCAGCAGTAGTTTCTGGGGCTTTCTGGTGGCAATGGTTATCATGACCTTTGGGGAGTTGATCACAGCTCCAACCGCCACGGCTTACGTTGCCAACCTGGCCCCACCTGATCAGAGAGGTCGCTACCTGGGCTTCTTCGGGCTTTCCTGGTATATCGCCTTGTCAGTCGGACCCATGAGCGCGGGCTTCCTCTCGGACACAATCAGCAGCCGCGCACCCTGGTATGCCGGCGCGTTGGTTGGCGTTCTGGCGGTATTGTCCTTCCTCAGTTTGCATCGCCTGGAGATAAGGTCTGAAGTAAAAGCCGCGATTGAACAGACTCCACAGCAGCCCTAAGAGCCCTTGCTGTCATGCTTGACAAACTTGCCCTTTGTCTGGATAATAGAACATATGTTCTATTTCAGGCAGGGGCTATGACGCAGGTATTTGTTTTCAGTGAAAATGACACCTTTCAGGTGCTTACTTATTCCATGAGACCTGAAGATATCGTTCGCACGGTTAACTCAGGTGACTGGCAAACCATTCTTGGGTTTAACCCAGCCCCGGCGTATGCCTTCGAAGCGCTGCGGGTGGGGAAAATGGTGATTATCTACCCGCCAGTCCCACCTGAAGATTACCCAAAACTTTATTTATCTCCAAAGGAGTATCAGATGCTTCAGGCCCTTTGCTCAGGGCAAACCGCTGATGAAGCCGCCTTCAACCTTCGGGTGTCCGTCAGAACCATACGAAAAAGAACTTCCATACTCCGCTTGAAACTTAATGCCAAGACCATCCCCGAACTGCTCGCCAAAGCGACCGCGCTGGGCATCGTCAAACCGGATCTTGACAGCATCCTGGATTAGCAACCTCAATCTGACCGCCGCTTCCAGGCGACTTAAACGCAAAACGCCGCCCAATGGAGCGGCGTAATTGCACAATTTTGAATTACTCAATTATCGCGATTGCGACTTCCGGGCATTCTTCAGCAGCTTCTCGGACTGCTTCCTGATATTCTTCGGGCACCGGGTCCATCAGGACTTCGGCATAGGGTTCATTCAAAAGGCTGAACACCTCAGGGACGATGCCTTCGCAAATACCACAACCAATGCACAGATCAGGGTCAACAGTAGTTCTCATTACTTCTTTCCTTTCAGAAACTATTAGTAGACTTGATACTTCAACCTCAGTTTCCTGGGAAACTTCAGTCGTTGTCTCTTAACTTGTGAGCGTTTCGTTTCCATCTCAATTTCGATTGCTACAACGGACAAGCTTCAGCAGCCTGCCAGGCAATCTCTCAAGCGTCATTCATCGCTCATCGCGCTTAGTATAACACGTAGTTCCGTATTTTTATAGTTCGAAATTCTTCTTGTAAGAGCAACATGATAATGTCCTAAAGTAGCAATTTAGAAATGTCCTAAATGATAATAGGAGCTATGACATGGACAATCGAAATGAGCAATAAAGAACTACAGCGAAAAAGTGTAATTGA
>Ga0172382_10003175_pt1 | contig 26327 bp, 20 predicted proteins | sample Leawel138RmetaG_FD_122245 | JGI IMG/M metagenome (GOLD analysis project Ga0172382, IMG submission 122245) | Leachate microbial communities from a municipal landfill in Southern Ontario, Canada - Leachate well 138R metaG | ecosystem: Engineered > Solid waste > Landfill > Unclassified | place...
GTATGAACGCCTTCAAAAGCTAGGCAAGAGATTAAATGATATAGACAAACTTATTGATTGGAAGGTATTCAAGCCTAGTATTTCTGAACTATTTGATAATAAGGGTGAGAAAGGCGCCAAGACCAGAAGAAGCAAAGAGGGGGAACTCTGCACATGCTTATGACAACGCTGCCAAGGGTCGAAGTAAAGCTGGTGTTTGTATGTTTTTCTTTTAATCTATATCAGCTTCATACTCTTTCTAAAAGGATGGCATAGCGTTAGCCATCAAAAAATTTTGGAAATTGCTCAAAATTTGGATAAAAAAGCTAAGAAACACTATAAAGCGCCCGAAGATTTATAAAATTAAAAAGATAAGAAAAAAATAGAGGTTAATCGCCGTCCTCTAAACTTATTCTTAAATGATTACTTGAATATTCTTTTGACTACTTCTAAAGATATATCATAAGTTTTATCGTGACTCTTGCCAAATCTCTGACCTGCTTTAGATTGGTCTATCTCCATTACATCGGCACCTACAATCTCTATTTTTTTCTCTTTGGTATATCTGTTTAATCCATCTATGATTCTGTAAATTTCTGATTCTTCAAGTCCAAGGTAATCAAGAAATCTAGCACCAGTCAAAGCTTGTCTAGAACCAATATCTATGTCGACTGAAACATAGACATAAGGAGTCTTAATTTTTTCAAAGACTTTTTTCAGTGCCATTTCGAAGTTTGCTTTAAGTTTATTTTTTGGAAGGATAGTGACACCATCATCTTCAAACTTTCTATAAAACTCGAAATATTCCCTTATTCGCGGATCTCTTGCATCTTTTGCAGCATTTGGGGGGTAGTCTGAAACTCCTAGAACAAAGAGATTCTTAGGTAATATCTTCTTTTCCTTTAAAAGGAAGTAAAGGAAAGAATCAGCGTTAAAACTGTCAACTCTGTTATATAAATAAGGGTCATCTTTTGAAAATTTAGTATTTGGATTAAATTCAATATCATGCTGAATTAATTTTAATCTCTGGGTGGGGATTATACCGTCAAAATGGCTGTCGAGCATTACTACAGAGATATTTGTTTTCCCATACTTTTCTGCCAATGCTTCAATACATCCACTTGTTCCAGAATGGTCAACACCAATCATCAGAGGAATATCTGGTAATATCTTTTCTTTAACAAAGTCTTTTACCTTAGAAGCATATTCTCTGCATCCATCAGCATCTATAAAAGCAACAATATTATCAACACCGACCATGAAAAGATCTTCTTTCTTTGGGCCAGGTATCAACCAGGGTTCAACATCTACTTTCCCCATTTTTGTATATTTTACTTCATTGGAATCTTTTAACTTTTCGAACACAATTTCATAAGGATCGTTAGTATCGGAGCCTGCATTTGATAATTTATTAAATACCGACTCTTCTCTCTCATCAGGGTCTAAGTTTAAACCAAATACCTTTATATTTTTCATTTATTCACAAAAATAAATTTTTTAATCTCCTTTTAACCTTTACTCCAAAGACTTAAATATTTATAATACTTAATTATTAATGTAGGTGTTTGAATGCTTGATGTACCTCTATCTAAGGTAATAAAACATGATATAATCCTGATGAAACCCAAAGACACTGTTTCAAATGCAGCCAGAGTGATGACCAAAGATAATTCTAATGCAGTAGTAGTAGTAGACGAAGGTGAGCCTGTTGGTATAGTTTCTGAAAGAGATATCCTAAGAGAGGTTGTATCAAAAAAGAGAAAACCCTCAGAAGTAACTCTAGAAACAATAATGACTTCGCCAGTTGTTACAATTAGTAGTGGCAAGATGATAAGAGAAGCCTCAGAAATAATAACTCAAGAGAAGATTAGAAATTTGGTAGTTATAGATGAAGGCATACCTGTGGCAATAATCACTCCCAGGGATATATTGTCGTTATCCTTTGAAGAGTGGAGATTTGAACCTGATGATAGTGCTATAGCCACGCCGCCTCCTGAAGGAGGTATTTGCGAGATGTGTGGTACATATACATCTGCATTAAAACTTGTCAACGGACAGTTTGTATGTGACGATTGCAAGGAAATCATGGAAGAAGAGAACTATTAACCCATATTTTGGTGCAGGTGATAAAATGATTTCCTTTGCCAGAATAGGTGTTAAAAACTTATTTTGTTATTTCAAGCTTTATTGTTATTTTAGGAACTAAAGGTGGTGGTTGAATGGATGTAAGAGAAATAATGAAACGCCCAATAAAAGTAGATAAAGACCGAATACTGTCAGACGCAATTAAATTAATGGAAAAGAAGGGAGTTTTAAGACTTCCAGTAGTAAACGATGGGAAGCTCATGGGGATACTAACTGCAAGCAATATAATAGAAAAAATTGGGGACCCAAGAAGCTTAAACTTAGATGTTTCAGCGTTCCATATATCCTCTTCTATAACTAAAAACCCTTATACCATATCTGCAGATGATAACGTGAAAAAAGCATTGGAACTCTTTAGAAGTGATTACATATCCATACTCCCTGTAGTTGAGGGTGAAGAAATGGTAGGCGTGATTACAAGGAGACATATGATCCCATTAGTTGAATCAAAAGGGACAATCGGCGATGCAATGACTAAAAAGTATGGCACCTTATCGTGGGGGGACAGAGTAATTCATGCAAGAAAACAGTACTTAGATGATGGAATAAGATACTTTGCAATTAAATCTCAAAATAATTATGTGGGTCTAATCTCTGTTAAAGACCTTCTATTTGGCCTTTATAAATTTAGAAAAAATATCAATGCAAAACGCCACCCCGAAACACTAATAAAGGAGTTTAAAGTCGAAGAAATATTAACTAGAGAACCTGAAATGCTTGATCCAAATTTACCCTTAGATATGCTAAGAAAACAAATAGCAAAAAAGACTCTATTTGTCTACCCAGTTTCAAACCCTTCAAAAGATGTTGCCGGATTCATAGGGCACCATGAGATATTGTTAAACGGTGAAATTAGAGCGTAATTTTGCAATAATTTTTAATATCTTATTAACTTTGGGTATATAGTGAGAGACACTATGTCTCAAGATCCGATGAAGACGTAAATCATCTGATGAACGAATTCAAAGGACCGTCATGAGAACACAGACATATACGACTGTGTTTGATGGAAGTCCAATATCTTGGTGAATTTTAGGTGAACATATATTTACCAATTCCTAATTTATTGAATTGCGATCGCACTCCGGTTGATCCTGCCGGAGGCTACTGCTATTGGGATTCGACTAAGCCATGCGAGTCAAGGTGTCTTCGGACGCCGGCGTACGGCTCAGTAACACGTAGGTAACCTACCCTCAGGACTGAGATAACCCCGGGAAACTGGGGCTAATATTAGATAGATAAAAGGTACTGGAATGTTCTTTTATCCAAAGCTTTTGCGCCTGAGGATGGGCCTGCGTCCGATTAGGTTGTTGGTGGGGTAATGGCCCACCAAGCCTGCGATCGGTACGGGCAGTGAGAGCTGAAGCCCGGAGTTGGGGACTGAGACAAGGCCCCAGGCCCTACGGGGCGCAGCAGGCGCGAAACCTCTGCAATGCGGGAAACCGTGACAGGGGGATCCCAAGTGCTCATGCATTGCATGGGCTGTTCTTTGGTCTAAGTAACCAGAGGAGTAAGGGCTGGGCAAGACCGGTGCCAGCCGCCGCGGTAATACCGGCAGCTCAAGTGGTAGCCGCGATTATTGGGCCTAAAGCGTTCGTAGCCGGATAAGTAAGTCTTTGGTTAAATCCTACAACTCAACTGTGGGAAATCTAGGGATACTACTTGTCTTGAGACCGGGAGAGGTTAGAGGTACTCCTAGGGTAGGGGTGAAATCCTGTAATCCTAGGGGGACCACCTGTGGCGAAGGCGTCTAACTGGAACGGGTCTGACGGTGAGGGACGAAACCTAGGGGAGCGAGCCGGATTAGATACCCGGGTAGTCCTAGGCGTAAATGATGCGAGTTAAGTGTGGGGACATCTACGAGATGGCCCTGTGCTGTAGGGTAGCCGTTAAACTCGCCGCCTGGGGAGTACGGTCGCAAGGCTGAAACTTAAAGGAATTGGCGGGGGAGCACCACAAGAGGTGGAGGCTGCGGTTCAATTGGACTCAACGCCGGAAAACTCACCGGGAGCGACAGCAGTATGATTGCCAGGTTGACGACCTTGCTTGACAAGCTGAGAGGAGGTGCATGGCCGCCGTCAGTTCGTACCGTGAGGCGTCCTGTTAAGTCAGGCAACGAACGAGACCCTTGCATCTAGTTGCCAGCAGATCCCTTCGGGACGCTGGGTACCCTAGATGGACCGCCACTGCTAAAGTGGAGGAAGGAGAGGGCGACGGTAGGTCAGTATGCCCCGAATCTCCCGGGCTACACGCGGCCTACAATGGACAGGACAATGGGCTCCGATCCCGAAAGGGAAAGGCAATCCTTTAAACCTGTTCTTAGTTCGGATTGAGGGCTGTAACTCGCCCTCATGAAGCTGGAATCTCTAGTAATCGCGTGTCATCATCGCGCGGTGAATACGTCCCTGCTCCTTGCACACACCGCCCGTCAATCCACCTTAGTGAGGTTTAGGTGAGGCTTTGCCCCTAGGGTAGAGTCAAACCTAGGTTTCGCGAGGGGGGATAAGTCGTAACAAGGTAACCGTAGGGGAACCTGCGGTTAGATCACCTCCTGTTTACCTAAACACTACAAAGATATTGGGCTAACGACGGGCCCATAGCTCAGCTGGAAGAGCGCTGCCTTTGCAAGGCAGAGGCCTCGGGTTCAAATCCCGATGGGTCCACCTTAAGTATCTTACATTAATGCATAATTTTAATGTAAGTGGCTGATAAAACTACGTGGTAGTTTTAGAAGAAGCCATGCATAGGCAAAACTTCGATCAATTCCCGTTAATTGACCTTGGCAAAAGTAAGAATATGAACTAATGCTGTTTGGGGAATGGTTCGGCTCAAGACGCCGATGAAGGGCGTGACAAGCTGCGATAAGCCTGGGCTAGGCGCATGTGGCCATTGAACCCAGGATGCCCGAATGGGACTTCCCGTTTCTATTCCGAAAGGAAGGGGAACCCCCTGAATTGAAACATCTTAGTAGGGGGAGGAAAAGAAAGCAAATGCGATGTCCTTAGTAAAGGCGATCGAAAAGGACAGAGAGCAAACTGAACTTGTGATACTTTAAGTATCATAAGGATGTGGTGTATGGGCTCTACTTGCGATTACTTCGTGTGAAGCTGAATTTTTCTGAAATGATATACCGCAGAGGGTGAAAGTCCCGTAAGCGTAAACATGAAGAATTTGTAGAGTTCCTGAGTACTGTGGGTCGGATATCCTTCAGGAAAAAGGGAGGCATCAACTCCTAACTCTAAATACGTATTGAGACCGATAGTGAATTAGTACCGTGAGGGAAAACTGAAAAGTACCCCGAGAGGGGGGTTAAAAGAACCTGAAACCAAACAGTGAAAGATATGCATGGCTCAAAAGGAGCGATTCTTCTTAAAGGAATATGGAGTAATCCATTAGTACGAGAGAAGAGGACTAGAGTCATGCTGTACGTCTTGAAGCACGAGGCAGGGAGTTTCTAGTAGTGGTGAGATTAAGAATTCAATTTCGTAATCAAAGAGAAATCAACAGTCCGCAAGAGTTTACTCTGAGGGACGGGGTGTGAAAGTGCCCGGAATCACTACTAAAAGACCCGAAACCAGTCGATCTATTCCAGGGCAGGGTGAAGCCGATCAATTGATTGGTGGAGGCCCGAAGAGGTTCTGACGTACAACTCGTTCTTCTGACTTTGGAATAGGAGTGAAAGGCTAATCAAGGCTGGAGACAGCTGGTTCCTCCCCAAATAGGCCGCAGTCTAGCCTGAAGGGAGATAGCAGACAAGGTAGAGCACTGATTGAATGTTTAGGGGGAGAAATCTCTCGGCATACTGTCAAACTCCGAACTTGTTTGCGTCGTAGATCTTCGGAGTCGGGGACGTTGGGGTAAGCTCATGTCCCCTTAGGGAAAAAACCCAGACTAGAGTTAAGGTCCACAAATTCTGGATAAGTTAAAGGACGTCATCAGTCTAAAACAGTGGGAAGGTAGGCTTAGAAGCAGCCACCCTTTAAAGATAGCGTAACAGCTCACCCATCTAGATTGATGGCTCCGATAATGGAATGGATTAAGCCAGATACCGATACTCTAGGACTCGAAAGAGATTCGCTAGGGAGGCGTTGTGATAGGACAGAAGCTGGGGCGTGAGTTCCAGTGGACCTGTCAGAATTGTAGATCCTGCCGGGAGTAACAGCAAAGTGGGGTTAGAATCCCCACCGCCGAAAGGGCCAGGATTCCTCAGCAATGTTCGTCAACTGAGGGTTAGTCGATCCTAAGGCTCTTCGTAACTCGATTGAGCCGAAAGGGAAACCCGTTAATATTCGGGTACCATAAAGATACACGTGGCAACGCAAGTTCTTTCCTTGACACTTCGGAGTACGCCGAGTGGAACTATCGTTCCATCTAACTATATAATTCCATGGAGATGCTTAATGCAGAGAAGTGGAAGAAATTAGGAATGGCCTGACGTTTTAGTCGGGTTCGGCCGATCTCTGGAGTCCATGAAAAAAGGATAGAAATGAATTCTTTATGTTCGTACTGAGATCCGACACAGGTGCCCCTTGGTGAGAAGCCTAAGGCGTGTTGGGATACTCCAGTTAAGGGAACTCTGCAAAATAGCTCCGTAACTTTGGGATAAGGAGTGCGTACTGTCTTTAATCGGACGGTACGTCTCAGTAACTTGAGGGCTTCGACTGTTTAATAAAAACACAGCTAGCTGCTATCCTGTAAAGGTTTGTACAGCTGGTGACATCTGCCCAGTGCCGGCACGTTAATCTCGGTTCCAACCGGGTGAAGCGCCGGTAAACGGCGGGAGTAACTATAACTCTCTTAAGGTAGCGTAATACCTTGCCGCTTAATTGGCGGCTTGCATGAATGGTGTAACGAGAGCCCTACTGTCCCTAACTGGAACCTAGTGAAACCACTTCCTGGTGGATATGCCAGGGTCCCCCGATGGGAAGCGAAGACCCCATGGAGTTTTACTGCAGCCTGTCGTTGTTACTTGGACTTTGATGTAGAGTGTAGTTGGTAGCCATCGAAGCAATCTCGCTAGGGATTGTGGAGGCGCAAATGGAACACCAACCTTCCAAGTCTAAGCAACTAACCAACATTGTTATTGTTGGGACACCGGTAGGTGGGCAGTTTGGCTGGGGCGGTACGCCCTCGAGAAGATATCGAGGGCGCCCTAAGGTTGACTCAGGTGGGTCAGGAATCCACCGTAGAGGGCAAGGCCAAAAGTCAGCCTGACTGGATATTGCACCACAAGATATCCAGAGGCGAAAGCCGGGCCTAGCGAACTCCAATGCCTCCTTGATGGGGGCTTGGACTAACAGAAAAACTACCCTGGGGATAACTGAGTCGTCCGGGGCAAGAGCCCACATCGACCCCCGGGCTTGCTACCTCGCTGTCGGTTCTTTCCATCCTGGGTCTGCAGCAGGACCCAAGGGTGGGGTTGTTCGCCCATTAAAGGAGAACGTGAGCTGGGTTTAGACCGTCGTGAGACAGGTTAGTTGCTATCTATCGGGGGTGTTGGTCGTCTGAAGGGAAGGTAGTCCCAGTACGAGAGGAACAGACTGCCGTGGCCTCTGGTGTGCCGGTTGTCTGATAAGGCATCGCCGGGTAGCTACGCCATAGTTAATAAGGGCTGAAAGCATCTAAGCCCGAAATAACCCCTGAAAATAGACAACCACTCTCTAATAGCAAAAGGGGATAGGTGACTATAACTTTAGTTAGAGACGAAGACACGGATAGAAGATCCGGTTGATAGGTCGGTAGTGTAAGTGCCAAGCCTTCGGGCGAGGCATTCAGCTTACCGATACTAATAGTCTAAGGTTCATTATTCCGAAATTGTTCGAGGTCAAACGATAGGATTTGACGAAGTTTTGTTGTGCATTCTTTTTTAATTTTAATTTCAATAGGATTCTATATTAGTATTTGTTGTTTTAATTTCTTTATTCATTAACTTTATATAGACTGCCTTTTCATTAATAAATTGGGGATTATAATGGCTCAAAAATCTAGAACTCAAATTTTAACTGAATTATTAAAAGAACTTGAGGCTACCACTCCTGATGTTGAAGCTTCTGCTGTTGTTTCTACAGATGGGCTCATTATTGCAAGTGCTCTTCCACAGGATGTTGAAGAAGATAGAGTTGCCGCAATGTCCGCCGCAATGCTATCGCTTGGTGAAAGAACGTCTCAAGAACTGAAGAGAGGTTCATTAGAACAGGTATTTGTTAAAGGCATTAATGGGTATATCCTAATGATGGGAGCAGGTGAAGAATCGGTATTAACTGCTCTTGCCAGAAAAGATGCAAAATTGGGTCTTGTATTTTTAGACATGAAAAGAACTGCCGATGAAATATCTAAAATAATCTGATATCTTATTATTAATTTTATTATTTAACAAAAATCAGATACTGATAACTGTTTATGTTTTTCTCTAAAGTTCATTTTTACTTCTGAATCCGCTAAATTAATTTCTTGAGATGTATATTCTTTTATCTTGAATTTTGTAGTTATGTCTATACTTAACTGCATATACTTTAAGATTGTACCTTTAGTAACTGTTAATATGAGTTTATTACTACATTTTGCACACTTACCGGTAAGAGGAACTCTCCTATACGTAGTGTTACATCTTGTACATCTTACTTTCTGTTTTCCGTATGATCTTATGTTCCCTTTAATATCTGGTATAAAATGTGTTTTTAGAACTCTCTCTGCAACATCATTTTCATCTACCGCCCTTATTTTTTTAGCAATATCGAATTGAGACATCAACTTTTCTTCCATAGAATTTAAAGTTGTATAACTACTAGCTCTCGGACCTTTAGATATATCTGATGTGTGATGTGTAAATTTAAGCCCAGAATAAACTCTATCTGTTCCCAATCTATTTTCTACTCTTTCAATCTTTATCTCTTTTGGGTGGAGATATTTTAGTGTGGCATCATAGAATTCTAGAGGATAGCTATCACAAATATCCATATTATGGACTTCTTTGTCAACCTCTCTTGGGTCAATTCGTGTTGTTAATACTAGAGGTGCATCCATTCGGCCTCCTCTTGTTTGTGGAAGATAATATTTGGAGAAATTAAGCAATGTATCCATCAAAAGCATTATTGAATCCTCATCCCCATCACAGTTTCTCCTCTTTGCAGCGTGAAAATAAGGATGAGCATAAACAACCTTAGTATCTGTATACCCAACTATACGTCCAATAGTGCCAGCTGATGTATGGGGTGCTAATCCAACTACTAATTGGCCTACAAGATCATTTACATTTTTGAGATTATAATAAGATTTCAATCCATATATCTTTTCTAACTCCCCATCAATAAATTTAGAAACTTTGAATAAATATGCAATTGAATCCTTTGGCACAATAATATCCTGAACATTCAATTCAAGTATTTGATTTTCATCTGTAAGTTCGTTTCCAAGATAGTCCTTTATGTATCCAAGTTCTTTTAGTCTTTCAATACCAACATTAACTTCTTTTGGAACAAAATGTGTCAATGGAGCATCAGTTGCATCATATCTGCAGGTTCCATCCTTGAAAATATAGATTTCATTTGAAGCCCTCAATATACCTTTCTCCAAAGGCTCGGGGATTTTGTACTCAGAACTCATACCTTGGACCCCTTTGACCTCCTTTGGGAGTTCATACCCCAAATTTAAAAGTGCTAGACTTAGATCTTCTTTTAAATTCACTTTTTTCTTTGAGTATACCCTAAGACGTGATCCACATTCTGGGCACTTTTCACTAACTACACTCGAACCCTCATAAGAACATGTCTGGTGGGAGCAAGACATATACATCTTCGTCATACTCTCGCAGTCTGGGCATTTTGTGTGATGTGTTTTAGTATTACATTTTGGGCACCTTTTATTTACCGCTTCTACTTCTATGAAATTCTTCTGCGATGCCTTGATTATACTCCTAGTTGAGCCACCTGACAATCCGATAGGAAATAATACGTGAACAGGTGGGCTCATTTTTCTCTCTTTGGCTTTCTCAGGTCTTCCCATTCTACAACCAACGGTAGTAGGTATAGCGTCTCTAACTTTGATCCCCAATAAATTTGATACCTTTTCCAAAACTGTTTCTCCATATGTTAGGTTTTCTGAAAGAACAAGTGCCAGTATATGGGATTCTATTTTTACTTTATCTTCTGATACTTGATGGGGCAAACATAATTTCTCAATAATATTTTTTATTCTAGCGCCTTCTTTTATATCAAAGATTATTAAATTCTCATTTATAGTATAACCATCATAACTAATCAGATAATCCAAATCTTCTAGTGATATATAACTCCAGAACAAGTTATATTTTGGGTGTAGAGGAATTCCATATTTTTTTGATAATTCGATTGCCTCTTTTACATCTGGAATTTTTCTACCTTCTAATATGTCATTGAGCTCTCCGCTACCTTCTTTTTCATTCAATGCTTTTTCTAAATCTAAGGCCCACCATTCTTCTACATAACCTGAAGGCATTAACAGGTGATTATTCTCTACAAAATCCCCATATGCGATAAGGGCATCACCCAAGAATATTATCTCATCAATATCTGAAGGCTTAATATTTTCATAAGAATAAAGCCACTCACAGCTTTGATCTTTGAATTTTACAAAAGGAGGCAGTATAGAATCTACCGGCATAGCAACTGTGGCTTTACCAGGTCTTTCAGTTTTGAGCTGAGTCCCAACAGCTATAAATCCATTTACTATATGCATAGTTGCAGGATGGTAACCCCATGCAGCAAATCCCGTGTCTCTGCTACGGCCATATCTTAGCCTAAATCCACCCTTGCTACTTGGATGAGCTATAACAGGTCTTCCCGCAAGCAAATCTGAGAGATACTTCCAGTTTGCTTTAATCTTTTCTGTATTATCATCACTTTCTTTTTTTTCTTCTTTTTTCAAATCCTTTATGAACTCCCATCCTTCTAGCTCGAACACCTTCAAAACTTTTTCAATTTTCTTTGATTTTTGGATAACTCCTTCTGCTAAAGCAAGTAGAGCCCCGCCTCTTACTTTATTTGTCTCTATCCTTTGCAGATTCCTATACCCCGAAACTTCCATATCTTCTGTACTTTCACCAGTGATTTCAATTGGTATGTTTGAGAGTGAAAGTATAACTTCTTTATTTGATGGCTTATATTGCAAATGGGTCTTTCCTCTTTCATACAGTTCAATTTCTTCAATGAATCTCTGCATCTCTTCTTCAGTTGCCTTGTATTTAGAAAGGCCAAGTCTTTTTCTTACATAATCCCCTAAAAGAACTGATAGTGCCGCCGCCGTACCTCCTGCAGATCTAATTGGTCCTGCAAAATACAATGCTAGATAATCAGTACCATCAAAATTAGTTTTAATTTTAACATCAGAAATACCTTCTAAGGGCGCAGAAACAATACCTTCAGTCAAAATTGCGAGACCTGTCCTTACAGCTTGCTCAGCTAGTTTTTCCTTTGAATTTTTCTTTGAATATTTTTCAGCAAGAATTTCATCTGCAATCATAATAGCTATTTTTTCTCTGGGGTGTCCCTGTAAATCTAGCTCTTTTATTTTAGTTGCAACTCCTTTTGGTCCCACTATCCCTTCTATTCTTCCTGCCATATCTGCAGCTAAATGTATTTCAACAGACGGAGATGGATCCAATCCTTTTTTTCTTGCTTCTTGGGCAATCTCATAAGCCCTTTTAGCTTCAATTTCTAATGAATTAAAATAAGCTTCTATCAATCAATATCCCCCACCGTCATTACAAAATCCCATAATTGATAGTTTATGAGTTTTTAAATCAAATATTGGAACTCGACCTGGTGTGGGCATAATATTTCTCATCTTCTGGTAGTCAGTTTCTGCCTGCCAACCTCCAGAATTAATCATTGATGTTCCCCTATAATTGCCATAACCGTTTACATGAATATGCCCTGTATGAAAAATATCTGGATGATTGTCAATCAACAAGTAATCCTTTTCTTCGGGGGAGATAGATGTTTTGCCACCATATACTGGTGCCAAATGTCTCTTTCTAAGCATTTCTTTCATAGCAGGTACTGGCTTGTCATGTCCTACCCCGGATATGCCTTCGACAAAATCATATATACTTGTTCCATGATAGACAACTGTCTTTACTCCATGCATTTCAAAAAAACAAGGATTTGGAACCATGTCTACATTTGGCAATTCATACAGTTTTTCAGCATACTGTTTTTCTACAGGTAATTGGGGTTCTCCACTCCTAGTTGCGTCGTGATTTCCCGGTGACATGATTATTCTTATCCAATCAGGAATCATAGATAATAGTTCGTAAAGTCTGTCATACTGGTCATAAACGTCAAGTATTTCTAGATCTTTTTGCTGATTGGGATATGTTCCTACCCCATCAACTAGGTCCCCCGCAATAACTAAATATTTTACTCTGGAGGCTAATTCTCTTTGTGCAGGTGAACCCATTCTAATATTTAGCCACTTTACAAACTTTAAGAAGGATTTTTCTAGAAAGGCGTTTGAGCCAACATGTATATCAGAAATATGAACTGAGCATAGGTCTACTTCGCTTCTGCTTACTTCCCTAGAAACAGGTAAATCTGGAAATTCAAGCTCCTTTCCGAATATTATCCCGTCCCCGAGAGCGCCCTTAATCCAGATAATCTCGTCAAGCATGATAAACTTAACTTTTTCATCAAGTTCTTTTGAGCCTGAGAAGAATACTTTAATTCTTCCTGTATCATCCTCAACCGTTAAAATAAGATTTCCTTTTTTTGACTCATTTTTTTCTGTTACCATGCCAACTACGCTTGTTTCTTCACCTTTCTTTGCTCTCAAAGCTTCACCTATGGACATGAAATCTCTTGTAGAGGGTCTTTCTCTAAACATCTTTTTCATTTTTTGATATCGATCATTGAAAAGCTTGATAAAGTCTTCTATCGAACCCTGTGATACATTTTCTTGTTTTATGTTTTTAGTAAATTTAATCTGAGCTTCATTTTCCTTGGCAGGTATTCTTTTACCATTAATAGATCTTTTAATTTCTCTTTCAGATTCTTCTAATTTTGTTTCTACCTTTTCTTTTTCAAGTGCTAATGGTATCTCAAGTTCTTCATTATAATTCAAAAAATCATCAAGGTCACTATCGTTAACAAATAATTTTCCCTTCCCTTTCAAAAAATCAATTAACTCTGTATACCTTTTTTTTTCAATTAAAGATAAATTTTGGACAGAGTTAACAGTAAGTATAAGATTGTTTTCTAAAAATAGATTATTTATTTCTTCATTAAATGATGTCGAATCTCCCACCAAATCACCACAGAATTAATGGGATTAATTGTCGTAAATCAGGCCTTCTTCAAGGTTGTCCTCAAAGGTTTCTTCCTCTTCATACCATCCCAATATCTCTTCTTTCTCAATGAGCTCCCACTCTTCTTCAAAATTGATTAGGATGAGCTCTTCACCACAAAATGGACATTCTATATTCAGTCCATCCTTCACTTCTTTAAACTCGATAACTTCTAGGCACACAGGACAATCAATTTCCTTCATTCTATCCCTACCTATACCCTTTTACCTAACTTTTAAATCTATCTGTGATTTTCAAAGAACACTTTTACCTTTTCTTTTAGGATTTCTTCTGAGTCTGGGATATACTCAAGGCTATCTCTTATCCATTTAGGTATATCTTTTGTCACAAATTTATTTGCAACTCTTTCATCAAGAAAAACAATCAAAGCTTTGTCTGACAAAAGTCTGTGGGCTCTACCAGCAGCTTGACTTAATTTTCTATGGGCAGGCAGATAATATCCATAATACTTTCCTTTCCCATAAAAGACCTTTTGATAGTATTCTATCTGTGCTTCTATCCTTGGAGTTGGTCTTGCATATGGCACGCCCACAATTATTACTGTGTTCATCTCATTTCCGGGGTAGTCTCCGCCCTCGGCGTTTCTACCACCCATCACCCCTAGTAAGACTGCACCTTGCTTTCTAGATTGATGCTTAAAGTCAGAGACTAAACTATCATTTTCTCTGGAATCCATGTTTCGCCTTTCCATAAATACCGGTTTATCAGACATCAAAACTATCCCCGAGTCAAGCAGACCATCCACAACTTCATATGAAGAGCAGAATATCCCCACGTTTGCAGGCACAGAATGGATAACATCTATAGCTTTGAGTGTTATTTTTTTATACATTTCTTCATTTCTGTGTGTTCCTTTTGTAGTCACTCCTTTGGTAATCACCCCCTTTATGTTCGAAGGAGAAAAGGGAGAAGGAAATACATTGAAAGCTGGATTCTTTATACCGATAATATCTGAGTAAGCATCCAATGGCTCTAAGGTCCCTGACATATGAACAGATCCATCTACAAAATCTAAAACCTGTGTAGTTATAGGTCTTGGGTCAAGAGACAATATCCCAAGTTTTAGTGTATCTTCCTCTTTTTTTGTTTTAGTTTTTTCAAAGATGTAACAATATCCTTCGTTTCCCCTAGCATTAAACCAGTTTTCAAGAAACGATGCTATTCTATAAATGTGAGATCTTGGCATCTTATTTTTCTTAAGGCGAGTTTTTTGAACCTTTTCCCCAATTACCTTCATATATGCAATAAGATCAAATATGGTCTTTTCAAAACTCTTTGAAACAAAAGGACCCTTCAAACCTTCAAGTCTTGTGAAAAGGTCTTGATAAGATATGATGGCCTCCTCCTCAGATCCAATCTTAAAATCATTTTCTAATTCTAAAAATACATCATAAAATCTGTTTAAAAATTCAGAGATTATAGGTTCTTCAAATTCTATTGACTCATTTATTGCAGTGGTAATCGAATAAATTGAAAGCTGGTCTGAACCAAGATTTATTGCAAGATCCGAGAGATTGTGGGCTTCATCAAGAATTAAAATGAGGTCGTCAAGAGTTGCCCCTATACCTTCAAGGAAATTATCTCTAATCTCAGGGTGAAAAATATACATATAACTACAGGAAATCACTTCAACGTTTTGTAATATGCCTTTGACTACTTCGTATGGACACATATTTTCTTCAATACAAAGTGCCACTACATCCTGTGATAGAGAAGGTTTTTGTGAAAGGCTTACCTCAATTTCATAAGCCCTATCCTCCTTTTCTTTCATATTTTCATAATATTCACATTTACTCTCTTTTCTTAACAATCTGCAAACGTGTAGTGCCATTGATGTGTCCATTTCATTGTTGACAATAGTTGGGTGAAGGCACATAGATTTTCTGCCCTTTATAGAAATCCCAGATACTTCTACTTTCTTTCCAACTTCCATTAATTCTTCCATCACTCTGTCCATCTGCTTATGAGTTCTGCAACAATAGACGATTTTTTTGCCAAACTTTTCTGCTATGGGTAATACGGCAGATAACACAGAGATAGTCTTGCCAAATCCTGTAGCAGCTTCAACTATAGGATTTTTTTTTTGAATAAGACTAGTCTGAACAAATTGTATAAACTCCTCTTGATTTGTCCTGAAATTGTCATAAGGGAAAAAGGAGTTTTCCATAAAAAGAATTAACATACTTTGTTAAAAAATGTTTGGATAGGTATTTATATTATTGTCTCCAAATAATAAACATGTTAATACTTTCAGAAAATGATCTTAGATCGATTCTTAATTATAAAAACGTGCGCAAGGCGCTTGAATCAGGTTTTGTTGCATACAAAAGAAAAGGAAAATTTCCACTTAGAACTGTAATAGATTCTGAAGAAAATAAAACAACAGCATTGTTCATGCCATCCTCTTTTCTAGACAATTCCGGAGTAAAGATCGTATCATTATGCGAGAACAATCCTTCAAACAGGCTTCCATATACTAGAGGCATATACATTTTGGTATCTCTTAAAGATGGTGCTCCTCTCTGTATAATGAATGGAACTTATCTAACATACATTAGGACTGCAGTTACTTCTTTATTGGCATCAAAATATTTGGCAAAAAAAGATCCAAAGACTTTGGGTATTATTGGAACGGGAAAAGTTGGAACAATGGCATGTGAAGCACATCTATCTTATTTTGGGGTAGAGAAAATATATGCTTTCGATAAACTAGATTATTCACTTAATTCATTCGCACAAAGATTAATTGTGGGTAAAAATCCCAATATAATTCTATGCAAAGACGGAAATGAAGTTGTATCTAATTCAGATATAGTCATTACTGCGACAACTTCCAACACTTCTATTTTTAATTCTCGCTTTGTCAAGGAAGGAACTCACATCAACGCAATTGGATCGTATAAAAAAACAATGCAGGAAATACCAGAAGGGCTTGTGCTAAGGGCAAAAATCTTTGTTGACACTCTTGAAGGTGCAACTTCTGAACCTGGTGATATTGTAATTCCTCTTCAAAATGGATTAATCAACAAAGAAGATATTCTTGAGCTTTCCGATGTAATTCTAAAAAGAATTTCAAGAGATGATTCCGACATTACCTTTTTTAAATCTGTTGGATTTTCTTTAGAAGATATAATAACTGCTGAACTAGCTTATAGCGAATCTAAGAAGAATGGTATTGGTATAGAAGTAGATATTTGATTCAAATCACGCCCCCGCCGGGATTCGAACCCGGCGCTTCGGCTCCGCAGGCCAATATTTTATCCGGCTAAACTACGGGGGCAGCACAAGGGTCAAAATAGAAAGATTAATAAACTTTTTGGTAATAGGTTTCATTGGTGAGGCAATGGAAGATGATGACACCGATAATGTAGTTATTCAGGGAGAGCCATCACCTGAAGAGATTGCAGAGAGTGATAGAGAAGGCATAAGAATTGCAGCAAAAGAAGTAAACTATGAACTTACGCCTGCTGAGATAGAGGACATCCGAAAAGGAATGTTAAAGTCATTGATACTTAAGATAGTCGCCGCTAACACACTAGTCCCTGATAATGTAAAAGAAGACGACTTTGAGACTATTCTTGCCTTGTACACAAACGTACTATCAAACATGCTCAAAAAATAATATATTCTATTTTATTTAATTTCTAGAAATAATCAAAAAATTTAAGTTTTCATTGAAGTGAAAACTCAAACTCTTCTTCTTGAGAGATATTATTCCCTTCAACTATGAATCTTAACTTATAATTGCCTTGTTCACAGTTTGGAGTGATAGTTACATCAAAGTAATGAGTTGATTTTGGGAATATATCTACCTTAAATGATTTGATATCAACGTCTATACAAGATGGAGGATTTTCAACTGTAATGGTAACATTCTTTGCCTTTAGTATGCCTCTGTTCTGAACTCCTATTTGGATAATATTTTCCACATTTCTAGTTAATACAGCGCCTTGAGTGGACCCTCCGCCCCCAATGTAGTGTATGTTTGAAGAGGGATTGAAAACTTCAACAAGCTTTACATTGTAGAACATAGTTGGACTATTTTTTGTAGAAGTTTGAGGTATACATCCATATACATATCCAATAGTGTAATTAGAATTTTCTTTTCCAGTAAACCACATCTTTATATTTGGACAACTGCTAGTTTCAAATCCGTTTGAGTCATAAATAACTGAAGGCGTGTAAGTTCTATCATTTCTCCATAAAACTCCATCGTTACTATGAAATACTGGATTAGAGTCTTTTACCCAATTAATGCCATCCATTGACGTTGCATGACCGATCCCTTGATTAGCGCCACCACCCTTACCAGACCCTGAATACCATAAGTGCCAAGTATTCTCTATTTTCACAACTGTTCCATGGGAAACATAGTCGCTGTCCCAAGTTCCATTGCCACCTCTTTCTAGTACTCTACCATAACCTTTCCACAGAATACCGTTAGTAGAATAGGCAAGGCCAATTTCTTCAACAGCTCCAGTCGTTCCATCATAATACATGACAAATTTATTATCCCAGATATTTCTGTCATCAAGGATATTCGATCCAGAAGAATTGTAAAATACATCTATAGGACCATATGAACCATAATTCCAATCTGGCCAGCTACTAGAAACAACTGAATTTCCTACTTGTTGTATAGTTTGATCATTGTACCAACCGACGTCATCGAGGGATTCAACGTATCTTATGGAATTTATACTATATATTGTTGTTGTGGTGTCCCAGTACCATACTCTATAGTACATAGTAACAGAAGAAGGATTGGAACCTGAGTTTACACCACTAAATCTTATGGAAAATAAACTACGTGGCAGTGGTGAGGATTAGTTAGGCCCGTATTACTTTGAATATTTGTTCAGATTATACCATCCTCTGGCGGTGTTACATAAATTCCACTTGTTTCTCTGTACCACATCTTATAATAACAAGAATCACCATACCCACTAAACTTGTTAATATCAAAAATTACTGAAGGCAATATGCCTAGTATCAGGGTCAAAAACAGGATTATTTGGATATTCTTCAAATGTTATTTCTTGGGCCAATGCTAAAGGTACAAATAATACTATTACTAATAAGAAAAACATTGTGTATTTCATAAAAATATTCATTTATTTATATTTATATGATTGTTGCTTAGCATTGATGGAAACCATAATGATTTAACAAACTCTTCATTGAAGTTTTTCTCAGCGGCAAGCTCAATATAATCTATTCTTTTATAAATAATATTTTCTTCAATTCTTTTTTCTTTTGATAATAGAGATATTTTTGCACCTTCCCCAGCGGCATTTCCAACAGGTTTAATTCTATCTAGCGGTATAGTTGGTATAAGGCCTATCCTTATTGCACTCTCAATATCAATATAATTTCCAAAAGCCCCAGCAAGGTAAAGATTCTCTATGTCACCAGTTGTTATTTTTAATTTTTCAAGAAGAATATTAATACCAGTCGCAATGGCCCCTTTAGCTAATTGAATTTCTCTAATATCTGATGCTGTAATAACTATATCCTTGCCTATCCCAGTATTCTCTTTCCACTCGATTACATATTCTTTTTGTCCATTTGAAGGATTTTTCCGTATTCGTTCATGACTTCTATCTTCTATTCTTCCACTTGGGTCTAATAGTCCAACTCTTCTCATCTCAGAAACTATGTCTATTATCCCAGAACCACAAATTCCTACTGATTTTCTATTGTCAATTGTTTTATAAAAAACATTGAAAGTATCATTCTCAATATAAACTGATTCAATCGCTCCAGTGGCCGCCCGCATACCATACTGTAGATGCCCCCCTTCAAGAGCAGGTCCTGCAGCACAAGAACAACTTACCATCTTATTATTATTTCCCAAAACAAGTTCGCCATTAGTTCCTATATCGATCACAAGGGACATTTCTTCATTTTTATAGATCTCAGTTGCTAACAATACACCAACAGTATCGGCACCGACAAATCCAGATATTATTGGCAAAACGTGGATATTGCCAGATTGATTAATTTTAATTCCTAACTCTCGTGATTTTATGTCAACTGAGCCAGAGATAATAGGAGTAAAAGGGGACATAGAGAGACTCTTTGGATTGATATTAAGAAATATATGATGCATCGCTGTATTTCCAACAACTGTCATCTCATAAATTGATTTGTAAGAAATATTATTTCTCTTGCAGAGATTATTGACCATTAGATTTATTCCTTCGATAATAGAATTTTGAACTATGTTTACACCGTTATTTATAGAATATGTTATCCTTGAAATCAAATCTTCCCCATATTTTATTTGTGGATTTAAGATTGATTCAATATCAATTAGTTTACCTGTTTCTATATTAAAAAGATAGGTCACCACTGTTGTTGTGCCTATGTCAATAGCAACTCCATAAATATTTTCTTCTAAGCTGGGTAACCCAATAATTTCGTTTTTTAGCATAACTAACTTCTGTTCTACTTCGTAAATATTATTGTTTGAAAGATTTTTTAGAACAGGGTAGTCAATTGAAAGATTATTTTGTTTTGATTCCTCACTTATTAGATCAACATAGCTTTTTTCATCGCCTAAGGAAGGGGCGGGTACCTTAATTTTTTTGATATTAAGAAAAGGATTTATTCTTATTTTTTTAGAAGTTCCTTCTTGCAGTATTCTTTGTCTTTTTTGAAGTGATGATTCTGGAATATTTATAGTTAAATCTCTAAATACCCTTACAAGACAACTCAGTCTGACTCCTTTATCTAATTCATCTTCAGAAAGAATTTTTTTTTCTTCGAGGGTAACTTCATTGACGCTATCAGGATCGTTTATGATTACCTTACATTTGCCACACTTTCCGTTTCTGCCACAAATTGCTTCAATCTCAATCCCTGCCTGATTTAATATATCCAATAGATTATTGTCGTTGCTATCTATTTCAATTTCTTTCTTTAAGTTAGAAATACTTAGCTTAATCTTAAATTCCCCCACATTAAAAAATATATCATTTAAAGTAATTATTCCTTGCATCGATCATTGCTATACAATTTTTGATGGGTGTCATAGGTGCTAATCCACACCCCGGTGCTAGTATGTCTGTGCCCTTTTCTAGCGCTGTAATACATTCATCATAGACTTCATTGTATGTTCCATTTAACATGGTATTTGCTGATGAAATATTTCCAATTAGTCTTAATTTATCCCCTAATACATCTTTTGATATCTTCATATCGGTTTTTTCTTCAATACTTAGCCCTAAAAATCCACTTTCTCTAAGTGAAGAAAGTATTGCAGTTACATCACCACATATATGTAAGATACTGTCTCCATTTAGTTCCTTTGAAATATCTTTATAGATTGGAAGAACCATTTCACTAAAATCTCTAGGGCTAATTAATTCTGGAGACGCCACTGGATCTAAAACAACAAAAGCATCAGCACCAGCATCAAACAATGCATTTGCATATTCTACCATAGCGTCTGATCCATATTGGATATAATTTCCTAACGCTTCCTTTTCCCGTATAAACCACTTCATCAATGTTGTTACTTCAACAAGTCCGCTAGCTATTGTAACAGGACCTTCTGCACCTGCAATTATTGGAACATTTTCCCCCACACTATTCCTAATTATTTTAATAGCTTCAAGCATAATTGGTATCCTACCTTTGGATAAAATATTGTCTGAGAACTTACCTATTGGCATAGGTTTCCTAGAGTTGTATGGATGGCCTCTTATTGCGGCTTGTCTAGTAGTATCTCCTTTCTCAATCTCACATCCCAAAGCTTCTAATAATACCGTAAGACAATATGGTATCCTTACTGCTTCAAATCCTATTTCCCTATGGGCGCTTATTGCAAGCTCTGCTAAGGCTTTCGGATTCCAATTAGCATCTGGCCAGTAGTACTTAGTCAAATTCATTAAATCTTTTGTCCCTGTTTGGGTAACGGCCAAAACAGGAGCTTTGTCAACTTTTTTACCATTCAAAGTTTTTCTCAATCTCTCTTTTAGAGTCAAATCTAACATAGAATCACCAGTTTTTTAAAAAATAAAAGAAAAATAAAAATTATTATTTATATACTCCAAATTGTCTGGCCGCGTCTAAGAAAGCCATAGGTTTTATGGGTTCTGCTAGTGGTGGAAATTCGCATCCCGGGCACAAGATAAATCCTCTAGGATTGTTCATCCCCTGTTCAATGTTTTCTTTACACAATTGCACCACTTCTTGATAGGATTTTGTCTGTATCGATGGTGGGTCTACGTTTCCTCCAATTATATCATGGCTCCCAAATTTTTCTATTTGAGTTTTTAGTGGAGTTTCAGGACCGAAAATCCAGGCATAGATCCCCTTCCAGTTAAGAGACTCTCGCATCTTTATGTAGTAGGGTATATTTAAGTTTTGATCTGCACAAGGGTGCATCAAGGTAACAGGTATGTCCAATTCTCTTATTTTTTTATGGACTTTCATCATGTACGGAAATGCAAACTCCTCGAACTTTTGGGGAGATATAACGGTGTTCGCTTCTACAGGCCCTCCGTCAAAAACAACGCATTTTTCTGGGCCATATCTGTTAGCAAAGTACTCTATTTGATTGATGAACATTTGACTAACTTTATCAAGTAAAACATGGGCAGACTTAGGCTCAGTTTTTATCCACCTTAAAAACTTTGAAGTATCGGCAACAACTGCAGCAGCAGTGAAGACGCTTCCACCTTGAAATATTGCTGGCATACCCATTTTCACACAACGATCGCAGACTTTCTGAGCTTCAACATATCCACCAACTGGTTTATTTGAATCTGGGACTTCTAGCTTATCTATATCACTTATCTCCATTACAGGATGTTTTTTAACATAAGGGGCGCTATGCCCTTCACCATATGGAAATCCAATTTCTCCACCAAATTCCCATGGGCCACAAGAAGCATATCCATACATCGGAGTAGCCTCATACCCATATAGTCGCATGCACATAAATTGAGCTTCAAAAGATTTATTCCCATCCGCATAAAAATCTCCTAGAGACATACCCATCACTCTAGTTGAAAAGCCTAAAATAAAAGGATTTACTGGTACTCTATCCGGTTTTTCACCCATCAATACCGCTTGGAATCTTTCAGAGGGGGTCATTTTATCCATTTTATCACGCTCCAGTTAGATTTTTGGCTATTTTTACTGCTTCAACGGCGTCTTTTCCGTATCCGGCAGCACCTATTTTTTTAGCAAAATCGGCGCTGATAGGAGCCCCACCGACAACAACTTTAGCCTTATGATTTTTTTCCTTAAGTTTTTTAATTACCGGCTCCATATACATCATGCTTGTGGTCATTAATGCAGAAATTGTAACAAGATCTGCATCTTCTTCCTCAGCCTTCTTAACGAATGTATCCACAGGAACATCTTTTCCAACATCAATTAGGATAAAACCTGCAACTTCAAGCATCATCTTGACTAAATTTTTTCCTATATCATGTATGTCGCCTTGGGCAACTCCAATTATCACTTTCGCTGGCTTTTTGGCAGAAGCATCAACCTTTAGATGGGGTTTCAAAATATCGATTGCAGCATACATAGCGTCAGCCGATAGTAGTATTTCAGGAACAAACATCTCTTTGCATTCGTAGAGGTCACTTACCTTTGCCATACCCTTATTGCAACCGTTCATCAGAGCTTCGTAAGGATCTATTCCAAGTTCAAGAGATTTTTTTGCCAGTTCTTCGCTTTTGACTTCATCGCCATCTATTACTGATTTAGCCAACCCTTCTAGAATTTCTTCTTTTGACATCATACAAACACCTTAAATTTTTTAGAAACCGTTTCAATAATATTAGAATATCCTAATTTATATAATTTACTAATGGATGGTATAGCCATCCATACTAAATGTTATATACTTTAATTACTAAAAATTAGACAAGTCTAAATTTAGTTTTTGTCTTTTATAGGCATTATTCTAAAAATATTGGAGGGGATTATTTGGAAGAAAAAGAACTATTTGAAAAGTTGAAAAACGCTGTAGTTGAAGGAAATGATAAGGAAATAAAAAATATTTGCAAAATTGCAATTGACAATGATGTAGATGCATACAGGGCTTTAATAGATGGATGTGCAAAGGGAATGGGCGTGGTAAGTGATAAATATGATAAAAAAGAAATGTTTGTACCTGAAATCTTATTGTCTGCAAGAGCAATGTACGCTGCTCTTGACATTTTGAAGCCACATCTAAAAGTTGATGAATCAAAAAACACTGGAAAAATAATGATTGGGGTTGTAGAAGGGGATATACACGACATCGGGAAGAACATAGTGTCACTTCTCTTGGAAGTAGGTGGATTTGAAGTTATAGATCTAGGTAAGAATGTACCGCTAAAGGATTTTGTTGAAAAGGCTAAGGAAATAAAACCAAATATACTGGCATTATCTGCACTTATGACAACATCTATGATGGGGATGCCTGAAGTTATTGGAATGATGGCCGATGCAGGAATTCGTGATCAGGTAAAAATACTTATTGGCGGTGCGCCAATTAGCCAGAAATTTGCTGATCAAATTGGTGCAGATGGGTATGCCCCTACTGGACCATCTGCAATAAAAGCAGTTGAAAAACTTATTGGAGGTAATTAAATGGTAGCTTCTGAAAGATGGCTTGCAATGCTTAGGGGTGAAAAAACTGATAGAATCCCTGTTATCCCTGCAATTTTAGGGCATTGTGCCAAGGTAATGGGAAAGTCGGATCTCGGAGATTTTTATACAAAGCCCAAATTTAACATACAAGCACAAATATTAACAAGAGAGCTTTATAAATATGATCAACCACCTTTTATTCTTGATCCTGGATACTTCACAGAATGTTGGGGTGGTAAAACACTTCAGCCATATAATCCAAAAATGGGATCACCTATCCCAATACAACCAGCTGCGAAAAATGCAGAAGAATTAGAAAAACTTGAAATCCCAGATCCCAGGAGAGCTCCTTGGACCAAAGAATTTAGAGAAATGATAAGTCTTGCAGTAGCTCAAAAAGAAATGCCGTGGGTCACAATAATGGGTGGATGGATATCTACAGCTGCGGGGATGATAATAGATCTTGAAACATTTATGATGTGGTTGATAGAAGAACCAAAATTAGCAAAAAAAGCTTTGGCCTTAACTGCGGAGTATGCATATATATCTGCAGAAAGCATCGTAGAAGATTTTGGAGCAGATACATGGGTGCCATGGGGCGCAAATCCAACTGACTCAAATGTTTTAATAAATGCAAAAATGTTTGAGGAATTCCCATTACCATATGTAAAGAGATTACATAAAAAAATGCTAGATTTAGGAATACCCTCAATCGTTACTCACTGGTGCGCTGACCATACTCAGAATATTAAATCAGGGCACATTGAAAAAATACCTAACGGGGATAATGGAGTATTATCTTTTGGGCCAGAGGTGCCAATGGATGTTATAGTTGAAAAATTTGGGAAAAAATACAATTTATTAGGAAATATAAATCCACCACTTATGATGACTTCAACATACGACGAATGGCTAGCATTATGCAAAGATAATATAGAAGTAGGTAAAGAAGCCGAAAAGGGATATGCTTTAGGGGTAGGATGCGAACTTCCTCCAGTTTCACCATCATCAAATGTATTTGGCTTAGTAAAGGCTGCAGAGTTATATGGAAAATATTAATTTTTATTTTATTTTTTAGTGATTTTATGACAAAAATGACTGAAAAAGATAGATTCATCGCCATATTGAATAGGGAAGAAGTTGACAGGATATCAGTTGCATGCCCACTTCAAACAGGAACTTTAGAAATGATGGAAAGGGCTAATGTTTTTTGGCCGGAAGCACATTACAATGCAGAAATAATGGCTGAGCTCTCATATGCGGCATATAGACTGGCAGACATTGAGAGTGTTAGAGTTCCATTCTGTCTAACAGTTGAAGCAGAAAATTTGGGGTGTAAGATTAGCAATGGAGGACAAAAATCTCAACCTTCTGTTTTAGAATCAACATTAACTACAATTGAGAATTATATGTCATTAAAACTTCCTGATCCTACTAAAGATGGAAGAATGCCTATAGTGGCAAAATCACTTAAAATATTGAAAGGGAAAGTTGGTGATACTGTTCCCCTAATAGCTGGCGTAGTATCGCCCTTTACTCTAGCTGGGCATATAAGAGGTATAAATAATCTTCTACTTGATTTTTTTGATAATCCAGAAGATGTAGTTAACTTACTAAATTTTTGTTGTGAAGTGTGTATCTCGTATTCGCAGTATCTAGGAGACAGTGGTGCAGATTGTATTTCGTTAATTGAACCCTCTGCTACATGCGAGGTAATTGGACCTAAATACTTTCAAGAATTTGCTAGCCCTTATATAAAAAAAGTAGTAAAAAATTTAGAAGTTCCAACAATATTACACATATGTGGGGATACAGTTCCGATACTTTCATTTATGAGGGATACAGGAGTTAATGGAATCAGCATAGATCATGTAGTAGATATATCAGAAGCCAAGGATAAGATAAGAAAAACTGCATTAATTGGAAACATAAATCCTGTAGATCCACTGCTTTTTGGCCAAATTGATGAGATACTAAAACAATCTTCAATCTGTGTTGAAAAAGGTATTGATATCTTGGCACCTGGATGTGGATTAAGCCCTGCTACCCCTATAGTAAACATAAAGGCAATGACATCTTTTGCAAAAAATTATAATAAATAATATTTTATTTATCCTTGCAACTAAAACTAATTAATATTATAAAGAGGATTACGATTAACCTCTATTTTTTTCCTATCTTTTCAATTTTATAAATCTTGGGGCGCTTCATCGTGTTTCTTAACTCTTTTTATCCAAATTTTGGGTCACTTCCCAAAATTTTTCGA
>Ga0172382_10003177_pt1 | contig 26314 bp, 23 predicted proteins | sample Leawel138RmetaG_FD_122245 | JGI IMG/M metagenome (GOLD analysis project Ga0172382, IMG submission 122245) | Leachate microbial communities from a municipal landfill in Southern Ontario, Canada - Leachate well 138R metaG | ecosystem: Engineered > Solid waste > Landfill > Unclassified | place...
TCTGGGGCGGCTGGGCGAGTTGGGATGCCGGGCGAGGGGGCTGGTGCTGGTTACGGCCCTGGTCAGGGCTCTGTTGAGGGGGGACCTGGCGTTTGACGAGGGGGGGGACAAGGCGGAACCGGATGGTTCGTCTATAAAAGAAAGTATTGAGAACGCGCAGATCAACGAGATTATCGGGGATATCAAGGAGATTCTTGCGGCGGACCCGGCGGCGAAGATGAATGCGGCGATGAAGAATGTGCTGCTGCAGGTGCAGAAGTACCGGGAGGAGGCGGCGACGTTCAAGAAGCTGAAGGAGCAGGCGACGGGTCACCGGCTGGAGATGTACTCAAAGACGTTTGCGGCGTCGTTTCGGCAGATTTTTGAGAGTATTCGCAGGAACTACGGGGCCTATCTTGAGGAGCAGGTGGAGCTGCGTAGGGCCGGTGCGGAGTCTCCGCTGGAGGGGCTGGAGGTACGGCCGTGGCTGCGGGCGGTGACGGGGGCGGCTGAGGAGGTGAGCAGGCTGGCCTCGGCGGTGGCGTTTGCAGCGGAGGAGCACAGCGGAATGCGGGGGGCTCTGGTGGCGCTGGCCCGACAGCGGGACGGTTTCCTGAAGAAGGTTGATGATGAGCGGGCGATTGCAGTGGCGGTGTGCGGGTTCGAAGAGGGGGCGGCGCGGTTGAGTCGGGATATGTCGTTGGAGATCGCCGGCAGGATACGGGGGTGGATGGAGGATTAGGCGGCGGGTGGCCCGGGCCGGGGGTGGATCAGATCAGGTCGGACCGGCCCTGGGCGCGGAGTGTTTCGACGGCGTCTTTGACGAGTTGGGCGCGGCCCCGTTTTGCGACGAGAACTTTTCCGTTTTTGACTATTACTTCCAGATCGGTGACGCCGCAGAGGACTACGGGGAGTTCGGAGTAGATGTAGTTGTTGCTGCTTTCTATCTGGACGGCCGGTTGGCGGGGACGGTTGTCCCGGGGGGTGCAGGAGTTGTCCCCTGCCCTGCCGATGACGCCGTCGTCGGTGAGTTGGGCCATTTCGTCCCAGCTGCCTACGTCGTTCCACTGAAAATGGGTTTCGATCATGGCGCCTTTCCGGGACCGTTCCATGACGGCGTAGTCGATGGAGATTTTGGGAAGGCTGTTGTAGAGCTGGGACATGTAGCTGGACTGCCACGCCACGGTGATGCCTTCGCGGTTGAGCTGGGGGAGGTCGGCCCGGCGCCGTTCATAGGGCAGGGTCTGGATGTCGTCAAATGGTGTGGTAATGTCGGGCTGGAAGGCGGCTATTTCTTTCTGGAGGGTGCTGTTGCGAAAGACGAACATGCCGCTGTTCCAGAAGAAAGTGCCTGAGTCCAGATAGGTCCGGGCGGTTTCGGCGTCCGGTTTTTCCCGGAATGAGGCTATGCGGCGCCCGCCGCCGTGGGGTGCGCCGGCTTCTATGTAGCCGTAGCCGGTCTCGGGGCGGCTGGGGGTGATGCCGAAGGTGACCAGGAGGTCTTCCCGGGCAAGTGCCGCCGCCGTTCCGACGTCCTGGGCAAACTGTTCTACCGGGGTGATCAGGTGGTCTGAGGCGAGGACGAGGGATGTCTCGTTGGCGGCGCCGGTGTCCTGGAGGTAGGCCAGGGCAAAGGCGATGGCCGGCGCGGTGTTGCGCATGTCCGGTTCGGGCAGGATGACGATACGTTCGCGGATGGCGCCGAGTTTGAGGCAGTCGTCCAGGACGAGATCCAGCTGGGTGTGATGGGTGACGATGACGATGGTGGCTTTGTCGGCTTCCTCTCCTGCCCGCTGGACGGTCATCTGCAGGAGGGAGCGTCCGGTGCCGGGATCGAGGAACTGTTTGGGTCGTGCCGCGATGGATGCGGGCCACAGGCGTGTCCCGGAACCCCCGGCAAGGATAATTACGTTATCGACCATGTTTGAGTCTCCGCTACGTTACTTACTGTCGTTGTGCCCACTGTAGCCCATTTTTCATTGACCGCCAACGGTTAGGCTTTTAGAATGGGTACATGGCGGCACAATTTACACTCGCCCTGTACCCGTGGGTATATGTGGCACAGTTTATCGGCTCTGAGGCCGACGGGAATGGGGACGCAGCGGGCAACGGAGCGGCGGGCAACGGCGGAGCGGACAACGGCGCAGACGCGTGGAACGGTGAGTTCCGGGAGCAGGAACATCTGTCTCCGGAGGAGGAGGCGAAGCTGCCGGATGCCGAGCGGGATGCGCTTTTGAGTCGGCGCAATTCGATTGAGGGTCTCCCGCTGGTGAACTACACCACTCAGTACGGTTTTGGCTGCTTTGAGGGGATGAAGGCCTTTCCTCAGAAAGACGGGTCCTTGAAACTCTTTCGGCCTGACCAGAACGGGGAACGGATGTACCGGTCTATGGACGGTTTGAGAATGCCTCCCTTTCCAGTTGATTTGTTTGTAGATGCTGTGCGCGGTGTGGTCGGGCGCAACAGGGACCTGGGGTTTGCCCCGGTTTACGACAGTGCCTGGGAAAAGGACCACTTTTTGACTGCCCGGTCGGTGTATCTGCGGCCGTTTTCCTATTCTGAGCCGGGTATCGGGCTTAATCTGAGTCACAAGCCCTGGGTTGTGATCATTTCAACGCCGGTGGGCAGTTACTTTGACCTTGATTCAGACAGCAAGGCGATTACGACCGACAAGATCCGGGCAACGCCGGGCGGTACGGGCTGGATCAAATGTGACGCCAACTACGTTATTCCCACTATGGAAAAACACGCCAACATGAAAAAGGGGTACATGGAGACGGTCTTTCTGGATGCGGCAACGCAGTCGTTTGTAGAGGAAGGTTCTTCCAGTAACATCTTTTTTCTCATGAAGAACGGAACGCTGGTAACGCCGGCGCTGGAAGACACAATTCTGCCGGGGATCACCCGCAGCAGTGTGATTCAACTGGCCCGGGACCGGGGTGTAACTGCAGAAGAGCGAAGGGTCTCCATTGAAGAGGTTATGGGTGAGGCGGAAGAGGCTTTTGTCACCGGCACGGCGGCGGGGCTTTCCTATCTTGAATCACTGACCCACCGTGGGGCCGAGCGGGTCTTTAACAACCGGAAGATCGGTGAACTGACCCGGGATATCCTGCATGAGCTGAAAGGCATTCAGTACGGTGCGGTGGAAGACCGGCACAGCTGGATGGTGGACGTGTAAGCGGACGCTTGGGGGCCGGGCCGCTTCGGGGCGGCCCCCTTACCAGAGTTCCTGTTCGGTGTCGCGGGGGAGTTCTTCGTAGATCGTCGGCTCAAACCCTCCCGTGTCGGGATAGAGAATTTCCCGGATGTTGAGAAAGGCCAGATCGGTGGCCAGCGCCCGTTGGCCCGTCTCGTAATCTCTTAGATAGTTAACCGAGAGTTCGGTAGACATCTCCAGGTTTGCCAGCGCCCGTGAGAGCTGGGGGTTCTCGTCGGACCTTCCGGAAACGGTCTCGCCCATGCGAAACCGGGTGATCCCCAGGTTGTTGTAGACCCGGACCATGTTCTCGATCAGGGCGCGGTGGGCGCTGTCCTCATCAACGAGAAGGGTTCTGATTCGGGCCCGCTCCTGATTCAGACGGTCGGCCAGTTCGGCGTACAGCGCTTCGGCGGCGACGTAGTTACCCCTCTGGTAGAGGGTATTTGCCCGGGCGTACATAACGTTGTTGTTGAGACCAAAGATCTCGCTGATAGAACCGATCGAGAAGAACAACCGGGTTGCCCGGTCGTAATTACCGTTGCGATAGTGGATAAACCCGCGCTTGTAGTTGAGGTCATCTGTCTCGTATCCGTCAAGGACGGCTGAGTTGTACCGGTCCAGGGCTCTGTCGTAATCCCGGCCGTGGTAGTACTGGATATCTCCCAGACGGGCGTATACCCGGGCGAGTTTCTCATCAGGAGCGAGAAACGCCTCAGCTTTTGCCTCTTCATAACGCCTGAGCGCCTCGGCGAAGTCTTCCCGGGCGGTCAGCAGCTCTTCCCGGTCGTACCAGTACTCGCCGCTGCGGATATAGGTATCGATGCTCATCACCAGACGACGCTGTGACAGCGGTTCAGACGCCGCAAATTCGGCAATTGCGTTGTCCAGGGCCGACCGTTCTTCAACGGGGCTGTTTGTGATCGCGTTGTATCGGGCGAGGTGGTAGTGAACCTCCGGTACCAGGGGGTTGTCCTTGTAGGCCCGGAACAGCATATCCCGGATACCGGTTATCCTGCCTTTGTCCAGAAGGTATCCGGCGGCTTCGGCGTATATCACCGGGTCTATCTCAGCCTGGGGTGATACCCGTTCAAATATACGGACCAGCTCGTCTACCCGTTTTTCGTTATCGGTCCGGACAAAGTACCGGAGAAACCGCATGAGTATCTCGTCGGTATCACCGTAGTGGCTGAGAAGATCTGCGTAGGCGAGGCGTGCCTTTTCGTAGTAGTCCCGGTTTTCGTCGGCCCAGCGCATGAAGTTGTCACCTCGGGCCAGCAACGCTTCGTAATCGTACTCATCGGCGTGCAGAAGAATGGAGTAGAGTTCGTCGGCCCGCCGGTAGTTTGCCAGTGTTTCGGACTGCAGCTTTCCGTGAGCCAGGATGGCCTCCTTGTTGACGTTCAGCACTTCGAAAAACGTCATCCGGCGGTTTTTATCGTCAATGGGGCGGCTCACACCGAGGTCCCCGTTTCTGACGATTTCGATGAGTCTGTTGCGGCGGGCCGGATCCATGCCGAATACGAGCTGATCGTACTTCTCCACGGCGAGCTGGTACTGGTACTTCTGAACGTACAGTTCGGCGTACCTCTGGAACCACTTGTCCCGGGGAAGCAGTTCGTAGGCTCTCTGGAATGTCTCATTGGCGGCTTCGTACCGGTCTATCTCGGCAAGTTCATAACCCTGCCGGTACAGTACCGCTGCGTAGACGGGCCGGTAGATGAACCGATACGCCAGAAGGCCCACAATCGCCGCAACGACGGTGACGATGACGGCGGTCCGAACAACGGGGAGGACTACGTAGCGCAGCTGGTATCCCAGGCTCCGTTTTTCCGCCTCAAAGGCGAGTCCCGTCTTCTTCTGGTACCCTTTGGGGACGATTATCTGGGTGTCCAGAGCTCGGGACAACAGATCGGCAACGGCGACCGGAGTCGCTCCGGCGATGAGAAGGTCGATCAGTTCGTTGATATCGGAGGGAGTCCCTTTGGCGTCCGCGACGAACTGCTGTGCGGCGATCTTCACGTTAAGGGGCAGGCTTCCCAGGGTTTTCTGCAGGCGGGTAAATTCGGTGTCTGAAAGCTCCCGTTCCGGGGGTATTCCCGTTTCAGTTTCGGGAGCCAGGGCGACTTCTTCTATCTCGTCGCCGTCTATCTCTATGCCGCCGGTGTCGACGTCAAGTCCGGCAAACTCGTCAATTGACTCTCCGGTAATGTCAAACTCTTCGCCAAAGTCGCCCAGGCTGAACCCCTCGTCACCCAGAGCGTCCAGTTCGTCGTCTACTTCAGGCAGTTCGAAGGCGTCACCGTCGAGGGCGTCACTGTCGAGGGCGTCGTCCAGGTCGATATCGCCAAAATCGGCGTCAAACTGGTCTCCAAAGCTGGAACCAAAGATGTCGTCTTCCGAGGGCGGTACTTCTTCGGGTTCGGCCTCCGGTTCTTCATCGATACCGTCGTCAACGCCGGTAAGTCCCGCTTCTTCGGCCTGGGCAAAATCCGCTTCAGCCAGCTCCTCAAAATCCGGGATATCGAAATCCGGCATGTCAGGTATGTCGGGTATGTCAGGTGTGTCAAGAATGTCAGGCTCGGCCAGGTCGCCCGCCAGGTCGCTCGCCACGTCCGCAAGGTCGCCCGCCACGTCCGCCGGCTCGGCGGTCGCATCCGCTTCACCGTCGGCTTCGGCCTCGGTTTCGGCTTCGGTTTCGGCTTCGGCTTCGGCTTCGGCTTCGGTTTCGGCTTCGGCTTCGGCTTCGGTTTCACCGTCGAATGCGGCCAGGATATCGTCGTCACCGAGATCAAATCCGGCAAAGGGATCATCGTCATCGGCGGCCGGTTCTTCCTCTTCCGACGGTTCTTCATCGTCAAACAGGGTGTCCAGATTTGACAGCAGTGCCGCCGTATCCGCTTCGGACTCATCGAACTCGCCGGAATCAGTGGCTGCTTCATCCGAGGGCGCAGCGAACGTTTCGCTGTCCAGCTCGGCGTCATCCAGCAGTGCCGACAGATCGTCGTCGAGATTACTCTCGGGTCTGGGAGGTGGTTCGATTATCTCGCCGCGTGCTGCTGCAACGGCGGGTTCATCTCCCAAAGGCACGAGTTGGTGGTGCAGTTGTTCAATTCGTTCCGGTGACGGCATCCTTGTCCTGCGTATTATGTCGGCTATTACGGCGGTCTTATCAAGCCCTGCCGATACGAAACCGATATACTGTAACATATGAGGATGTACGTGGCACCGGTGTTTATCGCCCTTGTTCTGGGGCTGTTGCCTGCAGGGCCTGCAGCCTACGGACAGGTTTCAACAGATGTTTTTCGCGAAGTCTCCGGAATCACCGCCGTTGGGCCTCCCCGGGTCTTTGACGATGTGGTCGTGTTTACCTACGAACAGAGAGGATTTGCCCGGTATGTAGCGGCGGCGTTCGAACACGAAGACTTCCAGAAACTTCATACGTTTACCGCCCGGAAACGGGAAGACCAGCGGGACCTGTTTTACCTCGTCTACCCGGTCCGGGAACTGACCGGTTCACTGCAGTACCGGTTGATCGTGGATGGTGTCTGGATCACCGATCCCCATGCACCGGTGGTTACTACCGACCAACGGGGGGTAACTCTCGGCTCGGTGGCGCTGCTGAAGCCTCCTCCGTACAAACGCACTTCCCCGCTGCAGCACGAGGACGGTACCGTTACTTTTTTCTTTTCTCTTGACTCCCGGGTAGCACCGACTTTGGAAACGGTAAACGCCCGGCAGCTCCGTGTCGCTGCGGCCAGTGAGCCCCGGATCACTCTGGCCGGCACGTTTAACGGCTGGGACCCTTATATGCACAGACTTACCGGACCCGATGAGGACGGCTTCTATTCGATTCGTCTTTCGGTTCCTCCGGGTCCGCAGTACTACTACTACATGGTAGACGGTCAGCGTGTTCTCGATCCCCTGAACAGGTTGCGCGGACGGGATATGCAGACGGGCGCCCAAGTCTCCCGGTTGTACGTGGAACGACGGTAAAACGGGAGCGGTAGTACCAGGTATGTTTGATCTGACGTTTCAGCTGAAAACTCGGCCGGACGGTACGTTGCTGTTGGTGTTCGGTCCTTTCTTCAGAGTTGTTTTTGGTGCGCTGACGGTCATCATGGGCTGGGGACTCTTCGGTAGAATAGCCCAGGACGGCACAGTGCCGATAATTTCGGTGGTCATTTTCGGAATCGTCCTGCTTGGCCTACTCTACGAAGAGCGTTGGGAGTTCAACCCTGCGGCGAGAACGGTTGTGAGTCGTCGGGGGCTTTTGATTCTTGCCCACACACAGCGGTGGTCCTTTGATGATGTAGCTGCCGTTGAGTACACGACCATAAAAACCACCAACCGGCCGGAAGCCGAGAACGATACAGCCGCAGCCACAGGCAAGTTCAGCCATTTTTTTGGGATGAGACCGGGAAAGCGGTTTCTCCGTTATAGCCTGGTGCTGCAGGACGGCACGCGATTACGTATCGAGCTCCGGCGTGTTCGGGACTGGAATACCGAAAAGGCCATTCCTTCACGAATTGCAAAGACGGTCGGTGCCTCCCTGGAGCTCACGCCGTTCTGAGAAGCGGCTATTTGGTTGTGCCCGATTCGGTAACGTTTCGGACGACGTTTTCCGGCGTTGCATCAAAGTAGAGGAAACAGGCGGTCTGGTGCTTCTCGCGAACATCCCGCAGCCGGGGAATGTTGACCGCGCAGACATCCATCCGTTTTGAGCACCGGTCGTAGAAATAGCACCCGCTTCGTTCTTTGTCCGGCGATGGCACGTCCCCGGTCAGGATAATCCGGTTTCGGTGTCCTTCTACTTCCGGATCAGGAATAGGGATGGCCGACAAAAGTGCCTGCGTATAGGGGTGGAGAGGCTCCTCGTAGAGCTTTGCCGAGTCGGCAACCTCAACAATAACCCCAAGGTACATGACGGCAACCCGATCACTGATGTACTTGATCACCGCCAGATCATGGGCGATAAACAGATATGTCAGATGAAACTCTTTCTGCAGATCCCGCAGAAGGTTGAGAATCTGGGACTGTATCGAAACGTCCAGGGCGCTGACCGGCTCATCGGCCAGTATCAGCTGGGGGTTCAGCGCCAACGCCCGGGCAATACCTATGCGCTGACGTTGTCCGCCGGAAAATTCGTGGGGATACCGGTTCTTGAACCGTTTGTTCAACCCCACTTTCTCCATCAACACTTCGACCCTCTCATCAATTTCCTTATGGGTCATCTGCAGCAGCTTGCGGTTGACAAATATCTGCATCGGCTCACCGATGATCTCCCGTACGGTCATACGTGGATTTAACGACGCGTACGGGTCCTGAAAGACCATCTGGATATCTTTACGGTGCTTCAACAGCTCGTCGGGACTCGCTTTCACAAGGTCCGTTCCATTCAGAAGAATCTCTCCGGCTGTGGTCGGGTAGAGCTGGGCAATCGCCCGGGCGGTTGTGGATTTTCCACACCCCGATTCACCCACCAACCCCAGAGTCTCACCCCTGCGAATAGAGAAGTCAACGCCGTCTACCGCGCGGATATACCCCGTAGTTTTGCGAAACAGCACACCTTCTTCGATGGGAAAATGCACTTTGAGGTTCTTAACGTTCAGGAGGACATCTTTGGTGTTTTTTTCGGTGTAGTTTCCGGTGTTGTCAGACACGAGTCGCCTCCTCATCACTCTTCTCTTTGTACAGCCAGCAGCTTACCGACCGCGTCTCACCCAGCCGTTCTGCCTCGGGGTACTTGTGAGTGCAGATCTTCATGGTGTGGTCACAGCGGGGATAAAAAGGACACGCGTCGGGCAGGCCGATCAAGTTGGGGGGCTGTCCCTTGATGGAAAAGAGGCGATCCTGCTGCCGTTGGTCCAACCGGGGAACCGAACGAATCAGTCCCTGGGTGTACGGATGTTTGGGATTCTTGAAGAGTTCCCTGGCAGAACCCTTTTCTACAATTTTACCGGCGTACATGACCACGACGTTGTCACACATACCGGCAACCACACCCAGATCGTGGGTGATCACGATGACGGCCGTACCCAAATCGCCGGCAAGGTCTTTGATGATCTCCAGAATCTGCGCCTGAATCGTCACATCCAGAGCCGTCGTCGGTTCGTCGGCGATCAGTATGTCGGGATTACAGCTCAAAGCCATTGCGATCATGACACGCTGCCGCATTCCGCCGGAGAACTGGTGGGGGTAGCTGGTTATCCGGTCTTCCGGTTTGGGAATACCAACCATGGCCAGCATATCCACCGCTTTCGACCGGGCTTCCCGCTTCCCCAACCCCTGGTGCAGGCGGATCGTCTCTTCCAGTTGGGTAGAGACTCTTAAGAAGGGGTTCAGGGATGTCATGGGGTCCTGGAAGATCATGGAGATCTTGTTGCCGCGAACGTTACGCATCTGATGATCCGTGGCTTTTAACAGGTCCGCACCTTCAAAAAGAACTTCGCCCCCGACAATCCTGCCGGGCGGCGACGGGATGAGCCGCATCAGCGAAAGGTTGGTAACCGATTTTCCCGACCCCGATTCACCGACAATTCCCAGGGTTTCCCCTTTGTGAAGGTCGAACGAAACGTCGTCAACAGCTTTTACCACCCCGTCGTCGGTCTTGAAGTGTGTCTTGAGATTCCGTACCTGAAGGATCGGATCAGCTGATATTTTCTCACTCATAGTGTGTACAACTCCATTCAGGGCTAAAGCTGGTTCTTGCTGTGCGGATCAAAGGCGTCTCGCAGCCCGTCTCCCAGAAAGTTCATGGCAAAAAGAAAGACGGTCATCGTCAACGCCGGCAGAAACAGCTGCCACGGTGTCGTGCTCATCCGCTCTACTGCATCACTGACCAGAGAACCCCACGAGGCAAACGGTGCGGAAACACCGAGTCCAAGGAACGCGAGAAAGGACTCCTGCATGATAAAGGCAGGAATACGCAGGGTGGCAAAGACGATGATGATACCCGCCGTATTGGGAACCAGATGTCGGAAGATGATCCGCCCCTGTGATGCCCCCATACTCCGGGCAGCTTCCACAAACTCACTGTTCTTGAGAGAAATGATCTGTCCCCGGACCACCCGGGCAACCACCAGCCAGCTCACCAGGGCCAGGGCCAGAAAGAGATTGAAGATATTCCGGCCGAAGATGGCCATCATGATGATGACGAGCAGCATGTAGGGCATACCGTACATGACGTCGACAAAACGCATAATCAGGTAATCTGTCTTACCACCGACATATCCGGCAATTGCGCCAACGGCGATCCCGATCAGGACCGACGTAATCGTTCCGATTAACCCGATGGCGATAGATATCTGGCCGCCGTAGATAATGCGGCTCAAGAGATCACGGCCGAGATGGTCCGTTCCGGCGATATACCGGCGCTGGTGAATCATGATCTCTTTACCGTTGACCACTGCCGTTTCGGTGGCAACCCGCTGACGGATCGTCTCCAGTTCGGCCAGGTCTTTTTCATTGAGTTGGGTCCGGCCGTCCTTGGCCGCCAGCGCGTAGAGACGATTTTCTACCCGCTGGCACCATAGATCTCCCGCAGTCTTGGTAAAAGACGGTGGAAGGTCACGGTGTTCGGAAACCTGGGTGCGAAAACTATGGATCGGAAGAATTGGTGCGGTGAGTGCCAGTAACGCGTACACGATGATGATAACCATACCGACCATGGCCATTCTGTTTTTTTTCAGCCGCCGCCAGGCGTCTTTGGTCAGACTGACCCCTTCTACCGGTTGATCAAATTCGTTAACAACCTCGGGAATAACGGGTTGGGGATTGCTCATTACTGCATCCTATTTATAAGAGATCCGGGGATCGAGCAGGGCATACACGATGTCCACAATAAAGTTCATGACAACCAATATAACTGAAAACACGATGACCGTACCCATGATAAGGGTGTAGTCCCGGTTGAAAGCCGACTTTACAAAAAACCTGCCCAGGCCGGGAACCCGGAAAATCTGTTCAACGACGACCGACCCGGTCACTATACCGGCAAAGGCGGGACCCAGGTACGACACGACCGGCAGCATGGCACCTTTCAGCACATGCTTAAAGATGATCACCGACTCCTTGAGTCCCTTTGCCCGGGCGGTACGGATGTAGTCACTCCGCAGTACCTCAATAACGCTGGCCCGAGTAAGCCGGGCAATATAGGCAAAATAGGGAAACGCCAGGGTGACGGCGGGCATGATCAACGGCAGCCAGCCGTAGCGTCCACCGACCCAGCCGCTGGTAGGCAGAAGCTGCCATTGCAGAGCCAGAAAGTACATCAGCACCGGCCCGATTACAAACAGCGGAACCGAAATGCCCACCACCGCAAAAGACATGGAGAGATAGTCGGCAAGTCTGTTCTGCCGGACCGCAGAGATGATACCGCTGCCGACGCCCAGAACGATAGCAATAGTAAGAGAAACAACACCGAGAAACATTGAGACGGGCAGACTGTTAAAGATGTAGTAGTTTACATCCCGGTCCAGGTACCGATAGGACGGGCCCAGATCGCCTCTGATCACGTCCCACATGTACATGCCGTACTGGACAACCAGGGGTTTGTCCATGTTGTACTTCGCCTCGATATTCTCAAGGACCTGCGGCGGCAGCGCTTTTTCCCGGTCAAAGGGGCCACCCGGAGCAACCCGGATGACAAAAAAGCTGATGGTGATAATAACAAATAACGTTGGAAACAGGCCGAGGAAGCGCCTGATGATGTATTGAGTCATGGGTCTGGTATTATAGCGGAACAAAAACGATGCTGGCAAGTGAAAAAGCCCCGCCGGACGGCGGGGCTTCAGCAATACGCCTCACAGGAGGCGTAAACAGTCGGAACTGTTCTAAATTTTGAACTGTCTAAAATATAGATCAGCTCTCAGAGATCAGCTCTCGGCAATATCACCAACGGGATGCCAGCCCATGATGTTTGCATACCAGCCGTCCCACTTGTCAAGATCGATCATGTCTTTGTTGACGTAGAAGTAGATCGGCATGATACCCATGTCCTCTTCAATGAAGATCTTTTCGGCCTGACGCAGGGTTTCAAAACGGTCGGGTCCGGCAGCCATGCGAGCTGCTTTTCCTATAAGCCGGTCGTATTCACTGTTTGAATACTGACCACCGTTCATGGCACCACCGGTCACAAACATATCCAGGAACGTGTTGGGGTCCTGATAGTCACCAATCCAGCCGGCCCGGGCGATATCAAACGTGTGAGCGCGGCGGCTTGCAAGATAGGTTGCCCACTCCTGGTTCTCCAGAGTGACGTTGATACCGAGGTTCTCCCTCCACTGCTCCTGGATGAACTCGGCGATCGCCTTATGGCTCTCGTGAGTGTTGTACAGGATGCTCAGAGCGGGAAAACCTTTACCGCCGGGAAAGCCGGCATCGGCGAGAAGCTGCCTGGCGGTATCGTAGTCGTCTCCAAGACCGTCAATCGCGGGGTACCCGGTCATGTCGGCCACGATGGAGTAGGCCGGAAGTTCACCTGCTTTGGTAACGGTACTGACCAGCAAGTCCCGATCAAAGGCCATCGAAAGAGCCTTGCGGACCCGAGGGTCGTTCAGCGGTTCCCGACCGTTGTTGAAGACGTAGTAGTACGTACCGAGGTACGGGCTGACCTGAAAGTCGTCCCGGAGCTGGGCCGCTTCAATCTGTCCGGCCGGAACGTCGGTGGACCAGTCCATTTCGCCGTTCAGGTACATGTTGTGTGCGGTGGTGTTGTCGTCTACCGGGAGAAACACTACCCGGTCAAGCTTTACTTTACCGGCATTCCAGTAGTTGGGGTTGGGGGTCAGTACGATCCGCTGCTGCGGAGACCACTCGGACAAGAGGTACGGTCCATTTCCAACGTGGTTTTCCGGAAGAGTCCACTCGCTGCCGAACTTTTCAATCGCGTGTGTAGGCACGATGGCGAATGAATAGTGAGCCAAAGCGTCCAGCGTGTAGGGCAAGGGTCCTACCGTCTCAAACTGGAAGGTTTTGTCATCTATGACGCGCATGGCAACGGACTCGGGGCCCGCCTCGCCGGCGTTGAATTCTGCAGCGCCTTTGATAAACATGCTGGGGAACCACGCGTACGGTGCGGCAAGATCCGGGGCGAGTACCCGTATCCAGCTGTCATACACTTGCTGTGCCGTAATCGGTTCGCCGTCACTCCACTGGGCGTCGGAGCGAATGGTAAAGGTGTACTCCGTACCGTCTTCGCTGATCGTCCAGCTTTCGGCCACACCCGGTTGGGCAGTTGCTTTCTCAGGATCGGGAACTACCAGTCCTTCGTAGATTCCCATCATGATACGGTGTTCAGGAACACCGGAGACAAGATGGGGATCCAGAGATTCGGGCTCCGCCCCGTTTCCAATGATGAACTCCGCTTCTTCTGCCGGTGCAGCGGCAGCTTTGCCTTCCTGTTTGGGTCCACAGGACACAAAGACAAGTGAAACCAGTAGTGCTGTCAGTCCGACTACAAGGATGGTCTTTTTCATACGTTTTCCCTCCTTATTGGGATTATGGTAAAGAACGATGATACACCATGGTACGAAGACAACGCAACCTGATAGAACGTTGACAAAGAAGTTGGCCGGGGCTAATGTTGTACTGGAATGTCTCATATAGATTCACTATTTCAACAGGTGACGGAACAACTCATAAAAAACAGCAAAGCGGAACGGTCGGTAGACCATCGTACCGTCTTTCAGCCGGCAAATACCGCCAACCGGACGCTGGTTGAAACGATTATCGCCAAACTCCTTCTTCCGGGCAGTCGGATCGACGGATACGAACACCTGATAGAGTTGCACAAACTGTCCCAGAAGGGTGAGTCCTGCCTGATCCTGATGGAACACTACAGTAACTTTGATCTCCCAAATTTGTTTTACCTCGCTAAAGACTATCCCCAGGGCGACGAGGTGATGGAGTCGGTTGTTGCGATGGCGGCGGCAAAACTCAACGAGGAGAGCCGGTTTGTCCTGGCCTTTACCGAGGCCTACACTCGGATTGTCATCTATCCTGCCCGTCTTCTGGCGTCGCTGGAGGGGACCGAAGAATACCCGTTGGAACTCACAAAAAGCAGAACGATCAACCGGAGTGCCTTGCGGGAGATGATCCGGCTGAAACACTCGGGTCATATGGTTCTTCTTTTTCCTGCGGGGACGCGGTACCGGCCGGGGAAAGAGGAGACAAAGCGGGTGCTTCTGGAGGTTGATTCCTATATCAAGGGGTTTGACCACATGGTCTTTGTGGGGATTGCCGGCAACACCTTGGAAGTGAATCCTACGGCTGCCATGAACAAGGACGATCCCTGTACCGACGTCGTGGTCTATAAAGTCAGTGAAGTGACCGACTCGGCCGCGTTCCGCCAAAGCCAAAGAGCAGCATTTCCCGAAGGTGGGGAAGCAGCCAAACGGGCCGTCGGTTCCGCTGTAGAAAAACGGTTCGACGAGCTCCACGCCGAGGCCGAGGCGATTCGAAAGGTCGCGCTTCAAGAACTTGCTGAAAAGGGTATCAAACCCCAACGGTTCAGTCTGGACCTGCCCAAATAACCCGTCTGAATAACCCGTCAACACCAGAAGGTGTTGTTCAGGGACTGGAACCCGCCTGATTTCGCCAGTGATCGAAGGGCCGGTGAATCGGGCCCGCCGTTCCACAGCAGCACACTTTTTCGCTCACCTTCAGTCATCTCTTGGGCGTGAATATTTCGGACGTGATCCAACAGTGCAGCGGCAATACCCATTCCACGGTACTCGGGTTGCACGTAGAGCTGATTCACCGTGGTCAAGGTGTATCCGCCACCGATCCCTATCCGGTGCATCCACACAAACCCGACGAGTTCATCCACCGGACTGTAGGCACCGACAACCGTTGCCGCCGAACTGTCCGGTCCGGGAATACGCTGCAGCCGCTCCTCGTAGAGGTAGTCAACCAGAACCTTCGGTGTTGAGTCGTGCATTTCATACCAGGCGGTCCGGTCAAGCTCCTGAACGAGACGTAACGGCACGGCGTCCGGAACGCGAACGGTTATATCGCTCAACAGGAGATCCTGAAGCTCTTCATCGGCCCCCAATTCCAGCACTTCCAGCCCCATGAGCTCCCTGAGTCCGTTGTACCAGTCAACGACAACATCCCGCATGGCCATGTACTTGTACCGGTAGTACCGGCGCTGTACATCAGGAACTTCTCCGACCGTATCTTTGAACCGGCGAAAGACCCGGGAACCACTGACAAGAATTGTCTGAAGCCGTTCCCTCAGCACGGGATCGTGAATCTCACCGACAAACTGTTCCATCAGGAAAAAACCGTCCGCGCTTTTCCATCCCGGAATATCCTGGTACCGACCCTCCGGGTCTGTATGGTCATCGGGACGTTCCTCCGCCGGCACAAGGTCTTCCCGGATAAGAACCCCCTTGTCCACATCAACCAGATAGCGGACCTTCTGATTCTCCATGGCAAAGATGATCTGCCGAATCAGCGTTTCCCGGAGATCAAACACGTTCAGTTTCCTCTACTTCTGCTATCAACGACTTTATCGTGCCGGCCAGGCTGTCCCGGTGGACCCGCCGCGTTTCTCCACTGCTGCGTATCGCCACTTCTACATATCCTTCCTGAACAGCGTCACGGCTTACGATAACCCGGATCGGGATACCCAGGAGCTCACCGTCTTTCAGCTTGTGGCTGATCGATTCGTGACGATCATCGTAGAGAACCACATCACCCAGTTCCCGATAGATCGACTCTGCTACATCTCTGACGGAAAGAGACTTTCCGATGGACATGAGAAAAACTGAAAACGGGGCGATCACCGGCGGCCAGATAATACCCCGGTCATCGTGGTGGGTACCTACAACGGCCGACATCAACCGCCCAAGTCCAATACCGTAGCTTCCCATGTAGGGATACGTTTTCTCATCGTTCTCTTCACGGATCGAGTAGTCCAATCGCCGGGTATAGAAATCTCCCAGTCTGAATATGTTTCCCAGTTCCATTGACCGCGTTCGGCGAAGGGTTCCTTTCCCGCAGTGCCGGCAGATTGCCCCTTCGGGTATGCGGGTTATGTCGGCGATATGGTCCGCTCCGTAGTCTCGACCAAAATTTGCGTTTTCGAAGACCCGTCCCACCTGATTTGAGGCTGCCAGGAGATTGCTCGATTCGGAACAGGCGTCATCAATGACAACGATCGTCTTTCTTCGGATCTCATCGGTCAGCCCCAGCGGAGACAGCCACGGACCGTGCAATTTCAATTCGTCCAGCTGTTCCGGGAGAGCAGGCCCAATGATCGTCGGCTTGACAACGGCGCTGAGTTTTTCCTCGCTCACCGACTGATCACCGCGAACGACGGCCATGACGTACCGGCCTTCCGTTCGGTACAGCATCGATTTGAGCATGCGGGACCGGGGTATTTCCAGAGCGCGTCGCACCGCCGTAAGCCCCGGACCTTCGGTGACGTCTATCTCCGTAAGAGAACGCAGAGGCTCCCGGCAGCTTTCCTTCTGGCCGATAGCCACATCTTCATTTGCCGCATAGGAGCAGGAATCACAGGTAACGAGATAGTCGTCGCCGCATTGGCTGGGCATAAGGAACTCAAAGCTCCGTTGTCCACCCATATAGCCGACCCCGGCCTCGGCGGCAACGACGCTCAAGCCACAGCGTTCGAATATACGGGTATACGCGGCAAAGACCTTCGGGAAAAAGCTGTTCAGATCGGCAAAAGACCGATGAAAGGAATACGCGTCGTTCATGACGAATTCACGGGCCCGAACGAGGCCGCAGCGCGTCTTTGGTTCATCACGAAACTTGGTCTGAAACTGGTAGAGGAACTTGGGCAAATCTCGGTAACTCCGGGCGCCGTGGCGCATAAGATCGACCATAGCTTCTTCATGGGTAGGAGACAGAACCAGCTCCTTCCCGCCTCGGTCGAGAAAGCGAACCATGTCCTGATCGATGATGGTATCGCGACCGCTCAAACTCCATATCTCCCGGGGACTGACAAGCGGCAGCAGGACTTCCTGCCCGCCAAGACGTTCCATCTCTTCCCGGATGACCGTCTCAATTCTACGGATAACCCTTAATCCCAGCGGAGTGTAGCTGAAAAGGCCCTTCCCGACGGTACGAATGAACCCACCCTGTACCAGCAGCCGGTAACTTGGAGCCTGCAGGCGTCCCGGAACGTCTCGAAGTGTCTTTATAAAGAGGTCGGAATACCGCATGTACGGGAATTGTAGGGCAAGGTCGGATTCCACACAAGCCGAGAGCGAAAAACTTGCTCCTTGACAGACTCAAGGGTCCTCACCATAGTCTAGGCTCAACCCATTACCCATAGGAGTAAAAACATGAGTATTATCGAAACGGTCGAAGCGCGGGAAATTTTAGACTCCCGAGGCAATCCAACCGTTGAAGTAGACGTATATCTGGAAGACGGTTCCATGGGGCGGGCGGCCGTTCCTTCGGGCGCTTCCACAGGGGAACATGAGGCTGTCGAACTGCGGGATGGTGACAAAAACCGCTTCATGGGCAAGGGCGTCCTTAAAGCGGTCGAAAACGTCAACGGCGAAATTGCAGATGAAGTTGAAGGGCTCGATGCACTGGACCAGGTAGAAGTTGACCGCACCATGCTTGACCTGGACGGGACTGAAAACAAAGGCCGCCTCGGTGCCAATGCCCTTCTTGGTGTCTCCATGGCAGTTGCCCGCGCTGCGGCGGACCATCTTGCCCTGCCCCTGTTCAAGTACCTGGGTGCATATCACAGCTGTGTGCTTCCCGTTCCCATGGCAAATATCATCAACGGTGGTTCCCATGCGGACAACTCAGTGGACTTTCAGGAGTTCATGATCATGCCCGTTGGCGCCGACACTTTTCGCAACGGTATCCGGATGATCACCGAGGTGTTTCACAATCTGAAAACGATCCTCAGTGAAAAAGGATACAGTACGGCGGTGGGTGACGAAGGCGGTTTTGCACCCAACCTCAAGAGCAATGAAGAGGCCCTGGAGGTCATTCTTGCCGCTATCGAGAAGGCCGGGTACAAACCGGAAGACGACATCATGCTTGCCCTGGATCCGGCAACCAGCGAGTTTTATGACGCCGGTAAGAAGAAGTACATTTTCAAGAAAAGTGACGGCCGTGAGCTGTCTAGCGAAGAAATGGCCGATTACTGGGCCGACTGGGTGGCGCGGTACCCGATAATCTCCATCGAAGACGGCCTGGACGAGAACGACTGGGACGGCTGGAAGATCCTTACCGAAAAAATCGGCGACCGAGTGCAGCTGGTCGGGGACGATCTCTTTGTCACCAACACCAAACGGTTGAACCAGGGGATTGAAAAGGGGATTGCAAACTCAATCCTGATCAAGGTGAATCAGATTGGCACACTCACCGAAACGTATGAGGCGGTAGAAATGGCAAAACGCGCCGGTTACACTGCGGTTATCAGCCACCGCAGCGGTGAAACGGAAGACAACTTCATCGCCGATCTGGTTGTTGCCCTGGAAACTGGACAGATCAAGACTGGGTCCCTCTCACGGAGCGACCGCCTGGCCAAATACAACCAGTTGATGCGGATCGAAGACATGCTTGAACGAACTGCGGAGTACCCCGGCAGGAAAGCGTTCTACTCCATCAAACGCTGAGGTTCGCGCTCTGAGGTTGAGGCCTGCGCTCTGAGGCCGACATGCGTTAGAATTTGAAAAGCCCTCCATATGGAGGGCTTTTTTTATCAGAACTCTACGGTGAACCTGGGGAAGTGGCGCAAAACCGATGGACGCCGTACATCCACCCGGGACACCCTTGCCGCAGGCGGCCCTTCATGCAGCCACGACTCAAACAGAGCCAGATCGGCTCTTACGCCCTCTGCGTACACTTCAACCGTCCCGTCTCCCCGATTTTTCACCCAGCCGGTTATATTTTGCCGCCGGGCAAAATCACGAGCGTAGTAGCGAAAGGCGACCCCCTGTACGCGACCGTGAACGATCGCGTGAAAGGCCGCCCTGGGTTGGGTCATTCAGTCCGGACGAACCGACCTGTTTTCGGCCAGTTCTTCAATAAGCCCCGGAAGTGCCTCAAGATCAATGGGTTTCTTGATAAAACCGTCGACACCGGCTTCCCGGGCGCGACTTTCTGCGTCGGCATCGGCCATGCCGGTAATTGCGATAACGATCGGGCGCGAGAGGTTTTCATCCGCTTTGATCTGACGGGCCAGTTTGTACCCGTCTACACCGGGAAGGTTGATATCCAGAATAATGACATCCGGTCGTTGCTCAAGAATTGCCCGGCCGGCGTCATAACCGTCAATTGCCTGGGTAACTTTGAACTCGGGGTACTTCTTGTCCAGGAACTGTTTAATCAGGTCATTCAGAGCCTGGTCATCGTCTACAATGAGAACCTGCTCAATACGGGCCTGCTCGGCCAGTATCTCCCGCACCTCTTCGGGCATCCGCATACCCTGATTCTGCATGAACTTTGCCAGAACATCGGCGTACACCCGATACTGACCCCCAGGTGTTGTATATGCTTCCAGATGGCCCTGGCGAATCCAGTTGATCGCCGTCTGGTTTACTACATCGCAGAAGTTGGCAACTTCGTGTGCTGAAAAAACTCTCTTCTTTTTCTTTGCTTTTGCCATATATACCACCTTTATTTTACCGTTCTTATCCAAGTTTAATAAAAATATCTCAATAATGTCAACGAAAATGTTGCTGAATTTCCTTCATGGAGAAACCTCGACGTAACAGTCGAGAGAGCACAGTATGTCTTTGATCTACTGTCATGTCAGTAACACCGTTTGTACCGACGACTGCCCGGACCGTTTTCTCTATCTGTGATTTGAGGGCATCGTCAAATCCGCAGGGATGCTCCGCTTCGTACGCCAAAACGGCTCGGGCGGCGATATCACGATCGTAACCCCGTTTCGCCAACCCGGCGAGGACGTACGCCCTGCTGCGTCCGCTGCCGTACATCGCCGATCGGACCCAGCTTTCAGCGGCCCGCAGGTCATCCTGGTACCCTTGAGACTGTAATTCGTCCACCGCCTGAGTTCCGGCGGCGCGGGAAAACCCCTTCCTGATGAGTTTTCGAATCAACTCCTGCCGACTGTGGTCCCGTCGGGCAAGTAAATCCACCGCCGCCGGCTTCACAAAGAGATACTCGCTACGGCGAACCAAATCCTGCAGTCGCCCAAAGGTAGTAACCGTACCGGTCGTTCGATCGTCTACCCGGGCAAAAATATCTCCGGCGATATCAAAGCGAATTTTTCGGATGCGTTCCATTCTGGGACGGTCGTCATTTTGGGGAAGCCGAGAGGAAGACGAGAGGTTGTCGGGTGTGCGAAGGGGATCAAACCAGGCGTAGACAGAAACGCCCGCAGCAACGTGTGCATGCGGGCGAACTGCCTGTATGGTAACCGGGTGTCCCGGCGAAATATGCTTAGCGCTTGGAGAACTGGAACTTACGGCGCGCACCAGGCTGTCCGTATTTCTTCCGTTCAACCATACGGGGATCCCGAGTCAGGAATCCATTTGTCCGAAGGGCTTTTACGAGGGTGTCGTCGTAGTGAACCAGAGCACGGGCGATACCGTGCCGAATAGCACCGGCCTGTCCACTCTCTCCGCCGCCATGAACGGTAATCAAAACATCGAAATCACCGGTCTTATCCAGCACCGTCAGCGGCTGCCGGGCGATAATGCGGTTTTCTTCACGATGAAAATACTCGGCAGGTTCACGACCGTTGATGGTCATTTTGCCGCTGCCCGGACGGAGATACACCCGGGCCACCGACGTCTTGCGACGTCCCGTACCTAAAAACTGCTCCATAGGCTCAGGCCTCCTTTACCGGCGGAAGAGTAACTTCTTCCGGCTGCTGCGCTGAATGGGGATGATCACTTCCTGCATATACTTTGAGGTTGGTAAAGAGCTTCCGGCCAAGACGGTTCCGGGGAAGCATACCACGAACGGCGTGTTCCAGCGGAAACTCGGGGCGACGGGCCAATGCCTTCTCAAAAGACTCGGATCGAAGGGACCCGATGTAACCACTATGCCGGTAGTACAACTTCTGGGTCGCCTTGCGACCGGTGACCTCAACCTGGCCGGCGTTGATTATGATGACATAATCACCCACTTCCTGGTGCGGTGTATACTCAGGTTTTTTCTTACCCCGAAGGATGTCCGCCGCTTCCGTGGCAACACGCCCAAGGCGGTGTCCGGCTGCGTCAATGACATACCACTTTCGCTCAATGTCTTTTGGTTTTACGAATATCGTTTTCATAGTCTTACTCAACTTACGTAGTGAGGCGGTAATTTCTCATAGCGCCGGAGAAATGTCAATGACTCCGCTGAATGACGTGATGTGCGCCCCTTTTGTCACCGCCGGTACTGTCCGCGTCAGTCTTCCTTCTTTTCTTCGGCCTTTTTTGTTTCGGCTTCGGCTTTTTCAGCTTCGGCAGCAGCCCGAGCTTCTTCTTCTTCCTCTTTCTTCGCTTCCATTCTGTCCTTGATATCGGCAATACCGATCATGATTGCGATCAATCCGATAAAAAGTGCCAGAAGGGGGATACCACCGGCGAGCACCACCTTGACCTGGTCCCACCAGTTAAGCAACGCAAAAGAAACAGATGCAGGCAGTACCGCATATACCGCGAAGAGAACAAATACTATTCCGACAATCAGTGCACCCATACTATCACTCCTCCATGCATATCAGATACGTATACTTCGGATCATCGTTATGATTCCGGCGATGATAAATAGCAACGGTGCAATTCGCAACAGCAGCCAAAAAAGCGAAATACCACCTATGCGGACATCGATGACCGAGATAATACCAAAGCGATGTAATGTTTGGAAGGCCACATCGCCAAAATGGATGATCAATCCGATTATTACCAGCATCCACGCCGGTTCCCTCGTAAGAGACCAGAGCATAATGGCGGTAAATGCGACAACACCGGAAAGCACCAGATCAGTCACAAGAATACTCAGTTCTTCAGGCCCACCCACAACACATCCTTTCCCATTGCCTGCAGTCCGCCTGCTGCATACCGTCGGGAACAACCACAGGCGTTTGAGAATCAGGCGGTAAGATGATACCACATTTCAGAGCGTTTTCTCGGTTCGTTTCCCACCGGTTTTGTGCTTCCGGCCCAGCGTCCGGCCTAAGGCCCGGCCAGATCAGAGAATCGGGTATCATCCACACACCGGAACGAGAGTACCCCGGCGGTACAGACAGCCTCTGAGCAACCTCCAGACGGCGCAGGCACCCATCGGACCGCAAATAGGCCTCCAGAAGCTGGGCACCCCTTGTCAGCAGGGCAACCGCCACCGTCGGCAGCTCTTCCGGCTTCACACCGGCGGGGACAACCACTCCCGGAGCGGGCAGGACCAGATCCACCCTTTCAGAGCCCGGAACAGCCGTGGTAGGCAGCCACCGTGGATTTCCCGACAGACCTGGAGTGTTTCCATTGGTGATCTGAAACGCTCGATGGTCGCATCCGGCCAGTTCGGCAAGGACCCCAAGGGCCCGTTGTAACCTGCCGGGCCACGCCGTGGGAAAGGGCCCCCAGAGTCCCCTGTCAATTTCTTCTTTTGCGAGACGCCCATAGCCGTCGGGACGGTGCCCGAGAAAAGCCGCTCCATCGGCCAGCCAGACATCGAGATACCGGGTTCCATCCTGGTCATAGAGATACCGTTCACGGGCGCGCCGGACGATCTTATCGGGCGGCAGCCGGTAACGGCGAACCCCCGCGCTTACAGAGCCTGTTATGTCCAGAAATCGCCTCCCTCATCACCGGCAATCCGCTCAAGAGGAGTATAAGCCGGCAGAAACTGCGCCGTAGCTCCCGTCTCGAACTGTACCAGAACTACCGCTTCTGCCCCAGTGTACCACGCCCTGGTAACCACACCGGCGCCGTAGTTGTCATGATAGACCGTCGTGCCCCGGGGAAAGGGGTGATCCGGGGCGGCGGCCCCGCTGCCGCCCCGGCCCCCTGCCCCACCGGACCGCAACGCCGACAGGGCGCGTCGCTGGGCGCTCTGCGGTACCGCAGTTGATTCGGGGATCAGGTTCACCAACTCCTGCGGAATTTCTGAGAGGAACCGTGACGGAAGAAGGTCGGTCATCCGACCGTGGACCCGGCGGTACCGGCACGACGTAAGGTACAGTTCCTGTCGAGCCCGGGTGATGGCAACGTAGAAGAGCCGCCGCTCTTCTTCCAGCTCTTCCGGATCGTCATTACGGGGAAACAGCGTCTCTTCCAGCCCCGTTATCACGACCCGGTCAAATTCCAGCCCTTTAGTGTTGTGCATGGTGATAAGAACCACCCGCGCATCGGCGACGTCGCCCTGCTCTCTGGCGCTGTCCAGCTCTATCGCTTCCAGCATCTCGGTGAGACCGTCCTCTGTCGGTGGGTAAAGGGACGCCGCGTTTGACAGTTCTTCCAGGTTATGCAATTTCTGGGACCCCGACACTTCGTCCTGTTCCTTGTGGTACCGGGCCAGTCCGCTCCGGTCTAAAAGCTCCTCAACGATGGCGGCCAGGGTAGGAGGACCGTCATCTCCGGTGTTTTTCCACTGAGACACGCCTTCCTGTCCAATACGGCTGCGCAGGAAGTCTACCGTTTTCAGAAACTCAGCCAGAGAGGCGCCTGCTTTTTTGCTCAGCTCGGGAATAGTGTAGTCCGCCGCAGCTGAAAGGTCCCCTCCGGCGGACACGAGGTTCTGGAATATCTTTTCCAGCGCCTTCGCCCCAACACCCCGGGCCGGCTTGTTGACGATTCGTCGAAAGCTCACCTCATCTTTGGGGTTTGCCAGAAACTTCAGAAAGGCCACGGCGTCTTTTACCTCTTCCCGGTCGTAAAAACGCACCGCACCGACAATCACATAGGGAATTTCTTCCCGGAGCAGAGCCGTTTCAAATGGCCGAGACTGGGCGTTGGTACGGTACAGTACCGCCGTCTCACCGGGCTTACCCTGCCGTTCCGCTTCCCTGATCAGCCGGATGACAAAGTCCACTTCACTTTCGTGGTCTTCCAGCAGAAGAAGGTCCGGCAGCTCCCCGTCGGTACGGTCGGTAAAGAGCGTTTTACCCAACCGCCCCTCGTTGTTGGCCACAACCGCACCGGCCAGATCGAGAATGGGCGCCGTTGAACGGTAGTTCTGTTCCAGACGAATCACCTTGGTGTCGGGAAAGGTCTCGGGGAATGTGAGAATGTTCTGTACTTCCGCACCGCGAAAACGGTATATCGACTGGTCATCGTCGCCAACCACACAGACAAAAGAGCGGGAATCGGTCAAAGCGTAGAGCAGTCGGTACTGGGCAACGTTAGAGTCCTGATACTCGTCTACCAGTATGTACTGAAACCGCCGGCGGGTACGGTCGGCGACCAGAGGTTCCGTCTCAAGCAGCCGAACCGGTTTCATGATAAGGTCACCGAAATCGACGTTCCCGATTTCGTCCAGCCGTTTCTGATACGCCTGGTACACCCTGACAAACTCAGGATCACTGCTGATATCCGAAAGGTCGTCATCAGGACCGAGACAGTAGTCTTTCGCCCGACTGATGAGATGGTAGAACCGGGCCATAACGGCCCGCTTCTGTTCCGGAAACAGCGCCCTCAGAAGGGTAATTGAGTCTTCATCATCGTAGATGGAAAAACCCCGGGGCAGTCCGGCGATGTCGGCGTTTCTCCGTAAAAGCCAGGCGCCAAAGGAATGAAACGTCCGGATCGTCACATCCGAGGCGTGTTCAACCATCGACGCCGCCCGGCTCCGCATCTCTCCGGCGGCCTTGTTGGTAAAGGTGACCGCAAGAATGGACCGGGGATCCACCCCGAGCTCCCCGATGAGATAGGCGATTTTTACCGTAACAACCCGGGTCTTGCCGCTTCCGGCGCCGGCAAGTATCAGAAGTGGTCCATCCTGGTACAGAACCGCTTCGCGCTGCGCCGGATTCAGACCTGCCAGAGCCCTCTGAAGCTCAGGCGTCACCGCCACCTCCTGACTCAGCACCTTCGGCGTGCCGGCCCGAAGCGGCATGGGCCGTTTCCTCCAGCCAGTCCCGGAATTCCGTCATCCTGTCGGCTACCGTTCCAACTTTGGGAATGAGAAAGAGGTACGCCCGTTCCTCCCCCGGAATCACCCCGGCATGGCGAACCGTGTCGACCTGCCCCATCCGGTTCATCAGATTCTGTATCCACTTTCGCGATACCGGTGATGCGCTGTACAGATGAAACTTCCGGCCGCCCCACACAACGTCTTCTCTGTTCAGGGAGGCGGCGTTTTCAATACGGTTACCCATCATCTTTTCAAAACGGGAATCAATCAGATGCGCCTCTTCCCGAATCACCGTTCCCCGTTTGTTGAAAACAAAAAACGTCTGCATCCGGTCAAACCGCCGGATCAAAAGGGAAATCGGCAGGTACAGCAAACTCTGACGGGGCAAAATGGTGAGAGTCGTGTCAATTCTCCGTACCGAACGCATATTACCCGGCACAATATTGGCGTGGTACCCGGTTTGCCCACCGATATTGGTAAACTGCTGGTCCCGGGCGTTAAACACCTGCACCAGCGGGTCCAGAGCCGTCATGACAACCCGACGGTTAAACCGGCGGCCGAAGATGTAGCCAAAAGTAAGGGCAAGCGTAAATGCGACGAGAAAGTAAAACGCCGGTGTATACACGAGGTACTCGTACTGAAACATACCAACTCCTCAGAAAGATCAGGGGAACATAGAGGCCAAGTCATATCCTATTTCATAGGCCCTGTCCCGTCGATAGGGCTCCCAGGGAATCCGGGCCAACACAGGACGATCACTCATACCGTTAAACAGCTCAGCCTCCATCTCATCGGCAATTTCCCGTAAGCCGGGAGTGTATTTGTTGTTGAGAGCGACGTCTACCTTGATATTCAGGTCATTCAGCCCACTGAATATCCGCTGACTCTCCCGAAGACTGAGGTAATCCGGGTTAAACACCACGGCAACACGGCTGTCGCTGTTCTCCAGATGATCGGCAACCGCCAGATAGCGATCATAAAGCTCCTTCAGTTTCCGCATTACCGAGTCATCGGCTTCAGTGTAGGAAAGCTTTTCGCCGTCCGGTTTGAAGACTCCGGTAATGGAGTGGACCGTGTGTCGTTTATCCAGGATATCCCGCCGGATGCGCTGCA